>Ga0315294_10009959_pt1 | contig 10420 bp, 4 predicted proteins | sample YL17G13_40_MG_FD_203626 | JGI IMG/M metagenome (GOLD analysis project Ga0315294, IMG submission 203626) | Sediment microbial communities from Yellowstone Lake, YNP, Wyoming, USA - YL17G13_40 | ecosystem: Environmental > Aquatic > Freshwater > Lake > Sediment | place: USA: Wyoming | collected...
GCGGTGCCCGTCATGCCGGCCAGTTTCTTGTACATGCGGAAGAAGTTCTGGAGGGTGATGGTGGCGAGGGTCTGGGTCTCTTCCTTGATCTTGACGCGGCCGCCCGTCTCGACGGCCTCCTTGGCCTCGACGGCCTGGTGCAGCCCTTCGGACCACTGGCGCCCGTGCATGAGGCGGCCGGTGAACTCGTCGACGATGATGACCTCCTCGCCGACGATGACGTACTCCTTCTCGCGGCGGTAGAGGTGGTGGGCCCGCAGGGCCTGGTCCAGGAGGTGCGGCCAGTCCATGTTGCCGGCGACGTAGAAACTGCCGGCCCCGACGAGTTCCTCGGCCCGCCGGGTGCCCCGTTCCGTCAGGGGGCACTGGTGTTCCTTTTCCTTGACGCAGAAGTCGCCGTTTTCCTTGCGTTCCTCGGTGGTGCGCCGGAGTTGGCGGGCCACGGCGTCGGCCTTGGCGTACTTGTCGGTCGACTCGAAGGCGGGGCCGGAGATGATAAGCGGCGACCGGGCCTCGTCGATCAGGACCGAGTCGCACTCATCGACGATGGCGTACGCGAGTTCCCCTTGCACCTGCTCGGCGCGGCTGATCTTCATGTTGTCGCGCAGGTAATCGAAGCCGAACTCGTTGTTCGTGCCGTAGGTGATGTCGCAGGCGTACTCGGCCTGGCGGTCGCGGTTGTCCATGTGGGCCTGGATGGCGCCGACCGAGAGGCCCAGGCGCCTGAAGATGGGGCGGTTCCAGTTGCAGTCGCGGCGCACCAGGTAGTCGTTGACGCTTACGACGTGCACCGGGTGGCCGGTCAGGGCGTTCAGGTACGCCGCCAGCGAGGCCACCAGGGTCTTGCCCTCGCCGGTGGCCAACTCGGCGATCCGGCCGTCGTTCAGGACCATGGCCCCGATGAGTTGCACCTCGTACGGGCGCATGCCGTAGAGGCCGAAGAGGTCGATGGGCTTGCCGGTGGGCGGGTCGATGAGGCTGGCCTCGCCGCGCATCGCCTTGCGGATGCGGTCCTGGACCTGGGGGTGGAAATCGGCCGGGGCCTCCTCGTAGCCGAGGTAGATGGTGCGCTTGGCGGCCTCGCGCGCCGCGGCGAAGGCCTCCGGCAGGATGGGGTCCAGGATGTCGTGCAGGCGCTCGCGGTAGATGTCCTTGACCTTGGGGTCGTCCAGCGCCTCCGGGTCGGCGAAGTCGTGGTCGAGTTTCTCGATGGCCGGGCGGATGCGGCCGCGCAGGTCCGCGGTCATCCCCAGCAGCGCCTCGTCCGACAAATCCTGCATCCGGGGCTCCAGGGCGTTGACCTGCTGCGCCTTCTGCCGATACGCGCGCACCAGGCGCTCGTTTCGCGACCCGAAGATCGCGCGGACGGCCTTGCTGACGTAATCGCCGACGGCTTCCAGGCCCATGGTCTGCCCCTACGCGCGGGGCGCCCACGGGGGCGGCCCTGCTCGTCCGACGCCCAGTATATCCCGCGCGGCGGGCGGCGTCAACGCAAGCACGCGGAACGTTGTAGTGCGTCAGTTACGGTTGGTCCGGGGATTATGTAGCGCCCGTACGGGCGCGGCCGTGCGCGGCCGTACGGCCGCGCTACAGTCGGCAAGAGCGGTCGCCACAACCGAGACTAACGCATTACGGAACGTTGGGTGGCCGGAAACCGCTCATGCGCTGCGTGCTTTCAGCCGATGATAAGAGTACCCCTAGAGTCTCTTTTCGTGCGCACCCCAGCCTAGAAGAGGGTGCGCCTCATGTCGACCGCCTCGGAAGCCCTTTCGCCGCCCGCCTGTCATGACCTCATCAGGAACTACCAGCGGTTGGGCACGGTGGAGGCCATCCGCCTGTCGTTCCAGAACCACCTGAGATACACCCTGGCGAAGGACGAGTTCACGGCCACCGACCGCGACCGCTACTACGCCCTGGCGATGACCGTGCGCGACCGCCTCGTCGAGAAGTGGATCGCCACCAGCCAGCAGTACTACCGCCAGGACGTCAAGCGCGTGTACTACCTGTCGCTGGAGTACCTCATCGGGCGGGTGATGGGCAACAACATCATCAACCTGCGCCTCGACGACGTCGTCAGCCTCGCCATGGAGCAACTGGGCCTCGACTGGCAGTGCCTCCGCGAGGTGGAGCGCGACGCCGGCCTCGGCAACGGCGGCCTCGGACGCCTGGCCGCCTGCTTCCTGGACTCGATGGCCTCCCTCCAACTGCCCGGCTACGGCTACGGCATCCGGTACGACTACGGCATCTTCCGCCAGGCCATCCGCGACGGCCAGCAGGTGGAGGAGCCCGACAATTGGCTCCGCCACGGGTACCCGTGGGAGATCGAGCGGCCGGAGTACCAGTTCTTCGTGCGCTTCGGCGGCCGGGTGGAGTACGGCCCCAGCCCCAGCGGCCGCATGATGTGCCGCTGGCTGCCCGAAAAGACCGTCGTGGGCATCCCCTACGATCTCCCCATCGCCGGCTACGGGAACAACACCGTCAACAACCTGCGCCTGTGGACCGCCAAGGCGACCGAGGAGTTCGACCTGCATTTCTTCAGCGATGGCGACTACGTGCGGGCGTACGAGCAGAAAGCCCTCTCGGAGAACGTCACCAAGGTCCTTTACCCGAACGACCGCATCGAGGAGGGCCGCGAACTCCGGTTCAAGCAGGAGTACTTGTTCGTCTCGTGCTCGCTCCAGGACATCGTGCGCCGGTACAAGGTCGGCCACGAGGACTTCTCGCAGTTCCCCGACAAGGTGGCCATCCAACTCAACGACACCCACCCCGCCATCGCCGTGGCGGAACTCATGCGGCTCCTGGTGGACGGCGAGGAACTGGAGTGGGAACCCGCCTGGGACATCACCACGCACACCTTCGGCTACACGAACCACACGCTGATGCCCGAGGCGCTCGAGCGGTGGCCGGTCCGGATGTTCGAGGACTTCCTGCCGCGGCACCTCCAGATCATCTACGAGGTGAACCGGCGGCACCTGAGGCAGGTGGCCAACCGGTTCCCGAACGACGGCCAGCGCCTGGCGCGGATGTCGCTCATCGAGGAGGAGGCCGAGAATCGCGTGCGCATGGCCCACCTCTCGGTCGTCGGCAGCCACGCCGTCAACGGCGTCTCGCAGGTCCACACCGACCTGGTGACCGGGCAGTTGCTCCGCGATTTCTGGGAAATGACGCCCGGCAAGTTCAGCAACAAGACCAACGGCATCACGCAGCGCCGCTGGCTGCTGAAGGCGAACCCCGGCCTGGCCCGGCTCATCACCCGGCGCATCGGCGACGGCTGGATCAAGGACCTCTCGCAACTGGAGCGCCTCCGGCCGCTGGCCGACGACGATGACTTCAAGGCCGGCCTGCGCGAGGTCAAGCGCGCCGCCAAGGTGCGCCTGGCGGAACTCGTGGCCGAGGAATGCAGCCTGCACGTCGACCCGGACTCCCTCTTCGACGTGCAGGTCAAACGCATCCACGAGTACAAGCGGCAACTCCTGAACGTCCTGCACATCCTGCACCGGTACACGCGCCTCAAGGAGAACCCGGCGGCGGAGTTCGTGCCGCGCACCTTCATCTTCGCCGGCAAGGCCGCCCCCGGCTACGCCATGGCCAAACTCATCATCAAACTCATTAACGACCTGGCGTGCATCGTCAACAACGACGCCGACATGCACGGCAAACTGCGCGTGGCCTTCCTGAGCGACTACCGCGTGTCGCTGGCCGAGCGGATCATCCCGGCGGCCGACCTCAGCGAGCAGACGAGCGCCGCCGGAACCGAGGCCTCCGGCACGGGCAACATGAAACTCGCCCTCAACGGGGCCCTGACCATCGGCACCCTCGACGGGGCCAACATCGAAATCCGCGAGGCTGTCGGCGCAGAGAACTTCTTCCTCTTCGGCCACACCGTCCAGGAACTCGAGGCCCTCCGGCGCTCCGGCTACAACCCCTGGGACTGCTACAACCGGTTCCCCGACGTCCGGCGCATCATGGACTACTTCCAGGGCAATTTCCTGAACCTGGAGCAGCCCGGCCTCTACCGCCCCATCTGGGATGCGGTCCTCGGCCAGGGAGACCCCTGGTTCGTCCTGGCCGACTTCCCGTCGTACGCCCAGTGCCAGGACGCCGTGGACCGCGCCTACCGCGATCCGGAGCGGTGGACGCGGATGTGCGTGGCGAACATGGCCAACATGGGCCGCTTCAGTTCCGACCGCACCGTCCTCGACTACGCCCGCGACATCTGGAACGTCAAGCCGTGCCCGATTCAACTGCCCGCGGACGGCCCGTCGTGACGGACGGCCTCCCTTGCGCGGGTGTCATGCCCAAGCCTGCCCGCTCGCCCAGTCGAGTCTTCGACCTGGGCGGGCGCGCCGTTTGCCGGGCATGCTCGTTCGCCCCGCCGCCGGCCGCGCCGTAAGCGCTCAGTCTTGCGTGGCCGTGCCACCCACCAATAACTGAGAACGTGTGAAACAATTGCCGCCAGGGCGAAAAACGCCCGTCTGCCCCCCTGTGGCGCTATTGAGAACAGGGGTCTCGGGCGGCGATTCTAATTCTTTCACACGTTCTGAGCCCTTACGCCGCGCCGGTATTCTCTCGCTGATGCACTTGCGGCATCGTATAATCTTCATGGCCCTACAGCGCCGCTTTGCGCGGCGGGTCTCCTGACCCGCCGCGCAAGACCCCGCTGTCGGGGCCTGCAATGCGACTTTCCGGCGCGGTGGGTCGGGAGACCCACCGCGCAAAGGTCAAGTGGCGCTGGAATGACAGGCTGAGGGCTGTTGCGCACCGTGAGGCCCCCGGCACAGGAAAGGGCAACCATGGCTGCGGCTGCAAGGGCTGCGATGCTGATTCTCCTCTGTGCGGCGGCGGGCGCCGCGGCGGGCGCCGCGGCCCCGCCGGGCAAGGCGCGGGCCCCGACCGCGCCGGCGGCGCCGGCGCCCGGTGAACCGGCGAGCAAGGCGCCCGGCGGCACGGCTCCGGCCCCGGCCCCGAAGGCGGAGCAGGGCGGCGTGACTTTCGATGCGCCCGCCGAGCAGGTGGGCCGACTCAAGGCCGAGGCCCTCAAGGGACGCCTGTCGGATGCCCTCCTCGCGCAGTTCAAGGACCTGGCTGCCGCCGTCGCGCAGGAGCAACTCAAGACCGCCGGCGTCAGCGAGGAACTCTGGACCTGGGTCGCTGCCAACAAGGCCCTCCGCGACCCGCTGGTGCTGGCGCTCTTCCCCAGGTTCGATCCCGGCGTGTTCCGGTCGCTGGAGGCCCTCAAGGCGAAGTTCGGCGACCAGGTCGTGACGTACCACCACCTGGCCCTGGCGTTTGCGCTGGTGTACGGGCGTGCGGCGCGCAAGCCGGTCCGCGGCCCGGAGGTCGGGTTCGCCGGGAAGGGCCGGGAAGTCCCCTCCATGGAAGACTCGTTCGGCTGGTACCTGAAGAACGAGCGCGCGATGAAGATGCCCCTGAAGACCACGCCCTGGCCGGTTCTGGTCTTCGTGGCCGACAACGACCTGCCGCTGGACGAGCGGGCCTGGGCGCTGGCACGCTACGGCAACTCCGCGCCGGCCACTTTCGGCAAGATCTACTATGACGTCTCGTACAACGACAAACTGATCAAGGCGACCGGCGAAAGCAGCCATGTCTGGACGCTCGCCGCCATCCTGAACAATGGCGGCATCTGCATGCACCAGGCGTACTTCGCCAGCCGGGTCCTGAAGTGCTTCGGCGTGCCGGCCCTGTTCGACCGCGGGGAGGGGGAGCGCGGCGGGCACGCCTGGGTCGCCTGGGTCGGCCAGGACGGGCGCTCCGTGGGCCTCCTCCAGTCCGGACGATTCGACTACGACCGTTATTACACCGGCGAGGTCTTCAATCCCATCGAACGCCACATGATGCTCGACCGCGACGTGGAACTCGACGCCGTCGCCATGGCCCGGTCGTATCCGGGTTACCTGGACGCCGTTGCGGCATCGCACATCTGCTCCATGTTCCAGGGACAGGAGTGCCAGAAGGTCGTCGGCCTTCTGGAAGGGGCCGTCCTGCGGAACCCCTACTGCGACCTGCCGTGGCGGATGACGGCCTCCTGGGTCGCCCAGGGCTACATCCCCCAGGTCCAGGGCGAGAAGATGTACGACGGCATGCTCAAGACCTTCGCGGCGTACCCGGACCTGACGTTCGAGGTGCTGACCCGGATCCTCCAGCCGCGCCTCAAGCCCGCGACCAAGCCTTCCGACGCCGAGATCACGCGAAACCTCCAACTGCTGGACCGCGCCTTCACGGTGTACGACTCGGCCAAGCGACCGGACCTGGCGGTGAGGCTGCGGGCGCTCCAGGGTCAGTACCTGGAGGCCGTTGGCCGACGCGAAGACGCCCTGAAACTCTACGCCACGGCCTCCGAGCAATACGCCACCGAGCACTACGGTTTCCTCACGCTCTACGACCGTGCCATCGCACTGATGCGGGAGGATCGCAAGCAGGACTTGCTCCTGAAGTACATGGGCATCATGGCGGACCGCGTGCCGGAATACCAGGCGGACTTCAACCGCAAGTATGACCTGGAGAACCCTGCATGGATCCACGTGCTGAAGACGTACGCTGCCGCGCTCCGCACCGCCGGCCGCACGGCCGAGGCCGACGCCTGGGAAGCCAAACTGCCGAAGAAAAAACCATAACGGGCGCCCGGCTCGCGCGACCGCGCCGCGTTGCGCGATCGCCCCGCGTTGCCGGAGGTGTCTTTTAACCGCAAAGAACGCAAAGGGCGCAAAGAGAGAACGTATGTTGTTTTCTTAGTAAAGTCCTTCTTTGCGTTCTTCGCGTTCTTTGCGGTGAACCCCTCTTTCGCCCGTCACGGCCGTCCCGAAGACCGCTGCTACTACAACGCTGCTTGGCGCCTGGCAATGAGCATAACCTTTTGCCGCAACCAGACTTACGCGCCGCAGCGCGGGGCCTTGTGCCCCGCGCAGGGCGCGGCGCGGGGCTACACCCAATCGTGAACTGCTCTAGCCGCGTCGGCGGCAAGCAGAGGGGCTGCTGCGACCATGACGGCACTCACCAGGACCAGGACGGCAATGAACCTGCACATCGTGGAGCTCCTTTCGTACGCGAGAGAGTATGCCGGATTATACCAACCCATTCCCCGTCTGCCTAACCGCTGGAGTAAGGGCTTCGCTGATCACATATGCGGCGGACACGGGTATGTCGAACAGACACCTGCGCCACCATCCGCTTCGGACACGCAGGAATGGCAACATCCGTCTCGGGCGCTTCTGCCCTGGCGGCGGATCAGGGGAAAGGCTCGCACCGTCAATCCGGAGGAAACCAACGACCGACTTGGGGGCGCCGGCGCCTGGCGGCTCGACGCGAAGTTCGCCGGAAATTGCGCGCATGAACGCGTTGCGTCTTGGGAAATCCCCCTTCGTGTTCCAGGTGGGTTTCCACCCAAGTAGTTCCAGTCGCAGGCCCTCATCGAGCGCCTTGCCGCTCTCGCGGTAGATCTCAAACCGAACTTGCTCCCCAATCTTCGCGGGGATCTCGCTGAGCCGCAGGCGCCAGTCTCGCGTGTGCAACCGCCACCTCACGTGCAGGGCGAGGAGAATCAGGGAAATGATGGCCAAGCACTCGAACAGGCAGAATTCAATCATCCAATGGCGACTCCCTTCGGGGTCGAGCGTGTTGAGGGTCAACGACATCGCCAGCATGACAAGCGCCTCAAGATTCAGGAAGCCCACGACAATCACGGCGAACGGCAGATCCAACTTGCGCCAAGGCATCCCGCAGTGCGACGTTTTCCACTTCTGGGCGCGCCCCTTGGCTCTTCTGATGGCCACAATCGGCGAGACGTATATCATAGCGCCTATCAGCACCCAGAACGCCGCCTTGGCTGAATGCCCCAGAACAAGGACCCGCAAGCAGCGGCGCGCGGATGCCGATTGCTCGATCAGGTCCTGGTGTTCCCGCAGCAACCTTGCGGACTCGGGATTGGATTCCGCCTCCTGGGCACGTTGTGCCATCTCCTCTTCGCTGTAAAGCGTACCGGTGGGCTCTCTGGTGTAGGACCACAAGGTTGGGATAATCATAATGCCTACAACCAGATAACCTACCGCGATAAAGCCGCCAGTGACATGGCACCCGATGCTCCAAGCCCGGGAGCGGAAGAAGTACGCTTCCATGGCGCATTCCCTTTGCCTGCACTAACTTGCCGCAGGCCAGTTGCCGAGGCTGCCGAGTTGCACTACTCGGCAGTGCGGCGCCGATACACGAGTTTCCAGCACTCGTAGGCCGTCACGGGGATGAGCGAGAGGCCCAGGGCCAGGCCCCACTGCTGGAGCGTGAGCGGCCCGTTCTGGAAGAGCGTCTGGAGCAGCGGCACGGCGACGGCCGCCACGACGACGGCGGCCGAAACCAGGATCGCCCCGACCAGGTACAGGTTCGTGCGGGGATCGATCTGCCAGAAGTTCCGCCGCCCGGACCGCCAACTCCAGGCCCGCCAGAGTTCGTCGAACGCCAGCGTCACGAACGCCATGGTCTCGCCCGTCTCGAGGGTGCCCAGCCGCAGGCCGAGCCAGAACGAGAAGACCACCGCCGCCGTGATGAAGGCCGCGTTGAAGCCGATGATCGCCATGTGATACCGGGTCAGGATGCCCTCGGTGCTCCGTCGCGGCCGGCGTCGCATGATGTCCGGCTCGGCCGCGTCCATCCCCAGGGCCAGGGCCGGCAGGCCGTCGGTCACCAGGTTAATCAGGAGGATCTGCACCGGCACCAGGGGCGACCCCAGGCCCGCCAGGACCGGCACGAAGATGCACAGGATCTCGCCGACGTTGCAGGCCAGCAGGTAGGTGACGAACTTGCGGATGTTGTCGAAGATGACGCGGCCTTCCTCGATGGCCTTGACGATGGTGGCGAAGTTGTCGTCCATGAGGACCACGTCGGCGGCGGCCTTGGCCACGTCGGTGCCGGCGATGCCCATGGCGACGCCGATGTCGGACTTCTTCAGGGCGGGGGCGTCGTTGACGCCGTCGCCGGTCATGGCCACGACTTCGCCGTCGGCCTGGAGGGCCGCAATGATCTTGAGTTTCTGCTCGGGCCAGACGCGGGCGAAAACGCGGATGTGCTTGATGCGGGCGGCCAGTTCCTCGGTGCTTATCTTCTCCAGTTCGCGGCCGGTGACGGCCTCGTCGCCGGGCCTCAGCATGCCGAGTTCGCCGGCGATGGTCTTGGCCGTCAGGAGGTTGTCGCCGGTGATCATGACGGTTTCGATGCCGGCGGCGCGGGCTTCCTGGAGTGCCGCGCGGGCCTCGGGCCGCGGCGGGTCGCGCATACCCACCAGGCCCACCAGGACGAGGTCCCGCTCGTCCTCGGCCGCCACGCGCGAGCGGCCACCGGCATCTTTCCAGGCAAAGGCCAGCACGCGCAGGGCCTGCCCGGCCATTTCCTCGAGGGCCTGGTGCGCCCGCGCCCTCTCGGCGTCGCCGAGCGGCCGGATGTGCCCGCCCGCCTGGTACCCCGTGCAGAGGTCCAGGAGGACGTCCGGGGCGCCCTTGACGAGGATGCGGCGTCCGGCCGGGAGGTCGTGCAGGGTGCTCATGCGTTTGCGCTGCGAGTCGAAGGGCACCTCCCACAGTCGGGGATGGCGGCGGCGCAGGTCGGCCACATCCACGCCCTCGGCGGCGGCCAGGTCCACGAGGGCCAGTTCCGTGGGGTCGCCGAAGCGGCGGACCTCGGCCTCGTGCTTCTCGATGTGCGCATCGTTGCAGAGGGCCGCCACCTGGACGAGCCGCTGCCGCGTCTCGGCTGATGCGGGGCCGCCCTGGAGGAGTTCCTCGGCCGTCACCGAGCGCGCCACGGCCATGCGGTTCTCGGTCAGCGTGCCGGTCTTGTCGGTGCAGATGTAGGTGGCGCAGCCCAGGGTCTCGACGGCCGGAAGTTTTCGGACGATGGCCCGCGCGTGGCTCATCCGGTACACGCCCAGCGCCAGCACGACCGTGACGATGGCGGGGAGGCCCTCCGGGATGGCCGCCACGGCCAGGCTGACGGCCGTCAGGAACATCACCCAGACCTGGGCGCCGCGGAGGACGCCCACGGCGAACGTCACGCCGCAGATGGCCAGGCACAGGATGCCCAGGAGTTTGCCGAACCCGGCGAGTTTCTGCTGGAGCGGGGTTTCCTCGACCTCTTGCTCTTCGAGGAGTTGGGCGATGCGGCCGATTTCGCGCTCCATGCCGGTCGCGGCCACCAGGCCCCGCCCCCGCCCGTACGTGGCCAGGGTGCCGGCATAGGCCATGTTCAGCCGGTCGGGCAAGTCCAGGTCCTCGGCCAGCGGGTCGGCGGTCTTCTCGACCGGCTCGGACTCGCCCGTCAGGCTGGCCTCATCGATGCGGAGGTTGAACGTTTCCGCCAGGCGCAGGTCCGCGGGCACCAGCGATCCCTCGCGGAGCACCACCAGGTCGCCCGGCACGAG
>Ga0315294_10009960_pt1 | contig 10419 bp, 10 predicted proteins | sample YL17G13_40_MG_FD_203626 | JGI IMG/M metagenome (GOLD analysis project Ga0315294, IMG submission 203626) | Sediment microbial communities from Yellowstone Lake, YNP, Wyoming, USA - YL17G13_40 | ecosystem: Environmental > Aquatic > Freshwater > Lake > Sediment | place: USA: Wyoming | collected...
ATGACTATCCTCCTTATACCGAGCTGATCGTTGTCCACGGCGGCAGGCAGTCGATGCCGTATGTCTATGACATTACCGGTAAGTACGCCGAGGCGACCCTGACTCTGGATTCTCCGCGTGACTGGACTGCGTCGGACGTCAAGACGCTTACTATTTGGTTCCACGGTAATATGGTTAACGATGCTGCGCCGATATATGTTGCTATAGCCAATATGACAGGTGTACCAGCGGTGGTATCTCATGACGATCCCAGCGCAACCCAGATACACGCCTGGACGCAGTGGGATATCTCACTGCAGACGTTTGCAGACAAGGGCATTAACCTTACGAATGTCAATACGATTACTATCGGTATCGGTAATAAGGCCAATCCGCCGGGTGGTTCGGGTAAAATGTACTTCGACGATATTGGTCTGCATCCGCTGCCGCCGGAGCCGGAACCAGCGCCTTAAGCTGTGATTTAACCGGTTATTAAATTTGATTTATGGCCAAAGCTGACATGCTTCAGTGAGGGGCTTATACTAATCGATACGGTATAGGCCCCTTTTATTTCATTTGGCCTGGAATTCGCTTAAAAGCAATTCTGCGGAAAATTCCAGGCCGGCCGGGCCTATTCTTCGCTGGTCTGTCTTAAAGAGACTATTTCCTGCTGTTCTTCGTCGTAAACTGGAGCAAATATGTAGTTGCCCGATGCATCCTTCATAAGCTCGCCCGATGCGTCTTTCCGGACCTGGTATCTTATACGTCTTCTTACGCGAGAATCTGGGCTGATTTCCTGAGGTTTTTGTTCGGACAAAACTTTACGGTCTTCAGAGGCTTTGCCGGCCCCGTCCATCGCCCAGTATTTCTGAAAAGGAGCTACTACCATTATATGTTTTCGGTTCTGCGGCAGCTTATTTGCATCCAGATACCGGTATCCCTTTGCCTGCATGCACAAGCAGGTAAGATCGGCCGGTTGATGCTTTTCCTGGATTCCTGCTGCGATAGATGAATACAGCGCATTTTTGAATATGTAACCGGAATTGCTTACTTCCTGGATGCACTGCAGAAGGTCGCGTTCACACTGTTCGATATTCTTGCCGGCCTGATAGAAACAAGGCTTGGCACATCCCGTAAGGAACATAACTAAAACAGAAATGACGATTGAAAGTATTAGCCGTTTCATTTCTCGTCTCTCTTTCACAGGATTGCCAATATTCCACCGTAAGCATAATCTACGCTTTAGGATGTATCGGTTATAAATAAAGGGGATATAATGTAATCAGTCTTTTGTGGCTAAAAGTACGTATTTACACGTAGATTCAAATCTTTCTACCCGATGTGATTATGGGACTGCTGTTTAAGGAACGGGAGCCTACCAAAAATTAACATCGGCGAAAATTTATCATCAATAAACCAACTTTTTCTTAGAACCTGCTTTGATCAGCGGGCATCCGGCCGATCATTCAGGCGCCGGTCTTATCTTCATAGATATTAGTAAAAGACTTTTTTAAAAATTACCATAAAAATACGCTGATAATGCCCTTTATAGCGTTGTTTTGCGCACAATGAACTTAAGTTGGCCGGCTTGCCGTAAAAAAATCCGAAAAAAGTGTTACGCTTGGTATCAATGCCGGCACTTAATTATAGTTTGAATAGTCCGATAAATAACAACGAAATGATTAAAAAAAGAATCAGGATTAGCAAACGTCGAAAATACGAAAGAAACTCACATCCCTCTCCTTCAAGCTGAGTTTGCCGGCTTCGCTTACTGTGTGGCCGGCAAACTTAGCAAAAAGCCGGTCTTGAACGCTTGAGTGCATAGCCATAATCAAATCTGTTGTCTGCTCCGGAGCCGTGTTCTTAATAGCCATAGATGCGCCCCAAAGTTTTCCGGAAAATACGGTCAAAACCAAAATTTCAATAAAGAAAAAAAGCGTTACATGTAAGATGTAAGGTGGCACTTCTATATAGCCGATAAACGAAAAAGGCTTACTTCGCAATGTTTTTTGTGTTTCCACAGGTAATAAAAAGGGGCGTTTGTGGAACCGTAATATAAAAAATTGGGTTTTCTTATTTTGGAGGATTTAATTATGAAACGGCTTAGGTCAAAATTAGTATTGGTTTGCGGATTGGTATTACTGCTCGGTGCTGCAAACATCGCTTCTGGTGTCGGCGTTAAGCCGATGTTGCTCCGTCCGGCAAATGACAATTGCGCCGATGCAAAGACTGTCGGTAACGTAACAAGTCTGGCATTCGACACAACGAATGCCACATTTGATGGTCCCGGGCACTATATCACGAGTCCTAACTTATGGTACTGCTATACCGCCACGTGCAACGGTTGTGCCACCGTTAGTCTGCGCGGCAGTAACTTTGACACCAAGGTCGCCGCCTATGAAGGTTGCGATTGCTATCCGAGCTCGGACGACCTGATTAAAAGCAACGACGACTTTATTGGTCAACAATCGCAAATCACTTTCCCCGTCAAGGTCGGCAGCCGGTACCTGATCGAGGTTGGGGGATTTAATCCCTCAGTAAAAGGCCAGGGCACGATCAGTATCAGTTGTGACGCGCAGTCCAGTCAGCCGGTGAACGACGACTGCAGTAATGCAAAGCAGATAGGCAACGTAACAGAGCAGCCGTTCAACACCACATGTGCGACGTTCGACGGCCCGGGTCACTTCTTTACCAGCCCGAACCTCTGGTATCGCTATACGGCCGGAGGCACGGGTGACGTCACTGTCAGCCTTCTTGGCAGTGAATATGACACGGCTCTCGTCGTTTATGAGGGCGGTAATTGTTACCCGGAATTGAGTAAACTAATTGATAGAAACGATGACTTCGGTGGTTTCCTTCAGTCTCAAATCACCTTCCGGGCGACCTCCGGCAGAAGTTACCTGTTCGAGGTCCTGGGCTACAATTCCGACGAAGTCGGCGAGGGAGTAATAACTGTCAGCTCTACGGGCCAGCCCCCGTCGACCAATAACGATAATTGTCAGAATGCAAAACCTATCGGTGACGTAACGAATGTGGCGTTCAATACAAGCAGTGCAACACAGGATGGCCCGCGCCTCTGCATGAACGGTCCGAATATCTGGTTCTGCTATACCGCTTCGTGCACGGGTAAGGCAACCGTCAATTTGGCCGGCAGCAGCTACGATACGATGCTCGCCGTTTATGATGGGTGCGAATGCTATCCGACCGTGACCGATATGATCGAGTGCAACGATGATTTCGGCAATACTCGTCAGTCAAAAATCGTTTTTGATGCGGTCGCCGGCAGCCGGTACCTGATCGAGGTTGGGGGCTACGGCCGCGAAGCCGGTCAGGGACTGCTTACCGTCAGTTGCCAGGGAGTGCAGCCTCCTCAGCCATCCAAGGACGACTGCCAAAATGCAAAGCCGGTCGGCGATGTGAAAGACCTGGCCTTCAGCACAGCTAACGCTACGTTCGACGGCCCGGGCCTCTGCATGACCAGTCCGAATATATGGTACTGCTATACCGCTACGTGCACCGGCAACGTCACCGTCAGCCTGGCCGGCAGCAGCTACGATACGATGCTCGCCGCCTATGACGGGTGCGGATGCTATCCGGCTTTGGAGGATTTGATCGAATGTAACGATGATGCCGGCAACAGTTATCAGTCGGCGGTCACCTTTGCCGCGACCATCGGCAGCCAGTACCTGATCGAGATTGGCGGCTACGCCAATGAGAAAGGTGCTGGTTTGTTGACGATTAGCTGCCAGGGGGTCGTGGTTCAGAACAAAACAGACCTTGGCGACGCTCCGGACAGCACGAACAACGCTCACGTGACCATGACGGCGTATCCCTCGCAGGGGCTGTTGCCGGTTGTCCCGGCCAATTATCCGACCGTTTACAACGACGGCAGCGGTGTCGGGCCTTACGGGCCGGTTCATTTGAACGCTCAGACAGTGGCGTTTCTGGGTAAAAAGATCACTCGTGAAACCGAAGCCGATACCGGCACTGACGAGGATGGCGTAAATAACATCAGGCCCTCCAATAATACGCCGGACCGGGACCAGGGCGATGACGGCGTTGTTTTCCCGATCAGTCTGCCGAGCTGTTGCTGGTCCACATTTGACTACGTTGTCAATGTTATCGATCCGAACACCGACCTTTGGGTAAATGTCTGGATCGACTGGAACCGGGATGGCGACTGGGACGATACTCTCGATTGTCCCGAAGGACCCGCGCCGGAGTGGGCTGTACAGAACCAGTTCCTGTTCGATCTGCCGGTAGGAATCAACCAGATTACCACACCGGCGATTCTGCCCTGGCATCCGGAGAACGGCAGAGAAGATGTATGGATGAGAATCACGCTGTCGGGCCAGCCCTGGAGAGGCGGCAGTAATCCCGGAACGAAAGGTAACGCCGGCTCCGGACCACGGGCAAAATACGTGATCGGCGAAACGGAAGATTACCACTTCACCCCGGATGTCACCTGCTCGATATGTAAGGATTATAACGGCGACGGAAAAATCGACATGAACGATCTGGCCGCTTTCGTATCCGATTGGCTTGAGAATTGTCCGTAGTAACTTAGTAACATTTATGCAATATCAAATTCGGGCTGTGGGCACTTGTTGCTCGCAGCCCTTTTTCTTTGTAAAAGATTTATAGATAACCGTCCCCATCGTATTGAACCGAGAGTGAAAAAACGAAGACCAAAGAAATATAAGTTGATGAATAAGCCACGCGGCGATTTAAGGGCTGCTTTGATAGGAGCTTAACACCATGTCAGTGCCATTCGTACCGTATCCCTTTAATTCTCTGCGGAGGCGGATAAATTTTGTCGTTGAGTTTGAAAAGAAACAGGATATAATTCTCTTGTCGTGGCGAAGGCCAATGGCAAGATGTCGCAACGGCAATCGAGACAGAATCAACATTGGTTGACCAGCCGCTAAAAACCCAACTCGAATATCGCGTTTTAGCAATAAATAAATCCGGCGAAGGTCAGCCGAGTAATACGGTGATGGTGGTTTTGTAAGAAATTAGAATACGAAAGGAATAAGCATGGCTAAGAAGAAGGTGGCCAAGAAGAAAGTAGCCAAGAAAAAACTGGCAAAGAACGAAAAAACCTCAAAACGAGTAGGCAAAATCGCTTCCCAACAACTACGAAGCAAAAGTACCTCAAAAAAGACCAAGAGTACCGTCGCCTCTGCATTAACCCAGCGGCCAGACAGAAAGAAACGCAAGAAATAGCTTTACATCATGATATTGTCGGCTTACATTGTGCCGTTGCAAGGTTACATTATGGCATTGCGGGCTTACATCAAGGCATTGTGGCTTTACATCGTGGCATTGTTGGCTTACAATGTGGCGTTGTAAGCGGGCAAAAAGGCTGATAAGTCATTTATTTTAAGGCAGTTAGGCGAATAATCGCCAAAAACGACAAAAAAAAGATTTCACCACGAAGACGCTTTTTAAGGTGCCAAACAGGAAATATTGAAAAAATAAAAGGCAATTCGAGTAAGATTTTGATATTATCGTGGAATTGGAAGGTTCGGTTGCGTAGCCAAACATTTAATCCGCCTCTGGCGGATTAATATGGGACATGTCAGCTAATTATTGTTAGCCCGCTCGTTAGACCCATATGGAGACCTATGATGAGCAGCATACTGGGAATGCTCAAGTGCATCTATCGCGTCGTTGTTCCTTTATCAATAAGGACATCTAGATTAGTCTCAAGGCTCAAGGGGTTCATTTACGAACACCAATTTGCCCATGATGCGATCTACGACTCTGATTACTACGCGAGTACTGTCGAAGGCCCAGCATTAAGCAGCGCCGAAGCTATTTCGCAGTCAATTCTACTCGACCTCCGGCCTAACACTATTGTGGATGTAGGCTGCGGCACGGGGGCACTGCTCGAAGCATTGCGAAGAAGGGGTTGTCAGGTTCTTGGACTTGAGTATTCCGAGGCGGCCCTTCGATATTGCCGATTGCGGGACCTCGATGTTCGGAAATTCGATCTCGAAAGGGATGCTCTTGCGGATGATCGGACCTTTGATGTCGCAATCAGCATGGAAGTCGCTGAGCATCTTCCAGAGAAGGTTTCAGGTCGCTATGTGGCCTTACTTGCCCGGTTGTCAAGTGTGATCGTGTTCACAGCGGCGCCACCAGGCCAGGGAGGGCACGATCACGTTAACGAACAACCTCCGTCATATTGGATCTCCAAATTTCAAGCTCTGGGTTTCGCATATGACGAAGAACTGTCACGACTCTGGCGTGAAAGCTGGCGAGAAAAGGCTGTCGTGGCTTATTGGTACTTCCAGAATCTGATGATTTTCCGATGAATGGGATCTAACCAAGCGCTGACACGCACCGCTGAGTCTAGTCGTTGTATGTAAAGGTGTAGCCCATTTTTCGGCCAAGCTGTCGTATTCGGAATATAATTCTGGCATAGCCACATCCTAACCATGAAAGGCTTGCCATGATAGAAATTCGAGAGATACAACTTATGGTATCTTCTCAATAACTGGAGGGACAGTTGCCCGTAGCCTCGGTTTTCATGAGTGAAAGAGTTGTACAGGGTTAGTTTCCCGCGAATTATTGAGAAGATACAGATTATAGGAGATTAAGGACATGATCGCATACCTCATATTGGTGCATCGGTATCTCAATCAGTTTAAAAGACTCTTTAGGGCAATTTACCATCCCGCCAACTACTACTTGATACATGTGGACAAGAGGTCAAGCGTTGGGTTACAGACGGAGATACAAGATTTCTTGTCAAGCTTTGCCAACGCATCCTTGCTGAAAAGCCAAAGCATTCTTTGGGGGGGATACAGCATCGTAGATGCTGAATTGCGAGGCATCAAGGAGTTATTGAAGATGGGCTTGAAATGGGAATTCTTCATAAACATTAGCGGACAGAGTTTCCCCCTAAAGTCGCAGACGCACATCCGGGATTTTCTGAGCCGCAATAGAGGAAACGATTTCATCAAGGTGGCTAACCAGATAAAGGTTCGTCCTGAGACACTAAATCGAATACAGAACTACTATATCGAGTTTAGCAAGAGGATACTACGCACTCCTATCAAGCGACTGTATCTTCGAGGCGTGACTCCTTATATTGGAAATCAGTGGATGATCTCAAGCAGGAAGTTCTGTGAATTTGTATCCTATAGTCCTGAGGCCGAAAGGTTCAAGAGATTCTATCGGCACACCTTCATCGCTGATGAAGGATTCTTTCAGACGGTAATAATGAATACTAGTTACAAGGGAACTATCGTGAACGACGATAAAAGGACCATTGACTGGGTGCCGCTAGGAACAATAAAGTTACGTCCGAGAGACTTCACATCCAAAGACGCCGAATTCTTGCTAGCAAGTCAAGGCTTGTTTGCTCGCAAATTCGACGAAACCGTTGATGCAGGAATCTTGAGTATATTGGAGTCGAATCTATCGTAGCCATTTTGACTTATCACGGAGAGCGGGCTAACAAGCGCGTGCAGCCGATTTGCTCCGCTACGCTCAGCAAACGGCTGACGCACACCGTTAGCACGACGAAAGAAAGGAGAGCACGATGAATAATGTCAGTTAATACAACACACACATAGTACTTTTTGGGATTTAGGGGAAATTTTTGGACGCGAAGAACTTAAAGTAGAGAAGAAAGAATATTTGACACTGATTCACACCGATAGGCACTGATAAGGTGGATTAATGGCGAAAAGCAGTAACGGCAGGACAGAGAGCTTTGAAAAGACGCTTTTTAAGGCGGCGGATAGAAAATATCGAAAAAATAAAAGGCAATTCGAGGAAGATTGTGGTATTATCCTGAAATCGAAAGGCTTGGCCGAGTAGTCAGGCGTTTAATCCGCCTGCGGCAGATAATTTAGGTTATTTATAAGAAAAAGTAATTAATGTACTGAAGCTTTATGGTTTGATTGAATGGTCCCCAGATAGCCTCATGCGAACCTGCCAAAGCAGGATAAAGGAATTAAATAAACGCCGGGCGCCCGGTGTAATCTATTTTTCTTGAAAGGATATTATAATGAAAATTTATGTAGGCAATTTGTCCCTTGACGTTACCAACGATGATTTACGTCAGGCTTTTGAAGCATTTGGCCAGATCGAATCCGCCAATGTTATAATGGACAAGTTTAGCGGTGAATCGAAAGGGTTCGGTTTTGTCGAGATGCCTTCAAAGGACGAGGCCACAGCGGCTATGACTGGCATGAACGGCAAAGACCTCAAAGGCAAAGCTGTTAACGTCAACGAGGCTCGGCCCCGTGTTGACCGTCCTCGCGGTGGCGGCGGTGGTTACGGTGGTGGTCGGTCTGGTGGTGGCGGTGGTGACAGAGGCCCAAGAGGCGGCGGTGATGGCGGAAGACGCTTCTAATAAATCATCAAATTCAACTATTGCTTAAGCATACAAAACCGGGCCCCGAAACGTTGGGGTCCGGTTTATTGTTATTAGCCAGTGTAACGTGACCCGAACAGCTATAGGCCGTCCTCTATCAAAACCTGTCATTATCAAGCACAACTCATCGAAAAATGTACCCCCTATGGGGGAGGCGTACTACTTTAATTCCCCCATCCTGTTTCTTGTCCGAGCATAGCTTCAAGCCTCGATGTTAGCAGTTTTCGCAAGGTAGTTGCATTTCGATATTCGGGCACATTGTGAACTGATAAGTCAAAATGCAACTTAGTTCCTTGCTTTCTAAACAGAATTGGTTTCTTGCCAATTGCATGCGCATAACCTACTTCATAATACACATTCGGCTTTTCTAAAGTCAAATCTGCTATGAGAAATTCAGATGACTCTATTTCATTTAAGACAACATCTGTGATCCGTTCCTGATGTTCAATTTCGTCTGCCCGATATGCTTTGATCTTAAATCCTGAGCATACTTCTTTAATTGCGGTGTTTATATCTTCAAGTTCTGGCCTATTTGGATCGATGGGCATAATTATGAAGGCCGTCCCTTTTTTTGTTTCACACACAGGGTGTTCCGAGTCCCGAGAATTTGATGGCATACGTGTCGGAATCCCATGCCTTGAATTGAAACACTCCTCTAACAGCCAATCCAAAGATTGATATCTCAGATAATCGTCAAAAGCCTTTTCACCAAGAAAGTCAAATTTGGCGAAACCCAGTCCGCCGGATTTTCCTGATGCAGAACTGTAAAAATGCCCTAATTGAGATATATAGTAAAGAGCAAGCTCAACATATTCTTGGGGAATTGCAGTAAGCTTCGATAGTTCCTCACTAGTAATACTCTCTAAATCGGGGTTCTTAATTATCTTGTCTTTGATCGTTTTGATGAGCTTATCGACATGCCCAAAAAGTGGTGACTTGCTATCAGTATACCATATCCCGATCAAGCTGAGTCCATCTCCCCAAAGAAGTGATTTGTCAATAGATTCAGGGTCAAACTTTGGATCTATCTGTCCGTATAATTTTGCTCTTATTTTTCGGCGACTTGTGTTACCTCGAAAAATCTCAGAAAGCCACAATCTTTCATTGTCAGAAAGGTTCAATGACTGATAATTGTATTTCATATTAGGTCCTATCGGATGAACGCCACATTTATTAGTGACGCCCACTGTTTTCCATGCCTCCGGCGGAATCACCAACAGGAGGGCGCTCTAATTGGTCTCTTTTAAGTCTTTCACAGTACTTAATCGCATCAGGGCATTTTACATCCAAATAGTCTTTTTCTTGTCCTTGTGCAAACCAGATAAACCGATATTCGCCTTGACGAGAGTACTCTGCTCGCTTAACAAAAAACGCGTCTACAGCTTGCTACGAGATATATTTCTCATAATCTCCCGCCCATTCTTCAGGGTTTGAGTATGACTCTGGCGTACGCGTTGGCGTACTATTCTTCTTTTCTATCATGATGTCATCCCTATAAATACACAATCCCTGGCAACCACCCATAAATCCAGATATCTGCCTCGAAACACAATCTGCAAACGCGAGTGAATCCAATATTCGAAACCCCGAGTCTGTATTAAAAATCACCTTGAGCTTCTCACTCTCAATAACACTTGTGGACAGTATGTAAGCCTCTTGATCGCTGACAGCACACACCGCATGATGAGCATTTGGGCTGTTGATTTCCATGGATAACCTGCCTTCAAACTGGTCTCCGCGCTGTTCATCTTGATATTTCCGAAATTTTCTGAAGGACGAAAGCCTTAGCGAGCCATCTTCAAAAAATGTGTCTACATGCTCCTGCTCCAAATACCTGATCAATACCGGTAGTCGAATGCTCCATGGACGACTAAAAAGCGTTCGTAGTTCGCTCATTTCATTTACCTAACGGTCAAACTCAAGAATCCTGCGGTAGAATTAAAGGTTCATGGTACGAATGGCGGTTCCTTAAGCGGATTAATAAAAAAGGCCTTCCACTGCCGATAAAGAGTTGTCACGAACTTTTATTGGCAAGGAGGCCATAACAT
>Ga0315294_10009962_pt1 | contig 10419 bp, 11 predicted proteins | sample YL17G13_40_MG_FD_203626 | JGI IMG/M metagenome (GOLD analysis project Ga0315294, IMG submission 203626) | Sediment microbial communities from Yellowstone Lake, YNP, Wyoming, USA - YL17G13_40 | ecosystem: Environmental > Aquatic > Freshwater > Lake > Sediment | place: USA: Wyoming | collected...
GAATACGCCCGTCATGGCGGTCTGGAGGAGAAGGAAGAGCGCGAAGTACTGCTTCACGCGATCCATTATGCCGAAGCTCGCGATCACCGACACAAAGGAAAGGAGCGCGGTGAGGAAGACCATCATTATGCTGATGCCGTCGACGCCGACGTAGTACCACACGTTTATCTGCGGTATCCAGGAGGCTCTCTCGATGAACTGGAATCCCGGAATCGACCTGTTGAAGGCGATCAACAGGAGCACGGAGAAGACGAAAGAGACCCCGCTGAAGACGGTCGAGACTGCCTTAATGGCCTTCTCGTTCTCGTTGCTCATCATGAGCACAACGATAGTGCCCACGAGAGGAATGAAGGTGACCAGTGACAGTATCGGAAGCTCCATTCAGTTCTCCTCCGTCTCAGTTTAGTCTTGCTTCGTGTTAATGCAGTCTCTCCGCCCCTAGCGCAGAAACTTCACAATCAATATCGTGCCGAGCCCTATCAATATCATGAGAGCGTACTGCTGAACGTATCCGGTCTGGGCCCTGCGGGCCACTCTGCCGAAGAGCTGGGTCAACCACGCCACGCCGTTCACCAGGCCGTCGATGACGTAAAGATCAAACCAACTTTTCATCTTGCTCAGGATGATCGTCACAGTCGCGGTGCCGTTCACCGCGCCGTCTATCACGGCAAGGTCAAACGCGTAGAGGCTCCTGGCCAGCTTCACGATCGGTCTCACGATGAGCGTCAGGTATATCTCGTCGATGTAGTACTTGTTGTAGAAAAGCTTGTAGAGGAGAGGCAGCCTCCTGGAAAACGCCTCCCTGCTCACCCAGTTCTTCATGTAGGTGGCGTAGGCCAGCAGAATGCCCGCACCGGCCACCAGGAGCGACGTCCCCATGACCCCGTAGTTCGGACCGTGGTGCGCTCCGTGCGCCTGCGGCCCGGTCAGGAAGCTCACTATGCCCTTCTTCATCCACGGAAGCCCGACCCATCCCGCACAGACCGAAAGTACTCCCAGCACTATGAGCGGCACGGACATCACGGCCGGCGACTCGTGGGCCTTCTTCTTCTCAGCGCCGGCGAAGACGATGAAGTAGAGCCGGAACATGTAGAACGCCGTGAGCATCGCGCCTGCCACCGCCAGGACGTACAGGGCAGTGTTCCCCGACTGCCTCACGGCGACCAGTATCTCGTCCTTGCTCCAAAAACCGCTGAACGGCGGCACTCCGGCGATCGCGAGACACGCCACCAGAAACGTGAGCGAGGTCACTTTCATGTATTTGCTGAGTCCGCCCATCTGCCTGATGTCCTGCTCGTGCATGGCGTGGATGACGCTGCCGGCCCCGAGGAACAGAAGCGCTTTGAAGAAGGCGTGCGTCATCAGGTGGAACATGCCGGCCACGTATCCCCCGCATCCGAGGGCGAGCATCATGTAGCCGAGCTGGCTCAGGGTGGAATAAGCTAGCACCCTCTTGATGTCGAACTGCGTGCACGCGATGGTCGCTGCCATTATCGCCGTGATGCCGCCGATCGTGGCGACCACCAGAGACGCCTCGGCGCTTGCCGAGAACAGCGGGAAGCAGCGCGCCACCATGTAGACTCCGGCAGCCACCATCGTGGCGGCGTGGATGAGGGCGCTGATGGGGGTCGGACCCTCCATGGCGTCAGGCAGCCACACGTGAAGCGGGAACTGGGCGCTTTTTCCGACGGCCCCGCCGAAGAGAAAGATTGTCGCGATGGTGATGAACCTAGAAGTGAACTGGCCGCTCTGCGCCGCGTGGAAGATCTCGTTGAACTGGAAGGTCCCCGCGGCGGACGCGAGCATCAGCACTCCGACCAGGAATCCGAAGTCTCCTATCCTGGTCGTGATGAACGCCTTCTTGCCGGCGTCTGAGGCGCTCTTCTTCTCAAACCAGAATCCGATTAATAAGTATGAGCAGATTCCCACCAGCTCCCAGAAAATGAAGAGCAGGAAGAAGTTGTTCGCGAGCACCAGGCCGTACATCGAGAAAACGAATAGAGAGATGTACGCAAAATAGCGCGAGAACCTCGGGTCGCCACGCATGTAGCCGACGGAGTATATCTCCACGAGAAGGCCGACGACCGAGACCACGATCAGCATCAAGGCGGCGAGCGGGTCGACCCTGGCCCCTATTGACAGCAGATAGCTGCCCGAGGCGAACCATGGGTAACTCGCGTCCACGCTCCCGCCGGAGATGACCTGGAAGAGCATGGCGAAGGAGAGCCCGGAAGAAACGGCAGCCGCGGTGATCGCCGGGGCGGCTCCGCTGTTGCCGGGCAGCCTCCTCCCGAAGAAGATCGTGATCGCGAACGCCAGAAACGGAAGGAGAGGAATGAGAAAAGCCGCAGTAGTCAACTAAGTTCTCCTCGCTGCCTTCTTGGTTCCGGTGCTCTTTTCACCTTTGGCCTGCGCCTTCGTGTCATATAGTTTCTTGTCGTAGAGAAGCTCGCCCAATATCAGACGCGCCGAGGGGTCCGTCGGGTCGAGCTCGAGCGCTCGCTCTACCTCCTCCAACGCCTCGTCAATGGAACCCTTCTCTACGTAAAGCAGAAGGCCTATCTGATAATGCGCCTCGGAAAAGCGCGGGTTTATTTCTATGGCCCGCCTGAACATCTGGATCGCCGCATCCACGTCGCGCAGATCGCTCAGTATCACTCCCAGCCGGAAGGCCGACTCCGCGTCGGTCCTGTCCAGCTCGACCACTCGCGCGTAATGCCGGGCCGCGCTTTTCTTCTGCTGAAGGTCCACGCAGACCTGAGCCAGCTTTCTGTGGGCCGCGGTGAAATCGTCCAGGAGCTCGACCGCCCTCTCTAACCTCTCCACCGCAGACTCGAGATCCCCCTGCTCGAAATCCAGGACACCGGCCATGTAGTGGGCTGCCGCAGAATCCGGCTTCTTCTCCAGGAGCTTCGCAACAACTGGTCTGGCCCTGGAGAACTTCCTCTCCTCGATGAGGAGCAGCCCAGCCCAGTGGAGAGAAAGCACGAACTCGGGACTTAGCTCGTAGCACTGTTCGAAATGCTGTGCAGCGGCGAATTTCTCCTCCTCCAGCGCCTCGAGCAGGCCCAGAAGAAACTGCGCGCCCTGAAGCCGCGGATTCAGCGCTGCGGCCTTCTTGGTGTAGTCCCTGGCAGGCCCGAGCTCCCCCAGGGCAAGACTGCACGCCCCGCCATAAAGGTGCGACAGCTCGTGCAGAGGGTCCACCTTGGCGCTCGCCCTGAACTCTTCCAGCGCGCCGTGGAAATTGCCTTCGTTGAAGAGGGCCATTCCCGTTGCCATCATGTCTCTCACGCTTCCCTTCGCGCGCGTTCTCTTCTGTTTTTCCCCCAACCTCGTCCCGCACTGAAAACAGTACCGGTGCAGGTCGGCGTTGGTAGTCTGGCATTTGGGACAAATCATGGCCGCACCACACCAGCCTTTTACCACTTAAGGATGTTGAATTTGTCCGCAAAGACCGCCCTGACGCTCTTGTAGAGTGCCAGAATCAACGCGAGTCCGACTGCCGCCTCTCCCGCGGCGACCGTCATCACGAACACCGAGAAAACCTGTCCGTTCAGAGTCGTGGTCTCCACGAAGCGCGAGAAAGCGACCAGGTTCAGGTTCACGGCACCCAGCATTATCTCGATGGAGATGAGTATGCCGATGGCGTTGCGCCTCGTCAGAACGCCGAAGAGTCCGATGACGAATATGACTGCTCCGAGCACCAGATATTGGGACAGCGGCGTCATTTCTTCGTGATTTCCTTTCCCAGAAAGACCGCGCCCACCAGGGCCGCCAGAAGCAGCACCGAGGCCACTTCAAACGCCTCCACGTGCGTGGAGAGGAGCTGTCTCCCGATTATCTTTATGGTCTCTTGCTGCGGCCCGGTCTCGAGGACCGGCCATGCGGCGGTGCGGATTACAGAGATAAGCCCCGCCAGCAGCGCCAGGCAGAGTAGGGCGCCCGGTATCACCAGATTATTGGTCTGCCTCATCGAGGCAGACGCAATTCTCTCAGTGAGCACGATGGCGAATATCATGAGAATTACGACCGCTCCCACGTAGATCAGTATCTGCACGACGGCCAGGAAGTCCGCGTCCAGCAGCACGAAGACGCCCGAAAGCGCAAAGAACATCGCGGCCAGGGCGAGCGCGCAGTGAAAGATGTTCCTCAGCGTGACCGCGGCAATTGCGAAGATCACGGCGGCCAGCGCGAGCAGTTTGAAGGCCAAAGGCGCACTGAGCAGCTCAGACCAGTTCAAGCAGTGACCTCCGGTTTGTCGTCCGTGCGGCGACTCGTTTCTCTTTCAGGCGGTGGTCTCCGGTTTCGTGACGAGGCGCCGGGCATGCAATTCTCCTTCACGCACTCGCCTCCCGCTTCGTGCCCCCGGGTTTCTCGAGCAGGTCCTCTTTGTGATAGATGAGGCCGTCCCTGGTCGTGGTGGCGAGCTCGTATTTTGAAGACAGCTCGAGCGCCGAATGCGGGCACGCCTCGGCGCACAGGTTGCAGAACATGCACCTCGAAATGTCCACGTCAAACACGTCCACCTTTCTCTTCTTTGTCTCTCCAGGGGAAGTCTCGATGGTTATCAGATGGTCGGGACAGGCCCTGGCGCACAGCGTGCAGCCGATGCACTTCATTTCCTGAGTCTGCGGGTCCACCTTGAGCACGTGCAGACCCCGGTAGCCGGGCGGCAGCTCTCTTCTCTCGTACGGGTACTTTATCGTTATCGGGCGAGAGAAGAGAAAACGCAGGGTCAGCTTCAGGCCGTCGATCAACGGTTTTATCGCCGCGATAATCAGGCCAGGTATGTCACCCATTCGACTCATCTATTTTCACTAACTCCTACGCTCTGCACACCTCAGTGCGCGCCTCCACCCCTCACCGCAATCCTCTCGACTCCCTGCGATTAGACACGACTCTCAACGCTCGCGCGTGACTTCCAGCGCCTCCAGCCAACCTCTGTCAAATCAGCGCCATCACGAGGCCGGTGACGAGAAGATTCAAGAACGCCAGCGGCAGGAGCACCTTCCAGCAGAAAGCCATCATCTGGTCGACTCTCAGCCGCGGATAAGTGCCCCTGAGCCACACCATCAAGAACATGAAGAAAAAGGCCTTACCCAGAAACCACACGAAACCCGGCAGCACCGGACCGTGCCACCCACCCAGGAAAAGCACAGTGGCCATGGCCGACATCACAAACATGTTTGCGTATTCGGAAAGGAAGAAGAACGCGAATCGCAGGCCGCTGTACTCGGTGTGGAACCCGGCGACGAGCTCGGACTCGGCCTCGGGTATGTCGAACGGAAGACGGTTCACCTCGGCAATGCCGGCGATGACGTAGATCAGGAAGCCGACGGGCTGCAAAAATATGTACCAGACGTGCTTCTGCGCTTCCACGATGCCTGACAGGCTCAGCGTCTGCGCGAGCATGAACACTCCGAGTACGGAGAGCAGGAGCGGCACCTCGTAGCTCACTATCTGTGCGGCCACCCTCATGGCCCCGAGGAGCGAGTACTTGTTGTTGGAACCCCAGCCGGCCATGAAGATCCCGATCGTGGTCACCGACGAGACCGCGAACACGAAGAGGACGCCCATGTTGATGTCGCGGGCCACGAGATTCTTCGAGAACGGGATGACGATGTACGCCACGATGGTGCTCATGAACACGATGAGCGGGGCCAGTATGTAGACAGGCCTGTCCACGCCGCGGGGCACGATGTCCTCTTTGAGAAAGAGCTTGAGTGTGTCGGCTATGGTCTGCGCCCAGCCGTGGAATCCGCCGGTGTGAAGCGGGCCTCTTCGCACCTGTATGTGCCCGATGATCTTCCGCTCGAACCAGACCATGAAAAGCACCATGAGCGTGATGAAGATCATGATGCCCAGGAAGGCCACGGCCATCTTGCCGAGCTCGTATATCTCCCTCGGCATCAAGTCGGGCAGAAAAAGCCAGATGAATCTCAGTGTCTCAATCAGTCCCATATTGCTTTCGATTGTTCACCATCGCCGGTCAACGCTAATGCCACGCTAACGGCTTACCCGGCCGCTGCTCAGGCCCAACGCAAGCAGCGCACCCGGCGCTGCGATTCGCACTGGCGCCGGCTGCCCCGCTATCTCCTCTGCCGCGGCTCGCAGCGCCAAATCCCGGCCGCCTACCGGTCTATCTCGCCGAGCACTATGTCTATGCTCCCGAGAATGGCGACCACGTCTGCCAAGAGCGCGCCCTTGCTCATCGCTGGCAGTGCCGCAAGGTTTATGAAAGAGGGCCCCCTTATCTTCACCCTGTAGGGGTTCGGGGTGCCGTCGCTCATGACGTAGAAACCGAGCTCTCCCTTGGGAGCCTCGATTCTCGAGTAGGCCTCGCCCTTTCTGGGCTTGAGCACCCGGGACGTCTTGGCGGCGAAATCTCCTTCAGGAAGGCCGTCGAGCGCCTGCCTGATGATCCTCGCCGACTGGCGCATTTCGATGATCCTTACCTTGTACCTGTCATACACGTCTCCGGTCTCACCCGTGGGAATCACAAAATCCATTTCCGGATAGACCGAGTACGGCGCGTCCTTCCTCAAATCCCACTTGATACCCGAGCCCCTCAGCATGGGACCGCTGACCGCATAGGAAATTGCGTCCTCTCGCGTGAGAAGACCGACGCCTTTCGTCCTGCTCAGGAAAATCGCGTTCTTGGTCAGGAGTTGTTCATACTCGTCCACGCGTTTGTCGAACGTGGACAGGAACTTCCTGGTCTTCTCGACGAACGCGGGAGTCGCGTCTCTGGCGACCCCGCCGAAGCGCACATAGTTGAAGGTCATCCGCGCCCCGCAGAGTATCTCCAGGGCGTCCAGTATGTCTTCCCTTTCCCTGAAGCAGTAGAGAAGAGGCGTCACTGCGCCCAGGTCGTTCGCAAAGGACCCAAGCCACACCAGGTGACTCGCGAGCCGGCTCATCTCGGCCACGATGACCCTAATGAACTCCGCCCTTCTCGGGACCTCGACGTCGAGAAGCCGCTCAACGGCCAGGACGAATGCCAGGTTGTTTGACATGCCTGCCATGTAGTCGAGCCGGTCGGTGAGAGGGATTGATTGGATGTACGTCCTTGTCTCGGTGAGCTTCTCGATACCCCTGTGGAGAAAGCCTACGTCTGGAAAGACATTCACCACGCGCTCGCCTTCTATGGTGAGTCCCAGCCGCAGCACGCCGTGCGTGCTCGGATGCTGGGGGCCCATGTTTATGAAGAGACTTTCTGTCTTAAGCTCCGGCATCTATTTTCCTCTGCAATTGCGCCGTTCCACTTTTGGATACCCGGCGCTCAGCTCCGGCATCTATTTTCCTCTGCAACTGGATCGTCCTCGTTTCAAATACAAGGCTAGACCCCTGGCACTCCCCAACCGCCCTTGCTCGGGTCGTATCCCTCGTCTCCGGGGAACTTGTCCTCATCGGCCAGAACGTAGTCCTTCCGAAGAGGATGGCCCTTCCACTGCTCGGGCATGAGGATCCTGCGCAAGTCGGGGTGCCCGCTGAAATTGACACCCAGGAGGTCGAACACTTCCCGTTCGTTCCAGTCGGCGCTCTTCCACGTGGACGTCAACGACGGCACGACGTCGGTCTCTGCCACGCCCACTTTCACCTGGAGAGTGTGTTTATGTCTAAGAGAGGCAAAATGGTAGACCAGGTCGAAACGCGGCGTGCGCTCGGGGTAGTCCACGCCTGAAATGCAGGTGAGATAGTCGAAGTCGAGCGAGGGTTCCTTTCTCAAGAACCCCGCTACCTCCAGAAGGGACTCCAGTGCGACCCGGACGCAGGGCCAGTTCGTCTCTTCCTCGACCCTGGAGACGGCCTTGGGGAATCGCTGGATAAGCACGTCGATTATCGGCGACTGAATTGCGCCCGGTGCATCTGGTGCGCCCGGTGTGCTAGGGGTGCTAGAAGGTTCCGTCAATTATTTCCTCCCCCTCCGGTCATCGCTGCGCTGCAAGAAACCTGCGCCGTTGAGACTGGCCGATCGGCAGTCTCGCCCTCGGCTCCTGTATGCGTTCCTAGTGAGACGTCGTTCCAGCTGCCTTGTCGGCCGCGGCGCCAGCGGCCCTGGCCGCTCCCCAGGCATCCAGCGAGATATTGTTCCAGCTGTCTTCCCGGTTATTTCCGCGGCTGGGTGCTGGTCGCCATCTTCGTGCCCCTGGCGGCGATCCTGGCGATCGTCTCGCGGTCGATCTTCTCTCTAAGAGTCAGCAGGCCGTGCAACAGGGCCTCCGGTCTAGTAGGACAGCCTGGGATGTACACGTCCACAGGCACTATCAAGTCCACCCGTTTCACCACCGAGTACGAATCGTAGAAAGGCCCTCCGGCTATTGCGCATCCGCCCATTGCCACCACGTATTTTTTCTCTGGCATCTGCTCGTATAGAAGCCGGAGCCGTGGAGCCATCTTCTTCGTGACAGTGCCCGCCAATATCATCAAATCCGCCTGCCTCGGGGACGCTCTGAAGACCTCCATGCCGAAGCGGGCGAGGTCATACCTGGACGCGGCCGTGGCCATCATCTCTATTGCGCAGCAGGCCAGGCCGAACCCGAGGGGCCAGAGCGAGCATTTCCTGGCCCAGTTTATGGCCTTGTCCACGGTCGAAATAACGACGTTGGACTCGAAGCGATTCTCTATAATGCCCATTTCAGGGCTCCCTTCTTCCAGGCATAGGCCAGACCGATGAGCAGCACGCCCACAAAGACCGCCATCTCGACGTAGCCCACAAGGCCCACCTCTTTGAAGACGACCGCCCACGGCACGAGGAAGATCGTCTCGATGTCGAATATCACAAAACACAGCGCGAACACGTAGAAACGGATGTTGAACTGCGACCAGGATTGACCGACCGGGATCTCGCCGCATTCGTAAGTTGTGAGCTTTCTACCTGAGGGGTCCTTCGGCTGGATGAGTGAACCGATGAAGAGCGCCAGCAGGAGGAGCAGAAACCCTGCCAGCGCAAAGCCTGCGGCGTATAGGTAGTCGAGAAACATATCGTTAAAGGTACTTGGCCTCCGCCTGTTTCAGAACCTCGAGGAATTTCTGGGCAGTCGCAGCCTTCTTGAGCCCTTCGCGCACGTGCTCTTCCCTGAGCAGCCGCGAGATGTTGGCGAGCGCCCGCACGTGGGGCCCTCTGCACTCCTCCGGTGAAACAAGCAGTATAAAGAGCGTAACCGGCTGTTGGTCGACTGCCTGAAAATCTATACCCTTAGACGCAATCCCACATGACGCAAGGAGATTGCTGATCGACTTCGTCTTGCCATGAGGAATGGCCACCCCGTTCCCGATCCCGGTCGACATCATGGCTTCCCGCTCGGTGACTCGCTTGAGTATCTCGCCGCCGGTCTTGATGCCGTGGGCCCGCTCCAGGAGTGCCACGAGCTCTTTAATGACCTCGTCTCTGCCCGTGGACTTGAGGGTCGTACAGATGGCCTGTTCGTTCAGAAAGCCAGATAACTTCATTAATTACCAATAGTTACAACAACGACGCGACCGGCTCTCGAAAGGCCGGTTAACAAGAAGAGACCCATCAGGTCAAGGTGAGAAAATATACTAGCGCCGGGCCGGGTGTCAATGGAAAAACCAACTGTGAACTCAGGACCAATGATGTCGAAACACGAATCCAGACGGTCAGGGGAGTGCGTGGGCTTAGAGGCAGGGTCCTGGCCATGGCTCAAACCCTCAGCGGTTCGAGTCCGAACTGGGCAGCCACTCCGATATCCCAGAGCGTGCTACGCCTTCTCCCTCACCAACCGGCCCCACTGCCGCAACACGGCCGTACAGGGCCATCTTCATCGAGTCCGGCGCCAACTCTACCCTGTGCACGACAAGCCGCACGAGCTCCTTCTGCTTGTAGGGCGGAAGCCCACCAAAGACCTCGCTGAACCGGCTCAATGCCTGCGTCACCTCCCGGTGACTGACCGACTCTCGCTCTATCTCCCTAATCGCCTGCTCCGTTTCCTGAATCCCGACCTCAACCCCCTCTCGTCTTGCACCTAGTTCGTCCAGCTGCTCCCTAACAAAGCCCATGCCTTTCTCTCCGGCTATCTCCTCCCTGTCTCTGAGGAGGCCAGCCGCCGAGGCCTTGATTCCGTCAAGCTCCCTCTCGAGCGTCTCTTTCCGCTCCCGCAGCTGCGGCAGCTCCGTCTTGAGCCTTTCATTCGTGCGCCTCACAATACCGTCGAGAATGTCGCCCCGCGTGGAGAGCTCCTTGATTCTCTCGAGAACGACATGCTCAATCTCGTTTGCCGGCGCCTTGAACCTGCAGGCCTTGTTCTTGCAGAGGTAATAGTAGTAGGTGCCGCCTCTGGCGCTATGCCCGCACGTACCCTCCATCTGCGTTCCGCACGTCCCGCACCAAAGAAGCCCACCGTTCAGGACATAGTTGTGCTTGATGGGCTTGGCGCTGTTGTGCCTTGTCTCGCG
>Ga0315294_10009963_pt1 | contig 10419 bp, 6 predicted proteins | sample YL17G13_40_MG_FD_203626 | JGI IMG/M metagenome (GOLD analysis project Ga0315294, IMG submission 203626) | Sediment microbial communities from Yellowstone Lake, YNP, Wyoming, USA - YL17G13_40 | ecosystem: Environmental > Aquatic > Freshwater > Lake > Sediment | place: USA: Wyoming | collected...
TTGTTTCACGAAGAGGCAAATTTTGCCGCGCCCAAAATTTGCCTCTTTGCCGAAAGCCCGTTCTTCATAATTCTAGCGGAGGAGGAAAAGAGCACAAATGCAAAGTGTGAATTTGAGAATTTAGTTTATTTCTTACCTATTATGTATTATAATAACCCATGACTAAAGCGTCGCGTGTAACGTTACAAATATAATATTACATATGTAAGGTATAGTCAAGGATAAATATGCTGGCCGAGAATATTAGAAGGTTGAGGAAGAAAAAGGGATTATCACAAGAGAAATTGGCAAGGATTGCCGACATTTCTAATAATACGCTTGTAAAGATTGAAATGGGCATGGCAAAGGAACCCACAATAACAACAGTGAGAAAAATCGCAAGAGCATTAGACGTCTCTATTGATAAATTGGTCGAAGGTGAAGAATGAATTCTGCGTTGAAGTAAAGGCACAGATATATTTGTTAAGCGTTCAAAAAGATATATATTTACTATTGACTTCCTTGGCAGATGTGGTATACTTATAAGGCCCCATATTTACTCATAATATAAGACCTACATTGGCTAACCCGCAGGTGCTAGATGATCAAATATAAAGTTAGAGTTAGCTTTTTCTTTTTGCTAGTAATCTTAGCCTTAATAAACCCATCGTATGCCGCTACGATAGAAGTTCATCAGGGCGAAAGTATCCAAGTAGCCATAGATCGGGCCGTGTCAGGCGACACGGTTTTTGTATTTTCAGGTACATATCCTGAAGATATTGTAATGAAAGACAGCATTGACCTTACCGGCGAATCTTACAACCTTGTAGTAGTTAATGGCAGAATTTCTTTTCAAGATGCTAGCTCTGCCCTAAGAGATATTACCATTATCTTTCCGGAAGGTAGTTTCCTCACATATACAAATACTTATTATAATGGCTTCTCATTGCAAGACGATGCTGGAATAACGATTATTAATTCTGCTCCTACCATTCAGGATTGCCTGATTATGCCCGATCTAGATAATATAATCCCTACCCCGGAATATTACGGCAAGGGTATCCAAATATGGAACATGTACAATAACCCAGACGCATCTCCTGAGATAACGAACAATGTCATAGCCAATACTGAATACGGCATTTATTATTTTTCTCAGGCTTTTGGCGGTGCTATTCTCGGACAAATAAAGAACAATACTCTTTACCATAACAGGAGCGGTATTGTTTTACGTATGCATAAGGAGAAACCGGAGATAAAGAATAGCATAATCGTAGGGGGCGAATCAGGATTATTCCTTACTTATAGCGATGGCACCCTCTTCGATGAAAGGAAAACCCTCGTACATCATAATGACATATGGGGCGGTATTCATAAGTATTGGCTCGATGAAGACTCCTCAGAGTTTGACCTTACAGGTATTAGCGGAAATATTTCAGCTGACCCTCTTTTTGTCGACCCTGATAACTATGATTTCTCGTTGGGCATAGGCTCTCCCTGCATCGGGCAAGCAGACAATGGTGGCGCGATATGGGTGCCCAGCTAATACCGCGGCCTCACATGCCTACAGTAGAACCTATTGATTCTCCAACAAATCAGCAATTCATAACAATTGAGGGAACAAAAGGCGCCGATACGTCTATTATGATAAACGGCGTAGAGCGCGTCCCGCTAAATTCCGAAACCGAATGGATAGTGTCCTCCTATAATTTAGGGACAGATGGCAATAAAACGCTGATTATTACGTCTAAAAATAGCCAAAACCGTGAAAGTAGTCCCGTTACGGTAAATATAGTCCTGGACACTGCACCACCCACAATTACTATAACATCACCACTTGACGGAGCGATATTTGATACTGCGCCCATAACAGTTTCCGGGACAATAAATGAAGAATGCGACGTAATTGTTAATAGTATACTTGCAACGGCAGATGGCACGACTTTTACAGCAGATGGCATAAATCTCCATTATGGAGAAAATATACTTACAGCGAGTGCCTACGACTACGCCGGTAACTACACAACAGCTACGATTACAGTTACCTCAACAGTAACTTCCGAGTATGAGCTTATCCAAATATCACCTGATATCTATGAATACGATCCTACTCTAATAGCCGCCGGAGGTCAGGTAACGCTAACCGTCAAGCTTGAAATCGAAAACTCGCCCGTAGCAAATGAGCCAATTGAATTTACTATTACGCAAGGGAATGGCTCGATGGTTCAGGCCGTAGTCAATACAACTGCGACCGGTGAGGCTTCAGGTATCCTTATTACTGATATAGATGCATTCAGTACAAACTTAGTTGATGCCCATGCAGTTAGTTTCCCTGATAAAAAAGTGACATTCCATATTGATACTAAAGAAGGAATACCGGCTACCTTAATTAAAGTAACCGACGAAGCAATAACCCCTGCTCCTAATGCAACTATACCTTTGGCAGTTCGGTTAACCGATCAATACGGAAATCCTATCCCATCCGAAGGAATAAACTTCGTAATTACGCAAGGCGGAGGAACGCTTTCTGCAAACTCTGCAACAACCGATGATTATGGTAACGCCTCAGTCAATTTTACAGCACCCGCCAGTCCCAGTATGCTTAACCAAATTACGGTATCATCATCAAACTATCCGTCAGTTTCTGCCGTTTTTAGTATAACTACATCGGGTGCTATATCTCTTACTGTTCAAGATCTTTTTAATGCGGTACAACTAAACGCGCAAAAGATACAAGACCAGGTGCTTCAAGTAACAGTAACCTCTGACCATCCCAGTAAGCCTCCTACAGCAGATTATCAAGTTTGGTTAAAAGATGATCTGATGAAAGTCAAAGATATTGCAACAGGTGAAATTACAATCCGCACACCTGTTACTACGGGGGGAGCAGTTTCACCGGAAGCTCAGATTGTTGACTACAACGCTGCGACTAATGTATATGGAGTAAAGATGAAAGCAGCCAACCAAGAAGAAGAGAGGCCTTATACAGTAACTTACATCGATTACACTAAAGGTGTAATTACAAGAACTGAATTTTATTATGCTACGCAGGAGTTAGGCACATCATTTGTTGTAGAAATGTCCGATTTCGTTCAGATTCCACAGGCCAGCGCTGCCTGGGTCTATAATGTAAAGACAGAGAAAATGTACGGCGAAGACGATACGTTAGTTTCGACCACCACAGCAACAGTAACAAGTAGGCAGGTCAATGTCGGTTTAACAAGCGCAGATTTCCAGTAATAAGAAGGGTAGCACCATGAAAAGACTCACAAACACTATTATAATTTTAACAGCCTGTTTTATCGGTTTTGGCAGCGTAATTTTTGCTGATACCGTAGAAAATAGGTATGAGCCCTATCCTCTGATCTTTGTGCACGGCTTTAATAATACGCCAGAAACCACTGATTATACCGATTTATGGAAAGAACCATATCATGAATTTGAGAAATTTTTTATGGTAGGCAATGAAAGCAAATACTTCAGCGGGAAACTTAGTACTTTTCAAAAATTTGACTATAGAATAAAAAGTAATGGCGATATAGATGGAGTTGCGGACGATCTTAAGGATTTTATAGATACGGCTGTTGACACTCTTCTTCCCGGCCGTCCCGAAAAAGACAAAAAAGTCATAATAGTTACACACAGTATGGGTGGATTGGTTACACGCAGGCTTCTTGAGAAATACCCCACCTATAAAGATAAGGTTGAAAGAGTGGTGTTCGTCGGCACGCCTCACCTTGGTAGTCCCCTTGCCAGCGGTATTATACTTATTGATAGAATGATTCCGGAATTATACAAGGCAATACATAATGAACATAAGGTTTCTACTCCTGACATGAGCCCTATACCAAACAAAGCATATCAGGACAGAGTTAATAAGCTGGAGGATACTCTTTATTGGTTTAATGAAGTTGTAAACTGGAACCACGGAATTAGGATTAAAGATGTCCTCGCCGGCTACAATTCTCCTTATAATCCATGGGCTCCTCATATGCAGGGACAGGGTGTTGCGGTAGGCGAAATGGTTGTTCCTGCTGACGCAGAGGCTAGTAAGACTTTTGTGGGAGAAGCGCTTAAATGGGACTATTCTCAACAGATTTACGTAACATCACAAACAGAATCATTGCCACTAAAGTCAAGCTATGCAAGAAATGATACATTTTTGGCTCAAAAACCACTTGCCATGCCAAATGATTTTAAAATAATCCAAGGGTCAGGAGATTCTGCGGGTTCTCGTGCCCTTGGAAAGGCTGCCAAGATATCCCTGAAGCTTCTAGCGACTTATTCCGGACTTCCTGCGAGCAATACGTTAGATGATCTTGAAAACGGTGACGGGGTTGTAAGCTGTGCAAGTCAAACAGATCCTGCCTACCAAGTTACTCCAACAGCCGATATTTATACTGTTGCCAGATGTCATCTTACCGAAACCAAAGAATGGCAGCCTATTCTTGATGCCATCGACGATTCGCCTATTATTGAAAACATGTATGTTGCAAAATGGCCGGCAACACCTGCGCAAATTGTAGTAAAGGTAAAAGACTACCTGCTTGCCGATATTGAAATTGCGTCTATAACTGTGGACGGCAACCAGGTAGATTTAACTACTGTTTTATCTGACTTTAACGATGGTAGCGGCCACTATAAACCCTATGTTAAATTTGATAAAGTGTTTCTTACGGAAAGGCAAGATCCCGGCGTACTTGATAAAAGCGGCAATCCGATTACATTATATTCGGGTGAGTTTTATGTTACATTAGATTTGGATACGAATAGTTCTCATGTGGTAGAAATTGAAATAAAGAATCCATCGACAAATTTACCAGCTGTTAAGACATTGGTTATTGCACCAGTTCAGCTTGTCGGGTCATGGGAAGTAGATGTTCCAACGGGGAATTGGAGTGGTTTTAGTTATGAGGAAAGTGAAGCTTGCCGCATATTGACTTGTGGTGTCGAGTATAGCGGTGGATATTGGTGGTATACCGGTCCAGTGCCGATGAGTGATTATTATACACATCAAAGCAGCATGCCACCGTCTCGTACCGGTGAAGAGGTAGCTTATTTATACAAGCTAGAATTGCCTCCCAATAATGCGATTGATTACATTGATATAACGTTAGCAAGGGCGACAGTAAAAAAATATATTATTTACTATGCAGGAATACCTTATGAATCTGAACCAGCATCTTATCCTCCCGATATTCTAGCCATTGCCAAAATAGATTATTCATTTAATTCTCCCGTGGGGCATCCGACGCCAATAGGTGAGCAAAATCTCCATTATGAAGAAATTGGAGGACACTTAGAGAATATATACGAAAGAGAGCTTAGAATACCAGAATTTGAAGGGCACCCAGCTAAATATTCGGTTACCAAAGGAATTAAAACGTCTTTATTGACAGATAGCATAACTAAAAGAATACCCATTAATAATACGATAGAAACGGTTTGGATAAGTGTGTATCCTGCCAATATCCAAGGCATGAAGGCACAAGTCGAGCCCTATGCCATGGATGCCTTAACTGATCCGCTGATATGGGAGTACAGTTGGGATATTTCCATTGGAGCAAGGTATTCTATAGAGGATATACATTTTCATAAAGAGGGAGAGTAGTATAATAAACAGCGAACGATCATGGAATATGACCTGACCCCCTTAAACTGAGGAGGGTAATCAGACGTTTTGTGCATCTTATCGATAGGGAACCTCTTATAGAAAAAAATATAAATAGAAACACTTTACGGGGTAATCGGGAAACGTAAGAGCAGCTGAAGCGGAAGGTGTACCCCTTGAAGCAATAGGGCAGATCCAGAAAGAGGGACCCTGCATGAAAAAAACACGGGCAGTATTATTATAGGTTCAATAACAGTTTTTATGTATTGCTTGTTTGAATTGTTTTTTTCAATGTCACGTTCTATCGATTGCGGCTTAAATCCCTTTCTAATGCCCATAGGTCTAGCCTTGTGTGGATATTTTACATTGCCGTTCTTCCCTTATCCATTATTGGCACGGTAATAGGTATCATTGGTTATAGAGAATAATCAGACGTTTTGAGCATCTTATCGATTGGCAACATGTTATAGAAAAAAATGCGGAAATAGCAAAAAGTTTGAAAGAAAAATGCCTTCTCGTACGTATATATAAGTGAGAGAAGGCATTTTAGCAAGTAGGGCTAAAATAAGCTTGGGATTCTTCGGTTTGTGGGGTATACTTAACGTAAAGAGCAGCTTAAAATGACAAGAAAAATACTTTTAGATTTAAGAAGGATTGATAATACTGCTTGCACCCAAAAATGCAATAAAAACCTCAGAAAAGAATACACCGATCAGGATATTTGCAAAAAGACAAAATCTGCACTTGATGGCTTGCCGGTTAGGTGTGTAGGTGCTTGGGCGCATGACAAAATATATAGGCTTGCCCAGTATTTTGGGATATTTGCGACCGGGATGAAAGATAAGTAGAGCCACAATTTAAATTACATCGAAATCTGTAGTGGCCCGGGAAGATGCATTATAAGAGATAAGGGCGAAGAGCTTGACGGGACGGCTTTAGCTATTATAAATCATGCATGTTTTGGTCAAATTCAACATGCGATTTTTATTGATAATAGCACAAAAGTAGTCGATATTTTAAATAAAAGAATAAAAGCGCTTCAAAAAGATAGCATCGCCAGAGCAGTTAAAGGGGATTATGTAACAGAAGATGTCAAAAATATATTGCAGACACTCCCCAAGAATTGTTTAAACCTTGTTTTTATCGATCCCACTGATTGCAGCGTACCGTTTTATGTTATTGAGGAATTAAAAGCTAATCTTAATCGGTTCGATTTAATTCTAAATATAGCTATTGGTACGGATGTCATCAGGAATATAAGGCTGGCCGTTTTAAATCCTCGCTATCAAAAAGTTAGAAACAAATATATTAAGTTTCTAGGTTCGTCAGATTATTTCGATAACGCTTTAGTAAAAAGGTATGCGCAACAAAATAATAGCATAGAGCTTAAAAGAGCTTTTATCGCTGCATACGAAAGCAATTTAAAAAAGTTAGGATTAGGTTATACCGATGTTGTCAAGGTGAAGCATTATTATTATTTACTTTTTGCTTCGGGAAATCCGATTGGTATCAATTTTTGGAAAAAAGCTAATCGCATAGATCCTACACGCCAGCGCACTTTTGTATTTACGCAATAGGCAAACAAAATGAAAACCGATACCAGTTTTGAAGTATCATCAAAAATTAAGAATGTTGTTAATAAATTTCATGGGCCAGCTACGGGAGTTGTATTCGGCACTTACGAATGGGCTACGCGCAATGCCAACTTTATCGATGGATGTAAGCACGATTGTAAATACTGTTATAGCAAGGCAATGGCGATTAGATTCGGCAGAAGGAAAGCCAGTGACTGGAAGAACGAAAAGGTGCGCAAAAATAACCTGTTGAAAAAATTTAGCAGGATTTCGGGAACGATAATGTTTCCCTCCTCTCACGACATACAGCCAGATTATTTAGAATATGCACTTATGTTCTTGGAAAACATCTTAACCCCGGGCAATACAGTGTTAATAGTTACTAAGCCTCACTGGGAATGCATTCGTACCATCTGCGATGAATTTGAAAGATTTAAAGATAATATCTTATTTCGTTTTACTATCGGATCGAGCAACTCCGATACATTACGATTCTGGGAACCCGGCGCACCGGATTTTGACGAACGTCTTGCCTGTTTAGAATCAGCCTATTATAGAGGCTTCCAAACCAGTGTTTCTTGTGAACCAATGTTAGATAATAATATTGAAGATGTTATTGTGCGCGTCATGCCATTTATTACTGATGCGATATGGATAGGTAAGGCTAATGCGCTAATGCAGAGACTGAGAGTAAATGACGTGGCTGATAGAGAAACAATTATGAAGGCACACGAATTAATGCGATGGCAATCAGACGAAAACATAGCAGCATTATACAACAGGCTAAAAGATAACCCGCAAATCAAGTGGAAGGAAAGCGTTAAAAGCATAATCGGAATAAAAATACCAACTCAAAAAGGCTTAGATATATAAAGAAAAATAGTGGATAGCTCGTAAAGGATATTAACATTAACAATCGGACGTTTTGCATTTGTGCTCTTTTCCTCCTCCGCTAGAATTATGAAGAACGGGCTTTCGGCAAAGAGGCAAATTTTGGGCGCGGCAAAATTTGCCTCTTCGTGAAACAATTTTCGCATTGAATGGCTTGGCAACCGCCGAAGCCAAGCGTCTTTTACATCGCAGGCTGAGGCGGAGCGGACGAGCCCTTGGCTGTTTTACATACATATTAGCTACAGCACGTATGGCGAGGACGCACACGGCCGCAGGCCGGGTGCGGGCGGCCTGCGGCCGTGGCCGAGCCATATTGAAAAGTCATTGAGATTGCTTTCTCCCGAAGTTTCGGGACTCGCAATGACAGTTTACTTCAAGGGTACCCTTGAAGTAGGTTCGGATTTCAGCGGCAATGCAGCGCCAATCCCTTCCGGTGCCGTTTTTGACGACAATGTCGAACGGCGAAGTGTAGGTGAATGAAAGACTTAAGTCTTTCAAAATAAAATTCGAGCCGACGGTTTTCAAAAATTCTCTCAGGGGCGGGGGATTTTCTTTTCCGACGAAGTCGGAATAATAAAATATTTTTGAGATCAATCGAAATCTCAAAAATTTTTCTTCGCCAAGCGACAGAATAAGGAGGTTTTTCTATGAAATACTTTATTTATGCCCGCAAGTCAACGGATGAGGACGATAGACAGGTCCTCTCTCTTGACTCACAGCTTCATGAACTGCGAGAGTTCGCCCAAAAGGAAGGTTTGGCTATTGTCGAGGAGTTAGTCGAGGCAAAGACGGCAAAGCAGCCGGGCAGACGTTTCTTTAATTACATGTTAAAACGCGTAGAGATGGGCAATGCTGATGGTATAGTCTCGTGGCACCCAGACAGGCTTGCCCGCAACAGTGTAGACGGTGGCAAAATAATACACCTCGTAGATCAAGGCCTCTTGAAAGATTTGCGTTTCCCCACTTACCGCTTTGATAACACAGCACAAGGTAAGTTCGTACTAAATATCGCCTTTGGCCAGAGTAAGTACTACATAGATAATCTCTCAGAAAACGTGAAGCGTGGTATCCGTGAAAAACTACGCCGCGGCGAGTGGCCGGGATGGGCACCTTTGGGTTATACAAATGACTATAAAAATCATACTATCACAGTAGATAGTGATAAAGCCGTTTTGGTAAAGAAAATGTTCGAAATATTTGCCAAAGGCGATATATCTGTAGGCCAACTTGAAAAAGAGGTTAGTAAATGGGGCTTATTAGGCAAGACGGGCAAGCCTGTCTGCCATGAGACGATATCGGGGATCCTCAAGAATCCTTTTTATTATGGAGTCATAAGGTATCGGGGCGAACTCTACGAAGGGAGCCATCCGCCGCTTATCTCTAAGAAACTTTTTGACACTGTCCAAGAAATTCTAGCCGGAAACCGCCATCCACAGGTAAGAGGCAGAATTAAGTTTGAATATGTAGGGCTTATGACGTGCGGCGAGTGTGGGCGTGGTATTACTGCTGAGCACCAAAAAGGCCATACATACTATCGCTGTACCAAGAAAAACAGGCATTGCACGCAAAAGTTTCTTAGAGAAGAGGCTTTGCTTTTCCAAATAAAAGAGTCCTTAAAGAAAATCTATATCGACAATACAACAAAAGACAAAATCATAAACAGGCTCACCGAATACTACTCAAAGGAAAGCAAAGCCTCTTCTTCTCTATCTGGCCAGATTGCGCAGAAAATCTCCGAGATAGACACGAAGATAGAACGGCTCATTGACTTGTATATTTCGCAGGGTATAACTGATACGGAGTATCAGAACTTAAAGGGCAAACTCTTGAACGAAAAGCAAGACTTACGGGAAAAGTTAGGCCAGATAGAGAAAATAAGCGGCGGATGGCTCGAACCGGCGAAGGATTTTGTAACTACCTGCAACGAAATAGGTTCTGTCGCTTGGCAAGAAAATCCCCCGCCCCTGAGAGAATTTTTGAAAACCGTCGGCTCGAATTTTATTTTGAAAGACAGAAACCTAACATTTACATACATTAAGCCCTACGACATAGTCGCAAAATCGCAGGGTGTTGGAGACTGGCGCGCCCGGGCCGATTCGAACGGCCAACCTGCTGGTTCGTAGCCAGTCACTCTATCCAATTGAGCTACGGGCGCGTTTTCTTCGAAAACCTCTATCTCCCGCAGTGCTTCGCGCTGCGGGATTAATTCGCACTTATAACTTACGTCGCAAACTTGGCTACCCTATAGCTCCCTGCCTGCCGGCAGGCAGGCGTAAGTTATGTGCTCATTAGCAATTGAGCTACGGGCGCGTTTTCTTCGAAAACCTCTATCTCCCGCAGTGCTTCGCGCTGCGGGATTAATTC
>Ga0315294_10009965_pt1 | contig 10418 bp, 10 predicted proteins | sample YL17G13_40_MG_FD_203626 | JGI IMG/M metagenome (GOLD analysis project Ga0315294, IMG submission 203626) | Sediment microbial communities from Yellowstone Lake, YNP, Wyoming, USA - YL17G13_40 | ecosystem: Environmental > Aquatic > Freshwater > Lake > Sediment | place: USA: Wyoming | collected...
CATGTTCCAGGGGATCCTGTTCTCCTTTGTAGGCCTGCTGCTGAGCGTGACAGTCAAGCTGGCGCTCGCGATCCCCTGGTCGTATCTCCCGGCGTTTCTTGCTGCCGGCGCATTCGTTTCCCTTCTCCTGGGTGCCGAGATCCTCTGGGTGGTTGCTGCCGGCATCGCCATTGCAGTCGCCGTGTTCGTTCTCGTCTACTGATCCCGGCGATCTTTTAACATCCCCAACAATTTTAAACCCGCACCATCACTCTATCATTGATGCCAGTCCCGATCAGAGACCGGATCTCCGTCATCTTCGGCGACATCACGGAGCAGCAGGTCGATGCGATCGTCAATGCCGCCAACCCCTCCCTGCTGGGCGGCGGGGGCGTGGACGGGGCGGTCCACCGGGCGGCAGGCCCTGAGCTCATGGAAGAGTGCCGGGCGCTCGGCGGGTGCCTGACGGGCGAAGCAAAGATCACGAAAGGCTACCGGCTCCCTGCCCGGTTCGTGATCCACACGGTCGGCCCGGTCTGGAACGACGGGCAGCAGGGCGAGGATGAGATGCTCGCCTCGTGCTACCGGCAATCGCTTGCATGTGCACAATCCCATGGGATAAAGACCATCGCGTTCCCTGCCATCAGCACCGGCACCTACCGGTTCCCTCTTGCACGTGCGACGATCATCGCGGTCAAGACCGTGATCGCACACCTCATTCGGTCCCCCCTCATTGAAAAGGTCGTGTTTGTCTGTCACAGCGACAGGGAATTGCAGATGTATCTCGATGCAGTGAACGAGCTGGCAGAAGAGCCGGCTGCAGGTGCGGGAACCGGCATGCAGGCACTGCATGACCAACGGCACAGGAAGGAGGTTCTGCCCGGCGATATATTCGAACAGGTCAGCGGGCAGCTGCAGATGATCGAAGCGGTCCATGGCATCCGGTTCGTGAACCGCGAGGCACTTGCCGCCACCATAGGACAGGGCACTGCTGACCCCAGGCGGATATCGGTTGCCACTGCCGCCCTCAACAGTTATGTTGCCGTGCAGAACCTGCACGGGGACGTGGAAATCCCCGGCGACGTCCTTGACATGATCCTGAAAAAAGCGAATGAATGGTGACGGTCATTTATGGTACGGCTCGCCCCGCATGATCCGGAACGCCCGGTAGACCTGTTCGAGCAGGATGAGCCGCACCATCTGGTGCGTGAATGTCATTGGTGAGAGCGAGAGCTGTTCATCACACCGTGCAAGGACATCATTGGACAGCCCGAGATCCCCCCCGATGATGAACGTGAGATGGCGGGTCCCGTTCATCTGCTGTTCGTGCAGGAGCGCGGACAGTGCCTCGCTTGACCGTCCTTTCCCCGTGACCGCAAGCCCGACCGTGTAACTGCCCGGAGGGACGGATGCAAGAATCCGGGCACCCTCCCTGTCCAGCAGCTGTTCCTTTTGTGCAGGAGAAAGACGCACGGGTCTCTTTTCTTCGGCTATGTCGGTGATCCCGAGCTTCACGTACGGGCGCAGTCGCTTTTCGTATTCGGCGATGCCTTTGGACAGGTAGGCTTCCTTCACCCTTCCCATGGCAATGATCTGGATCTGCATCGTAACCCTGCAAGGATGGTATGACCGGTAACTAAAAAAGAGTGGCGGGGAGGATTATCCGAACATCTTTTTTGACTGTTCGAGTGCATCGATGGCAGGGAGCTTTTTACCGGTCAGAAACTCAATGCATGCCCCGCCACCGGTCGAGATGTGGGTGAACTGCTGTCCGATGCCCATCTTCTCGATCACCGCCGCCGTGTGCCCGCCCCCGATAACCGAGAACTCCACCTGCGATGCCGCCCTGAGCAGTTCATAGGTTCCGGTCGCAAAGTCTGCATCCTCAAAGACTCCCGCAGGGCCGTTGAAGACCACCGTCCCGGCCCGCCTGATTGCCTGGGCAAGGGTTGCGATGGCATCAATCCCGATGTCGAGCACCGGGGCATCGTCGGGAATCGCATTCGCGGGATACTCAACGCGCTGGTTATCCTGCCTGACCGCGACCGATTCCGGCATCATAATCCGGTCGCGGTATTTTGCGAGGATCTCCTTTGCTTTTGTGATCTCCGGCTCGTATTTCATCTGGGCAATCAGCTGGGTGGACGGTTTGCCGATTGTATAACCGGAAGCGATCAGGAATACATTGGCAACAACTCCGATTACGATGACCTGATCGGCAATACTGTGTGCAAGCACATGACTGGCTACATCAATCGAGTCGTCCACCTTCGTGCCTCCCAGCACCATGCAGACAGGCCGGGGTGCACCGGAAAAGACCCGGGAGAGGCTGGAAACTTCCTTTTCCATGAGCAGCCCTGCCGCTGACCGCATCACAAGGGGAAGGCCCACAACGGTGGGTTGGGAACGGTGTGCGGTTCCGAAAGCGTCGTTCACAAAACAATCCGCCATTGCAGACAGCTTCTTTACGATATGGGTTTTTTTCGCCTCTTCAGGTTTTAATGTCAGGTTCTCCTCGGCATTGAACCGGACGTTCTCGAGCATCACGACATCCCCGTTTTTTGCGCCGGCAACGGCTTCACGGGCGTGCCGGCCGAAGATGCTGTCGATATAGGTTACCGGTGACCCAAGGAGCTGTTCCAGTTTCTCGGCATGCGCCTGCAGCGTGGTGAAGTCCTTCTTGCCGGGCCGGCTCTGGTGGGTGATGATCACCGTGCGGCTTTCGGAGAGCGCCCTGATGGTAGGCAGATGCTCGCGGAACCGTTTGTCATCAAGGATAAGGTGAGACGCGGGGTCGATAGGTGAGTTGAGATCGAGCCGGACAAGCACGGTTTTTTTCCCGCACCCCAGTTCCCTGATGGTCCCGATCTCCACGTCCGCCACCCCAGTTATCCTACACTCCGTGCCTTGATCTTCTTTAACCGGAACAGCTCTTCGCGCTCCATCTCGTCAAGCCGCATCTTAATGAAGTCCCGGGCGGCGTTAAGCTCCGGAATTACTTTGAATTCCAGCGCGTTCACGCGCCGTTTGGTGCTTTCGATCTCATCGAGCAGCCGCTTCATGGTCGTCTCGATCTCGGCGCTTTCGATGATCGATTCCACGAGATCTTCAAAGGCGGTCGCGGTTTCATCGATCACCGGTGACGTGCCGAGCACACCGTACCCCCGGTCGACAAGGCTCTTTTTGACCTTGGAGGATGAGATTTCCGGCACGATCACGCCCATGATGTTCTTGCTTTTTAAGGAGATTTGCGGCACCTCTTTCACCGAAAATGCCGCTGATTTCACACCGATCGCCCCTTCGACGGTATTGGCGAGCGCCATCATCCCGGCTGCATGACGGTATTTTTCCAAAAGGTCGCCGTGGCTGTCCTTTGCCTCGGCGAGCACCTTGAAAAATTCAAGGATCAGTCCATCGCGCTTCATCTTGAGGATCTTATAGCCACGCTCGGAGAGCTGGATCTTCCTTTTTAAGTTGATCAGTTCCGAACGGGTCGGCTTGATATCGCGCAGCGCCATGGATACTTACTCCTTTTTCGGTACATTCCTGAACAGCGGGTGGTACTTGTTAATGAGATCGCGGTCGATACGGACGAGCTGTTCCACCGGCAGCGTGGAGAGGAGATCCCAACCGAGGTCAAGCGTGTTGAAGATCGTGCGGTCTTCGTTATAACCCTGCCGGACGAACCGGTTCTCGAACAGGTCGGCAAACTCAAGGAACGTGCGGTCGCGCTCGGAGAGTGCATCCTTTCCGACGATGGCGACAAGTCCCCGCAGGTCGTTGCCCTCTGCATACGCGGCGTAGAGCTGGTCCGAGACCTTCTTGTGGTCCTCCCTCGTGTGCTTTGCACCGATACCCAGGTTCATCAGGCGTGAGAGCGACGGCAGGACGTTGATGGGCGGGTAGATGCCCTTGCGGTGCAGGTCGCGCGATACGACGATCTGGCCTTCGGTGATGTACCCGGTAAGGTCGGGGATCGGGTGCGTGATATCATCGCCGGGCATCGTCAGGATCGGGAACTGCGTGATCGACCCCTTCCTGCCCTTGATGAGGCCTGCACGTTCGTAGATGGATGCAAGGTCGGTGTACATGTATCCCGGATACCCACGGCGACCGGGCACCTCTTCCCTTGCGGCTCCGATCTGGCGCAGCGCCTCGCAGTAGTTGGTCATATCGGTCAGGATGACCAGCACGTGCATCCCGAGATCGAATGCCAGATATTCGGCGGTCGTCAGGGCAAGCCGTGGTGTGATGATGCGCTCGACAGCGGGGTCATCGGCGAGGTTCAGGAACACAACCGCACGCTCGAGCGCACCGGTGCGCTCGAAGTCCTGCATGAAGTAGTTTGCCTCTTCCTTGGTGATGCCCATCGCGGCGAATACGACGGCAAACTCTTCCTTTGCCCCGAGCACCTTTGCCTGGCGTGCAATCTGGAGAGCGATGGTGTTGTGCGGCAGACCGGCGCCCGAGAAGATCGGGAGTTTCTGCCCCCGCACCAGTGTATTTGTCCCGTCAATGGTCGAAATACCGGTCTGGATGAACTCGTTGGGCGATGCCCGTGCATACGGGTTAATTGCGGCGCCGGTGATATCAAGCCGTTTTTCCGGCACGATCTCAGGTCCGCCATCGATTGGTTTGCCACCACCCGACAGGATTCGCCCCAGCATCTCCCTGCCGACCGGCATTTTGATCGTTTCCCCGGTAAACCGGACGCCGCTGTCCCTGCCAATGCCCGCGGTCGTTTCGAAAACCTGCACAACAACGAGCTCGTCGCTGGTGTCCAGCACCTGCCCGCGCTTGACCGAACCGTCAAAGAGTATGATGTTGACGAGTTCCCCGTAGCCGATTGGTTCGGTCTTTTCCACAAAGAGCAGCGGTCCTGCGATTTTGTTGATCGACCTGTATTCCTTCATGCTGCTGACCTCAGTGCGTTGAATTCGGCGTCCATCGCCTTCCCGATCTTTTCGAGCTCCGGCTTATAGTCCTTGACGAACTTGATCTGCGGGAGATCGTTTTTCGCTTTGGTCGCGTTGATCTGGATGGGGGACACGCCTGCAACCTGCGCCGCGTACGCAAGATCAGCGAACATGCGAATCGCTTTCATCATATCATACTGCTTCTTCATGTCACAGAATGTGTCGACCGCATCGTACGCATTCTGCTGCAGGAAGACTTCGCGGATCATACGGGCCACCTCGATCGTTACCTGCTCCGCCTCGGGCAGCGCATCAGAACCGACCAGCTGGACAATTTCCTGCAGTTCCGCCTCTTTCTGGAGCACCTCCATCGCCCATGATCGGAGCTTGTTCCACTCAGGCGAGACCTCTTTGTCGTACCAGTCGTGGAGGCTTTCGAGATACAGGGAGTACGAGTTGAGCCAGTTGATCGAGGGGAAGTGCCGGCGCTGCGAGAGCTTGGCATCCAGCGCCCAGAAGACCTTGACGATACGCAGCGTGTTCTGGGTGACCGGCTCGGAGAAGTCCCCGCCCGGCGGGGAGACCGCTCCGATAACCGAGACCGACCCGTTCCCGCCACCCAGGGTCCTGACAAGGCCTGCCCTCTCATAGAATTCAGAGAGGCGGGCAGCAAGGTACGCGGGGTAGCCTTCCTCGCCCGGCATCTCTTCGAGGCGGGATGAGATCTCACGCATTGCTTCCGCCCAGCGCGAGGTCGAGTCTGCCATTAAGGAGACGTCGTATCCCATGTCGCGGAAGTACTCGGCGATCGTGATGCCGGTATACACTGACGCCTCGCGGGCGGCGACCGGCATGTTGGACGTGTTGGCGATAAGCACCGTGCGTTCCATGAGCGGCTTCCCCGTTTTGGGGTCCTCAAGGTGCGGGAACTCAGTCAGCACCTCGGTCATTTCGTTGCCACGTTCGCCGCACCCGATATAGACCACGATCTCTGCGTCACTCCATTTTGCCAGCTGCTGCTGCGTGACGGTCTTGCCGCTCCCGAACGGCCCGGGGATCGCAGCGGTACCGCCCTTGGCGATGGGGAACAGCCCGTCCAGGATCCGCTGGCCGGTGATCAGGGGGATGACGGGGTTCATCTTCTCCTTCACCGGACGGGGCACCCGCACCGGCCACTTCTGCATCATCGGGTACCCGGTACCGTCTTCCAGAAAGCATACCGTCTCTTCGACCGTAAACTCCCCGCTTTTGATGGTTTTGACAACTCCTGGCTTTGCATTCGGCGGGAGCATGACCTTATGGACGATGTTGGTCTCCTGAACTTCGCCGATGATCGAACCGCCCTGCACCCGGTCGCCGGTTTTGACCAGAGGCTTAAATACCCATTTCTTGTCATGGGAAAGACCCGGGGCAGACACACCGCGCTGGATGAAGTCGCCCATCTTATCTACAAGTACCGCGAGCGGGCGCTGGATGCCATCGTAAATACTGGTCAGCAGCCCCGGCCCGAGCTCCACGGAAAGGGAAAGGCCGGTGTTTGACACCGGTTCGCCGGGCCTGATGCCCGACGTATCCTCGTAGACCTGAATGATGGTGTTATCGCCCTGGATCTTGATGACCTCTCCCATCAGTTCTTCTTTTCCGACCTTCACCACATCGTACATGTGGGCGTCGAGGTTGACTGCCGTCACGACAGGGCCGGAAATTCGTTTCAGCATTCCCTGTTTTGGTTCCTTGGATTTTTTGCTCTTCACTTCCACAGATCAACACCCACCGATCTCTTGATTCTCTCTCTCATCGACAAGCCCCCTTCCTCGATTCCGAGTGTAATCACGGTAGGTTTCACTGAATCCTCAAGGGTCGCATGAAGCCTGCGGGGAATCCTCATCATGTCACTACTGTTGAGCACAAGGATGCCAACCTCGCTGTCATGCATCGCTTTTGTGATTAAATTCGTGAGCTCCTCATCATTTTCAGCAGAATAGGTTTTCCTGATACCAGCGAGCCGGAACCCGAGGATGAACTCTCTGTTGCCAATAACCGCAATCTCCATTCAGATCACCAGGTACTTCATTATTCTGTCTGCAGGGAGCCTGGATTCTTTCCCACGGGCAATTGCACGCAGGTTGAACACCTCGTATTTCTTCTTCTCCAGATACACAAGGATGGGGTGAATAGAGAACGGATGACGCTTTGACATCCGCTCCATCTGGTCGAGCTGTACGCTGGTGAGTCTCACCCCGATATCATGCACCTTCTTCTCTCCCTTGAGTTCGTCAAGGAATGCAAGCAGCGTCTTCTGGCGGACCTTCATTTTCAGGTTGTCGATGAACTCAACCTGATCCTTAATCGTGTTAAGACGTACAAAATCATTGACAGTCAGGACACCGCCGGCAATATACATCTCGTGGGGATCCCCCTCGATTTTATCCGCACGGAGCCTGAACAGGGTTTTGATATTACTGATGTTGATATCCAACTGGATAAACGACAGGAAGAGCTGCCCTCCCTTGATCCCGCTCTCCGCTTGCGCGAGCAAGTCCGCATAGAACTGCTTGTACAGCTCGTTCTCCATCCTTGAGAACGAACCTGTTTCCTTTGCCTCGCCAATATTTTCCGCAAGCACGGGATACATCCGGTATCCTCGGAGCGCTTCAACAATCCGGTCTATTGAGTCTTCCGCAAGGAGCCGATCCAGTGTGAAGCGGTCAAGGCTCCCCGCGGGGATCAGGATCTCCTTGATCTTGCCCACCTTTATCCCTTCGGTCTTCCCACGAAGGATATTCAGCACATTCTGGATATCCCAGCGGCGCAGGTACGAACTGGTGAACTGCTTGAGTGTTCCCGGTGTAATCTCAAGGATTTTCTGGTATTCCTTGGCAAGGTTCCATGAAAGCGCAACCTCGATAAGGTCAATACCCTTGAAACTCGTACCGAGTTCATCGATCTCCTGTTTGTACATGGTTTCCTCAATGACCCGCGTGATCTCCGGAAGGCTCATGTTAAGCATCCGGAGGTACTCGTCCCGCTGGATCAGCTTGGACTTTCGCATGCGCATTCTGGTACAGACATAGACATAGGGGGCGGGACCCCCCGTCATCCCGACCATGTGCGCACCTCCTCAGGCAAACAGGATATCTGATGCATCCTTCAGCCCGGATTCCCACACCCTGTCGAGGAATGTGCGATAACTGTAGTCAATCTTTAATCCTCCCTCCTCGCTTTCAACGATAATGCCACCTTCGATATCGATGGGATTGCCAAGCGAAAATGCTGCAAAGTCACGGTGCTCAGAAAGCACGGCCTTTGCCGCGGGTACGTCCCTTGCATTGCAGTAGATAGTACCCTTCGGCATCTCCTTTTTCACATCGGTGAGGAGTTTTTTGATTGCTTCTTTATTGAAGCTTTCAGGGAGCCGGGAAATTTCGGCGAGCGTGGTCTGGTACACCTGACGGAGCATCTCTTTTTTTGTGTTCAGCAGTTCACGCTTGACGAGCAGGTTTGCAGCAGAGACCCCAACGCTCATGAGATGCGCGGCTTGTTTTGCTACCTCCTCATCGGCAGCAAGTTTGATCTCCGCGACACGCTTGTTTGCCGCAGCAAGAATATGTTCGACTTCCTGCCTGGACTCAGCACGTATCTTTTCGGCCTCTGATCTGCCCTTGCCCCTGATATCTTCAACAACCGCTTCCAGTCCCATAGTCTGCTCCGGTTTATACGAACAAAATCAGGAGACCGACGACCAGACCAAAGATGACGATCGTCTCAGGAATAACCGTAAAAAGCAGTGCAAGACCGAACATATCCTTGTTTTCCGCTGTGGCGCCAACGGCCGCTGAACCAATCGCCATCTCAGCGATACCTGTGCCGATACCGGTCAGACCAACCGCGATACCTGCACCAAGTGCCTTCATTCCCATCTGCGATGCCTTGATCGCTTCAACACTCATACCAACATCGACTGCTGCTACCATTTCTGCTGCCATAATTTTAATTCTCCGTAAATCTTCGTTTCATTCCGAATGGTGTGTACTTCTTGCCTCCACCTTTGTAGAACTTGGTGAAGAATTCGACATAATGCAACCTGATTGAGTGGAGTCCTCCACCCAGAACAGCCAGTGCCGTGTTCAGTGCATGCCCCGAAAGGAATATGACCAGTCCGGCAATGATAATAAAAATACTGAAGGTAGAAAAGTTTTTCAACTGGGGCTCAATGAACATGCCGATTGCAATGAAATTGACGACCATCGCAATGGCAACCGATGAAAGCCCGACCGCAACGATACGGGCATAGGATAAAACATGTGAGATAATCGTCGGAATTTCAACAACTTCAAGCACTGAGTCGCGTGCGATGAATAGCACACCTATAACAATGAGTACTGCCCCGACAACTCCCCCGAGATTTACCATAGACACAACCGCGGGAAGCCCGGTCAGATCGGGCATAAGCGGCAATGCTGCGATTGACCAGATCGCAATCAGGATACCCCACATGACGGCGAGCCAGCCGAAATTTGCCAGCACTGCTTTGATACGGTGCTCGCCGTGATCCTGGCGTGCGTGGTTGATCATGCCGAATATACGCCCGAGCGTGATATGCAGGATACCGATCCAGATTGACATGACCATCAGTTCCGGAATCATCGGGCCATGACCCGCTGCTGCACCGCCTTCCGCAGCAGATTCTGCCATAAGGTGGCGGGAGGGCATGATCGGTTTCAGTCCCGGAATGGGAAAACCAAGGAACTCACTGTAGAGCAGACCAAAGATGATAGTCGATATGCTCGCATTCCTGAGCACGGCAAGCAGCTGCTGGCCTTCTTCGCCCTTGAAGAATTTCCGGAGCCCGAATGCCATCGCAAGGAGAATCAACCCGTATCCGACATCCCCGACAATCAACCCAAAGAAGATGGGAAATACGATGGATACCGCTAAAGTCGGATCGATCTCGGTGTATCTGGGCCGGTTGAAAACGTCAATGAGCACCTGCATCGGTTTTACAAACGACGGGTTGTTGTACTCTACCGGCACCGCATCATGATCAAGGTCAGTGGGTAAAACGGTGACAGTGATTTTCCCGCTGGTCGCGTTGACAAGCGCATCGCGAACAGCGTCAACACGGTCGATGGGCACCCACCCTTCTGCGAGGAATGCTTCTTTTGTCGTAGCAAACCTGAGCGGGGCCTCGGCCTTGTCGACATCGGCGCTCAGCAGTTCTTCAGAGGCTGCAAGGAATTCGATCTGCTCCTTTTTCATCGCTTCAAGGCGTTCCTGAATCAGAGCAACCTCCTTTTTGAAAGCTGCAATCTGCCCTGTGTAAAGGTTCAGAAGGTCCTGTGGCAACCCCTCACCTCTTGGAACCGGAACTGCAACAAAGTTTGCCTGGAGCAGACTCAGCTGTACCTTTCCACTATGCTCAGCAGGTGCAAAAACTGCAATGAAATTCCCTTCCTTTGCGTGTGAAAAATAGGTCTCATTCGGAACAATCAAATCAGGACTTTTTGAAACTCTGCCGGTAAA
>Ga0315294_10009966_pt1 | contig 10418 bp, 13 predicted proteins | sample YL17G13_40_MG_FD_203626 | JGI IMG/M metagenome (GOLD analysis project Ga0315294, IMG submission 203626) | Sediment microbial communities from Yellowstone Lake, YNP, Wyoming, USA - YL17G13_40 | ecosystem: Environmental > Aquatic > Freshwater > Lake > Sediment | place: USA: Wyoming | collected...
GCCCTACTCGAGCCTCCCCTTCAGGCCGCCTCACCTCCACCGGATGCGGCGGCTTCCTGCCTCGCCGGCGGGCTGCCCAAGGAAATCCAGTCCGCCCTGGACCGCCTGGAGACGGCGGGACTCCTGGAACAAGGCCCGGAGGATCAAGCCAAGGCACCCGCAGATCACTGTAAACAAAAGCCTTATGTGGCATCGGGAGAAGGGAAAGTTGAGGTGGGAAAAGAGTCCAGGTAACAAATAGGTAACAGCCCGGAGCCTTATCCCGCCGCCCTCATTTCCCGGTCCACGGTGTCCAGGTTCGTCCGGGCATAGCGCATCGTCATGATCGGAGTGGTGTGGCAGAGCTGGCGCTGTATCGAAGTCAGGGAGACGCCCCGGTTCAACATCCGAGTGGCGAAACTGTGCCTCAGCAAATGCACCCACACCCGTCGCGTGATCCCTGCTTCCCTTGCCAGTTTCTTGAACTTGTGCGTGACATAGGACATGCTCAGGTGTTTCGAATCGTCCCTTGGACTCGGGAAGAGCCAGGCGGATGCGGTTGGGTTTTCCCGCATCCATCGGCCCAGGACTTCGGCACATCCGTCCGGCAGGACGATGGGGGCGAAAATGTTGCCCTTTGTGTGAACGCGCAAGGTGTGGTTCTCGAAGTCCACATCGCCGCGGGACAATTCAAGAACAGCGCCCAGGCGAGCTCCGGTCTCCCATAGGATCGAATAGACAACCCGGTCCCGCCGATCCACCGGGATTGTTCGCTTCAGTTGGCAGACGAACCGGAAATACTCCTTTCCACTGAGCGGTTGCGGAGTAGGGGGAGGATCGAAACGCCACCGCCTACACCTCCGAATCCACGAGCGTTCCCCCGTTACCTCTTCGCGCCAGAGCTCAAGCGCCCGGATGTCGCGGAACGCGGAAAACCCCGTCACGGCGCCTTTGGTGGAGATCCATCGGCGGAAGGTGGCCGTCACATCCTCGCCCGCCGGCGCACTCTCCAGAAAAGCCGTCCATTGGTTGCAATACAGGCGATAATGGCGGATCGAATGCACGGATAATCGCCTCATTTCCCGATCCGCCAAGAAGCTTTCTACGGTAAGGTTCGACGTCTTCATGGTTCACCCCCAGGGAAAGAATAGGGGCGGCCGGCACAAGCCCGCCCCTTCCGAATGCGGCCAGTAGTAGCCTATTGCCCGCACGCCTTGAGGCGGATCGTCGCTTGGGCGTGGGTTTTCTTGGCGAGACGCGCGAGCGCCTTGGCGAGACTTTCGGAGCCTTCCGCTTGCGCCCGCTTCGCCAGCCGCCCGATGCTGGCGCTGGTCGAAAAAGCTAGGTTAAGCAGAAGGAGTTTCTCTCGCGCGAAGCGCTGCACCGGAGTTTTCGGATTGACTTTCCTGGGGGTGATACTGGTGGGAACTACGTTCTCGTTTTCCATAGTGCCTATCCTTTCGTGTACAAACGTTTTGCAATGTTATGGAACGTTTGTGATACTGTAGAACAGGCGGCGCACAGGCCACAGCCCTGTTCGTTTGCTCAGGCCCGTCCGGGTGCGGAAACACTCAGGCGGGCCGCTTTGCTTCTACTTCAGCCGGTCAATCTCCTTTCTCCAGACGGTTTTCAACTTCACTTCCTGATTCACCTTGCAGACGAATTCGTTTTCTTGGCGATCCCTACAGCAGAAAAGGACGCATTCACGCGGGATCGTTGCTTGAATCACAGCGGGGACCGCTAAATGCGGAAATCGGACAGCAAACCATTTCGCCTTCTCAAAATCCCCGGTCCACGAAAGGCCGCGTTTCCGGCGCGCGGGCCCGTTTCCGGAAATGCCCCGGAAGAGCGTGAAAGTTTCGCCATCAGGTATAGGATCGCCAAGGGAACGCAAACGATCACGACTACACTGAGAGACAGTGAAGTTAAGCATCCACTGGGGAACGTGGCACCAGTTCACTCTGGAGCCATCCCACGCGAATACAAAAGCCTTTTCAAGCAGGCCATCTTCCTTCAGTAAGAAAAGGTTGTCCCAGATAAAATCAATTCCACACATATTGCTCATCTGTATGAGCACCCCGCCGACATCGTTTTTCACCAAAGAGTCAAGCGCATATCTTTGTGTTTTCGCCCAAGAGATTGCCAGATCAGCTTCAGGTACGACGCCCTTCATGCGATCTCTATCGGCCTTGATAGAGGATAGGTTATAGAGTGTAGCTCGTTCCTTCTTCATGCTCCTGCCCTTCCTTCGCTTTGCTCAATACTTGCTGATCCGCTTCTTGTGCTTCTGTGCCAGCTCAACAATGGCATCCCGGATGAAATCGGAAAGACAGGGATACCCAGAGGAATCCGCAATCTCTTTCAGATGCTTCTTGAAGGCGGCTGAAACGCGAAACCGGATAACCTCTTCCCGAAGGATTTTCTTCTTGGGGGTCATGTCTGTAATCCTCCTTTCGCCTCTATGTAGCCACATATAGGGCCATTTGTCAAGCCCTATTTTCCGCTTTTTTCATCCCTCGCGCGCGGGGAGCAGATTCGGGATCAAAGTATCCGCTAGATACTTTGATCGCCTGTCCCTCGCGCGCGGGGGGCGGATATCTTCGCGTGCATGGAAAGGGCCTCGGGATCCGTCTGTCCCTCGCGCGCGGGGAGCGGATACTGCCGCTGAGCGCCCCCAGGACTTCACCACGTGCCCCAGGATCGGCGATCTCCAGGCTGGCCGATGGATAGAAAGACGCCCTATCTCGAAGGATAGAGCGCCGGTCTCTCGCCATGTAGTAGTGGCAGTACTTCAGCCCGTTGCTTCCAGGACCGCCGGAGCCGTCAAGCGCCAGTAGTCTTTCTGAATCCCGCGCACAAACATCATCGCCAGGGATTCCACCTTCCGAGCCGCGCCACTCGCATCAGCACACCAGAAGACCTGAATCCCGCACCGCACGCTCAGGGCGTCCAACGTAGAGATGATCGCTTGCGGGCTGATAAGGCTTCGGTATTGCTTCAGCTCGATCATATCTTGCGTTCCCTCGATCACCAGCCCCCTGAACTGGTATCTCATCAGGAGTTCCACCTCGCGCATGAACCTGTCCCGCCCCTTGCTCAGTGTCGCGCAGAGATCATCCAGGGACTTGCGTTCGATGATGAACCTCCTACATGACGGTTCACTGAATCCGCGGACCCCATAGTCGCCGCACTCCAACGTCGCCCGCTCGGAAGGAAGGTTCTCGAATACGAGCGGGTTCTGCTCGCGCGTGTCAATCTGGATCGTGGGAGTCGTTTTTTCCATTGCTCCGCTTCACCACAGCCTCGTGGCAGCCTTTTCTCCGGGGCGGGAAGGTTGTTTTACCTATCCCGCCCCGATGCGGCGGATGTCGGCCCGCTGCCGCCACAGCGTCAAACCCCGGAGGTAGAGGGGCGGCCTATATAGGCAAGGCGTGGGATGTACGCTTTGCCCGGAGAGGTCTTGGGGGCGAGCCAGAAATCGCAATTCCCGGCTCGCCCCGCCGTGTCCCGCAACAAGGCGGGAGTCGCGGGAACTGCTACAGTACCGTTTCCGCAGCCCCGGTCGCGGTCTGCGAAATACCCTCTCTCGCATCGCCGCGCAGCAAAACCGCCGCGCAGATAACCGTTCCCACGGTCGTGACCTTGCAGGCCACGTGTGTGTATCCCGCGGAAAGCGAGAAGTGCTCCAGGTCCACAAACGCGATTCCGCTCGCATCCCCGCCAGAGCCGCCGGTAATCACGGCAACCGCCCCGGCGATATCCTGAGCGCCGGCAGCCGCATCGTCCTGCGCTTCCTTGACCTGCAAAGTCGCGGTTGCGTTTTCGCCGATCGCGCCGACAACCAGCACGGCCAATACCGCCCGATGATCGGCCAGGCTGTAATAAGAACCGGTCACGTTGTTCGTTGCAATGGACTGGCTTGGAAGGCCGACGTCCAGCTTCGCGTACTCCGACATCCTAAACATGGCACATCCTCCTTAACTGGCCTTGACGCCAGTCACGATGCTGAAGAATTCGGGCCGCAGGACGGCCACGTCCGCGCGGAGATACCCGCGCAGGGTTATGATTCTCTTGGCGAAGTTGCCCGTCTTGCCGCTTTCCGAAGTGGAGAACCGAAGGTCCTGGCAAAACCCGAAGGCCAGAGCGGACCAATCGCCCACGAAGATCGCGCTGCAAACCGCGCCTGAACTTCCCTTGACCAGAGTATTCGGCACCTGATTCGTGATGAACTTTTTCAGCGCCGCCACGGAGGGAAGCGGTTGGAGCGGTTGCTGATCCCCGTCCACCTGGACATCGAAGTATCCCGCCGTCCGCGGACTCCAGATTAAGGCCGTGGGATTTCCGTTGTCGGTCAACACATCGGTAATCGCCGCAGAGATCTTCGCGTAAGTCGGGACCGCGCCGTTCGCGTTCATAAGCTGGGCATGAACCCCGGTCGTGTAGTACAAACCGCGCGGTTCATTGACGCCGGTTCCCATCAGGGCGGCCAAGTCCAGTTTTAGCGCCAGGGCCTTGGAGACCGCCGTCTCCACGCTGCCCACGGTCCCCACGGCATCGCGTATCAGCTCCTCGGTCAACTCAATCGTCACGCCCAGGACTTGCGCCTTCATGTTGACAGGCCCAAAGACCAGGTTGCTTTCCGGGACCGCTTCGGCCTCCGCCGCGAATCCCGCAACCGGGTCTTGTGTGACCTTGACCAGCTTCGCCTCTGGACCAATCGGGAATGAAAGACCGCCGGCGGGGATGCAGCACGTGAGATTCCGCGCCATGTCCAGGACGTTCCGGGTCATGACGGGCGGGACAAGGAAACCGCCCAGGCTCCCAGTCCCCTCGATCATGATGGAACGCTCTTCGCTTGCGCCGGTCCAGTCGCCGGTCGCCATTCCGAGAATCACCTTTGACAGGGACAGCTCGCCCGGTTTGGCATCCGCGCCCGGGCCGGTCAAGGGCAGGTCGGAAAACTTCTGGTGGGAGCGCAAGATCGGGATTCGCCCATCGCCCAGAATCGGCATGTCCAGGAGCGGGTCCCAGCCCTTCTCTTTCACGTCGGGCGTGATATTGCCATCCGGTGGGACAGTCCGGGTGCGCTCGCCCATTGGAGTCCGCTCCATCTCTTCGCCTTCCGCAGCCCGAAGGTAAACGTCCGCCTGCTTGTGTAGATCGTCCACCTTGGCCGTCTCTTCAGGCGTCAGGTCCCGCTTTTCTTTCTGCGCGAGATCAAGAATCACTCGCGCTCGTTTCGTGAGGCACAGGGCCTCGTATCGCTTATTCATTTCACACCTCTTTTTTCGTTGTTGTGACCGCTCGAAAGAGCGGTCAGCCCGCCTTCAGCCCCTCGCGGAGTGGGACGCTGGTCCCGGCTTCCACGCTCTGCGGGTTCCCATCTACACCGGCCACTGCGCCGGGTGCATCGGCGGCTGAAACTCTGCAAAGTGGGACGCTGGTCCCGGCTTTAGTCAGTTTCGAGCCGCTATCACTCAGAGGATCATCTTCATCCTCATCGGGATCGCTTTCATCCTCTTCACAATTCTCCTTTTCCTTTTCTTGCTTGTGGCGCCGCGGGCGGCGGGGATGCGACTTGTCTTCGCCGAAAAGCATCCGCATTTCCGCCTCTTCTTTTTCATCCACCGCTTCCGGGAGAGCGCCGATCAACTTCCGGCCAGAGGGACAGCATCCGAGCGCCATTCCGAGTTTTAGGACAAGCGCCTGAGCGCGTTCGCATTGCCGGATCGCGGGATGCTCGACAACGGAGCCGCGCGGTGTGGTGAGGATCGCCCCCTCCGCCGTGAATCTTGCGCAAGCCACGCGAGCCTGAGCCACCTGTTGACAATAGGCGGCAAGGGTCGGCACGTCCGCCGCCGTCAATGCGAGCGAGCCAAACATCGAAGCCAGCCGCCGCCACTCACGCCGCGCCGGACCGGTCAATTCAGCCGGACACCTTTTCCCGAGCGGAGGAAGGTTTGACGTCATGATCCGCTTAGGCGGTCTGCCGGGACATCCTGGTTTTCTTGCCATGTTCACACCTCCCTAAAGGACTTCGTTTTCAGGAAAAACTCGTATTCATGAGGTAAAAGAAACGCTCGGGACCGCTCAGTCGCCCAAGGCTGAAGCGGCCCTGGACGGGGATCGTCCTTGCCGCGGCGCCTGTGCCGCGAGTTCTTGCAGCACGGCGCAAGCCATGCCATTGATCGCGGTGTTCAACTCCATCGCCTCTTCAGGAGACAGTCGCTCTCCCACGATGCGCCATACCGCCGCGTCTGCTTCTTGGCATCGCCGCCTCGCCGCGCCCATCCTGCCACGGAGCACTGTCATGTCCTCGCGCGAGGCGCCTTCCTTCCATGCCTTATTGAATACCAGGCAACACTGTGCCAAGTCTTGCCCGGCAAGTGTCATCTCGTACTGCGCCTCGGATAGGCGCACTTCGTAGTCCTTCTCGCTTGTTTCACTCATGGTTGCATCGCCTCTCAGAGTCCGCCCGTGTCGTCCATGCCACTGCCGCCAAAGATATTCGCTGGATGATCCATCGGGTTCTGCTCGTCCACCCAGCGCTTGCCATTGAGCCAGGTCGCAGGATACGGGATGTACTGACCGCCGTCCTTGCGCCAGTCCCGCGTTTCCTTGTGGCGTTCTACGCTGGCGCGTATTAGCCTTTGCAGCTCCGCGTCCGGTTTCAGTTTACCCCATGCCCGTTCGGCGTCCTGCTTCGCTACCTTCCGGGGGTATGCTTTCCAGAAGTCCTCGAAGCCGTTTCTGTTGTGGGATACGTTCGTATTACGTTCGTATTTCGTCCGTTCTTCGGACGTTTTACTACGCGCGGGCGCGCGCGCGGTCTGTGTTTCTGTTTGTATCTTTGTTTGAATCTCTATGTCTGTGTTTGGGTTTGGGTTTGGGTTTTCATCTTCATCATCCGACTCCTCCGCCGCCTTCTGATACGTCGCGAGGATTGCCGCTCGTTTCGCCTCTTTCTCGGGATCCGTCTTCTTCGCGTAGCCGCCTTGCGCTACGCGAACAGCAATTGACTCCTTTGCCCGCAGACTCTTGTTCATCGCCCAAGCCCGCTCATTTTCCAGCCATGCGGAGCGCAACCGGTCGCCGTCTTTGGTGAAGCCCGAGGATAGAACGCGCTCCAGTTCCTTTCCCTCGAGCTGCGCGATCCGGCCCAGCACCTTGCGATCCCCCGGCAACCCGTGATTGATCCAGGAGAAGAGCAGCAGCCTAAGATATCCGCCCATTTCTTCGTTGCTGAGGGTCACGGCCAGCTCTGAGGCAAGAAACCTCGCCGGGAAAAACCGGAAGTATGGCAGTTTGTCCATCTCGCGTGGTTCAAGCGTGGACGTGGTCATGGTCGGCCTCGGGCACAACCTTATTGGTTTCGATAAACGCCTGAAGGTCGTCCTGGTTATAACGAACGGCCCTGCCCATGCGGATGTATTCCGGGCCTTTCTTCTGCATTCTCCAAAACCGAAGGGTTATCGGCTTGAGACCTAAAAAGCTGGCTGCTTCCGAATCCTTGAGTAACATGACTTTTATCCTCTCTTCGGTGCTGTTCCGGCGTAAACCTTCTCGCCGTTCACCCCTTCAGAATAGCACGCTGTAGCGGGTTGTCAACAAAAACCGTACTTGTAAGTAGTTACAAAATGCAGAATTTTGGGCAAGAATGTAACAACTCCTGCGGACTGGTTTTGGTGGGGTTTCAGGCTTTTTGGGAGCGTCTATATCGCGCCACGCGGAGGGTTACGGGATTAGTCCGGGTCTTGGGCGCATTGAGCCGTTTCGCCATATCACAGATCATCGTGTCCAGGGCGTGCTCAGTTACGCTCACTCCCACGATGTTCAAGAGATTACAAACGAAAGAGCGCAACCAGTAGTGATCGCGCTCAGTGACAGTGGCTTCTCGGCGGCTGGCTATATTCCGCGCGGTCCTGATATCATCGGACAGCGGCCCCGCAAGCTGCCGCATCGCGCGTTGTGCGAAAGGGTTTAGAACATCGGGCGGCAAGTTCAGGGATAGGGTCTTCTTACAGAGCCGTTGCATTTTCCTGAGACCATCCGCCAAATCCCGGAAGTCCGGCAAGGATTCTTTCCTTATGCAATAGTCATGCAGTGTTTTCGCCGCTCCGCCTAAAATGTTGGCCATATGTTGAGAGTCCCATTCGGGATGTTGCTGGAGACAACCCCCGATGGTCTTGCCCTTATGACGCGGGACTTTGGTTTCCAAGAACGCTTCCAGAACCTTCGTGGCTTCGGGATCGGCCTTCAATGTTTTGGGAAAACGTGAGTTCATTTCGTCACCCCCTCTTCGTTCTTTGTCTCCACCGCCAGTTCCAGGGTTTTTCCGTTGCCCACTTCCAGGGCCTTCTGTAATGCCACTCCAAGCAAGTCCGCCGCGGCGCGAAGCGGGGTGCTGTCTCCCGCCACATGCAAGTATCGCGCGGTCGTTGCCAGGTCTTTGTGTCCGGCCAACCCTTTGAGCATCGGACCGCTCAATCCAAGCAAGGCGCCGTAAGTCAAGGCGTTGTGCCGCAGATCGTGGAGGCGCAGATCCGGCAGCCCCGCCGCCTTGCGAATGACCCGCCAGGTCCAGTCCACATAGACGGGTCCACCGCCGCGCCCGATGAAGACAAACGGTCCACTCTCTTGAAACGCTTTCTGCTTTTCGATGATCCCCCAAGCGGTCGCAGATATCGGAACGGTTTTCGCCCCGCCCTTGCTGGCGATATCGGGATATCGGATTGTCTTTCTCTCGCCGTCAATCCAACCCCATTCGAGATTCGTTACCTCTGATTTTCTCCCGCCACTCCAGAATAGGAATCGAAGGGCGTTTACGACGTGAGGAGACGCGCCGTTTTTTTCAGCATCGTCCAGGGCGGTCATCAGGCGGGAAATCTCTTCGGGTGTCAAGACACGCTCGCGAGAGTGCTCCCGGTTTTTCCTGACCTGCCGCGCCGGATTGTTTTCAATCAGCCCGAGCTCCACCGCGTAGCTGAGGATGGAACGCACCACCGCCAGGCTCCTGTTGGCCGCGTAGGGCGTTTTGACCAGCCCGGCATGGAGGCGCACAATGTCCGTGTGGGAAATGGCCGTGATCTTCTTTGCGCCCAGGACGGGCCTCAGATATGCCTTGAAGGTCTTTTTATACCATTGCACCGTGGAGGCTTTCACTCTCGCCCCGATCGCGCCCAGGAAGTCGTTGTCATAGAATTCGCCCAGTGTGCTTCCGCGCTTTGCAGTCCGCCGGTCGGCTCCCGGATCATTCCCGCGCGCAACCTCATAAAGCATATCATTGGCCAGTTTCCGCGCGGTATCGGGCGAAAGGGCCGGCCAGTCTCCTATCTTCACTTTCCGCTGCACACCGCCGATGCGATAGACAAGGTGAAAACCCACCCTGCCCGCAGGCGTCATCTTCGCATAAAACCCACCTAGCTCTTCATCCCAAACAAGCACGTCTTTCGCTTGGGGATGGAGGGATTCGAGGAACCGTTTTGTGAGTTTGGTTTTCATGTTGTGTCCTTTCTGGTATGCCACCTATGGGATTCCAGGTAACACATAGGTAACAACAAGGATGATAAAGCATATACCGCCAGGAGTCAAGAAGAATCGTACACCCCTATAAAATAACGCTTTCTCTTGCTACCTATACAACGGTAGACACGGAGTAAAGAGACGGCGGGTCTCCTGGCGGACGCGGAAGGCCCTGTTCATCTGGGTGCAAGCCTTCCTCCCGGCTATCAGTTCCGCCTGAAAAACGGAAAGCGCCTTTTGGCATTGCCCTCGGAGACGCCCCTGGAGGTCATCACGGCGCAAGGCAAACTCGTGGACTATGTCCTGGTCGCGCGGGAAAACCGGTCCGCGCTGATTTGCCAGTCCCTGTCAGACTTCATCGCGGGGAATCTGTTTCCAAACTGAGAGATTGCTGTGGGCGCATCTCAGTTTTGCGAAGGAGCGCGGGCGCCCTATGCCCCCTTTGTGTCATTGCGAGCGAAGCGAAGCAATCCCCGTTGCCACGCGATCCGAGATTGCTTCGCTTCGCTCGCAATGACACAGCGCAACCCGCCGTTCCCCGCATGCAATCCCTCGCCTCCCCACCTCCAACCCGCCCAGTGGCGCACCCGAATGTCCGCCCGCCGGAAAACGCTTCGCAAATCTGAGAGGCGCCCGATTGCTGTTTTCCCACGAGCAGATCACGCGCACCCGGCGGAAAAGCGGATCACCGGACCGGCAGAATATGGTCATCATCCGGCTTGGCGGTCCCGTTGGCGCCGATGGTGCAGCGCACGTCCGTGTTCACCGGGCCTATGATGTAGTCGCCACCGTCCGGGCATCTCGGAAGAGTGGGCCGCTGCATGACCTTCAAGATCGCGCTCAACGGGACTTCCCCCGCGCCAATCGCGAGATCCTGCTCCACTTTGCGCTTGGACGACTGAATCAAGGCCAGGTTC
>Ga0315294_10009967_pt1 | contig 10418 bp, 13 predicted proteins | sample YL17G13_40_MG_FD_203626 | JGI IMG/M metagenome (GOLD analysis project Ga0315294, IMG submission 203626) | Sediment microbial communities from Yellowstone Lake, YNP, Wyoming, USA - YL17G13_40 | ecosystem: Environmental > Aquatic > Freshwater > Lake > Sediment | place: USA: Wyoming | collected...
CCCAAAGATCATCCTGATAAGCAACGAGAATCGTTTTCGATTTCATCTGAATCTCTCCTCTAAATAAGGAGCCCCCTCTGGCTCACGATAGACAGGTAGGGGTAATTCACTCATCCTATCTATTCTATGTCGCCCGGATGGGCATCTCTCCCTTTCGAAAAGAAGAGAACGCCGTTCCAATGAAGGATGAAAAGAGGATACCCGCTGGGATCAATTGTGCTAAGACCACAATAATCCCAAAAGTGAGGAAAAACCAGACCCCTAAGAGCCCAATCCCCCTGATCCCTCCAGCATAAGCAATCCCCAAAGAGAACAGGGCGATCGCTACGACCAGGGCTAAACTTAGGATGATGAGAATCTTTTTCATTTTGTCAGACATGGTGTTTGTCTCCTTCACCAAAACCTCTTACCTCTTCTTACCTGTTCACCCCGTTAGAAAGCCCGGTCATTTATAGCGGAGTTACTATGAGACATATTTGTATTCATTATGGAAAGGGCGGGGTAAAAGCTCCGTCCTTTCTAACCGGGTTCACTTCTTTACAGGGGCCGGTTCATATCCGGGAACAATGACCTTCTCCTCAGCACCCGCTTTCTCCGGGGCTTCCTTTTTCTTTAAGGCCAGGCCAGTTGTAGTTCCGATGAAAGAGAAGAAGAGAATTATTGCTGGGATCAGCTGAAGAAGGACAATAATCGCTCCAATGATGATGAAAATCCAAAGGGCAACCCCAGCATCCTTCAGACTGATCGACCTTGCAAAGGCCGGGGTGGCCATTAAAATGAGCAAGCTTGTAGTTAGCCCACCAACCAATGATTTTTTCCCTTTTAACATTCCCCATTCCCCCTTTCTTTTTGGGTTCAATCTAAAAAGTGCATTTCATATGCCAACGTTAAACCAAAAAATAGTCTTGATTAAATTATGTGAAATTATTAACTTTTATAGATATTCAAGTTTAGGCGAGTTAACATTAGTGTATATTTTTGATATACACATTTTATTGGTAAATCAGGCAATAGTTTAATAAATTATTGGAATTAGATAATTTTTTTAAATAATAAAAAAAATATGCAGTTGGATTATCAGAATCCTAAGGTACGGGCTAAAATTGAGAAGGCAATGATGGGGATCAACCAACAGAAAAAAGCGATGATAAAACAAAGGCTTACGTCATCGGTCTCAATCTTTTTTACCTCTCCATATTTAATAATCAGGATCGCTCCAAGGGCAGCAATGCCAACTACAACAATCGACCAACCCACAATCAGCCATTTAAAAAAATCTGACAAAGTAGTCCTTACTCCTATCTAATCTAAATATGGACTCTGAAACATGAACTAACTCTGAACTCTAAACTCCGAACTCCTAACTTTCTTCTCTGGCCCGAAGATTATATTTTCTCATCAGTGCCTGGAAATTTGGCCGAAGCATTCCCACCTCCTCGGCTGCCCTTGTCACATTCCATTGATGCCGCTCCAATGCATTGAGGACAAATACCTTCTCGATCTCCTCAACCGCCTTTTCCCGCGCCTGCTTCTTGAGTTCTTTCAATTCCTCGCTGGTCATCGGGACGTGCTCCTCCCACCCTTCTTTTTCCTGCTGACCTGGAAGGATGAGATGTTCCACTCGAACCATTTCCTCTTCCATCATCACCACTGTCCGTTCGATCACATTCTCCAGTTCCCGAACATTACCTGGCCATGGGTATTTCATCAATTTCTCCATGGCCTCTGGTGTGAACCCTTTGATCGTCTTCCCCATCTCCTCAGCATATTTCTTGAGGAAATGGACGGAGAGAAGAGGAATATCATCCTGCCGCTCTTTCAGAAGAGGGAGGTAGATGGGAACGATGTTCAATCGATAATAGAGGTCCTCCCGGAAGCTCTCCTCCTTAATCATCTTTTCCAAGTCCTTATTGGTGGCGGCGATGAGCCGAATATCCACTTTCTTCGCCTTTGTTCCACCCACAGGTGTAAACTCCCTTTCCTGCAATACCCTCAGGAGTTTGGCCTGAATGGCAAGGCTGATGTTCCCCACCTCATCGAGGAAGACAGTTCCTTCATCCGCCACTTCGAAGAGTCCTGGTTTAGTGGTAATGGCCCCTGTGAATGAACCCCTGACATGGCCGAACAATTCGCTCTCTAAAAGATTCTCTGAAAGAACGGCACAGTCCACCGGGACAAATTGTTTCTCCCGCCTCGGACTGTTGAAATGGATAGCTCGGGCGATTAATTCCTTCCCTGTTCCACTCTGACCATAGATCAGGACCGTACTGTCGGTCATGGCCACCTTGACAATGATCCGGTAGATCTCCTGCATCTTCTTACTCTTTCCTACGATATTGTGAAACCCATATTTTTCTTGTAATTCCTGGCGTAAGTAGATATTTTCCAAGAGAAGGCTCTTCTTCTCAATCGCCTTCTTCACTACAATTGAAACCTCATCGGGTGTAAAGGGTTTAGGGATGTAATCGAAAGCTCCCAATTTCATGGCCTCGACCGCGGTTTCCACGGTCGAAAAGCCAGTGATCATGATGATGATGGCATCGGGATATTCCTTACGGAATGTTCGCAGAACCTCCATGCCATCGATCCCCGGCATCTTCAGATCGGTGATGACGATGTCGAAAGGGTTTCCCTTCATTTTTTCGAAGGCTTCCATCCCGCTCAGGGCGGTCTCCACCTCATACCCATCCTCTTCCAAAATCCGTTTACAACTCTCACAAACAATCATTTCGTCATCGATGACCAATATCCTTGGGTTAGGCACCTTTGATACCTCCTCATTAGAGCAGAGATCGCTTCGCTTGAGGATCGCTTCCGCTTAAGGATTGAGGCAAGACAGTTATCGCCTCCAACCTCGAGTCCACCTTGCTGGACGCTCCTCTCACCTTTTTTTATTATCCTACCATAAAAAAAAGAAAGCTTTCAATCTCCTTTCTTTCCGAATTCTCTCGGTTTTCTTAAAAATCCGATCACGAGAGCAGCAATAAAGGTAGTAAAAGCTCCCAGTCCAAAAGACCATCGAAAGGTCCCGGTGATATCAGCCAAATATCCAGACAAAACCGGACTGACCATCGCTCCCACCCCATAGAAAATCGTGAGAAGTCCAAGCACTGAACCAGCCACTTCCTTTGGGAAATAGTCCCTGGCACAGGCAGCATATAATGGAAAGATCGCTCCATAGGGGAACCCGAAACATCCCATCCCTACCATCAGTAGTAGTATATTATTTCCCCCAAAGATCACAAACAGAACTGTCAGAGCAACCAGTGTCTGGATGATCACCAGTAACTTCTTTCTCCCGATATAATCGGAGAGAGCCGTTAGTAGGATTCCTCCGACCACACCCGTGAAGGCAAACACGGTGATGAAAAGAGATGCGACCTGATATGGAATCTGTAACTCTATCGTTCCATAGGTGACGATAAAATCCACTATTGCATAGGTCCCATATGAGATCGCAAAATATGAGATGCCAATGATCCAGAATCGACCCTCTTTTAGGATCTCAAGATAGCCCATTGTTTGGGAAGGAAAAGTGATTTCTTTCACCCTTCCAAAAGATTCGCCCCAGGGTAAAAGACCTATCTCTTCGGGTTGGTCTCTGAGTAGTAACCCATTAAGGATAAGAAGCAAAAATCCCACAATCCCAAGGATAGCCCAACCGACTCTCCAGTGATATTTCAATACAATCACCGGTAAGATTAAACCCATCAATCCAAAACCGATTCCAGAACTCGGGGAGAGAATGCCCAAAGCCAATCCCCTCTTTTTTTCTTCAAACCACCTCTGGATAAGTGTGACGATTGGGACCCACATTGCTGCCGCTCCGATACCCACAATACCAAAAAAAATAGCTGAGCCTGCGAAGTTCTTAGCTTCACCCATTAAAAAGGCCCCCCCACCTAAAAAGAGACAGAAGAAACTGATCACCTTTCTTCCTCCAATCCGGTCGGTCAGCCACCCCATGAGTGGGGAAAAAAGGAGGTAGGTCATTGAGAAAGCACTCTTGATCATTCCAGCCTGGGCTTTTGTCATTTCGAGATCCTTGATCATCTCAGGTAAAAGGACAGAGTACGCACCAATTCGAATACTATAAGTGATAAAAAGGGTGACAAAGCTTGATCCCAGGACTACCCAAGCCCAATGAACATGAAAGCGTGTTTGCCCTCTCACTTTCGGTCCTCTGACCTAGTGTAGTGAATCTAACACTTCTTTACAATAATCTGAGAGATGTCATTCCTGCCCCGTATGAAGTACGGGGTAAACTCCAGCGGGCCGCCGGCCCATAGGGCCTCTGGCCCGGAGGGAATCCAGATTGCCTCTGGCCCAGAGGGAAAAGACTGGATTCCCCCGTATCAAGTACGGGGCAGGCTTATCAAGTCCGGAATGACAAAATGCGTAAAGTCATTTATGAAACACTACACTAGTACCTTTTCCCTTCATCCCGCTTCGGCCGTGAGTCTTTTATCCAACTCTCTTAGATCCCAGAGGACAAAGTCTCCGCTCTTCTGCGCTGTTCGATCTAAGTAGAAGGCATGGATCCCCAATTTTCGGGGGACGAGATAGTCAAACTCATAGTGATCACCGACATGGATGATCTCATGAGGGTTGGCTCCGAGGATCTGACAAATTCGGTGATAAAACCCGATCGTCTTCTTCACCTCACCAAAATCGGAAGTAGCTGAAAAGATCCTGTCGAAATATCTTCCAAGCCCTGTTGCTTCCAACTCAATATCGATGAACTCCCTTCCTGCATTGGAAGTGAGAATTAATGAGAACTTATTTTTCAAGCGTTCCAATATATGATTGACATCGGGATAGATATTGATCTTATCGATGTATCGTTCCATCAAAACCTCCCAATGCATCTCCAGTTGGAAAAACCGAAACCAATATTTGATGTCATACCATTCGATCGCCCCTTCCCCCACTTTTCGGTATTCCCCTTCCACAAAGGCTTTTGCTGCCTCGAAGGGAGTCCCGAACTTTTCTGCATAAAGCGTGGGGATACCATGGCCCCAGACCCAATCCGTGAATTCTGGGGCGATCAGTGTTCCATCCATATCAAAAGAGATATATTTGGGCATAATTATTCCCTGTGTGAAAATGCCAAATAGCAAAGTTCAAATATCAAATGAAGTCCAAAGCTCGAATATCAAGAACTTTAGACTTTGCAATTTGACATTCATTTGACATTTGGATTTTGAAATTTGGATTTATATCCTTTCTATGATCACATCTTCTGCGGTCCGAATCTCCCTCTCCAAATCGGCAATTAAAATGGTGCGAATAGGCAAATAGGAATTAGAAGTGAAGATGGTGATGCACCGCTTTTTAAACATCAGTGGAGGGGCATTGGGCTGATGGGATCGAACAAGAATCTCTTTTTGGTATCGGTCCATCATCTGTCCAAAGTAGGACGTACCGAATTGAGGCCTCCCCCACCAATCACCCAGTATATCGACATCGCTCTCCACAAAATCTCCCCAGACGATCTTGTCCCAATTGGCATCTCCCCACTCAATCTGATCCATCTCTTCCAAGGAGTCCAACTCGGGTAGTCCGCCGTGGAGGGCTAAGATTCCATTTTGAGAGGTCATGGCTAATGGGAATTGAGAGAAGAGAATCCCGTAGATTCCTCTCTCCTTTAAAGAAAGAGACTTCCAAAAATTGGCGGGGGAGAACTCCTTCACCATAAACCCTTCGTGATTTCCAGCTAAAAGAAAAATCTCATCGGGATGTTCCCTTTTCAGATGGAGCAGGTAAAGAATATTCTCTTTGGAATATTCGCCCCGATCCACATAATCCCCAAGGAAGACGATTCGGTAAGGTTTTTTAAGGTATTGACGGATGACCTGCTCGGTGGCATCCAGATCTCCATGGGTATCCCCGACAAAGACAACCTTCCCCTGTGAGGGAAGATGGAGCAGTCGAGGTTCCCTTTCGAATATCTTCCCAACTTCCTTAAGAAGCTCTTCCTGATCCACCTCTATTCCTAACTTAGAAAATAAAAGTCTTAGGTTAAAGGGTTAGGGTTAGGATGCCCGTTTTGTCGAGAGGTTAGGTCATTTGTCTTTAAATCTTCAGCCTTAACCCTTTGACTCTAAACCAAACTGGCTTCCTAACCCACAAACCATACACAATTTTCATCATTTGTGGGTGATGCTTCCATTCCCCGAAATTACTTTGACATAGACGTTGCGATTTCTCGGACCATCGAATTCACAAAAGAAGATCCCTTGCCAGGTTCCGAGGGCTAACTCCCCAGACTCAACAAAGACGGTTTGGGAACATCCAATGAGGCTGGCTTTGATGTGAGCAGGAGAATTTCCCTCCAGATGTTGATATCGATCCTGGAAAGGAACCACCTTGTTGAGCTCCATGATAATATCCAGAGAAACGCTGGGATCCGCATTCTCATTGATTGTGACGGCAGCTGTGGTGTGGGGAATAAATATAAAACAGATACCTTCCGCCACCCCTGTTTTTTTAACAGCCTCTTGGACAGAATGAGTGATATCGATAAATTCTGTCTGCTTTGATGTTTTCACCTGGAAAGTCTGAATCATCTCCACCTCCACTCTCGCCAAAAATTTCATTAATGATTCATCTCATATCATATCCATTGAAGAATCTCAATGGAACCTTTCCCTAATATTCCTATTGACTCCCTCGATTCAATACAATAAATTTGAAACGATAGAGGAGATCGAAAATGAAAGCGGCTCTTAGAATGTGGAGAAATACCCGGATGATTATTCTGGTATCTGTGTGTGCAGCCATTTATGGTGCGGCTCTCATCGCCTTCAAGACTGCCATCCCTCTTATTCCTGGTATCACCGAAGTTCGCGTGGCAAACATCTTTCCCATGGTATTCGGCTTGCTGTTTGGTCCAGCGGGTGCCTGGGGCTCAGCCATCGGTAATCTCATCGGCGACATTTTCGGTGGTACTTTAGGACCTGGCTCCATTCCGGGCTTTGTGGGTAACTTTCTCCTCGGTTACTTACCTTATACGATGTGGACGACTTTCGTTCCCTTCGCTGAAAAATCGCGGGAATGGAATTTTGGAAGTTGGCGTAGTTGGGTCAATTACATCCTCATTTCTTTCATCTCCAGTGCTTCCTGCGCTGTGGTTATTAGTATTGCCGTGGACGCTTTGGGCATCGTGCCCTATACCATCCTGACCAAGCTCATCACCCTCAACAATACTTTCGCCAGTTGGATCGGAGTAATCCTTTTGATCTCTGTTTTCGGAGTCACCAAACAGCAACTTGGTCTTTTCTGGGCCGATGTGATGGACGAGAGTGATATTGGTCCCCCCATTGCTGGCCCCATCGGCGCATGGGTAGTGGCTGTAGCCACGGTGATCGGCTTCTTGGGCGGGATCTTCACCGGCCTTCCGGCAACAACCCTTGGTTGGATCTGCGCCTGCGCCATCATCATTGGAAGCCTCCTTCTTTAAAGTCTTGTGATAGAGAAATGGGAAAAAATCCGAAATTCGAAACAAATTCGAATGTTCAAAATTTAAATGTCCCAAACAAAAAGGTTTAGAATCTTAAAATTTGAATTCAAGATTCCTGCGGCCCGGCAGGCAGGTGTTTCGGATTTCGAAATTCGGATTTCCAATTTATGGGTTTAAGATGAGTGTTGCGGTTTCAATCGAAGACCTGATGTTCACCTATCCTCAAAGTGAACAACCCGCTTTACGGAATATCCAAGGCCAAATGGAAGACGGCACCACGGTCGTTGTCATGGGCCATGAGGGTGCAGGCAAATCAACATTCTGTTGCTCACTCAACGGCCTTGTGCCAAGGTTTTTCCGTGGTAAATATCAGGGTCGTGTCCTGGTGAAAGGAGAAGAGGTCGCCCAACATAAGGTGTCGGAGATGTCACGGATCGTTGGCCTAGTGCTGCAAGATTTCGAGGCACAACTCTTCTCCACCAATGTCGAACTGGAAATGGCTTTTGGGCCGGAGAACCACGGCCTGCCTCGCTCTGAGATCGAGCGCCGCATCCAGCGTTACCTTGCCTTTGTGGGTCTGGAAAAACTGCGCAAGCGTGAACCGGCCACCCTCTCCGGTGGACAGAAGCAACGCTTAGCCATTGGTTCGGTACTGGCCCTGGAACCAAAAATCCTTGTAATGGACGAACCAACCACAGACCTCGATCCTCAGGGACGCGAAGAGGTGCTCTCTGTGGCCGGGAGCACCCGAGAAGAAGGCCGTATGCTCCTCGTCGTGGACCATGAGCCGGAGACAGCCGCTTGGGCTGACCAGGTTTGGTTAATGCGTGAGGGTCGAGTAGTGGCACAAGGAGCGCCCGCAGAGATCTTGGTGGACGTACCCTTGCTGAAATCTTGTGGGATCAAACCGTTGCCAATGGTGGAATTGTTCCAGTCGATGGATTGGCCAGGAAGACCATTAACTGTAGAAATGGCCATCGATCTGATCCAAAAAAACAATCTAGCTAAACGTCGACAACTGAAGTTTGCAAAAGCACCTTCAGACAATGCCAAAGGATCTCCTTCCCTAAAAGCCGAAGGGCTGAAGTACATCTATCCAACCTATCAGGTTGAGGCGCTGCGAGGGATTGACCTCTCCATCCAGGAAGGTGAATTCATTGCCATCCTAGGTCAGAATGCTTCTGGTAAGACCACACTGGCTAAACACTTCAACGGCCTGCTCAAACCTACTTCTGGCCGCATGCTGGTACAAGGCAGGCCCACCATAGAGTACACTCACCGCGAACTAGCCCGGCGAGTGGGATATGTGTTTCAAAATCCAGACCACCAGATTTTCGCAAGAACGGTAAAAGAGGAGGTAGGTTTCGGTCTCAAAGTGCTGGGAGAGGATCCTAAAACCATCGAAAAACGCATGGCCGAAGTTCTGGAAGTAGTGGGATTACAGGGTTATGAAGAGAAAGTGCCTTTTACTCTGACAAAAGGGGAGCGCCAGCGCGTGGCCGTGGCCTCTGTGCTGGTCGTTCGACCACAAGTGATCATCCTCGACGAACCCACGACGGGTCTCGATTACCACCACCAACGAAACATGATGGAGATGTTAAAGGGATTAAATAAATCGGGACATACGGTGATCATCATCACCCATTCCATGTGGGTGGCAGCCGAATATGCTAAACGCACGATTGTTTTAAAGGATGGCTATATCCTTTCAGATGGACCCACTCGACTTGTTTTTTCTGATGAGGCCCGGCTGGCTCGCGCCTCCTTACGTCCTTCCTCACTCGTACAATTAAGCAACTGGCTGGGCACACAGGGGCTCACCGTTGAACAAATGGTCCGAGAGCTAAAAGGGCAAGGTTGAGGCTGAGGTTAAGATTAAGACGTGGGGCATCGGCTTTTTGACCCAGAAACTCCAATTTTGCAATGACCATTTTGCATTGTTAATTTTGCATTGAGGAATTTACCATGAACATTTTCCTCTACCTCGATAAAGCCACCTGGACCCATCATCTCGATCCACGCACCAAGATGATCAGCTTACTGATCGTCTTCATCATCTGCCTCTGTTTTAACCATCCTTTGTATATGGGTGCAATCAGTCTGGGTGTGATGATGATCGCCATTTCAGCTAAAACACTGCTGAACTTCTGGCGGCTACGCTTCATCTTAACCCTGCTCTTTGTATTCAGCACTGTGATGTGGCCATTTTTCGCGAAAGGGGTGACCCCATTATGGTCGTGGGGCCCTCTTCATGTGAGTCAGGAGTCGCTCCTTTACGGCATCGCCATGGGGCTACGTTTGGCCACATTCGTAGGCGCTGGCTTGATTTTCCTTTCAACGACCAGAAACGAGGAGTTAACCAACGGTCTCATCCGCATGGGAGTCCCCTACCCCATTGCCTTTGCACTGTCCACTGCATTGCGGTTGGTGCCGACCTTTGCTGGTGCTGGGGCTACCATCATTCAAGCTCAGGTATCACGTGGGTTGGATTTAGAGTCGGGGTCCCTTTTCAGCCGTATTGGCAAGTTCATTCCTCAAGCAGTGCCTTTGTTCGTTTATGCTATTCGCCACACCAACCTTCTGGCAATGGCGTTAGAATCGAAGGGCTTCAGCCCTGAATCGAAACGCTCCCTATACTACGAGCCTCAAATGCACAAGGTAGATTATGCGGTGCTTCTCTCGCTTGCGGGAATCCTCGTAATATTGATCTATATCCGATTAGGGTTGGGCCTTGGGGTTGTCATACCGGGTCGTATGTAGTTTTGGTGAGGACATTAGTGAACTAACTCTTTAGAAACAAACGAAAGGAGGTAGCATAGAATGCCTCCTTCTCTTTGTTCCTCAATTATCCCTCTTTCAATTGAATTACTTCAACTTTAACCTTGGTTGTTCCCTTTCCGTAAAACCCTAACCTTTTGGCAGCACCTGCACTTAGATCAATAATTCTATCACCAGA
>Ga0315294_10009969_pt1 | contig 10417 bp, 10 predicted proteins | sample YL17G13_40_MG_FD_203626 | JGI IMG/M metagenome (GOLD analysis project Ga0315294, IMG submission 203626) | Sediment microbial communities from Yellowstone Lake, YNP, Wyoming, USA - YL17G13_40 | ecosystem: Environmental > Aquatic > Freshwater > Lake > Sediment | place: USA: Wyoming | collected...
TGTTCGGTGAAACATACCACTACTCTCGCTCTGCCTCGATAGAGGAAATGGTGGAAACCGTCGCCGCTCAAGAGAGTCCGGGACAGACCGTGGGGTTCATCTCGGCGGAAGGATTCGGTCTGTCCCATTTTACCAAGCCTTCGCTGAATCTGCCGGTCGGCACGGTTCAGGCCTTCTTGGACGATTTCCTGAAGGATGGGAAGGCCACCAAGATCGATTACGTCCACGGACAGGATGTGGTGACGAAATTGGGCATGCAGCCAGGCAACCTGGGTATCTACCTTCCTGCTATGTCGAAGACCGACCTTTTCAAGACCGTGATTCTAGACGGTGCGCTTCCTCGCAAAACCTTCTCCATGGGGGAAGCCAAGGAGAAACGGTTCTACGTGGAGTGCCGCCAAATTGCTTAATGCTAGATGCAGCCAGTTGTTAAAGCTCGGGTATGGTAGGGTTCCGAGCCTCAGTTTTTATTGATATTGGGGGAAGAAGATTGGAGCCGGCGGAGGGATTTGAACCCCCGACCCGCTGATTACGATTCAGCAGCTCTACCGCTGAGCTACGCCGGCTAGCATTCGTTCGAAAGGCCTTTGAATTCTAGCGACTTTACTGAGGAGCTTCAAGCGAACTCATTGTCTTTGGACAAAACAGCCAAAACAGCGGTAATACGCCATTCAATCCTTGGATGGTCAACTGATAATGCATAGATCGGTGATAGCATTATTCAATCTATCTTTGTCAATCGTGTTTTCATTGCACCAACTACTTTGCTCAAAAGGATTATTTTTAAGCATCGTGGCTGCAATGTCTGGCAAGACAAGTCGGCCGCGGATCGGTCTGGATTCGGTCCAGCAAATTGGCGCCCCCGGGGTGACTCGAACACCCAACATCCGCCTTAGGACGGCGACGCTCTATCCGATTGAGCTACGGGGGCATCCGGAAACTCGTTCACTCCGGATTATATCACTGCGCCGGCCGCAGCCCGTAGGGCTTGGCCAAATGCGGCCTGGTTACTGGTGATTACACGAATGGAGAACGTTTTTTCCAGCTCCTCCAGCATTTGCCAAACAGGGAAGTTGGTACAGGAGAAAAACATGGCATCGGGAGACAGTGCTTTAACGCACTGATCCGCCAGTTTGAGTATCTGTGACCGAGAAACGACCGCAATCCGCTCGTTTTCCGAAATGCCCAGACCGACGATCCGCAGTACCCGGAAACCCTCCATTTCCAGGCTAACCCGAATCGGTTCATTCAAGGATTCTAGGTAGGGAGTCGCCACAACCAGCCGTTTCACGCCCTCGCGGTGCAGGTTGTCTTTCACGGCATCCATCACGCCAACGGTTGGCGCTCCCGTCGATTGGCTGATTTGCATCATCAGTTTTTTCTCGTAGGGTGCTCCGCGCAGGACACCGGCGCTGGTGCAACCAAACACCACCACGCCCGGGTGAAACGCAGCCAGCAACCGAGCCGCCGGAAGGACAGATTCATCCAGCATGCGGGTTTCGCCAGCAGGCGTGACTTCAGTCAAAGACATGCGCGAACCCGCCAGCGTCCAACCGTTGGGCAGATGGGTGCGGAAATCCTGTTCCATCACAGTGTTGGTGGAAGGGATCAGCAAACCTATCCGCTGAATCGACGTCGGTTTCCGTGACATACTCGTTTCTACAGATTCAAGTCCTTCCATTGGCCGGTCACCAGATACACCACTTGCTCGCCGATGTTGGTTACATGGTCGGCTGCGCGCTCCAGGTAAAGGGAAATCATCAACAGCGCGGTGGCCCGTTCGATGGTCCGGGGATCTTCCATCATGTAAGTTAACAGTTCCCGTTGCACCTGGTGGCGCAGTCCATCCACTTCGTCATCCCGCAAGCACATTTTCTCCGCGCGCACGGGATCCCGTGCCAGGAACGCTTGCAGACCGTCTTCCAGCATGGCGGCCGTGATCTCTACCATCCTCGGGATATCAATCAGCGGTTTCAACAAAGGCCGGTCCGCAATGCGCAAAACCTGTTTGGCAACGTTATTGCAAAGATCACCGATCCGCTCCAGGTCGGTGACGATCCGGATGATGGCGATGATCACACGCAAATCACGCGCAGTGGGTTGCTGGGTGGCAATCGTTTCCACCGCTTTTTGGTCGATCCGGCGAGACAAATCGTCCAGTTGGTCATCGTTCTTGACAATCTGCTCCGCCAAAACCGAGTTTCGTTCCTTCAGGGCGCGTAGGGCTTCAAACAGTGCCTGACGAACCATGGACCCCAGCTCGATCACATCCTGCTCCAACTCCTTGATGCTCTTATCCAACGTGGCGCGGATACTGCTCATGGTTTCATCCCCACCTTCCTGTAATGTAATCTTCCGTCCGCTTGTCTTGCGGCGATGTGAACAATTCTTTGGTGGATGAGAACTCGATCAAATCTCCCATCAACATGAACGCGGTGTAGTCGGAAGCCCGACCGGCCTGCTGCATGTTGTGGGTGACGATGATGATCGTGTATTGAGATTTCAGTTGTTGCATCAACTCTTCGATGCGCATAGTTGAGGCCGGGTCCAGGGCTGAGCAGGGCTCGTCCAGCAGGATTACCTCGGGATCGACCGCCAGCACGCGGGCAATACACAGGCGTTGCTGCTGCCCACCGGACAAAGCAAAGGCGGAATCCCGCAGCTTGTCCTTCACTTCGTCCCATAGCGCAGCCTGTAGGCAGCAACGTTCCACGATTTCGTCCAGCTTGGCCCTGTCGTGCAAACCATGTACGCGGGGACCGAAGGCGATGTTCTCAAAAATGGACATCGGAAACGGGTTGGGTTTTTGGAAGACCATCCCCACCCGCTTGCGTAGTTCCACAACGTCGATTTTCGGGTTGTATAGGGGCACTGTGTCTAAATAGACCTGGCCTGTAACTCGTGCTTTCCAGATCAGGTCGTTCATCCGGTTGAACAGGCGCAGAAAAGAGGACTTGCCGCAACCCGAGGGGCCGATGATCGCCGTGATCTGATGGGCCGGTATTGCCAAACTGATCTTCTTCAGTGCCTCCGTTTTGTCGTAAAAGAGAGAAACGCTTTCCGTCTTCATCTTCACGGAGAAATCCAACATCATAGACCCCACCTTCGTTTCCGTGCTCGCAACTGGATGCGCAGGATGATCGCTGTAAGGTTAAACAGTACGACCATGGCCAACAGCACGAGGATGATCCCCCACTGGATTTGCTTTGGCATCTTTGGAATTTGCGTAGCCACTACATAGAGGTGGTACGGAATGGCGTTAAATTGACTTAAGGGGGAGTTGGGCAGGATGGGTGAGAACGCCGCCCCGATCACCAATATCGGCGCGGTTTCCCCTGCTGCCCGGCTCACAGCCAACACCAAGCCGGTCAGGATCCCCGGCCAGGCCTGAGGAAGAACCACCTTGCGAATGGTTTGCCACTTGGTGGCACCCAAGGCCAGCGAACCTTCCCGGTACGAGTTTGGTACGGCAGCCAGCGCCTCACGCGATGCAGTCACCACTACTGGCAGAACCAAGCAGGAAAGGGTCAGGCTGGCCGCCAGAAGGGAAGAACCCATCTTCAAGAGCAATACGAAAAAGCTCAAACCAAATAAACCGAAGACAATGGAAGGCACCCCGGCCAGGTTGATGATACTTAAGTTGATCAGTCGAGTGAAGGGGTTTTGTTTGGCATACTCATGCAGATAAATGGCGGCTAATAAACCGACAGGGAGGGCAAAGAGGACTACGCCGATCATCAGATAGAACGAACCCAATAGAGCTGGAAAGATGCCCCCTTCACGGGCTTGGTTTTTGGGAAATTCGCTCAGGAATTGCCAACTGATCGTTCCACCGCCTTGCGTGGCTACATAGACAATGATGGCAATCACCGGCACAACGATCAGCAAGCAACAGATGGTCAGCAGAAAGAAAGCCAGTGACTGTGTGGCATTGCGGGTGCGCCGTTTCATGCGTATCTTCTGCGCTGCTTCTCCAGCACCAAGTCTGCAATGATGTTCACAGTGAGGGTCATCAGGAAGAGTACGATGCCCATGGCGAAGAGAGCTTGGTATTGTAGGCCACCGAAAACGGCATTGTTGATCTCAATCGCAATTCGGCCGGTCATGGCCGAGAGCGGGTCGGTGATAAAATTCGGTAATGCAAGTCGACCTCCTGCCACCATCAGAACCACCATGGTTTCCCCGATCGCTCGGCCGACACCGAGCATCACCGATGCCACAATGCCGGAACGAGCGGCCGGAATCAGCACACGCCAGATGGTTTGCCATTTGGTGGCACCCAAGGCATAGGCCGCTTCCTTGTATTCCCTGGGCACTGCGGAGAGGGAATCTTCGGAGATAGACACAATGGTGGGTATACAAATGAAAGCCAGCATGATGCCGGCAGTGAGACCGTTTAGGCCTGTGCTCAAATGGAATGCATTTTGCACCACCGGCGCCAGCAGGAGGAATCCGATGAAACCGAGCACAATGGAAGGCAAACCCGCCAATAATTCGATGATCGGTTTGATGATTTCCCGCAAGGTGGGAGTGGCGATTTCGGCCAGAAAGGCGGATGCAGCTACTCCAATGGGAACGGCAATGACCAATGCAGTCAACGTGACCATTAGGCTGCCCACGATAAAAGAGAGGATTCCGAAGACAGGCGGGTCTGAAACCGGATACCAATCCGTAGTGAAGATGAAGCTGAATGGGTTGGTATAACTAAAAATCGGCAGACCCTCCGTGAACAGCAAAAGCATGATTAATGTAAGAATGATCACGGTAATCCAGCCCGTTGCCGTAATGATCCAGCGAATCAGGTTTTCTTTACTGAATTTCTTTGGTGAGGCCAATAATGGGTGAATACCGAAAAAACCGTTCTCAGTAACGGTTTTCCCCGCTAAACGGACTTCACGTTTTTTCTGGTTTCCCGTCCCACTAACTCTTCGCATCGTTCCCTCGCAACGGCTCCGGTGACCGATGAACTCAATCACCGGAGCCGTGTTTAGTTCTCAGTTCTACCCGTTAGGGAATCGTTACAAATTCCAATTCGCCCACGATCCGTTGCCCCTCCGGACCCAGGATCCAGTTCAAATACTCCGCAATCACTCTGGATGGTTGCCCGTTCGTGGTGCAGAACAAAGGACGGGCAATGGGATATGTTCCGTCCTTGACAGTCTGAGCGCTCGGTTTAACAGCCGGGCTGCCCGAACCCTTTTTGATTGCTACATCTTTTTGCTGGGGGGAGAGGTATCCCATTCCGTAGTAACCGATGGCATTCGGATTGCGTGCCACTTCATCCGCGATCGATTGACTGGTCGGCAGAAACTGTACTTGCTTCCCATATTCGGCCTTCTTGTCCTTTGCCTGCAGCACATGCTCTTTGAAAAAGACGTGGGTACCGGAGTTGCTGTCTCGCGATAGCACAACGATTTGTGCATCCGCGCCACCCAGTTCTTTCCAATTGACAATGTTTCCCAGAAAAATCGCAGCCAACTGCTCCAATGTGAGTTCATTGATTGGGTTCTGGGGATTCACCACGACAGCCACACCGTCTAAAGCGACCTTGGTTTCGACGGGGTTGACCCCCTTGGTTTTTGCTTTGTCCATCTCTTCCTGCTTCCAGGAGCGGGAATTGTCGCAAATATCGGTCGTCCCATCGATTAAGGAAGCAATGCCGATTCCGGATCCACCACCGGAAACAGTGATTAAAACACCAGAATTCTTGGACTGATAAGCTTCCGCCCATGTGCTGGCCAAATTGACCATCGTATCGGAGCCCTTAACCACAATCGTCCCGCTTGATGAGGATGTTGCGGTGGGAGAGGATGAAGAGGTCGAAGTGGGGGAAACTGCAGGAGTTGACGGACCACTCGAACAAGATGTCAGCAGGAGAATGATGACCAGGGGTATGGCCAGAATCGATAGATTTCGTTTCATTGCAGTACACCTCCTTTTCCTCCATCTTAGGAAAACGAGATTAAAGGAACATTAACTGGAGATTAAATGGTTCTTAATTCTTACCGGAATTGGCCAAGGGCAAACGAAGGATAAACAGAGCTCCCTTGCCTAGATCGCTGATCACGGATAGAGTGCCGCCGAAGCTCTCCACGATGTGTTTAGCCAAGGCGAGGCCGATGCCAAATCCCTCCGAAGTACGACTTTTATCAACTTTATAGAAGCGCTCGAAGATCCTTGGCAATTCCTCGGCAGGAATCCCTTGACCCTCGTCCCGGAAATGCAGGCTGACCCAGCCACTACCGGTCGTCGATTGCAGGAATACGTTTCTTCCGGCCAGGGTGAACTTGAAAGCGTTGTCTAAAATCGCTAAGCAAGCCTCGCGCAATCGCATGATATCGGCTGAAACGAGCAGTGGAGTCTCTGGTCGAATAACGTGGAACTCCAAGCCTTGCTGGGCAGCCCGTTCTTGGAAGACCTGTTCCATGTCGCACATTATGTCGCGTAGATCGACTACCGCAAGGTTGAATTCCATCTTGCCGGTCTCGATCGAGGACAGTTTGGAAAGGTTTTCGACCAAAGATTGAAGATACCCCAACTCTTTCAGGGAACGTTCCGCGTAATCCCGTTGCACTTGTGAAGGCGGGTTTGGCTCACCTACGATTGTCTCCAGCATTAAACGCATCGACGCGATGGGCGTTTTCAGCTCGTGACCGACATTGGCAATGAAATCCTGACGGACCTGGCGCAGCGTTTCAATCTCGGTCCGATCGATCAACCAAACCAAGGTCCGATCGGGGCCTTCTGCTAACGATTGCACTCGGACAATCAGGCTCTTTTTCCCGAGGGGAACCGATATTCCTTCGTGTTGCTGGAGCGCCTGCCGGACAGCTTCCTCCAGCCTGTGATCGAGCGTGGCTTCCAACAATGTCTTCCCAAGCAGGCGATGTTCGGGCAATCCAAGTAATTCCCGGGCGCGCGCTGTCACGGCTCGAATCTTGCTGTCTTGGTCAAGAGTGATCAGGCCATCCCTTTCTTCGGCTATCAAGGCGGATAGTTTTTGCTCAGATTGCAGCCGCAAGCGCTCCAGTTCGGCCCAACTGGTAATCGAAGCATCCGCTTGGCGCGCGAGGGAGCCGATTTCGTCTCTTCGCACAATCCGAGTCAGTTCAAACACCCCTTCAGCGCTATTTCGCAGGACTTGGGTGATCCGGCGAATCGGCCGAGCAAAGAGACCGCCAGAAAGCAAACTGAGGAGCAGGAAAATTAGGAAACCTCCTCCCAATCCAATCAATAACCAGGTCCTCGTCGTGGCAAGGTAAGTTTCCAACGATGTTAGAGGCAGACTGAAGCGAACGACTGTATTCACCGGCAGTTGTTCTTCTACAGGGACAGCAACGTACACCAGCTGTTGATCCTCGGTCAGGCTATAGCGTCGCTCGATCCCAACGGTTCCGGTCATCGCAGCTTGCACTTCCGGCCGGTTCAGATGATTGTCGAGGGTGGCTGCGGGTTGATAGGAATCGCCTAGAACCGTGCCTTCCCGGTCAATAATCGTCACTCGGGCTTCGCTACCTTCAGCCAGGCTTTGGGCCAGACCATCTCCCTTGTCTTGAATCGTACCCGGTGGCCAGTACGCCAGGACTTTCGCCGCTAATTTCGTCTCCCGCAGTAGGGTTGTTTCTTCTTCTTGAGCGAAAAAATCGTCTAGGGAGTGGGCCAGAACAAGCCCCACGAAAACGTAGCTGACCAGCAGGAACAGCAGTCCGAACAAAACCAGTCGCCATCCAAGATTGAGTTTCATGGTTGTAATTTATACCCCACCCCTCTGATGGTTTGAATCCAGGTTGGCCGCGAGGGATCGTCTTCGATTTTTTCCCGCAGCCAGCGGATGTGCACCTGCAAGGTCTGGTCCTCACCAAAGAAATCATCTCCCCAGACTCTTCGTAACAGGGCTTCCGAAGGGATCACAACGCCCGCATGGCTCGCCAATTCCCAGAGCAGGAGGAATTCTTTCTTGGTCAGGCTCAGTAGCTGGTTGTCTTTTGTTGCCTGGAATTTGGGTCGGTCAATGGTCAAGCGACCCAACATCAATGATTCGGTTCCGCTCCGTTTGCGCAATTGCACTCGAATCCGCGCCTTCAGCTCGGCCAAGGAAAATGGCTTGGTGATATAGTCGTCAGCGCCCAATTCCAAACCCTGCACCTTGTCTCGTTCCTCTCCCCTGGCTGTCAGCATCAAGATCGGCGTATCCGCCAGGACACGCATCCGACGGCAGACCTCCAAGCCCGATAAGCCAGGCAACATCCAATCCAGCAAAACCAGATCCGGTGGTCGGTTGTGGAATTGCTCCAGCGCTTCTTCTCCGCTCGCAACAACCTGCGGCACCCAACCTTCTTGGCGCAGATTGTAGGTCAGAGCTTCCGCTAAATTCTTTTCGTCTTCGACGATCAGGATCCGCTCATGCATTTTCGTATCGTTATTATAGGCCCGATGGATCGGCACCGTTACCAACTCGATAATCAATGAAACCATGCAAGAAGCACTTTCCATCGTCTCGCCCAAAAACCTAGCAATGGGCGGATTGCGACACCAGAGGAGGGCAGACGGTGATGCAAGGATTCGGCATCGATTGTTTTGACAGGGTTTAATTGACGAAGTCGACACATTTTCGATATAGTTCCGCCAGTGGCGCTGTAGAACAGTGGTTAGTTCGGCGGGCTCTCAATCCGCAAACCAGGGTTCAATTCCCTGCAGCGCTACCATTTTCCCATGAACTTTTCCGCGGTGGGTCTGACAGATCGAGGGTATGTCCGTTCGCGCAACGAGGACTGCTATTTCCTTTCCCATCACTGCGGCCACTTGGAATTGCAGCCTTTTTTTCTGGTCGCCGATGGGTTGGGTGGCCTTTCTTCTGGCGATCTTGCGTCGAGAACGGCGATAGATACCGCTTCCATCGTCCTTTATGACCATCAACTGACTCCCCCCCAACGCTTGATCGAAGCGTACCGACAAGCGCATGGAAAAATCCAACTGCTAGCAAGCGAGAAAGAGTTGATGGGAGAAATGGGCACCACGCTGGTTAGCTTGTTACTCGATGAACGACAAGCCTGGGCGGCGAATCTAGGGGATTCGAGGATCTACCGCTACCGCAGAAATCGGTGGGATCAGATTTCCCATGACCATTCCTGGATCCAGGAAATGATCGATCGTGGGTTCCTAACGGCCAAAAAAGCGCGACTTCATCCGAATCGAAATCTAATTACCAAGGCCTTGGGCTTGGGAGAATTTTCGCTTCCTGATATTTTTCCTCTCGATGCCAAGAATGGCGATCGATTTTTGCTGGCTAGCGATGGCCTATTTGGCGAGCTAACCGATGCCCGGATGGCGGCCCTGATGGCCGCTCCGCTTGCTTTGACAGCACAAAACCTACGCACAGCAGCCCTGGCACAAGGTGGCTCAGACAACATCACCCTAATCCTGATAGAGTTGGAAGAAGAACGAATCCGGTAGAATGATACGAAATCTCGAAAAGAGAGGGGGCATGTGGAGGTCACAGTGCAGTGGGATTGGATGCAAGCAAAAAAAAGGAGGGTATGAATGAAAAAGGCAATTGCAAGTCTCTTGGTTTTAGTGTTAGTCCTGTCTGGCACGGTACTTCCCCTGACTGCCGCCACCACTCCATCCGATATTGCTGGTCATTGGGCTCAGGCCGATATCCAGAAGCTGGTGGACAAAGGAGTCATTGCTGGGTACCCGGATGGGTCCTTCCAGCCTGACAAAACAATCACCCGCGCCGAGTTCTTGAAGATCATGGGCGCTGTGCTACAACTGCCGGAACCAGCTCCCGCCGGCGCTTCTCCCTTCAGCGATGTAGCAATGTCCGATTGGTTCTTCTCTCCCGTTATGGCCGGTCTACAAAACAATCTGGTGGGGGGGTACCCGGATGGCACCTTCCAACCAAACAATCCGATCACCCGTCAGGAAGTCGCCAAGGTTTTGGTGAAAGCCAAAGGAATCGATGAAACCACCGCCATTGGCATGGGTGAATTGGGTAACATCAAGGAACAAATCAAGGATTGGGATCAAGTGTCGGAATGGGCAAGCTTGTTCGTGGCTGTGGCCATCAACCAAGGCTTGATGAAGGGTGATCCCAGCGGCAACTTCCGACCGTTGGCCAACCTCTCCCGGGCAGAGACCGCCGTGATCGGCGTGCGCTTGATGCCGGTGGTTACCGAGACCACGTTCATCTTTGCTCGCGGCGCAGATAGTGTGAAACTTGACCCAGCCGACGTCACCGATGGTGAGTCCGCCCGGGCGACCGTGAATATGTATGACACCCTGACCATGTTCGAGGGATCGACCACCATCGTGAAACCAGGTTTGGCCACCAGCTGGACGGTTTCCGCGGACAATCTGATCTGGACCTTCACGCTGCGACAGGGGGTCAAGTTCCACGACGGTACTGCTTTCAACG
>Ga0315294_10009970_pt1 | contig 10417 bp, 13 predicted proteins | sample YL17G13_40_MG_FD_203626 | JGI IMG/M metagenome (GOLD analysis project Ga0315294, IMG submission 203626) | Sediment microbial communities from Yellowstone Lake, YNP, Wyoming, USA - YL17G13_40 | ecosystem: Environmental > Aquatic > Freshwater > Lake > Sediment | place: USA: Wyoming | collected...
AAAGGCTTGTTACGTATATAGCGGATCATTGAGATTTTCATGAATAAAAAAGGTTTTACTATTGCAGAAGTGCTTCTCGCAACGGTTATCGCCGTCTATATATTTTTCGGCGCCTGGTCCATATTTGGCGTAAGCAAAACGTGGTGGGAAGAGACCCTGCATTGGGTTGACGCGCAGCGGATTGCCCGGGTCACCTTAGATTCCATAATCCGCGGCACGATCGATCCGACAGCGGGAACCGAAACCATCGGGGCAAATACCTATAGCCTGAGAAACGGAATTGAAAGCGCGACCAGCGCTCCGACGCTTGCCGCCAATAGTATACGGTATGCTCTTGAAGGCGATACGTCAAACATTCGATCATTTTATTTGGGAACTGATCCTGGTACGGGGAGAAATGCCCTGTTCTATACTTCGAATGTCAATACTTCTGTCGGTCAGGGCATCAGGCCGACCATCGGAATCACCGATGTCGATTTCGCTACGGTAAGCGGCAATACAAACCTTATTAGGGTTACCTCGCGGGTTACCGATACTTTTCAGGGCACCCGGCCGGAAGGATACACCGTTTCCGTATCTCTGTCTGAGGACATATGCTTAAGAAATTTCTGAAGAGTAATTCACGGGGTCTTGTTCTGGTCATCGTCATAGCGTTCCTGGCGATCCTCCTTCCCCTGACGTGGGTCATCGTCAATCTGGGTCTTGGCGAAATTCTTCAGGCGCGCGCGGGGATCGACAGGGATATCGCATTTTATGCGGCAAGCGCAGGAGAAGAGATGATGTATTGTAAGCTGAAGGCGATCGAGAACAGCGCCACCGGAATGATCGTCTGGGGAGATACCATAAGCGGCATTGTCCGGACGCAACCGCCATCAAGCGGTGTTTCTGTCGGGACGTATACAACTACGGTAAATAATCTCTCAGGCACGGTCTTCGGGGTTGTTTCTCAGGGCACCGCGAACGGTAAGACGGCGTCTCTGTGCGCAAAATACGGATATACCACTCCTTTTACTCATGGCGTTCCGCTCGGCTGTCGCGGCGCCATTGAGATGTATGGGCACAGGTGGTGGATCCTTACGTCGTGGGTCAGGGCGGAAGGCCCTGTCGCCAGCGGGTCGACCGTTACGACCAATAGTTACGTGCAGATTACCGGCGACACGCTGCAGAACCAGTCATTCACGGATATCTCATATTGGATCCGTTGGGACGCGGGAAATAATATCTGGGTTGAGAAGGAGCAGTACGATACCGATGGGGACGGCAGCTATGTTACCGATGTTTCGGGAGATGGCGTGGTTACCGTCGCGGATTGTCTGGCCGATCCCGTGAAGGAAGCCGAATTTGCCCAAGACAATACCTATACAAGCGATACAGAGATCAACGATAAAGACGCGTTCTATACATTTTATACTTTCGAGCTTGAGCAGCAGCAGGGAGAATTGGGTATCAGCCCGGGAGAGGCGAATTACCACTCCGGCGATACGCTCTTTGGTCCGTCAAGCGTACCAGCGGGTACTTCCGTTGTTTTTGTTGATGGAGATGCGAATATTCTTTTTAACGCCGCAAACTGGTCGGGCGGCGCTTCAGATATAACCATTGTGGCGATGGATGACATCAATATCGTGCAACCGACCAATGGATCGGATGACCGGGTCACTCTTATCGCCTATGATGACGTGAATACCGGCGGCGTCGGGATCTTTGGCGGCATTAGCGGAGATTGGGTCGTTTACGCGGGCGACGACTTTAACGCCTATTTCGGCGGCAATTCCAACGGGACGATTTTTGCCGATGACCATATGACCGTTGATACCGTCGCGGCGATTCCGGGTCTTTTGACCCGCGATTTTGACAAAGGAACGGTTGATTGGTCCGATCCGGACAATGTGCCTCTCGGATTACCGTCGGCATATCCAAGGGTTTCGTACAATTTTCGAATCAGCGACGAGACGCAGGCGCAACCGGCAGGATACATACCGGTCTGGCATCGATATTAAAGAAAGAACGAATGAATAAGAATATCGCATTGCTGTGGGTTGTCAATATCGCCCTTATTGTTCTCCTCGCGGTGATGTTTATCGTCGGACAACATTTTGTCAAGGGGATTTTCACTCCCGAACCTCAGAAGGAAACCGTTCCGCAGGGGGCGGCGGTCGCTCCCGAACGGCCGGCACCCGTTCCGCGCGACATCAACAAGATAAAGGCGCCGGCGGAACAACCCGACCAGGATAATCCGCCCGAGGATTTTAAGGACATGTACGGCCGATATCCGAAATCTGATGTCGGCGATAATATGGTTGAGAAATGGAAGAAGGCGGATCAGGAGAAAAAAGAGAAGTTCGGGAACGCTCTGGATCAGAAGACGGCGGAGTCAAAAAAAGCGCTGGAAGAAAATCCTGACAATGATGACGCCAAAAATCTCCTCTTTATTACCGAATCGTTGAAGTCCATGGCTCACAATGATTTTAACGTTCCTCTTAAAGAGCCACAAACCTCCAGTGAGCAAAAGTGATGTTTGCGAGTAAACCAGTCATCAAGATAGGCCTCGACATCGGAAGCCATTCAATCAAGATGGTGAAGCTTTCCGTGGAAAAGGAGGGATACCTGCTCGCGGGTGTTGGATCCGTCAAAGTCAAGAATTCCACGGAAAAGTCGACTATCGAGGCTATTAAGGACCTGGCAAGGCAGCTTAAGCTGACGACGAAGAATGTCGCGATATCCGTTTCCGGATCCCAGGTCATCGTACGGTTTATCACGATCCCGAAGATGAAGGAGAGCGATATCCGGGGCGCGCTTCAATTCGAAGCGGAAAAATATATCCCGTTCAACGTCAAAGATGTCGTCATCGAGTATCAGGTGCTGAAGACACGCGAACAAGGCAGGAAGCTCGACCTGGTCCTTGCGTGCGCCAAGAAAGATTTCATCATGAAGCGGATCCAGACGGTCGAGGCGGCCGATCTTATCGTTGATATCGTCGATATCGATACATTCTCGCTGGCGAACGCGTTTTTGAAGAATAATCCTTCGGCCGGCAGCACCGGCGCCGCCATGCTCGTCAATATGGGATTCGCCACGACCAATGTCGGCATTGTGGATGAAGGGATCCTGTGTTTCGCCCGGGATATCCAATTCGGCGGGAAGATCATCGACGAACAGCTGGCGAAGCTCCTGGGAGTCGACGCGAGCACCGCCGAAGACCTTAAGGGTAATCCCCGCACGCTCTCCAGCGAGATCGCTACGCATATGCCCGTTGTCCTCGGAAACCTTTTCAGCGAGATCAAGATGTCGTTCGGCTATTTTGAGAATCAGTACGGCAAGACGGTGAATGAGGTTTTCGTCTCGGGGGGCATGTCAGGGATCGCCGGGATAGAGAAATTGTTCGAAGAGTACATCGGCACAAAAGCGGCGCTCTGGGACCCCATGAAATTTTTGAGGATCGAAGAACGGGCTGTGGAATCGAGCAGATTAATGCCGTTAAAACCGAGCCTCGCGGTAAGCGTCGGCCTTGCATTGCGCTGAACCTATGATAGAGATCAATCTGTTGCCACAGGAACTGAAGAGGAAGCGCAAAACCGCTTCTTTTAAGATGCCGGATATCGACCGGCTGACGGGACTCCCGCAGGTCCTGATCGTCTCAGGCGTGGTAGGATTCATGATCGTTGCGCAGCTGCTCGTCCTGGGCTTCCTGGCGATCGCGGGAAAGCAGCTCAATACGGCAGAGAAAAGACTCAAGGAGATCCAGCCGCAGGTCACGGAAGTGAGAGACCTGAAAGCGCGCATCAAGGCGATGGACGACAAGCTCGCGGTCCTCGATGCCGTGGTCGGCAGGAAGATCCGATGGGCGAAGAAGCTCAGTGAATTGAGCGATTCCCTGACACCCGATGTCTGGCTGACGCACCTCGTTTATGACGAACAACTCATCGAGAAGGCTCCCGAACCGGTAAGCGCCCCTTCCGCGTTGAAAGGGCAGGAAAAGAAACAGAAGCCGCCGCAGAAACAAGTGATGGTCCTCAGGCTTCTGACCGTCGGGGGGTATGCCTTCAGTAAGACCGAGGGCGCGACCACGAGCGTCACCACATTCATTGAGGGTCTGAAGAAGAATAACGCGTTTGCGGAAGATTTCAGTCAGATAGATCTCGGCGGACCGATCCAGGAAGCGACGGTCGACGAGGTCGAGGCGATGAGCTTCACCATACAATGCTACTTTAATGATGCTCGATAAAAAGCAGATATTCTTCATCGTGATCGGTGCCAGCTGCGCGGTCCTCATCATGTGGTTCAGCGGGCTCTTTGTGCCGCAGATCAGGAACCTGCTGCAGGTAATGAACCAGACAGGAAAGATCAAGGCGGAGATCTCGACGCGCGAGGCCGATATACGGCGTATCGATATCTTCAGGAAGAAGATCGCGGAAGAAACGGAAAGGATCGAGTCGTACGAGGGGACGTTCCCGAAAAAGGATGAGGTCCCGGCGATCCTCGAGATGGTCTCTGATTTCGCGAAAGATACAGCGGTCAGGCTGGTCGCCCTGACACCGGTGAAGACTACTCTGGACCAGAACCAGCCGTTAGGCGGGTACTACCAGGAAGTACCGGTATTGATCAGCGCCCGCTGCGGATATCACGAACTCGGCGCTTTCATCAACAAGATCGAGGCAGCCAGCCGGTTCATCAAGGTCGTGGATATTGAGATCCGCACAAACAAGGTGTTTCCCAAAAGACATGACTGTGAATTGCTTATAGTGACCTATACTTCAACCCGATGACTATGGGTAAAAAAATTATCTGTTTTATTATCTATTTTTGTGTTACGATAGCGCCTTCATACGGCAATGGGTTCGTCTACGATGCCCACGGCAAAAGGGACCCGTTCGTCCCGTTGACGGGCGCCAAGAAGGACATGGTCGCCGGGATGGTAAAACTTGAGGAGGTCGTCTCAGTCGACGATATCGCCCTGGAGGGCATCGCGGTCGGCGACAAGGGATCGCGTATTGCTATCATAAACGGCGAAATGGTCCACGAGCGCGACGTATTCGGGATCCTGGAGATCAACAGCATCCTGGATACCGGCATCGAGGTCAGCATCAGCGGACGCAAATACAGCCTGAGCTTAAAGAAAGAATGAAATACATTCCGGTGATCTTTTCATCGCATTCAATATAGAGGAGGAATCATAATGCAAAACCGTCGGGCGATCTGTATGCGCAGAACGTGGTATACGATCATTGCTTTCATCATTGCGGGAGCTTCCTTTGCCATGGCGCAGCAACAGGATTCAGAAAATCCGCAGGCTGAGACCGCGGCATCGGCGCCGTCTCAGGAAATCGCCCCGGCAGCCGCTCCAGAACCGGCGGCGCCGCCGCAGGGAGAAGTGACGCAAGCGCCGGCTCAGGATCAGGAAATCGCCAAGGCGGAACCCGGGAATATTACCGTCAATTTTAAAGGCGCCGACATCAGGACGGTCTTAAGCTATATCTCCGAAGTCAGCGGAGTCGATATTGTCCCCGCTCCCGACGTGAAAGGCCCCGTCGATCTGAAATTGACCAATAAGAATTGGAAGACCGCTCTCGATATCATCCTGCGGAACTACGGATTCGCCTATGAACGGGAAGGGGATATCATCAGGGTCGTGACGATAGACAGGCTCAAACAGGAAGAACTGGCGACGCAGGCGTTCAGCCTGAATTATGCTGATTCCGAGGAAGTCGTGAAAGCCGTCAAGGACATGCTGACCGAAAGAGGAAAAGTCGTCTTTGACGCCAGGACGAATACCGTGCTGGTCACCGACGTCCCTACCAATAACTATAAGATCGGCGAGGTGATCAGGAAGCTGGACAGAAAGACCCCTCAGGTCCTGATCGAGGCGCGCATCATCGAGACGACGCTCAGCTCCGACGAAAAACTCGGGATCGACTGGAGCACGAAGATCTCAATAACGGGAGGGCGCAGACCCACGACTATTCCCTTCGACTCTTTCAAGGTCCCCTTCGATCCGAAAGGAAGAAGCGATTATTACTTTCCGCAGGTCCTGGCCGCTTCTCCGCAAACGACCGTCGCCGGCGCCGGCGGAACGACCGAAACGACCGAAGCGTCGGAGTTCCCCTCGAACGCCCAGGGGCATACCGTCTATGGATTTCCTTATGCCCAGACGACCGATTTCACGTTCGGGTCACTTGATTTTTCGCAATTTTCAGCGGTACTGGAGATGCTGAAACAAAGGGCAAATACGGACATTATCTCCAACCCCCGGATAACGACACTGAACAACCAGCAGGCGGTCATTCAGGTAGGGCAGACCATCGGCCTGCCGAAGTATGAGCGGAATTCGACGACCGGGAGAATGGAGATCACGGGATATGAATCAAAAGAGCTCGGGGTCCGCCTTGAGGTAACGCCGCATATCAACGAGAAGAATGAGATCGTCATCGACATGAAACCGGAGATCATCGATCTCCTTCGCTATGACATCCTGGAGTCGTCGACCGGTGTTGTCGCTCCGGTCTTCTCGGCGCGCCAGGCGAAGACACAGGTCATGGTGGGCGATGGCGAGACGATATTCATCGGAGGGCTCATCAGGGAGAACGAAAAGGAGTCTCAGAAGAAACTGCCGTTCCTGGGCGATCTGCTGGGCGATGTGCCGTTTCTCGGCCTCCTCTTCACCAAAAAAGAGACTGTCAAGGAAAAGACAGAGCTGATATTTTTTATTACGGTCCGATTGGTTACCAGCTGGGAAGAGGTGAAGGATATTCCGCTGGCCTCAAAGGCGTACACCCCCGAGTTCAGCCTTTATAAAGAGACGAAGCCGGAAAAGAGGATGCTTAAGAAATAGCGCAAGCGGTTTATCGGCCCGGCCCCTCGTCATAAAGTTTCCCCACATGTATGGTACTTAAGGCGGTATTTTCGAAAATCGGCGCGATGCGATATATATCACACCTGGATCTCATGAGGCTTTTTCAGAGGAGTGCCCGTCGCTCAGGGATACCGGTGACGATAACGCAGGGCTTCAGCCCGCACCTTAAATTGAGCATTGAGCGCGCGCTGAAATTGGGCGTTGAGAGCAGGAACGAGCGGGCGACGTTCTATCTTTCTCAACAGGTCGATCCGGGAGAGTTCGCGCGGCGCATGAACGCGCATCTGCCGGACGATATACAGATACTTGAAGCGAAAGAGGTCATCCAGTGATACAGCAAGAGATATTTATTAATTGCGGATTGCAGGAAACAAGGGTCGCGATATTGGAGAATAAGCAACTCGAGGAATTTTATATCGAGCGGGCCGGGACGCCGCGGATCGTCGGCAACATCTATAAGGGGGTCGTCGACTCGATCCTGCCGGGTATGGGCTCGGCCTTTGTCAACCTCGGCCTGGAACGGAACGGTTTTCTGTATGTATCGGATGTCATAGCGCCGACGCTGACCTATGACTCGATGCTCGAGGATGTCGAGGAAGAGGTCAAGGAGTTCGAGCCGAGGCACCGGCAGACCGCACCCATTAAGGACCTTCTGAAGAGGCAGGATGAGATCCTGGTGCAGGTGGTCAAAGGGCCTATCGGGACAAAAGGGCCGCGCCTCACGACACACCTGTCGATCCCGGGACATTTTGTCGTCCTGATGCCGTTCAGCAGCACGGTCGGCATCTCCAAAAGGATAGAAGAACGCGCTGAACGCGACCGGATACGGAAGATACTGGAGGAGATGAGGTTGCCCAAGAACCTGGGGCTGATCGTCAGGACCGCTGCCCTGGGAGTGGAACGGTCGGAGCTCATACGGGAGGTAAAATATCTCATGAGGCTTTGGGCGCGGATCCGGGAACGGGCAAAGCGGAGCAAGCCGCCCTGCCCGGTCTACGAGGAGTATAATATCGTCCTGCGCGTCGCGCGCGATCTTATCACTAGCAACGTCGGACGCATCGAGATAGACTCAAAGCCGGAGTTCAGGCAGCAGATCCATTTTCTTAACTCTTTCTCGCAGCGATTGAGGTCGAAGATACGATTGTACCGGGATACAATCCCGCTCTTTGAGCATTATGATATAGAACGGCAGATCGAGCAGATCTATGACCGGAATGTCAAGCTGAAGTGCGGCGGATATATCGTTATCGAGGAGACGGAAGGGCTGGTCGCGATCGATATCAACAGCGGCCGGTTCGTCGGAAAGAGGAATCTCGAAGAGACAGTTTTTAAGACCAATCTTGAGGCTGCGGAAGAGACCGCCCGGCAGATCCGCCTGAGGGACCTGGGCGGGATCATCGTGATCGATTTTATCGACATGGAATCGCCCGAGCACAGACGCAGCGTCCTGAAGACATTCGAAGCGGCCCTGGAGCGCGACCGGGCGAAAGCGAAGATCCTGAATTTTTCGAGCCTGGGGGTCGTTGAAATGTCGAGGCAGCGGATGCGCAAGAGCCTCGCGGGAGTCATCTATCAGGATTGTCCGTACTGCAGCGGGAGGGGACTCGTCAAATCAGTGCCGACCGTTTCGATCGAACTGATGCGTCGCCTGGACCGGTTCTTCGGGGAGCGGACGATCCTCGCAAAAGAGGTGTTTATCGTCGCCAATCCCGAAGTCTCACAGTATCTCCTGCAGCCGGAGAAGCGCATTATACCGTACCTTGAGAAGCGGTTCAGGAAAAGGATCCGGGTCATCGAGAACCCTTCGTTGCATGTCGAGGACGTGAGGATCGAGGAGAAGATCACGTAGCACCCGGAATATCGATACGACACAAAGGAGGAGAGCGTGTACGCGGTTGTTGAGATCGGAGGAGGTCAGTATAAAGTCCAGAAAGGGGAGTCTTTTGAGGCGATCGGAGTGGCGAACGCGAAAAAAGGCTCTTCCATTGATTTTAAAAAAGTGCTCTTGATCAAGGATGGTAATACGATCCATGTCGGCACTCCCTATGTGAAAGGCGCATCGGTCAATTGCACCGTTCTCGCGTGTAAAAGGGGCGACAAGGTCATCGCGTATAAATCGAGGAAACGCAAGAGCTCGAAGAAGAAGATCGGCCACAGGCAGGAGATCGTGAAGCTGGAAGTTGCCGATATAGGTCTCGGGAAGTAGGCCATCAAAGGACATCAGCGGTATGTCCTGATCGAAAGGAGCAAACAATGTCTCGCGGAGCAACAAGCGGCAAAAATAATCGTGATTCAAATCCGAAAAATCTTGGCGTGAAGTGTTATGAGGGGCAATCGGTTAAGGCGGGAATGATCATCATCCGCCAGCGGGGGACTCATTTCCGCAAAGGCAGGAACGTCTCAATGGGCAGGGACAATACGCTCTTTGCGGTCGTTGACGGGAAGGTGCTCTTCGGGAGCAACCGGCTCGTCAATGTCGTCAAGCCTCAGCGCTGATCGTCCGGGTAGCGGCAGGGACCGGAGCGCAGCATGAAGGTATTTATTGACGAAGCGAAGATCATTGTCAGGGCGGGATCCGGCGGCAGCGGTTGTAATAGCCTGTATAAAGACAAGATCGAACGGCGCGGCAGGGCCGATGGCGGCCCGGGAGGCAAGGGCGGCGATGTCATCATGTGCGCCGACGAGAACGTACAGACCCTCCTTGACTTTTATTATAACAAACATTTTTTCGCCGAGAACGGAAAGAACGGCGGCTCGAATCACAAAAAAGGCAAAAACGGCGAGGACCTTATCATCAGGGTGCCGGCCGGCACGACGATCCATGAAAGCCAGACGGAACTCGAGCTGAGGGATATCGCCGGCCCCGGCGAATCGGTCGTCATCGCGAAGGGCGGAAGAGGGGGAAGCGGCAATACGCGCTGGCGGCCCGCGATCAGAGGCGAGCCGGGCGTGAGCCGCGAGATCATCCTGCGTCTGAGGCTTATCGCCGATGTAGGGATCATCGGATATCCGAACGCCGGGAAATCGATGCTCCTGTCAAGGATCTCAAACGCCCGGCCCAAGATCGCCGATTACCCCTTTACGACAAAAAACCCTGTCCTGGGCGTTGTAAAGAGGGGCGATGAAGCTCAGTGTATCATCGCCGATATCCCCGGACTGATCGAAGGGGCCCATCTGGGAAAAGGGCTCGGGGATAGGTTCCTGCGCCATATTGAACGGACGCGGCTTTTGATTCACCTCATCGATATTGCGGCTGTCGACGGAAGGGACCCATACCACGATTTTACCAGTCTTAATAAGGAATTAAAATCATACAGCGACGCTCTCGGCAGGAAGAAACAGGTCGTTGCGCTGAACAAGATCGACCTTGAGTCTGCCGGAGAGCATCTCGGGTCGTTCAAGCGGCGATGCAGGCGGAAGGTATACCAGATTTCTGCGCTCACCGGCGAAGGGATCGACGGTCTGCTCAAGACCGTCTTCAGCGAGCTAAAGAAGATACGGGATACGCTATGATCTCCAAGCCATTAACGATCCAAAGGGTCGTCGTAAAAGTAGGGACGAGACTCCTGA
>Ga0315294_10009971_pt1 | contig 10416 bp, 9 predicted proteins | sample YL17G13_40_MG_FD_203626 | JGI IMG/M metagenome (GOLD analysis project Ga0315294, IMG submission 203626) | Sediment microbial communities from Yellowstone Lake, YNP, Wyoming, USA - YL17G13_40 | ecosystem: Environmental > Aquatic > Freshwater > Lake > Sediment | place: USA: Wyoming | collected...
GCCCTGCGCAAGACCTATTTCCCAGACTGGCGCTATTCAGAGGATTTGGATTTCACCGTGACACGCAATATGACAAAGGAAGAGTTAAGACAAATCCTTGACACGTGGTATCGTCAGGTGGAACAGTGGTCTCGCATCTTACTTACCACCAGGATGCTTCATAAGCCAGATGGCTATGCCCGTGTCCGAATTCAGTTTGTCAGTTCCCTAGCCTACCCGGCTATGATCTATATGGATCTAAGTTTCGATGAACCATTATGCCTCGAACCCCAGTCCCGAAAGGTACTGACTGCGCCCTTCCCTGATGAAGAACGAACAATCCAAGTGTATCCGCTGGAGGAATTAATGGCCGAGAAGATGCGCAGCTTGGCAGAACGGGGTAAATCAAGAGACTACTACGATGTGTGGCGGCTTCTAAAAGAGCAACGCTCCCAAATGAACTTAGAGCTACTGGGGATGGTACTTGAGAAGAAGCTCAGGCATAAGGGACTGAGACTCACGACTACAGCAGATTTTCTCCCTGAGAACCCAGCTGGAATCAAAGGATATTGGGACAAAGATCTTGGTCAGCAGGTTGCTACGCTGCCACCTCTTGAAGATGTGCTTAACGAGCTAAAGCAAATGCTTGATAGCTATGTAGCTCCATATTTGCGCTTGCAGTCCGGCAACCATTGGTAATACCAGCGCTCAGAAATAAAAAGAGAGGCATTGCTGTGGTACACGTCCCACAGATTGGCCTCTCATCGTGATTATGATATAAGGCTATCATAGACTATATTCCTTGCCGAATTCTTGACGGTAGCATCAATGTAGTGCGAGGCAGCTAATTCCCCTCTTAAGATAAGAGGGGTCAGGGGAGTTATGGAACGAGCCCCGCCCTTCTTGTCATTGCGAGGAGCCGAAGGCGGCGCGGCAATCCGACGAAGTCGTTGCGAGGGCGAAGCCCGTGGCAATCTCATCCAATAATTCTCTCTACCCTGGCGGGAGAGAGTTAGAGTGAGGGGGCCAATTGTCATTTGAATTTTGACATTCATTTGACATTTGAGCTTTGTCATTTGGGTTTGTCCCCTAATCTCCAGTCTCTATAAACTCTATAAACTCTATGAACTCAATAAACTCAACAAACCCGCCTGAAGCCCGAGGACACCGCGCCTGTCAAAACTTTTCGACGTAACGTCTAGCAGGTATGTCGGAAGGCGAAGCACAAGAAACACATATAGCCCGCGAAGTTTCATTCACTCACCAACCCTTTGGTCATCTGAAGCCATAGCTGGCGCAGGATTCTGTCTCTGGTTTTGACATTGGCAATGAAGCTGAGGTGGGCTTCAATTGCGTCGTCTATCTTCGCTTTGAGACTTTCTAGTTCAGGGATTATTGTCTTCAGGTATGCTTCATCTTTGGGTACTTTGACCTCTTCCATGCCAGCTTCAAGCCAGACCTTGAGATAGCGCGCTTCAAGCTCGGAGGCGCAATCAATATCGTTCTTGCCTGAATAGAGTCGCCAACCAAGCAGGCTTTGCTTAATTTCGATTTCGTCGGTTGCCTTGGGCAAGGTCTTGGTATGAAGCGGTTTTTGGCTTAAAACCTTCTCTTTATAGAACTTATCTAAAGTGTCGTCGCCGACCTTTTCCATAACCGTTTTCACCAGCAAGCCAACGTCAATGCCTTCCTTGCTCTTTTTTCTCTTGCCGAGGCTCTTAGCCTTTTCCAGTCGCGATTTCACTAGGTCAATAACCGCTCGGTAGACCTCAAGCTGCTCGTCATCGGTTAAGCCAAGTATTTCGCCCATGATGATCTTGTCCAGCTCTCGGCGTTCAGGTTTGACCTTATCCAGAGAAACTTCAGAGGGGGCGTCAGCACAAAGCTCCGAGAATAGTGAGTTATGAGAAAAATTTCTGTATCTGTCGAGCCAATCACTTAGTGCGCCGATCTGAGGCCTACTTAAGAGAGAAGGGTCGATTGTAAGGAGTTTCTTAATATCTATCCCCTCTGTTTTCAACGCGCCTTCTCCTAAGTTTACCCTTCCCCCCAATTCCCTGATTAGTGAAGACACAGTTGAGACAAAGAATAGAGCAATTGGGAGCAGGTATTTTTTTTCTGGTTGAAGCTCAAAGAGATTGTGATCAACGTAGACCGCGTTCAGGTTTAACCCTATGAGTTGGCGATCGTTGTGAACCATTGGGTGTAGAAAACCATGGGGCCTTCTCTCTCCCAAATCGTACCACCTTTGTCTTGGAGTGCAGGTATCTCGATTGTGGTAGCCTTTGGCTTCGCCTTCCCGAATGTATCTAAGGACATTGGTGCCTCTCAATTCCCTCTTTTCTTTGTGGATCATCAGCACCCGGTACTTCAAATCTTTAAGTTCAACAATTATAGATTTGCATTCTCTTGGGCTTTTGATGACATAGTTGGGTATCCAATTGCCCTTATCATCCTGGTGCGTCCAGAATTCCCTCTCAATTCCCCGCCGTCTTATTTCCTCTTCCGTCAAATAGAAAAACTCGTTGGCACCGGTTTTAATACCGAACTTTACCTCAGCAAGTTGCTTTAGTGGCACCAGCTTGTTTTTGCCCTTTTCCAGAATCTTGAAGAATATGTCAGGTGCTCTTAAGTATTTGCCCCACTTGGAGCCGATATATTCATTTTTCTCCTGGTCAAAGCCTTCTTCCCAGAGCTCAGCTTGCCTTTTGGGATAGATTCTTAAGTCTTCGTCATCATACAGCTCGTTATGAACCGTGACGGTCTTGATAAATTTGTCCTGTATGGCATTGCGTCTCTGAACCTGCCTGTCCCAAATATCCTGTGCTGGTGGGACAAAATAGCGCAGAGGTTTCTTGAGATAGACGAAACGGGCGATGTTCTCATTGCGCTGGCGGCGTCTGTCCTCACCTGAGCACTTCTCCAGTATTACGATGCAGGTGTTTATGTCCGCATCCTCGAACCAGCGCTCAACCTTGGACTCGATGATTGCGATAATTGTGTAGTTGTTAAGGAAAAACTCCTGCAAGCCTTTGCCATAGCCGACGTCGAGCCATGAATTGGAGACGACGAAGCCGAACCTGCCGCCGTTCTGCAAGAACTTGGTGCCGTGGACAAAGAAATACGCGTAGATACCAGCCTGTTTGGAGATTTCGGCGAGTTGCTTGTCTTTGCTGTCGAACAGAGCTTTATATATGAGGCTCTCCTTGTAGCCTTTATCTTTGGGAGCTATTTTGCTTATCTCCTCCTGGCGGGTATAAGGCGGATTGCCCACTATGCAGTCGAACCAGCGAGGATATTCAACTTCTCTTTCCTTTAGGCGTAGTGTCAGTGCCCTTGCCCTACGCCACTTGCGAGGCACCTCAAAGCCACCTTCTGTGCTTAGCAGATTGAAAAAGTCCTCTTGAAGTATGTTGGGGTAGTTTCTGTCTGAAGCCAAATCATTGATAGCCAGGTTTATGGTGGCAAGGTGCGCCGGAAACTTAGCGATATCATTGCCCCATAGTCTACCGAGTATATCCTCATGCTTCTGGTATTGGTTCATCACTTTCTTATGTTGATAAGCTCTGACCAGAAATGTGCCGGCACCGCAGGACGGGTCGAAGACTTTAGCTTTGTCGTCTTTACCCTGCAGGCAGAACTCTATGATGATGTCGACCACATCGGGGTTGGTGAAATATTGGCCTAGGTTGTGGCGTTCATCTTGGGGGATGAGCCGTTCAAAAATCCTGCCGATGACATCATAGCCGAGCTTGGCGAAATCGTATTGCCTGAGTATATCCACCAGCTCTCTTATTTCCTTGACTACCTCTTTGGCTTCGGGGAACGCGATGCCATCGATGAAGTCAGTGGTGTAGATCGTCTCATAGTCTATCTTGAGAACTTCATCGAAGAAGCTCTGCAGAACCTTTTCCAGCTGTGCTCCTTTGAACAAACCCTGTGGTATTTCGAGGGGAGCTAATTCATTTGGCCTCTTTGACTGGAGTGCTTCGTAGAATAGGATTTTATTGACCAAAAGATAGGCGGTTTGCCGAGCTGTTTTATCGAAGTCCTGAGGCTGCAGGGCAAAGTCCCAGCCCTGCTCATTGAACCATTTGCCCAGTTGTGGAGCAAATTCGGTATCTTTGTGGCATCTATCCTCGATTATGCTGGTGTAATATCGGGCAAGCCTTGTTATCTTATCGTGAATTCTATAGACCAGAAGCTCATCGATGGCTAGCTTTGGTTCATGTTTCTTGCCGGTGTAGACGTCGTGAAGCGTGGTAAGAAAAACATCAAGCTGCCTGATGATGCTTTCCTTATATCTCGTCTCCTCAATCAGGTCCAGGTTTTCCAGCTCAGATAGATGGTATCTATTGATGATTTCGTCAGACTGCTGGGCATTGGTTTTTTCAGTGCTGAACCAGATTAGCTCTTTGAAGTTTGTCGTGGCGAAGTATTTGGCGTGTCTGGTATTTGCCTTATCCCATGCTGGTTTCTTGAGGTTTTCATAGTCGAAGACGTCATCATAATAAGGCGGCTTAGCTTCAATGACGCACAGAACATTCTGGCTGCGGCGGGATTCGTAGATTACCAAGTCTGGTGATTTCCTGTCTGTCCCAGAGGTATCCACGTCGGGCAATCCCAGGTCAAGCCCCTTCTTTTCGATAATGTCACGCATCCAGTGCATCAGGACTGCGGCAGCGGAACGCTCTGCTTTCCATGTGGTAGATTCGTAAGGGCTGGGGACTCGAACTGAGCCGGTTTTACGTTCTCTCATGGTCTGCTAAAACCTCATTGACAATACGTCTGGCGATTTCGAAGGCGGCAGCGATTCTGATGGCTTTTACGTCCCCTAACCCTTTCATTTCCAGGAACTTACTCAGGGGTTGATTTGCCATGCCCTTGAACGAGCCGAACTTGGCTAAAATGCCCTCGGCGATTTGGGGTGCTGGCCTACCCTTGACGCCCGAGGAGATCAAGATGGCTAAGAGCTCGGCGTCAGTAACTGCTCCAGGACCGAGCTCACGGAGCTTACCTCCAGGATGATGCCATTGAAGCTTCCCCGCCATCAGAAGTCCCCTCGTTGAGAATTGTATTCACGAGCATTATAGCGTGGGCAAGTACAAAGGACAAGACACTGAATTCCAGGGACACCATACCAATCAGGCCTGCTACAAATCAGGTATTATGTCCCCAGACCCATTAAATCCAAACCGGCTTATCTGAAAACTTCGAAAGCAAGAGGTCTGCGAGCTTCGTCCCGACATAATCGAAGTAATTTGGGGGCATGTTCCCGTAGGGGCCGACGAAATCCCTGTGCCCCTCCAAGAACTTACCTCTCGCAATCGAGACATGCAGAAGAGGGATGATATTGACCTTATGCTCGTCATACTTCTCAATTCGACTTCTAAACTGTTCGCCGAGAAGCTTCGTTGTCTTGTAAAGCTTTTGGGGAACCTCGCCCGATGCAAAGAGAGTGATCATAAATGCAGAGGCACCGAAAGTTAGGACTACAGTGGGTCTATGCCTATCAAGCAACCCTTTGAGTCTCGGTCCCGATAGTTGTATTTGCTCGCCGAAACTCAGCATAGCGTTACGAATGTACAGACGAGACGTATCCAGCCTCAACTTCCTTTGCCGGTACAGCCTGTCTTGCATGACGTCTGCTACCGACGTCCATATGTTATGCCGGGCGGGGTGCCTCGGGTCGAGTGGAGTATCCAGCTTATCTGCCCACTTCTCAGGTGGCGAATCGCCAATCAACCAGATTGGGAATTTCGGATCACCAACAGAGTCTTTCATCAGTTTACCTCCTAAAAAAGATTGCTGTGCTAGGATTCCTAGGTATGATGTCCCCAGAATACTCAGAATAAAGAAACTGCTAGTTCATGGCAGGGGAAGAGTATCATCTGAAGCCCTGACCTTTACTGTAAAGGTCTTTACCCTAAAGTATCGTTCGCCACGGTTATATGCACTCAATTCTTCTTCTGTAAGCCAAATCAATCCCGGCTTGGTACAATTTTTAGTCCCACAGATTGCTGCAGTGACAGGATACCCTAACGGTTTTACTCTTTTTGCGTATTTATTGGTTGCTCGGGCGAGTTTCACAGGATGTATCTCACAACGAACAATAGCCATATCTGCCTCCTCAGTGAATATCTTTACCTAGATTATAGCAGTCATTAAGAATTCTAGGGACACCGTACCAATCAGGCCTGCCACAAATCAGATATTACATCTCTGAATTACTCCCTTCAATGTCACGTTAACTCGTCTAATGATCTCTGGGGGGTCTAGGAGAATAAGGGTCTCACTGGTGACCACGACCAGCTATTTTTACCACCTGACCATTGGGCGCATAATAACGAAATTGTCATTCACCTCCCTGTGGGCCGTACATTAAGCGGAAAATATAAGAGCCTCCGCTTCTGGAGACGCTAGTATTGAGGAACAAAGGCAATAGGTTTAACTAGGATGATTCTTGAATATTCCCTTTGGCTACGCCTCGTCCGGCTCGTTGGCTGAGGCCTCCGCTATGAGTTTTCTGTCTAATAGAATCTTGTCTTCGCTCTCAGCCGCGGAATTTGCAGAATCCATCTTCTTGAGTGTTGTCTGAACCCGTTCTTCCACCCTAGATAAAGTATCCCTTATCCGACTCTCGTAGTTCGTATTCCCAATAATCTCGAAAATTAGTCCTGTGTGAACTAGCACCTCCCATGCTCGCTCCCACTCAACACAGGCGTCAAGGAATTTCTCTATTTGTTCCTCCGTTGGTGGTTCCTCGCCGCGTTGATAAGGACTCTTTGTATACTGACGCCATCCCCCCACTCTGGTGTGCTCGAAAGCTTGAGCCAAAGAAGCATCGGGGTTCTCTATGAGATAGGGTACCATCTGGGTTGAGAAAAACCGGCCGCTTAATTTATTAACCACAACATACTTTGCAGCTTCATCTTGTCTACTCTGAGGAAGTCGTGCGATTGACTGGGCTAAAGTGAAGTTAATCGTTCCCTCGTCCAGCATTCGTTTCACTAGAGGTCCGGCTAGTAATGTCCTGATGATTTGTGGCCATTCCGCTCCGCCACCAAGCTGTTCCCGATAGCTCTCCCATAGGTCAGGATTGTCCCAAACCCCCAGTTCCCTGAGCGCTTTTTCTACTGCTTCCATTTTCATCTCAGGTTCCAACACACGTGTTTGTAGCGCACGACTGGTTCTTTTAAGCAAGAGGTCCCGGTCACTCGGCCTTTGAATAACCTTTGCTCTTAGTGTTGGGATGCCCACCATTTGGGCCGCTCTCCAACGACGTTCACCGTCATGTAGATCGAAGTCACCGGTCCATTTACCATCCGAGTTCTCCTTCGGGAATACAGTAATGTCATCAAGCTGCCCAATTCTTTTCATATTGAGGCCGAGGTCTTTGATGTCATCGGCATCAAAGACCTCGCGCAGGTTCTCCGGGTCAGGAGAAATTCTTTGCAAAGGTAGATCTATCACTCTGCCGATTAGCCGACCAGAATCTTTGTTCTCTGGTTCTCTGAGTTCTTTGTCTAGCATTGTTTGTCCTCCTAACCTCACAATTCGATTTACCTATAGCCTACGTTTCACTGATCTAGGTTGCCGAGTCTGTCATTGGCATCCTGAAGGGCTAGTTGCAGAGCGTTTCCGGGCAGACTTTGTCTGGCAGCAATCAAACCGGATAGCGAACGCGTAATTGCGGCTTGCTCGTGAGCTAGCCTATTTTCTAATTCTCTAATCCTTTGTGCCTGGCGGGTAAAATTGAATTGTGCTGACCCGTATGGGCTCCCTTGAGACAATAAGCTTAGCATATCGGCCACGTCCACATGGGGAACCCCCAGAAGCCCTGTAACTACTTCCGACAAAGTACCGTCTTGTACCATACCAGCGTGGATATTCCTCACTTGTTGCATGTCGTGTGTCGCGAGAGCCCTATCCTGCCTGACAAGATTGTCTGCTGCTCTTACGGACCTCGTTGTCCCTGCCCTTGTTTCCGAATACCTGTCCCGCCAACGCCTCATGGGCACCAAGTCCGTATGACAGACCAGAACTGTGCAGGTCCTGCCGGTAGCCGGATTAAGCCACGTATACCAGACTGCCTTATACACGAATATATTACCAAAGGGTTGTGCGTTTATAGTGAAATAGCCGGGCTGCCTCAGTTCATAATTGCGAAGCCCGATTTTCTGTGCATTATGGAGCTTTGCGATATAGTAGTCTCTATCCCCAAGGGGCCAGGAACCGCCGGGAGTATATCCCAGCACCTCCGTCAGGAGGTCATCCAGTGCCAACCCGTAGGGATACTGCACAGCTAATGTTAGACCGATGTTCAGATTGTTTCTTGTTTCTTCGACACTCATGCTAATCCTCCTTTGGTTCAATACAGAACCATTTTAGTCTACTGATGGAGGGGGCTATAAGATTAGCCCCCTCCAATAACACCTAAGCCCTCACCTCAGATAGCACGCCATTTAGGACCAATGCGGTCCTTCTTAAAGCGTCTTTATCTTCGTCAGTAAGTCGCTTGGCGTTCAGATTGAGCAGCGTGTTAATGAAGCTGCTGCAACCAGCCACTACCACCCCTCTTTCATTTGATATATTTGCTTTCGCGGCTTTATCTAGTGCTGCAATGGTCATACCATTTTCAAAGAACTCCAGAACGCTGGGGTCATCTGATGGAAGGGTCTTAAGACATCTTATGACCACTCTTATTCCCTCTTGGCTGCGACCACTCTCTGCAAATTTCCTATCCAAATACATTTGAGCGACTGATTTAGAAAACTCCAGTGAGCCCCCCAGTTTCTTCAAGGAATTCTGATGGCGAGATATCATCTCAGTCATGATTCTGCCGAGGCTTCTGATTTGATCTAGGCCAATTGCTTTAGGGTTTGTACCATAGCTTTCTCCTAGAGCTCTTACGGCATCAGGATGCCATCGCGACAACTCCAAGATATCTTTCTCATGCTTCTGAACTTTTTCGGGTAAGTCCCGTACTAGGGTCTTCACATGGTCTGGGTTGTTTAGATCCAATTTGCGCTCATCCGCTAGTACTCTCAAGTCCTGGATAATGGATACTGCGTCAAATGGTTCCTGTGCTGCGTTTAGGGTTTGCCGAAAACATATCCGTTGCTCAAGCGTCATAGGAGGATAAATGTACGCACGGACTCTCTTCTCACCTCTTTCCTTGAGTTGCTCTAGTCGCCCGAATCCATCCACATGGATAAACCGACCGGCGTGTTCTCCATTTTTACTCACTATTACCGGATAAACGATACGGCCAAGGATATCATAGGAATCGCGAATTGATGGCGCACGCCGCTGGTACCGCAATGAATCTGTCACGCTACCCGGATTTGTGGAGTCCACGTCGATATCGTCAATGTTTATCCATTCAGGTTGCTCGTTGAGGGGCTTTAACTCGTGCACGGGACTGCTGCGAAGCGCTGCTACTTCTAGTTCTTTGCCTTCTTGTTTATTTTCCATTTTTCTCCTTTTTTGGTCCAAACCGGACCATTTTTGTTTTTGAAAAGCAAAAGGCGTGAGATCAAGCTCTCACGCCCTCAAACGCTCTTATTCATTTGCCACCTCCTTTGGACCAGAACATGGTCCACTACAAGGTTAATACTAAAGTTTACCACACCCGGAACCACCTGTCAAATTTCTCTACCCAGGTTTATGCTAGTTTGCAGGGTCTAGATTGTTAACGGGGGATAACAAGGCAGTACAACGTTACCTAATTGGAGGATTCTGGGGTATTGTTGAGCGCCACGGAGCGGGTGCAAGGCGATGCCATCATCGTCTGCCTACTCAGAATTCCACGGACACCATCCTTCACAAGGTGAAGGATCAGGCCTGCCAGAAATCAGGTATTATGTCCCCGGAATACCTATAAGAATCGAGAGCAAGATTCCCCAACTTTAGCGCTTAACTACTCGCTTACCGTAAATGTCGGCAGTTGTGGTCAGGTGTAACCACTCGTGGTGTCGGGCCGTCGGGTCTCATCTCAGTACGATGGAAAACCCACCCTAGTCTCAGCCTCCTCTATAGTATAGTAATGACTACATTTCCCTTTTTGTGTCCTCTGTCCACATATCTGTGAGCCTCAGCAATTTGTTCCAGCGGATAGGACCTATCAATGACCGGTTTTATCTTGCCCGCCTCAACCAGCTCTTTGAGGTAAATCAGATTTTCAGTTTCAGGGGTTGCTGTCCCACCTATTAGTTTCTTGCTGCTTATCATCGAAGTCCATCGCATCCGAACCACTAGTGCCGGAGCAGCAACAGTCTGAAGATAAATTCCCTCTTTCTTTAGCGATCTCATACACCCTGAAAATGGACCCTTGCCAACTGCGTCAAAAATAACATCGTATGTCTCACCGTTTTTGGTAAAGTCCTCCTTAGTGTAATCGATCACCTTATCGGCTCCCAGAGACGTTACCAATTC
>Ga0315294_10009975_pt1 | contig 10413 bp, 11 predicted proteins | sample YL17G13_40_MG_FD_203626 | JGI IMG/M metagenome (GOLD analysis project Ga0315294, IMG submission 203626) | Sediment microbial communities from Yellowstone Lake, YNP, Wyoming, USA - YL17G13_40 | ecosystem: Environmental > Aquatic > Freshwater > Lake > Sediment | place: USA: Wyoming | collected...
CCACCTGATCCCCCTCCTCAGCCCGCGCTTCCGCGTCCTCGCCGTCGACCTGAAGGGCTTCGGCTACTCCGAGCGCCCTCCCAGCGGCGACTACTCGCTCACCGCTCAGGCCCGCCTTGTCAAGGATTTAATGGATGCGCTGAACATCGAGCGGGCGGCTGTGCTCGGCCACTCCCTGGGGGGAGCGGTAGCGATGCACCTGGCCGCCGCCTTCCCCGAGCGGGTGGAACGGCTCATCCTCGTGTCCAGCGCCAGCGACCACGAGACCCGCCGCGGGGTTCGGGGCGCCGGCCTCCTCCGGCTCTTTCTGCCCGTGGTGGGCGCGTTTACCCTGCAAAACCGCTGGTTCCGCGAGCGGTCGCTGCGGAGCGGCTGCTATGACCCCGCCTACATCACGCCCGAGGTCATGGAGGGCTACCTCAGGCCCAGCCGTATCCGCGGCTACATCCGCTCGTTGGGGAACCTGATGGTCGACCGGAAGAACGACCCGCCGCTCGACCCTTCCACTATTCGGCAGCCTACCCTTATCATTTGGGGTGAGGGCGACCGCTGGCTGCCGCCGTCGCGCGGCCGGGCGCTCCAAGAGTTCATACCCGATTCGCGGCTCGTGATCGTCGAAAGGGCGGGCCATCTCGTCCTGGAAGAGCAGCCGGAGGAATCGGCCCGCGCCATCAGCGACTTCTTGCAGCCGTAGCTGTCGCTCTAAAGTATAGTCGAAGCAGGGAGGGGGCAAATGCAGCCGAGAAGACCCAGGAAAAAGCGCGGCGCAGCCAAGCGGGCGCGGACGCCCTGGGGCCCTATAATCATCGTGGGCGTCGGTGCCATCGCCGTTGTTGTCGCCGTCGTCCTGGGGAGCGCTGCCCTCAAGGGCAGCAACAACTCCGAGATAATCATACCTGCGGGTATCGCCGAGCGTACGGCGCGACAGCAGGGCCCCGTCCTGGGCGAGGAAGATGCGCCCGTGACCATTGTGGAGTACTTCCGATTCGATTGCAGCCACTGCGCCGACTTCGCCCTTGACACCGCCCCTCGTATCGAGAAGGAGTTTATCGATAACAAGAGCGTCCGCTTCGAGGCCCGCCCCCTGGCTACCGAGGGCAAGATCCTGGCGGCGTCCGAGGCCGTGGAGTGCGCTGGCGACCAGAGCCGCTATTGGGACTACCATGACGTGCTCTTCGCCAACTTCGATCAGGATGGTGTGGGGGCCTATGACTCGGGCCGGCTGAAGGAGTACGCCGCGAAGCTCGGCCTGAATACGGAGTCCTTCAACTCCTGCCTCGACTCCCACAAATACCAACAGATGGTGATAGATGAGTCGAAGGCGGCGGTTCAGGCTGGCCTTCAGAGCACCCCCACCTTCTTCATCGGCCTTACCAAGGATATGAAGGCCGAAACTGTCTTCTATGCCGGCGAGAAAACCATCAGCGGCGCCGAGACCTATGAGGTGTTCAAGGCGGCGATCGAGGAAGTCCTGAAGAAGGCGCAATGAGCGAGGCAGCGAGAGATGCGCGGGTGGAGGTTGAGGATGAGCGGCCTTCCTTGGGGTGGCGGTCCTGCGGGTTGCCCGTGCTTGTGCTTGTTCTCTCTCTCGCCGGTATCGGCGCCTCCGGCTATCTGACCTACACCCACTGGTTCGACAAATCGGTCGCCTGCGCCGGCTTCCATAGCTGCAACGCCGTCGCCGAGAGCAGCTACTCCCACATGGGGCCCATCCCCGTCGCCTTTCTTGGTCTATTGGGGTACGTTGCCATTCTCGCTGTGGCCGCCTTCTGGCTCCGCGTCGGCGACCGCTGGGGCGACTGGCCGCTGCTCCTGATCTGGGGGATGGCCCTCGGCGGCGCCGCCTACTCCGCCTACCTGACCTATCTCGAGCTCTTCGTCATCGACGCCGTCTGCATCTGGTGCGTGGCCCAGGCCGTCATCATGCTCGGCATCCTGCTCATCTCGACCGCCGGCGTGCTGACGATGGGCAGGTGGGAGGAAGAAGAGGACGAGTAGCCTCGCTGCCTAGGCCGTTCCCCGCAGGCCCAGCTTGTCCGCCGCCCCCTTCAGCGCCTCGATCACCTCGCCGATGTGTTCCTCCAGCGGCACCCCCAGCGCTTCCGCCCCCCTCACGATGTCCTCCCTGTTCACGGCGCGGGCGAATGCCTTGTCCTTCATCTTCTTGCGCACCGACGACGCCTCCACGTCGAGGACGCTCTTGCTCGGCCGCACCAGCGCCACGGCGATCACGAACCCCGATAGCTCGTCCACGGCGTAGAGCGTCTTCTCCATGAGGCTGTCGCGGGGGAGGCCGAGGTGGTCGGCGTGGCTGAGGACGCCCCGGACAATCTCTTCGGGGACGCCGCGCTCCCGCAGGATCTTCGCGCCCTCCTGGGGGTGCTTGTCGAGCGTCGGGTGGACCTCGTAGTCGAAGTCGTGCAGCAGCCCGACGACGCTCCACATCTCCTCGTCCTCCCCGTACTTGCGGGCGTAGCGGCGCATCGCCGCCTCCACCGCGAGCGCGTGCTTGCGCAGGCTCTCGTTCTTCGTGTACTCGCACAGCAGCTCCCATGCCTGCTCTCTATCCATCTGCGTCTCCTTTGCGCTTTGCTGATACGACCGCCACTATCGTTATGCCGCGTTTAGTGCCTGTCGCGCAAGAGCTGCGTGGTTCGTCCCACCCGCCCGCCCGCCGACGTTCCCTTCGCAGAGACCGTTTCCCCGCCCCCGTCGACGGCCATGCCGACGGGGATATTGACGAACGCCTGTTCTCCTGCTACCATGGGGGCGATCACATGGACGGAATCGACAAGCTGTGGCTCCTGGGCAGCAACTCCTCCGTCATCGGCGATAAGGACGCCACCGGTGCCGGCTGCGGCGTCCCCCTCGTGCGGCCCCGCCGCGAGCGCGCTCTCCCCGGCATCTACCGCGCCGCCGTCCCCGGCCGCGGGCGCGTCCCCCTCCTGCGCGTCCTCATGACCAACGTCTGCCAGTACGACTGCCGCTACTGCGCCATCAATTGCCACCGCGACGTCCAGCGCGGCTCCTTCCAGCCCGAGGAGCTGGTCAAGCTCTTCCGGGAGCTGAACCGGCGGGGCGCTGCCGACGGCCTCTTCCTCAGCTCCGGCGTCGCCGGCGACCCCGGGAAGATCGAGGCGCGCATGCTCGAGACCGTCGCCCTCCTGCGTGAGCGCGAGGGCTTTCGCGGCTACATCCACCTCAAGATCATGCCCGGCCTGCCTCTCAACTACATCGAGTGGGCGGCCGGCCTCGTCGACCGCCTCTCCATCAACCTGGAGGCCCCTACGCCGGAGCATCTCGCCCGCATCGCCCCCAAGAAGGCGGCGGCGACGAACGCCCTCGCCGCGATGGAGACGGTCCGCCGCATCCAGGACAGCGTCCCCCGCCTCCTCTCCGCCGGCCAGACGACGCAGCTCGTTGTGGGCGCGGCCGGCGAGTCGGACAAAGAGATACTGGAGCGCTCCCGCTGGCTCTACGGCCACCTCAAGATGCGCCGCGTCTACTACAGCGCCTACCAGCCCGTCTGCGGCGAGGAGCTGGCCCCGCCGGCGCCGCCCGCCCGCGAGCACCGCCTCTACCAGTCCGACTGGCTCCTGCGGCTCTACCCCATCCCCTTCGACGAGCTGCTGTTCGACGACTACGGCAACCTGCCCCTGGCCGCCGACCCCAAGCTGGTGTGGGCCCTGCGCCATCCCGAGAACTTCCCCAAAGAGGTGAACCGCGTGTCCTATCGAGAGCTGTTGCAGGTGCCCGGCATCGGCCTCCTGAGTGCCCGCCGCATCGTCGATGCCCGCCGCGCCTACGCCTTCCGCGACCTCTCGGCGCTGCAGACGATGGGCGTCGTCACCAAGAGGGCGCGCCACTTCCTGCTGCTGGACGGGCGGTACTATGGGGGGCGCGGCGTGATGGCCTCGCAGCTCCTCCACCTGCCTGACGAGTCCGACACCTACCAGATGTCCCTCTGGGACCCACCCGAGAAGGTCTTAGTCAGCGCCTAGTCTCCATCAGCGTCGGATGTGAGCCCGCGACTTAGAGGCTTGCGGCGCCCTGGGGGAGTGCAGAGGGGGCGGCGCCCCCTTTGACAGGGGTTTCAGGGGGTGTCCTCCTGAAACATCTACCCCCTCAGCGCCCCCCAGCCCTCAGTGCCACATCTCCCTTACATCCCCTCCGCCCGCTCTGCTATCATGGCCCTATAGGCACGGGGGAATCGCCCCAAAAAGCCTCCGCGCGACATCAATCACCCAAAAGCGCGAACCGCAGATTCAGGATCGCCCAGAAAACGCGAAAAAAACAATAAGACAACGGGACAATCAAACCCGCTCGCGGCTACCCCTTTAGCACCGCCTCCACCTCATCCAGATGCTCCCCCTCGTGCCCCGAGCACGAGTTCTGGATCATCTCCAGCGGCGTCGCCATGCCCCCCCTGAAGGGGTCCGGGAGCTTCTTGCCCAGCAGCTCGTCCGCCGCCGAGTTGATTAGCGCGATCCCCTCCTCGCGCCCCACACGCCCGCTGCCAGCAGCAACGTCCCACCTGACAGCGCCAACGCCGTCACCAGCGCTGTCATCGCCCTCGACAGGTCGGCCTCGCGCCGCCCGGCGCCTTCCCCTGTGTCCGGTGGCTCTACCGTCCCGCCGCCACTGCACTTGGGAATCGGCGGGCAATTTCCCACCAGCTTCACCGCCGGCCGAGTGCCGTACAGCCGCTGCTGCCCGTCGATTGTCGCCTCGGCCACCACGACGCCGCCCGCCTGCGCGCATTGCCAGCTCTGCGCCACGCCGTATGTTGTCCGCAGCGCCAGCGTCTCGCCGGGCGCCAGCGACTGCTTGCCCAACGACGCCAGGTCCCAGTTGATCAGGCCGGCATCCGGGTACTGTGCCGCCGGCGATGGCGACGCGGCCACCAGCACGGCGCCGTCCAGTCGGTCGGTCAGCGTCAGCGCGGTGACATCGGAGGAACCCTGATTCGTGGCCCGCGTCTCAAACGTCACCGTCTCGCACTCTGCCGGGTTCTCTACCAACGTCTTCGTCACTAGCAGGTCCGTCGGCGGGTCGGCGTCCCCGGGCGTCGCCGTGTACTGCAGCGGCTGCGATGCCAGAGGCTGCCCGTTCGCGCTCATCTCCAGGTTGAACCGGAACCTACCCTCGTGCATCCGTACGAGTGTCAGCGCCTCCGCCTGCGCCGTCTTGCCGGGTGCGACTTGAAGCGCCGGCCAACTGATCGTGTTGCTGGTGACCGGCTGGAACTGACCATCGCCCTTCGACCAGACAGTGAAAAACTCCGGCGTTGTCCCTTCATAGCTGCCGACGGTAGCGCCGCCGAAAGACAGGACGCTGCCACCGTTGTTCGTGATGCTGATCATGCAGTCGACGGGCACCCAGACGTCGGGGCGGAAAGTTGGGTTGCATCCCTCCGAGAAAGCCAGCGATACGGATGGCGTTGGTGCTGGCGTGGGCGGCGTCGCCTGTCCGTCGTCATTCCTCCCCCAGCAGGCGATAGTGCCGTTCGTCTTCACCCCGCACGAGTGAAAAGCGCCCGCGCTGACCTCGCTGAACGTGCCAGTGGGGGCTGTCGCTTGCTCGTCGCTGTTATTGCCCCAGCAGACCACGGCGCCGTTCGCCTTCAATCCGCACGCGTGATCCACCCCCACGCTGACTTGAGTGAATCTGGCGGTTGGAGTCTTGCCCAAGCTGTTGTCGCCCCAGCAGGCCAGCGTGCCGTTCGTCTTCAGTCCGCAGGCGTGCTGAGAGCCTGAGCTGACCTCGGTAAAGGCGCCAATGGGGGGTGTCGACTCCCCGGAGTCATTCTTACCCCAGCAGGCGAGAGTGCCGTCCGTCTTCACCCCGCATGTGTGCAGCGAGCCCGCGCTGATCTGGGTGAAGGTACCGCTGGGGGGCGTCGCCTGCCCGTAGTCGTTCTTCTCGCGCAGAGGTCGACCGCAGGTGATATCGCAGCTCTCCATGACGGCGCAGGCGAGGGTGCCGTCCGTCTTCACCCCGCAGGTGTGCCAGAGCCCCGCGCTGACTTCGTTGAAGGCGCCTGTGGGAACCGACGTCTGCCCGTAGATATTCCATCCCCAGCAGGCGAGCGTACCATCCGTCTTCACCCCGCAGGTGTGCAGCGAGCCCGCACTGATCTGGGTGAAGGTGCCGCTGGGGGGCGTCGCCTGCCCGTAGTCGTTCCTTCCCCAGCAGGCGACGGTGCCGTCTGTTTTCACCGCGCAGGTGTGAAAGCCGCCCGCGCTGACCTGGCTGAAAGCGTCCGCGGCGCTGGCCTGGACCCCCTCCGGAGGGGAGCCGTCGGCCCATCCCGGCCTGGTACCTGCGCTGGCCAGCATCGGCGTCAGCACCGCCAAGAGAAGCAATCGGGTCACCGTTCGAGCCTGCATCGTCCACCTCCCGAGTGTCTCGCTGCTACCAGCACGGCGGGGATGACGGCATCGCCCCTGCCCGCTCCAGTGCTGCTTCATGCCCCAGCCTTCAGACTGTGGTCGGCGGTCCGCTAAGCACCCCTCAGCACCGCCTCCACCTCATCCAGGTGTTCGCCCTCGTGCCCCGAGCACGAGTTCTGGATCATCTCCAGCGGCGTTGCCATCCCTCCGCGGAAGGGGTCCGGGAGCTGCTTGCTCAGCAGATCGTCCGGCGTCGAGTCGATCAGCGCGATCCCCGCCTCGTGCCCCTGCCGGAACTCCGCCAGCAGCTCCGCCATCGACCTGTCCTTCCGCAGCTCCACCTGCTGCTTGTTGAACGCGTCGATGTCGAAGCCGCCGCCCCCTCCTCCTCCGCCTTCCCCCGAAGCCGCCCGCTGCGCTATCCCGATGAAGAACGACGGCGACGCGCCCATCGACGCCAGGTGCGCGAAGACCTGCTTCACGCTCCAGCCGTTCTCGCACACAGGGCACGCCAGGTCCTTCTCGCCCAGACGCGCCGCTATCTTCTCCGCCCGCTCCACGACGGCCTTCAGACTCTGCGCTACCTCCTGCTTCGTTGCCATGATGCGTCCTCCTTGCTCTGATGAAATGATGCCTGTCCCCGCCCCTTAGCCGCGCAGCCACGTGACTAGATCCGCCGCCACGTCGAAGCGACTCAAGGAGCTCATGACGCAGATGCCGCTCACCTTGTCGCGCACCGCCTCGATGAGCTCGCGCGCCATCTTTAGCCCCTCGGCCGGCGCCTCGTCGCCCGCCCGGCGCATCCGCTCCCGCACCTCGTCCGGTATCGACACCCCCGTCATCTCGCGCTGGATGAACTCGGCGTTGCGGTGGCTGAGCAGCGGCATCACCCCCAGGATGATGGGGATCTCCAGGTGGCCCACCGCCTCCACATACCTCTCGACGAGCGCCGCCTCGTACACCGGCTGCGTGATCACGAAATCGACCCCCGCCTCCTTCTTCTGCCGTATCAGCTTCGCCTCGACCTCCAGCGGCGCCGCCGGCGTCGCCGCCCCCCCGATGAAGAACGACGTCGCCTCGTCGAGGCGCTCCCCCGCCGCGTCTACGCCCTCGTTCATCCCCTTGAGGATGCCGATCAGGCCGACGGGCGTCACTTCCCAGACGCCGACGGCCCGCGTGTGGCCCACCCCGCGGGGGATGTGGCCGCGCAGGCAGAGGACGTTCCGCAGCCCCAGGGCGTGCATCCCCATGAGGTCCCCCTGCAGCGCCAGCAGGTTGCGGTCGCGGGTGACGCAGTGGACGATGGTCTCGATACCCACCTGCTGCTGGACCATGATCGCCAGCGCGATCGCGCTCATGTGAGGCTGTGCCAGGGGGGTATCGCCCACGTTGACGGCGTCGACCCCCGCCTCCTTTAGCAGCGCCGCCCCCGCCAGCGCCCGCTGCGTGTCGAGGCCGCGCGGAGGGTCTACCTCCGCCGTCACCACGAAGCGTCCGGCGGCCAGCTTCTCGCGCAGCAGCGCCCCTCTCTCTGGGGCTGCCGGAGAAGGACTGCTCATCCTCTGCTCAACCTTTCACCTTTCGATCTTGCCGTCAAGGCAGCGCCGGCGAGGGGAAGGACTACAACAGGATACGAAACGACCCCAGAAGTAGGCAAATGTCCAGCGCGATGCCCCCGGCGGTTGGGCGTGCGTCCTAGCGGTGCCGCCAGAAGAGGAAAAGGCCGATAGCTATGACTATCAGCGCCCATAGCCTGTCCCAGTGGAGCCAATCCAAGGGGTTGAGGTTTCCCACCAGGAACAGTATGCCCACGATGACGAGGACGAGTCCCACCAGCGACATACGCTCCATGCGTGATGCGTCTGCCTTCTTGGCGCCGCTGAGCGTGGCCTGCACCTCGCTCCCCAGCTCCCGCGCCGACTGCGCCATCTCCTCCACGTTTTTGCGCATTGATTCCCTGGTCGGCCGGCCCACGGACTCCTCACTGGGGATGATTAGCCAGAGCGCCAGGTAGGCGGCGATCCCCAGGAGGAAGACGGTGACTATGGTGGCGAGGACGAAGATGACCCTGACGATCGTCGGGTCGATGCCGAAGTACTCCCCGAAGCCGCCGCAGACGCCGGCGACCATCCGCTCACTGGAACTGCGATACAAACGCTCCACGGGGTCCCCTCCTCGCGTCCATTATAGCAGCGGCTGCCCAGAGAGCGACCATCGGAGGGGACGGCGTGCAGAGCTCGTCAGAGCCGCGGCGTTGACTTACCGAAGAGTCGACGCACGCCTCTCCGCAGAGCCAGGTATCCCTGCGTGGGCAGCCCCTGTCGTGTGGGGATGCCCGCCGTTGCCCCGCCGTCTATCGTGAAGGCTGTGCCGGAGATAAACGAGGCCTCGTCGCTCGCCAGGAAGACGACCGATGCCGCCACGTCCTCGGGCGTGGCCATGCGCCCCAAAGGCGCCATGGCGCGTAGGGCCGACTTGCCGGTCCACCCGCCGACTGCCTCCCATATCGGCTTCAAGAAGGGGGTGTCGACCCAGCCGGGGCAGATAGCGATGGCACGGATGCCGTCGGGGCCGTAGACCTGGGCCACGTGCCTCATCAGCATGATCACCCCCGTCTTCGATACACTGTATTCGATGCCGGCTGTCATGGGTATCAGGCCGGCCATGCTGGCCGTTGCGAGGATGACGCCGCTTTTCTGCCGCCGCATCGGGCGCAGCGCAGCCTTGACGCAGAGGAACACGCCCGTCAGGTTCACGTCCAACACCCGCCGCCACGACTCCTCCGGACATTCGCCGACCGGGAAGAGATCGGGGAATCCGCCGGCGTTGGCCAGCAAGACGTCCAGTCGCCCAAACCTTTGCAGCGTCTCCTCGACAGCGGCCTCGACCTGTGCGTTCTGGGTCACGTCCGCCACCAGAGAGATCGCCTCTCCTCCGGCTTCCCTGATCTCGTTGGCCACGGCGTCAGCCGCCGCGCCGTTGATGTCGACCACGGCGACCTTCGCCCCCTCCGCGGCGAGACGGCGCGCCGCGGCCGCTCCGATGCCTGAGCCGGCGCCCGTGATCAACGCTATCCGGTTTAGGAGTCGTTCACTCATCTCTACCTCCTGAGGCGGGGTCGCGTGCTGGGATTGAATTGGCCCCTATTGTACTCCGTCGCTACCCTCCGGACAGCCCCCGGGCGCCCGGGCGAAGAAAGGAGGCCGACCTGGTCGGCCGGCCCCCGTGCCCACTCTCGCTGGTTGGGCTAACCAAGGAGTAGGGTTACCACCCGATTCTTCCGTACCCAGGGGAGGCGCTCCACCAGAGCGTCGAGCCCGAAAATGCGACCGGCCCCAAGCGCAGCCAGCAGGGCGAACACGACGATGTACACCAGGTGCTCGTCCATGAACGGGTTGTTCGCCGGCGGGAACTGTGGCAGATAGAACAGCATCATCATCACCGCGCCCCAGAACAGGCCGCCGCGGGTGAACAAACCGAACGTCAGGGAGACCCCGATGAGTATCTGTCCCCAGATCACCAGCGGGTTGATCACGTCCAACGCCGTCTGATTGGTCCCCAGGCTCTGGAACCATCCGCCGAGGGGGCCGTGCGTCGCGTTCGTCAGGAAGCCGGCGGCGCTGAAGTCGTTGAAGAGCTTGTCGAACCCCGACCATATGAAGGTCCAGCCCATCGTCAAGCGCAACAGCAGGGTTACCGGCATCACGAAAACCGTTGCCAGGCTGTCCGGCATGGTATCTAGCCATACGCGGGTGAACACGTTCCTCTTAATCCAACCATACGTCCTCTTGCTCTCTACCGGATGGGCAATGGTGGCCATTTCAGTTACCTCCTCATCCTGGGCTTTTCTCTTTTGCTGGGCCCTCTGTCGGCCTACTTTCTATTATTTATAGTATGATAAGTTGCGAAAGTCAAGTGAAGCGGCTCACACTTCGCAGAGAATCGCCCGCCGGGCCCATGTCGGAGGGCGGAGACGGTGTTGACATGCGTGTTGAGGTGGAGTGTAATCATTACCCTGGGC
>Ga0315294_10009976_pt1 | contig 10413 bp, 4 predicted proteins | sample YL17G13_40_MG_FD_203626 | JGI IMG/M metagenome (GOLD analysis project Ga0315294, IMG submission 203626) | Sediment microbial communities from Yellowstone Lake, YNP, Wyoming, USA - YL17G13_40 | ecosystem: Environmental > Aquatic > Freshwater > Lake > Sediment | place: USA: Wyoming | collected...
CCGCCGATGCGACGTTGACCCTCAGGGCCGCCGGCCGCCCGCCCATTTGCGCGAGGCCCGCGGCGATGTGCCCGGCCGCCGCCTCGATCTCCTCCGGGGCGGCCTCCAGCGGCAGCGCCGCCGCATCGGGTTTCTCCCACGGGGCAGGGGCGGAGCCGTTGCCCCCGGCCGACGGGGCCGCGCACGCCGCCAGCAGTTCCGCCAGCGTCCGCGGCCGCAGGCCCGCCGCCGCAAGGAAACCCAGGACCGTCCGCTCCAGCGTCCCTACCCCTGAGCCCGACGTGTACGCCACCTTGGAATCGCAGATGACGGCGCGCGACCCGTTGCCGGCCGGGCGCTTGCGGATGTGTGCGGCCAGGGGTCCCCAGAGGTCCGGTCCGGGCAGCGGCCCGGCGAACTCGAAGGCGGCGGCGGCCACGACGAGCGGCCCCAGGTGCGGCCCGTAACCCGCCTCGTCGATGCCGGCCAGAATGGCCATGCGTCCCTCGTTCGCCCGGCGTACGGCCCGGCCCGGACGAAGCGCCTCCCCCCGGTTCCACGGCTCCGATTCTACGGGATTCCTCCCCCTGCGGCAAGCGTTTCTAGCACGGGTGGCATGGCCACGCTGTGTACGTGTTTAGCGCCGCGGCTTTTCTCCCCTCTCCCCGCCGTGGGAGAGGGGGGGGGGGGGGGGGGGGGGGGGCCCCGCGCGCCGCTCGCACCCCTCACCCGGCCTTCGGCCACCCTCTCCCGCAAGGGGAGAGGGAACAACGCTAAACACGTACCACGCTGTTGCGTGGCCATGTTCTCGCCCGCAGGCACGTGCATGGCCACGCAACAGCGTGAGCCATGCCACCCGACTGGGACGGAGCGCCCAATTCTGAGGGGTTACCCGCCTCGCGGGATTTCATGATGCGCCCGCCGGGGATTCTGCTATAATGATTCCGGTTTGTGAATGATTCCTGAAAGGACTGGAAATCGTGGAATTCAATGAGAAGATGGTCCGACGCCAACTCGCGTGGCGCAAAAAGAACATCGGCGACCAGCGCTACGGAACCCAGCGCGGCCAGACCCGCTCCTGGATCCTCCCGCCCGAACTGTGGGAAGAGGGGCTCTGGCCGGGCATCCGCGGCACGTCCGCCCATTCGCTGCCCGCCTATCTGGCCAGGGAGAAGATCGAAAAGGACAAGGCCGTCCATAACCTCCGGAGTTCATGGGCCCAGTGCGCCAACCTGTACTTCCCCTTCCAGCGCGACAGGGCCATGCTGGCGGGCTTCCTGAAGCAGCACGTCTCCTCCCGCGTGGAATCGGTCGAGGCGGTCGAGTTGGAGTACGCGGCGCCCCCGCCCCTGGACCCGCAGACGCTCCTCGGCGAACCGGCCAGCGGCCAGCCCGGCGCCAACCAGACCTCGCCCGACGTGGCCTTCATCGTGCGGACCGCCAAGGGCCGGGGGCTCATCCTCGCCGAAAACAAACTCGTCGAGCATTCGTTCTACGGCTGTTCCGGCCGCAAGCCCGAGGTGCATAACCCGAACGCCAAGCGGTGCCTGAACTTCGGGCGGCTCTATGACGACCTGCCCCATCAGTGCTACCAACTCCAGTGGGAGCAGGGGGCCCGCAAGAACCGCAAGTACTGGGACCACCTTCGCATCAGCGCGCGCGGCCGGAAGGTCCTCAGGCAATGCCCGGCCGCGACGGGCGGATACCAACTCTTTCGCCAGCAGGCCCTGGCGGAGGGCATCGCCGCCGCCGGCACGTACGACCTGGTGGCTTCCTGCGTGGCGTACGATGAGAGGAACTCGGCCCTGATACGCTGCCTGCGCCCCGCGGGCATCGGCGACTTCAGGACCGGCTGGGCGCCGCTGTTCGACGGCAAGGCCCTTTTCGCCGCGTTCTCGCACCAGGAGTGGGTCGCCTGGGTCAAAGACCACGACCGCAAAGGCCGCTGGGCCGACTGGCTCCTCTACGTCTCCGGCCGGTACGGATATTGAGCGCCCCAGGCCGCCGCGGCGGGCGGGTACGTTGGGGGCCAGACCAGGAGGACGCCGAGAAGCCGGCCCGGCTGCGCCGCCGCGCCCGGACCGGCCGGCCGTACCCGCCGCGATTCATGTTCCAGCCCCGCCAGGGGCGGTTGATAGTAGCCACGCGGCGCAAGCCCGTGGTTGGCCTCGCCAAAGCCGAACGCCCGCCCCGGCCGCCGGATACCCGCCGACGGCGGCACAGGCCTTCCACGCCGTAGAACACCGCCATGCCGCGCGGGCGCCCCGGCGCTGCCGGACCGCCTGGAATCCCTCCCCGGCCGCACCCTGCGGCCGCAGAAGCCCGGCCCGAAACCGCAAGGGGGCAAGAGATGAGTACCCTGTCCCCGGAACTCCCAGACGGCGGCAGGAGTTCCGCAGTTCCGGGGACAATACTCAACTCCGTTTCCTCTCCTACGAGGGGAGAGGCAGATAAGTATGGCGTTCCCGGAACTGCCGGAACGGCGGACGGCCACGGCGCGGGGAAGAAAAGAGCGGCGTCCCGGTGGGACGCCGCTCGGTTTCTTCTTTACGTGTGCGGCTTACTTGCGTTTGCGGTTGAGGATGAGGCCAAGGCCGCCGACGGCCAGCAACGCCATCGTCGCCGGCTCGGGCGTGAGGACGTTCAGGCTGCCGGTGCCGCTCAAGGTCGGGGTGTTCAACGTGTTGTAGACGCCCGTGGGCTGCATCACGCCGGCGAGGTAGAGGTACGAAATGGTGTCCGTCCAGGCATGGTTGAGGTCCAGGAGAGCGCCGCTCGAGATATAGACGGTGGATAGGTCGTCGAAAAAGGCCGTCGTGACTTCCAGGATGCCGGCGCTGACGGTCGTGTCGCCGGTGTAGGTGTTGGCGCCGGTGAGGGTCAGGGTCTTGGAGCCCGTCTTGGTGAGGCCGAGTTGGCCGCCGCCTTCCCCGACAGTGCCGTCACGGAGGACTCCGCCGAAAGTATAATCGGCATTGCTTGTGGTCGCGTCGTTATTGACCGTGAGGATGGCCGTTCCCACGACGCTGTTCTTGACGATCTGACTTGCGGCGGTGCCGGCGGTAGTCAGGCCGGCGATCGTGTTGTTGAAGCCGGCCAGGTCCACGGTGCCGGTCTGTCCTGCGGCGCCGATCGTAAACACCGAGTTGGGCGAGAAGGCCGTGGTCGAGCCGGCTTTGAGGATGACGCCTCCGGCGAGGGCCACGGAGGTTGCGCCGCTGTAGGTGTTGTTGCCGGAGAGGGTCCAGGTTTTACCGGTCGGTGTGCCGGTGTTATATTCGGCGGTCGCCCCAACGGTCACGGCCACCTTGCCGGCCCCGTCCCCGATGTTGCCGCTGAACTCCGTGTCGTAACTGACAAACATTTTCGCCACGGCGGTTGTTCCCGAGGCGCTGTTGGTGATAAGGCCGCTGCCTTCCACCGCAGGTACCGTGTTCACGGGAGCCCCGTTGAGGTCACATGTTCCGCCCGTCATGTGGAGTTGGCGACCAGTTATTACGGCGATTTGGCCGTCGTGGAAGGTGTTATCCCCCGCGTACTTGCCGAACTTGAGGATTGCCCCGGGCTTTACGTCCGTGACAGCGCCGACAGTATTAAAGGCATACAACCAATTAGGGGCTCCGGCCAGTACCACGGTGCCTTCATTGACGACCACGTCGCCACCATCGTCGAAGTTGGCGTTGGCTAGTGTGAGCGTACCCGGGCCGCCCTTAACGATATTATTATAGCTTATACCTGCTCCGACTCCGCCTTCACCCCGTCGGACAGTCAAGTTGCCACCCGCATTGGTAACATTGATGGCAAAATCGGAATTGCTGGCACCGGGAGCGTCGTCTAAGTAAACGGTACCCGAAGAAGCGCTGGTGTACTCCAGGATGCCGCCATTATTGAAGGCAACCATGCCAGTGGTTGAACTGGTACTGGTTGGCAGGCTGCCGGTGCTCAGCATGCCGCCGTTGATTCTGGTTCCGCCGGTATAGGTGTTGGTGCCGGAGAGGGTCAGCGTGCCGGCGCCCCACTTGGTCACCGCGCCGCCGCCGGTGATCGCGGAACCGATCTCCAGGCTGTTGCCGGCGTTGTTCTGCGTGACGATCAATTCCGTGCCGTTGGTCAGCGTGCCGCCTGTGATCTTAGAGAGGTTGTCGCCGACCGTGGTGCCGACCAGGATGCCGCCGCTCGTGATGGTGTTGGAGCCTTGGAGGGTGAGCGTATACGGCGCCGCCGTGTTGAACCGGAGGCTATTCGGCGTGATCGCATCCGTTGGAGTCTGGCTGCTGTTGACGTTCATGTTGTTGTTGGTGTATTTCGCCGGCACGTCGAGGGCTGTCGCCGTGTCGGTATAGGTCGCGGCGGTGACGGTGGTCAGGGTGGTTCCATCGGGGCTGCCGATGGCCCAATCATTGGTACCGTAGGTGGCCCATCCGCCGATAATCCCGTTGGTGCCGGTCGTGGTCTGGATGACTCCCGAGCCGGGGTTGAAATTGGCCGCCGCTCCGACGCTTTGGCTGATGGTATTCACAAGCATGGTGATGGCGCCGCTGGGGCTGAGTTGCAGGAAACCTTGGTTGACGGCCGTATTGCCGGTGTAGGTGTTGGCGCCGGAGAGGATGAGAGTGCCGGGGCCGGCCTTGGTCAGGCCGCCGGTGGTCTGGTTCAGGACCTGGCTGACGGTGAAGGTATTGGAGGCATTGTTGATATCCAAGCCAACGGTCTTCGCTGCAGTGAGCGTGACCGCATGCGTGCCAATCAAGCCTGAAGCATAGGATGTCAGCGTCGTCCCGGTGACCTGCAAAGTGCCGCCGTCGAAGACCAGCGAGTTTGCATTACCCAGGTTGGCGTCCGCACCCACGCGCAGCGTGCCGGCGCTGATCGTCGTCGCGCCGGTGTATGTGTTGACGCCGGAGAGGGTCAGCGTGCCGGCGCCGGTCTTGGTCAGAGTCCGGCCCGCGGTGTTCTCGGAGATCACGGTGGATACCCCGGCCGTCCTGCCCGAGGCGACGTCCACTATGGCGTTCGAGACGAGGCGCAGCGCCGTCCCGCCCGAAATCGTCACCGTTCCTTCCTCGAACGTCAGGCCGCCGATGTCCTGAGTCCCGCTGACGGTGACGGTGTAGTATCCCGTCCCGTTTATCCCGGCGGCGAAGACGGCCGTCTCGCCCGCCGTCCAGGCGCCCGTTGCGATTGTCCCGTCCGAGGAGGTGCTCCAATAGTTGTTCGTGCCCCACGTGCCAGTTGAGGATGTGGCTGTCCCGGCCGTCGTTCCGTTGGTGTCCCAGTAGAGAGTTCCCGCGCGAGCGGGCTGGACGGCGACGAGGCCGAGGACGGCCAAGGCGAGGAGAATAACGCTGGTACGGGTTTTCATCATAGGCTCCTTTACAAGATGTGAAGGGATGCTTTTTCCGCCTTCGCCCTCTCGTGCTTCGCAGCGAGCCTACTCCGCCGAAGCAGCCTCGGCTGCGGAGGGTGGAAGCGCTGCTTCGCAGAGTAGCATCGGGCTATGGCGGACAAAGAGGAGTCGGCTCGAATGGAGCACTTGATTTCGCACCCTTCGGTTCCCTTTGTCATCCGCCTTCGCCAAGGCTACGGCGGACCACGCCGGCCCCGGCACCCTGCCGGATCCGGCTTTAAGATGTTTCCCCAAGAACAAGGGCCTGCTGCCGCACGGGCCACGGCAACGCGAGACGCTTTCCCGCCGCGACCATCTCCTTCGTGCTCCCCCGGCCGAAGGGGTGCATGCAAAGAAAAAGGGCCGGGCTCCGGCTGTTCGCCGGAGACCGGCCCTGAAGGGGGCGAAGCAACCCTAACCCCCTACAAAACAAAACGGGCCGGGACTCCGACACTCGGAATCCAGCCCCGCAACTCACATCTCGGGTTGTTTACGCCCCTCCCGACCCAACCGAAGTATACACCATAAAAGGCCCCTTGTCAAATCGTCCAACTGAAATCCATGCCGGCGCACCGAGGACTTGACGTAAATCCTTTGGGCAAGGGCACTTGCGCGTGTGCCCTCGCTTCAGGCCCCCGCCGCGTTAACCGACTGGGGGTTGTCGACCAGAGTATGTAGGGTGGTCGCCGCGGCGACCACGCTGATTATTCACACGGGCGGCGCGGGCTGGAGCGGAGGCAAGGTGCCCGCCGGGGCGGGCACCCGGGGTCTTTTCCCCCAGGCACAGGTGTCCCCAGGTTTCCGGCGCCCCGTTCCCCGGTCCCCGTTCCCCGCTTTTGGGGGTTATCCACAACGGCGTATGGCCATCCGTCCATGTAAAAACCATCAAATTCGGGTCAAAATCGATCAAAAAGGCGACGTTTTCCGTCAAAAAGCGATCAAAAAGGCGCGCATTTCGTCATGCCCATCTTAACATTTTGGGGGGTCACCCCCTCTGGCGCTAGCGCCAAGGCCGATTTCGCCTTCCGAAAGGGCAAAAAAGGCGCGTTTTCGGGCGCAAAATCGCCCGGTCAAAAGTTATCCACAATTGGAGGGCGGTTGTGGATAACGCCGGGATTCCTCTTCGCGGCCTCTAGGCCGCTCATCGCATGGACAGCGTCCCGACCCGCGCCACGCTCTGCGGCCACACCCTTCCATACCCACCGTCCGGACGACCACTTTCAGTCGCCGGGCTTTCAGTGTACGATAGGTCGGGCAAGGAGACCGGCGACATGCACAACATGCAGCAACTGCTGGAGCAACTGAAGGGGCTGGGCACGGTGCCCCAGATGCAGGCCGACGCCCAGGCGGGGCTGGCGCCGGGGTTGCGGCCCCGGAGCAACGGGCACATTCATCTGCCGCCCAATTTCTCGGCCTTCGAGAGCGTCCGCCAGGCGGTGGACCTGGCTGCCGAGCAGGGCGTAACGGTGTTGGGTGCCAGCAACTACTACCATTACGGGGTCTACGCCGACTTCACGGTGCTGTGCCGCGCGAAAGGCATCTTTCCGCTTTTTGGGCTGGAGGTCATCTGCCTCCTCGATGACCTCGCCCGCCGGGGCGTCAAGGTCAACGACCCCGGCAACCCCGGCAAGATGTACCTCTGCGGCAAGGGGCTGACGCGTTTCGCCCCGATGAACCCTGCCGCGCGCGAGATTATCGACCTCATCTGGCGCTACGATACCGGGCGCATGGCCCGCATGGTGGAGATTTTGGCGGGGCACTTTGAGTCGCGCGGGGTGCCGACGGGGCTGACGCCGGCGTCGGTCAAGGACCTGATCGTCCGCCGCCACGGGTCGCCGCCCGACACGGTGTGCGTGCAGGAGCGTCACGTGGGGCAGGCGTTCCAGGAGGCGCTCTTTGCGCGGGTGCCGCCGGCGGGCCGGACGGAGGCGCTCGCCCGCATCCTGGGCGCGGCCCCGAAGGCCGGGCCGGACGACGCGGTGGCCGTCCAGAACGACCTCCGCTCGCACCTGATGAAGGCGGGCAAGCCGGCCTTTGTCGACGAGGCGCTCGTTACGTTCGAGCAGGGCTACCGGCTGGTCCTGGAGTTGGGCGGCATTCCGTGCTACCCGACGCTGGCCGACGGGGCCTCGCCCATCTGCGGGTACGAGAACCCGGTGGAGAAACTCATCCGGACGCTTCGGGCCGGCCGCGTGTGGTGCGCCGAGTTCATCCCCATCCGCAATCAGCCCGGCGTGCTGAGCCGCTACGTGAAGGCGATGCGCGCGGCCGGGTTCGTCATCACCTGGGGCACGGAGCACAACACGCTGGACCTCCTGCCGATGGAGCCGACGTGCCTGAAGGGGCAGCCGGTGCCGGAGGACGTCAAGGACATCTTCTGGGAGGGCACGTGCGTCGTGGCGGCGCACCAGTTCCTGTCGCTCCACGGCCAGTGCGGGTACGTGGACGCCGCCGGGGCCCTGGCGCCGGGCTACGGCGACGGGGAAGAGCGGATTGCGGCGTTCCGCCGCCTCGGCGCGGCCGTGATCGAGACGTATTTCAGGAACCGCTGAGCCGCGGCACGGTACGGTGTCGGTTACGGTTGGGCCGGGGATTATGTAGCGCGGGGCTTTATGCCCCGCGCGGCCGTGGGGGGGGGGTAAAAACCCGCGCTACAGTCGGCAAGAGCGGTCGCCACAACCGAAACTAACCCATTACGCCGCACGGTGTTTCAGGAGATCAGTCAAGGAGAGGCTCTATGAGCAGGGACGCCGCAGCGTTGCCGAAGACCCAGTACGCGGTCCAGTTGACCGGGCCGGGCCGGTTGACGCTCAACGCGCGGAAGGCCGTGGACCGCCCCGGGCCGCACCAGGTTCTCGCCCGGGTGGAGGCGGTGGGCCTGTGCTTCTCGGACCTGAAACTGCTGAAGCAGTTCTGGGCCCACGTGCGCAAGGGCGAGGTTGTCAGCGGCATCGCCCCGGAGGTGCTGGCCGAAATCCCCAGTTACGTTCCGGGCGAGCGGCCCACGGTGCCCGGGCACGAGGTCACCTGCCGCATCGTGGCCGTCGGCAGCAAGGTCCGCCGCCACAAGGTGGGCGAGCGGTGCTTGGTGCAGACGGATTACCGCGCCATCCGGACGGCCGGCTCCAACGCCGCCTTCGGATACAACTTCGAGGGCGGACTCCAGGAATACGTCATCATGGACGAGCGGGTCATCATCGATCCCGACACGGGCGAACGGTTCCTGATTCCGGTGCCCGAGCGGCTGAGCGCATCGGCCATCGCCCTGGTGGAGCCGTGGGCGTGCGTGGAGGACTCGTATGTTACTCTTGAACGCCGGACGCTGAAGGCCGGCGGGCGGCTGCTGGTGGTCTCGCACGATGCGTCGCGCCGCTCCGCGCCGCCGGGCCTGCCGCACGCGCCGCAGGGGGGGCCCGCCCAGGTGATCGTGGCCTCGCCGTCCGATGCGGCCAGTCAGCCCAACGAGTCTTTCGATGACATCATCTACTTCGGGGCCGACAAGGCCGTTCTGGAGGCGCTCAACGACAAACTCTCTGCGCGCGGCATCCTGAACGTGGTGCTGGGCGGCCGGAAGATCGGGCAGCCGGTCTCGGTGGGCGTGGGGCGCGTGCACTACGGCATGACCCGGTGGATCGGCACGTGCGGCAGCGATGCGGCCGAATCGTACCGGACGATTCCGGCCACGGGCGAGGTGCGCCCCGGCGATTGCGTGGCCGTCATCGGCGCCGGCGGGCCGATGGGGCAGATGCACGTCATCCGCGCCATCTGCTCGGGCATCAAGGGGATCCGCGTTTTCGGGGCCGACGTGGACGATGCCCGCCTGGAGTCGCTCGGCCGGAAGGCCCTGCCGATGGCCGCAGCCAACGGCGTCGCGCTGCACCTGGTGAACACGGCCCGCAGCCCCATGCCCGAGCGGCCCTCCTACGTGGCCCTGATGGCCCCCGTGGCGCCGCTGGTGGCCGAGGCCGTCCGCACGAGCGGCCCCGGGTGCCTCATCAACATCTTCGCCGGCATCCCGGCGCCCACGCGGCAGGACCTGGACCTGGACACCTGCATCGGCAACCGCTGCTTCATGTTCGGCACCAGCGGGTCCTCCCTGGGGGACATGAAGATCGTCCTGAAAAAGGTGGAGCGCGGGCAACTGGACACCGATTGCTCGGTGGACGCCGTCTCGGGCATGGCGGGGGCCGTCGCGGGCATCGCCGCCGTCGAGAACCGCACGCTCTCCGGCAAGATCATCGTGTACCCGATGCTGCACGACCTGGGGCTCATTCCGCTGGCCGAGATGGGGGACCATCTGCCCGGCGTTGCGGCGAAACTGGAGAACGGGCGCTGGTGCCGCGCGGCCGAGGATGAACTGCTGAAAGCGGCCGCCTCGCGGTAGGGGCTGTGGATAATTGTGGATAACTTTTCCGGACGCCATTTTGCGCCTCCGAAACGCGCCTTTTTTGCCCTTTCTGGAGGCCAAAACGGCCCTGGCGCTAGCGCCAGAGGGGGTGACCACCCAAAATGTTAAGATGGGCATGACGAAACGCGCGCCTTTTTGATGCCTTTTTGACGGAAAACGTCGCCTTTTTGATCGATTTTGACCCGAATTTGATGGTTTTTGACAGGCACTCTTGGGCGTACGCCGTTGTGGATAACTCCCAAAAGCGGGGAACGGGGGACCGGAAACGGGGCGCCGGAAACCTGGGGACACCCGTGCCCAGGGGCGAAAGACGGGAACCCGCCTTCGCCCAGGCTACGGCGGGCAGGCCGGAAACCTGGGGACATCTGTTTTTGTAAACCAAGGCGGGAACAGGAGTTACGAGTGCGGAGTGCGGAGTGCGGAATGACAACGGCAACAACGAACGGCCTTCACCGCGGAGACCGCCGAGCACGCGGAGAGATCCTGATTAACAACCAAGACGAGGCTGGTGCGTAATAACCCCTTGGTGAAGGCAAACTTAGCCGCTGGGGCATGGGAATCGGCATTCGGCCCCCTGGCGCGCTGCAGGTGCTGCCAAGGCAGGTATCCGGTGTTTCGGGCCAGAAACCCATAACTGACG
>Ga0315294_10009978_pt1 | contig 10413 bp, 11 predicted proteins | sample YL17G13_40_MG_FD_203626 | JGI IMG/M metagenome (GOLD analysis project Ga0315294, IMG submission 203626) | Sediment microbial communities from Yellowstone Lake, YNP, Wyoming, USA - YL17G13_40 | ecosystem: Environmental > Aquatic > Freshwater > Lake > Sediment | place: USA: Wyoming | collected...
ACTTGTTCCCACAAATAACAGTATTATTCCAACAACCAAGCCTTTCTTCAACCAACTTTTTCGCATGAAAACCTGTTCTCCCTTGGCATTTGTTATCCAGTGTATTCATTTAAATGTTTTCAGAAGATAAATCTCATGACAGAGGGATGAGAATCTAGTTACATCTTTAAAAAATACCCTTCTAGGAGTCATTCAGGTTTTATTCTAACTGAATGCTTTTTTATGACTGTATCCCTTATTTTTATGTTTTAAGATTTTTCTGAAATGATAATAGCACCAATTATCAGTGCACCATCAAAATATTCAGGAAGCCACCAGGAGGCAAACCTAGGATATGGAGAGGTGAAATTTACCTGCCATACATCATGAGAAACGATGCTTGCGTTGTTATGCTCGGAATAATCTGAACTAGGGTTCATTATGTCTCGGTACGGGTCGCTAAAACTGATGTATCCTGTAGGATTTATTCCTGCAACAGCTACAAAATGACCCCATCGAAATGGACGCGATGTCCTTTCAGAATCGATACCAGCGCCACTGATTCCTAAGATTATTCCAGAATTATTACATAAATATTTCTTAATCGTTGAAAAACTGGGTTTAAAAATAGGTTGAACTGTAAAATTATTTTGTAGATGAGTATCGATAAGCCATTTTTTTATGCCATATAATAATTTCAATGCATTGAATAACGGTTTTAAAGGACCTAGGAGTTCATATCGAATAAAATTCAATTGGCGATTAGTGTACCAAGCAATTTGTTCGATTAATTCGCCATTCCGTCTGTATTTCCTCCATGGTGTTTGCTTATCGTTTACATTATTATAGTTATGATCGTCAGAGTAAGGACCCGGATTTGGAGTCCCGGGCGCATGATAATCCCCGACTAAAGGATAGGAATTATTGCCATCTCCGGGGTAACCATTTGTATTGTTTTCATGTTGAGAGTCAAACCACCAAAGGATATCTACTAGGGATACCGCACCACAAAAATTTATGTCCCCTTTCCAGTCTTTCCAGTCGTCTTGTTGTAATTGGCTAAAATCAGGAAGACCACTTGGAGCATAGTTAGGATATGCAGGAAGATAATACCAATCATCGAGATTATTGACAGACGTCTTCAATTGTTTTTCTATGTTATCATCTGTTTCTATTTCTCCATGGATACAAGAAATAATACTCGTTCCAACAAACAACAAAATTACTTCAAAAACCAAGCCTTTCTTCAACCAACTTTTTCGCATGAAAACCTGTTCTCCCTTGGCATTTGTTATCCAGTGTATTCATTTAAATGTTATGATATGATAAAAATTCAAAACAGAAGCATTAACACGGTTTTAACTCATGTTTTTATGCTAATCGTTATAATTATTAAATCATATCTTTTCGAGGTACGCAATTTCATTACAAACATCAAAATAAAGAGCAAATCTATGATATTTGAGAACATCTACTCCGATAATACTTGGCATAGATTTTGAAGTTTCAGGGCTTCTAGCAACTCCGGGTATTGGTCTAATAACACCAATTGTAGGCATTCCGATATCGCAAGTTGTTTTATCATCACATATAACTTTTAACTCAATTCCACTTATATCATATTTATAAAGCAAAGATCCTCCAATGTTGACTTGCATGGGTTTACCCATCAAAAGAATACGTGATTTTACTGAATCCAATTCAGAAATCATTGTATAAGGACTGCCGGTATCGACAAAGGCTGAAAATACTCCTCTAACTGTACTTTCTCGTACTTTTTGCGATGGAATTTTTAAATGAACACTAACGAATGGTTTCGGTCCCCCAGATGATGTTCGAACATCTAAAGGGATTTTCATTATAGCACCATCAAAGAATCAGAATCATGTCTTTTGGATGTAAAAATTCAATAAGAACGGTGGCAGGATCAATTTTTTTTTCTTGAATCATTTTCAAAACAGTATTCATATCTGGATGATGTGCTATAACACCTCCTTCTTTTATTGCGATGAACTGATTAGAAAATTGCTTTTTCAATGCATCATACGATTTTTTCAAATAATCAGAATCTTTCTGAATTTGAATGAGTTCTTGGTATTCGGTTTTATTCATTAAAAATTCCCCCGTATTATTAGTATTATTAGTCTTACAGTACTTAAATTTTGTCATGCATCCCTTCCTAGATAATAGTTCAATTATTGCCTAGATATGAGATTGAGCTTTTATTTAAAAAACTTTGCATCGAGAAGCATTAACACGGTTTTACTCATGTTTTGTGCTAAACGTCGACATCATATTTTATATTATTCTAAAACCGTATAATTCTTCTTTTTCTTTTTCTAGTAACGCATGAGCAACAGCTTTTCCATATGTTGTAAGTCCATAATTTCTACTTCTATAAGTAAAAATAAGTTTTTTTGCTATAAGTATTTGTATCTCATTTCCTATATGATTTCGTTCTTCTTTTAATAATCTTTTTTGAACAGTTTCTAACCGAACATTACAATGTGTACCCGCTCCTAATTTTGCAAATCTTATCAAAATCTTTTTTTGGATCGGAGAAAGTTCCTTAATTACCTTCTGAATATCCTCTCCCATTAGCAATCCGTATATAAATAATAGAAAGTAATATAAAGTATTCCTTACAAATTATTAAATACATATTTTGTATTAGGAATACAAAATTTGTATTGTCATTCAAGAGAACAGGCTGAAAATGTTTGTACTATCTAAGTTATTTGGAAATACGTACTCTACAAAGATTCTAGAAATATTAATTGAGAATTACAAAGACGAATTCACAATTCCAGATATAATAGAAATAGCTGGAACATCGAGAGGTAGTACCTATTCGTATATTAAATCATTAGTATCGGAAAATATTGTGAATGAAACGAGAAAAATTGGGTCTACACAATTGTATAAATTGAATCTCGAAAATCAATCCATTAAAGCTCTTATTTTATTAGAACATAATCTAGTACAAGAAAAACTAGAGAAAGTGATGATAAAAGAAAAAGTTGAATATATTCCATATCCAATCGAAAAAAATGAAAATTCAGAAATTGCCTCTGTGTTTAATAAAAAAGATGGAGAATATGTAGGCCCTGTGATATATCAACCCGAGGTCATATCACAATCAATGCGTACTGGAGGAGAAATTAAATGGAAAAAGAAAAAATCAACAATAAGAATATAGATGCTGATAATCCACAACAAACCCCTGCGACACCACCAATAAATAGTATTGGTGCTTATTATACAAATGCAGTCCGTGTTTCTTATAATCCGTATGAATTTTATTTGGACTTGATTCAATATCCTCCAAAGGACGATGGACACGTTGATAGTATAAGAGTTTATGTTAACCCAATAAATTTTAAACATTTCACGAATTTATTTGTTGAAATGTTAAAGAAATATGAGGGTCAATTTGGACCAATAAAGATATAATATGTTGTTTTTTAATAACTCCCCTTATGGCCTTGTTTTTCTCTTCCACCCCTATGAAACAAAAACAAAAGAGCTTGAGGTAATCGAAGCGCAACGATAAATTGTCTTTCTTTGTCATCCTTAACTATAAAAGTTCAACACGACAGACAAAAAAGTAATGCATGAGAGGGGGGGTTTTTAGTTTTTTAGGGGACTTCAAAAAGGGGGTGATTGAGGAAATCGGTATGGGTTGTACAACAAGTCCTTTATAGCGCGGACAACAACAATACTTGTTGAGGTAACCCTATGAAAACGATCTTGCGAAGAAAAGATGACACAAGTATTTTTTGTCCACCTGTACGTCAGCGTCATGCCACCTTCACCGTAAAAACGAAAGTCATCGAATTAACCGTCGCGTGTACCCTGCTTGTGGTTGGACTTTTTATCATGACCATTGCACAATGAACAGGATTATGAATTGTATATAAAGCAACACCTGGTTTTTCTCCCATTTTTTCGAAATCCATATAAAAGAGAAGTACCTAATAAGAACATAAAGACAGCTAAAAAATATAGGATTGTAAGTGCATGATCAGCGTCAAAGTTTACAAACAAGGTAATGACCTTGTCATCGGTGCATGCGATGAACATCTCCTAGGGAAGAAATTCAGGGATGGAAAATTTCAGATCGATGTCGCAAAACATTTCTACGACGGTGAACGAATCGATACAAAAACATTGAAAAAATTTCTCCTTGATGCAACGATTGCGAACCTCGTCGGGAAAGAAACCGTGAAATGTGCACTTGACCTTGGACTAGTTGACCCAGCGTATATCCTAAAAATCAAGGGAGTCCCTCATGCACAGATTGTCCAAATGCTCTGAGATCTATACGTTCTTTTTTCGTAGTTCATTGATTTTTTCAATCATGTTTTCGTAGTGCGTCCCCATCCAATAATACTTGATACACACGGGGCAGAGCCAGAACACATCCCTGGTTTCGAACACTTTTGGCGGAACATGAGCTTTGATATCTTTTTTTTCCACTGAGATAAGAGGAGTATTACAAAGCGTGCATCGAGTTAATACTTGTGTGCAATCAATCTGTATGTGGGTAAGGACCTGTGCTAATTGTTCATGAAGGTCCGTCGTTTGTATCTCTAGAACATCCAGTTTTACTTTTTTTCCTCGAATAATTAATTCTTTATCACGGGAGATAAGAAGGCGTTTCTCAGCCTTCGCGATATGAAGCACATCATCGTCGTTGGTCGTTGCATCTGGATACAAGGTATCAAATCCGAAAATCCGAAGCCATTTCGCAAGCGAGCCGAGCATGTGATCGCAGAGCAGTTTCATCGTAATACACGATAACAAGCAAGGGGATTTGTCTTTTGTGTCGAAGAGGATGTTTCCTTGTTTTAGAGGTATCTTCGCACTTCGATCATATCGTAATTGTAGTTCCCTGCGTTATCATAGGCAACGACAATAATCGTATGTTTATGTTTCAAGAGCGACCCTTGTGTCCACGTCCAGCTGTAGGGTGCCTGGGTATCGTTAAATTCTGGTTGCATCACATCATCGATGTAGAATTCGACTTTTTCAATGCCGGATTGAGCATCTGATGCCTTTACCTCAACGGTGATGTCACCAATGAGGATTGTTCGTTGTCGAAACAGCGAGGAGAACAATCGGAGGTTCCGGAGATACAACCCATTTTCTGGTGAGAGAATCCTAACCACTGGTGGAATGGCGTCTACACTATTGTACGGCGCCATGAGTGGATATCGATCGGTGTTAATCCCATCAGGGATCGCATAGGGTGTATCACCAATGCCATCTCCATCGGCATCTGAACCAGTGTAATCATCCCAGTAGTTCCCTCCGGAAGGATACCCGTTATCCCACACATTTGTTGCATCATCATACGCCTGATAGCGGTTATCATAGAAGGAATTATGATAAATGTAATTATTGGATGCTCCGGAAATACCAATACCTGCGTAGAAGTTATAAGAGATGGTATTTTCAAAGATGAGGATACCTTTACACCCAGATTTTAGGGTAATTCCGTTCCATCCATTTCCCATGATATCATTGTGGGCAATTGTCGTATCTTCGGCAGAATGTTTAAGGACAATCCCGTCGTGGAAGTTAGCATAGATATCGTTCCTGATCAGGGAACAGTTCTTTCCATTCACTACTATACCAGCATTTTGTTCATCGACTCCACTGTGTTGAACCAGAAAATCTTGAAGAGTAACAGAACTGGCACAGATGGTCACTACATCACCAGTATTTCTGCCATCAACAATCGTGTCATGGCGATCTTCCCCTTGAAGGAACAGTGATCTGTAAATCGATAGATGTTCGTAATACTCCCCGTTTTTCACCCTAATCGTATGACCATCTTGTGTATCATAATCACAAATTGCTCCTTGGATCGTCAGGAAAATTTCTTCAGTGTTCTCATTAAGCACGGAGCCATATGGGTGAATGAGCGGATACTGATCAGCTGAGCTGTTCCCAGTTGGATACGGAATTTCTCCAATCCCGTCCTCATTCTCATCCGTACCGATGTAATCACTCCAGTAGTTTCCACCAGCAGGATACCCGTCATCCCATGCGCTGCCCGCGATGACATCAAACGCCTGGTAGGTGTTCTCAAGAATGTTGTTATGATAAATCGTGTTGCTTTCCCCAAGCACATAGATGCCAAAGTAAGAGTTCTGTTGAATATTATTCTCTGTGATGATGTTATACTGCGTATGAATCATGACGCCTGCATCATTTGGATAACTCCCGCCGCGAGTAATCGTAAAACCACTCAGGGTGACACCTTCAGCGGTGATCCGTACCACAGTCCCAGAACCCTCGGTGTCGATAATGGTGGTGTCCTTGTTTTCACCAACGAGTGTGATTGAGACGAACACATCAACGTGTTCATGATAGATTCCGCTGAACACATACACGATGTCACCAGCGGTTGCATACGTGATTCCATCCATGATGAATTGATACGGATGCTCCAGAGTCCCATCCCAGGGTCCAGCCGTGTTATCGTCATCCACATAAATAGTAGATCCGCCAACATTCATTGTTTGTCGCATTTCTTTGTATGATTCATTGATCATGCTTGCAGATCCAGGGATGATAAACAGACCTGCGATCACAAGAACGAAAATAGCCTGGCATAGATGCGTAGTATTACGAGTATAGTTCATATTATTCCTCCAATTCCCAAATAATATAGATTCTATCTTTTATATCTTATACAATGTTATAATAAAAGTATATTTAAATATTTCCAGATAAAAAAAAGGTGTAGTACATCGTCAAATGTTTAAAAACCGTCCATTCTTGTAAATCAATTCGTTATCAGCGTAGACTTCCCCGTGTTTCCGCAGATCACACATCATATCCCAATGCAAACTGGATTTGTTTTTACTGCCGGTCTCTGGATACCCGCTCCCCACCGCAAGATGAATCGTACCACCAATTTTCTCATCAAACAACGTGTTCTTCGTATACTTCTTCACCCCATAATTCGTCCCAAACGCAAACTCACCGATCCGCCGCGCACCAGGGTCCATATCAAGCATAGAGGAAAGGAATTTTTCTCCTTTCGACGCGGTTGCTTTCACCACGGCACCTTTCTTAAACCACAGTTGAATGTCGTCGACTTCACGGCCTCCGTGTGATACAGGAAACGAATACCTGATGTGTCCTTCCGCTGAGTTTTCAACCGGGCCTGTGAATACCTCACCGTCTGGGAAATTCTCCTTTCCAGAGCAGTTAATCCATTTTCTACCTGCAACAGAAACGGTAAGATCTGTATCCTTCGCAAGAACATGGATTTTCTTTTTCATGCTGAGGAGCTTTCGTATCTTCTCCTGTTCATTGTGTACGGTTCTCCAATATTTAATCGGGTCTTTTACATCGACATGCGCACTATTAAAAATAAAATCTTCGTACTCTGTAAGAGACATTTCTGCGTCCTGCGCAGATGCTTGTGTCGGATACTGGGTTGCACACCATCGGAGCTGTTTCTTCGCAGCCCGGTCAAGGAATATCTTATGGATCTGCTGATGCGCCACGCTACTTATCACTTGTTTTTTCGGATCAATATTCGTCATGTTCCGCGTATTCTCAGGGCTGATAATGGAAAGGCTGGCGTCGATATGCTCGATTTCAAATTTACTGATAGGAGATACGTATTTCAGTTGATTTTCTGAGGAGTACCTGTAATAAATCTCTGCAAGCCCATCGATACCAATATGGGTGAACGGATGCGCTCCGACCTCAACAGCTTGTGTATAAACTTCTTTAATCAACGGCGCAGCGAGATGACTCCCTGATATTACAAACAAATCGTTTTTCTTTAGACTCAAAGAGTGATGGACCAAAATATTGGCAAATTTCTCTAATCGTTTGTCAATCATACTATATTCCCAGTATGGGAACAAGTGAAATGATAAAAGAGTTTCTGGTCGGTTTGGCATTGCACTGTTAACCAATTACTAAAAAAAAGTATGGAAAATCAGGCGGGTTTATGTGCCTGACTTCCGCTGTATTTATTCGCTGCTAGAGTGCTTCGTTACGTTTTACTAAACTGCCACCAGGCTTCCAACCAAGTGCCATCATTCGTCCTAAGAATATGCCCCTCAGAATCCCTGAACGCGGTGTAGACACGATACATTCCTTCGCCATGCTGAAGATCCGATGCCCTGACTTTCCCATTGAAAATCGTATCAAGGGAAAGCTGTTCACTTATCTTAATCAATCGTGGTTGCCATACCGGCGGCGTCTCATCCACCGTATCAGAATCCAGTACCCAGGAGCCGGAATCATTATACTGCACCTGAATCAATAGGTATCCTTTGATGTCGGTTGATCCCGTGTTCTTGATCTTCGATTGATTTGAAAAGATAATCACGAGCATCGGCTGACACCCCTCTTGTTCACTGGCGTAGACCGTGACATACTCGTTTCCAGTCGGAGTGTTACCGTTGATGTCCCGGCTGCTCCGCAAGCACAACTTTGTTATATCACCTGTGGTGATCCAGCTGAAATTGGTCAGCGTGAGATTGTTCCTCCCGTTCGTAAAGTTCGTCGTGTTGAGGCCGCCGCCGTTCCCCGAATAGTACTTCTGGTCGTAATCCTCCTTCTCCAATGGGTCGTGAGGGTAGGTCGGCTGTCCGTTCTGCACGGTGATTGTGAAATCGGTCGCTGAGTAATCATCCTTCTTATACAGGGAGAGGGTGGCGTTCTTGATGTTGGCGTTGGCGGGGAGCTCTGAGGTGTCGAAGAACAGGAACCCCCGGTAGATGTAGTAATCGAGAGAGGTGTTGATCCCGGTCTGCCCTATCGAGAGGTATTTGTCGTCGCTGGAGACGATGCCCTCGGAAGCAGACCATGCGGTGCTGTAATTCGTGTCGGATTGGTAGATGTACCCGTCGCTTATGCTGGCGTTCACGGTGATCGTCGGGTCGATGATAACCGGGAACGTCATCGCAGTTAAATCAGAGACCTTCAACCCAGAAAGCAGGTAAGTGTTACCGTTCAGATGTACAATGCGGTACGTCAGTTTCTGTCGGACTGATTCATTGTTTAATTCATAAGCCTCACCCCGGGGGAGAGCACAGGTGAACTGGTCAAGTGCATCCTTGAAATCAACCCCTGCATCAGAGATCGTGGCGTTCTCCGCGAGCATCCCTGACGTGTTATACAGGTTGAGGTCGTGATGCTCCAGCTTGGTGATGAACACGAGATACGAGCTTGCGTTATTCAACCCGTACATCGACGGCGGATGATTCTGCAACACGATCTTTGTCGCATTGCTCAGTGTGATTTCTTCCTTAAGTCCTGTGTTTCCATAACTCCAGGTGACATCAGTACCGGTAAAGACACCCTCAAAGGTGATGGAATTACTACTGGTTTGTCCCTGGCTGCTCTGCACATTTTGAAGATATTGATACGTCCAGTTACTCTGGGGATCAACATATCCGACGCCCAGAAGCTTGCTCCTCACCGCATATATGGTGGGATCGTCTGATCGGTTGTATGTGAACGCGACCGGCCAGTCGTTCTGCATATTGGATTTGAAGTACACACCATATAATCCACGGTTGTTCCCTGTCCGATACCCGTACATATACGCAGGATGATCAGGTGCGAGTTGACCGATGGTAGTGTTGATCGGCGTCCACGTGTGGTTCTCATCTTGGTAGTTCACTGGTCCGGTGGAGACTTTAAGGATGTTCTGTCCAGTGACCGCGTTGTAGAATTTATCCCAGGTGAGCCCCCGGTTAACCAATGTAAGATTCTCTGGCGGGTTTGGCGGGTCGGTGACGTTAATGAAGTCTTCACCAGAGTACACCTCCTGCAGGGTGGCGATGCTGATGGTCGCATCCGCAGAGACATGGAAATGATGACCCGTGGATCTGTTCTCGTTACTTGAGTTGTCGACCGCCCAGATCGTATAATTATACTGCCCAACGGTCCACGCATTCAAAAACACGTATCGGTAGGTGTCCCCTGAGATATGCGTCATCGTATAGTTCCCGTAAGTATGATCAGGGTAGGTAATATTGACCTTTACAGTACTGACATTGTAATTCGAATCGGTTACATCAGCAGAAATATTTACGTTGAACCCGAATCCCACTGTATGAGGACTCTCTGTCACATTGGTTATCTGTGGCGGTTCCGGTGTGTAGCTACAGTAAAGGGAATACAATCTACTTTCGTTGGTGAAATTTACGGAAGGGGGAGAACTGCCATAGTCTGATTCATTATAGCGTCCTCTTTCTTGGGTGAAGGGATCATAGTATATCCGGGCGTTGGAATTATTCCCCCAGCAGGTTATCACATATTGAGTACCTTTTACTAAATAGGGTTTATTTCCTGTGAAGTTGAAGACCGCCCACCAAGAGGATGATTCGGGATTGCCCTGTGGAAGTGATACCCAGTCGCTTGTCGTGTTACCGATAAGAGCCCCATCGC
>Ga0315294_10009979_pt1 | contig 10413 bp, 11 predicted proteins | sample YL17G13_40_MG_FD_203626 | JGI IMG/M metagenome (GOLD analysis project Ga0315294, IMG submission 203626) | Sediment microbial communities from Yellowstone Lake, YNP, Wyoming, USA - YL17G13_40 | ecosystem: Environmental > Aquatic > Freshwater > Lake > Sediment | place: USA: Wyoming | collected...
CGACCGTCGATGAGGCGTCGCGCGCCTGAATAATGATCGCGACCTTTTTCATCGGGACGATCATAAAACCGCCTCGAGCGCTTCTACGCCCATCGCTTCCTCGATCTTGCGCTTGGCGATCTTGCTGCGGCCTACCGCATTCGCCATCTGATCTCCCAGAAATATCTTGATCTGCCGTATCGTTTCCATCGCTTCGGGTATTTTGACCTTCTCAAACAGATTAACGCGCTGGGTGGTAATGCGTAATTCATATCTCAGGATCCGGATGCCTTCCCCGATCAGGGCGATCTCTTCGCGCAGCGAGACCAGCATTTGCAGCGCCTCGATGCCCGCGTCGAGCCATAACGGCGTCAGGAAAAGATCGCGCTCGGCTGCCGGGATGTCGACGCGGTCGAAGACCGGAATGGTGATACCGGCGACGCTCTGCGTTTGCGCGATCACGGCGCGCGGCGTGATCGCCGGACCGATATCGACCCCCGGGTCAGTGAGGAGGCCCGCCCAGACCGCCAGGTTGCCGCGGCGTTCCCGCTCGGCTGAGCGCTTTTGTTCAAGCAGCGCCGTCTGCCTCAGGATCTCCATCTGCAGCTGCTGTTTCTTAAGCTGGAGGATCGGCAGATACCGTTCATACCGTTTGAGCGCGTCTCGCTGACGCTTCAGCTCGCCTTTGGTCAATTTGATCTTGGACATAGGTCCGCCTGGCGCGTTATGCGCCGGGAGCGCCGTTACGTTTCGGCCAACGTTTATCGATCATCGACTGCTTGATGCTCGTCTCTTCGGGGGCGAAACACTCCGCCATAATCTCCCAGCCGTTATCGAGGGCCTTTTCAAGCGGGACATTCACCGAAAGGGACATCATCTCCCGCTCGAACAGCCCGCCATATTTCAGCAGTTTCCTGTCCCAAGCGCTCATCTGAAAACCCATCGCCTGCTTTTCCAGTGTTTCCCGGTAACTCGCGAAGAGCTGGATCATCGTATCCATGATGATCCGGTGGTCATCGCGGGTCTTTCCGTTCACCTGCTGTTTAAGACGGCTTAAGCTGCCGAAGGGCTCAATGACACCGTTCTTCAGGTACAACTGGCCTTCGGTGATATACCCGGTGTTGTCCGGGACCGGGTGCGTGACATCGTCGCCGGGCATGGTCGTCGCGGCGAGGATCGTGATCGACCCCGCGGTGTCGAAATCGACGGCCTTTTCATAGCGCGCGGCCAGCTGGCTGTACAGGTCCCCCGGATAACCGCGGTTCGAGGGTACCTGTTCCATGGTGATCGCGACTTCTTTCAGGGCGTCGGAAAAATTGGTCATGTCGGTCAGGAGAACGAGCACGCGTTTGCCCTCGAGCGCGAAGGATTCGGCGACCGCCAGACTGATATCGGGCACCAGGATACATTCGACCGTGGGATCGGCCGCCGTGTGGATAAAAAAGATGGAGCGCGACAATGACCCGTTCTCCTCGAGCGTATCCCTGAAGAAGAGATAATCGTCGTATTTGAGCCCCATGCCCCCCAGGATGATATAATCGACCTCAGCCTGTATGGCAATCCTCGAGAGCAGTTCGTTATACGGTTCCCCAGCGATGGAGAAGATCGGGAGCTTCTGCGACTCGACGAGGGAATTAAAGACGTCAATCATCGGTATCCCGGTGCGGATCATCTTGTTCGGGATGATCCTCTTGACGGGGTTGACCGGCGGTCCGCCGATCGCCACGAGGTTGTCGGAAAGCACCGGCCCGTTATCGAGCGGCAGGCCGCTTCCGTTAAAGATGCGGCCGAGCAGGTCGCCGCCTGAGGCCACCCGCATGGGATGGCCGAGAAAACGGACCTTGTCGCCGGTCGATATTCCGCGGCTGCCGGCGAACACTTGCAGCGACACGCGGTCTCCGTCCAGGCGGATGACCTGCGCGAGGGAGACGCCGCGCCGCGTGATGACCTCGGCGATCTCCATATACCCGACGCCCTCAGCTTCGACGATGATGACATCGCCGGCGATCTGCAGGATATTGGTATAGACTTTACGCATTGGCGGCCTCTTTCCGGGCAACGATCTTCCCGCTGACAAAGCGGGATATCTCTTCTTCTATCGACCGGAACTCCGTCGACTGCCAGGTTGAGGAATTCCACCCGCGGAAGAGTTGCCTCAGCTTCTGAAAATAGCGGAGTGTCTCTTCCCTGTCCCCGAACGTCATGTCGGCGTCGAGGATCCTGTGGATAAAGCCGAGGACATACCGCTGCCGCTCGGCCGACGTCGCCTCGTCGACCGCGTCAAAGGCGTTCTGCTGAAGATAGACGAAATCGAAGAATTCACCCTTGAGATAGACGCAATAGTCCGCCAGCGATGTCCCTTCTTCGCCGATGACCTTCATCATCTGGGCGATCTCATGGCTCTGGCGGAGGATGCGGTGGCCGGTCTCCACATGGCCCCCGTCGACAAAACTCGTATATTTGCTCCAGCTGATCAGGGGATCTATAGCGGGATACCTGCGGGCGTCGGAGCGCTCGCGGGAGAGCCCGTGAAAGGCGCCGACGACCTTCAGCGTTGCCTGGGTGACCGGTTCCTCAAAATTCCCGCCGGCGGGACTTACCGCTCCGCCGATCGTCACGGACCCGACCGATCCGTCATGCAGTCTTACGAGACCGGCGCGCTCATAGAACGACGCGATGCGCGATTCCAGATACGCCGGGAACGCCTCCTCGCCCGGTATCTCCTCAAGCCTGCCTGACATCTCCCGCATCGCCTGCGCCCACCGCGACGTGGAGTCCGCGAGCACCAGGACATTGAGCCCCATCTGCCGGTAATATTCGGCGATCGTGACCGCGGTATAGACGCTCGATTCGCGCGCGGCAACGGGCATGGAACTGGTATTACAGATGATGACGGTGCGGTCGCTTAGGGGTCTTGAGGTCCGCGGGTCCATAAGGACGGGAAAGGTTTTGAGTGTCTCGACGACCTCCCCCGCGCGCTCGCCGCACGCGGCGATAACGACGATATCGACCTCCGCATGCCGGCTTATCAGCTGCTGGAGGACCGTCTTCCCCGAACCGAACGGGCCGGGGATACAGTAGGTCCCCCCGCGGGCTACCGGGAAGAGAGAATCGATCAGACGCATCCTGGTGATCAGCGGTTCCTGCGGCTTCAGTCTCTCGGCATAGGCGCTGATCGGTATCTTGACCGGCCAGGTCTGTTTCAGAAAGACATCGCATTCCTTTCCGTTCCGGTCGCGGAGCCGGGCGACGGGCTGCTCGACGGTATACGCGCCGGCAGGGGCGATGTGGACGATCTCGAGCATACCCTGAAGATGAAAAGGCGCCATGATCCAATGGGAAAATATCTTTTCAGTGACGACGCCGAGTTTTTCTCCGGCGCGCACCATGCCGCCTTTCTTTTGTGACGGAACGAACTCCCACGAGGCGTCACGGGGAAGCGCCGCGAGATAAACGCCCCGTTTCAGAAAGAACCCGCATTGTTCGGCGAGCGCCGTCAGGGGGTTCTGGAGCCCGTCGAAGATCTGCCCCAGGAGACCCGGGCCGAGCTCGACCGAAAGGAGCTCCCCGGTGAATTCCACTTCCTCCCCCACCGTCAGCCCCTGGGTGTTCTCGTAGACCTGCGTCTCCGCCTTATTACCCCGGACGCGGATGACCTCGCACTTGAGACGTTCGGAGCCGTGGATGATGTAGGCGACCTCGTTCTGGACGACAAAGGAGTCAACCTCGACCATGACCATATTGCCGGTGACTTTGGTGATGCGTCCTCGTCTTGAAGAACTCATCTCTACCTCTTACGCGTGGAGGGGCCCGGTGACCTTCGGCAGGACCGCCTCGACAACCGCCGAGCGGTCCGCGGAGCGGATCCGTTCCCATCGTTGGAGGATCAGGAGTTTAAGCGCGTAGGCGACCAGCGCCTCAAAATCAAAATAGTGCCCGAAGGCCATGTCGTCGAGCGCGCGCCATCGCGTCTCGTCAAGCGACCGTTCCGCGTCAAGGATCGACGTATTTCTGCGCGCGTTCACGGCAAGGTGGGCGAGCGATGGGCCGTCGTACGTTGTTGGCCGCGTATACCGATGAGGGTCGACGCGCCGAAGCGCCGCGCGCGCCTTCGCCAGCTCATTACGCAACGCTGTGTCAAATTCGAGCCATCGCCGCAGTATCCCGCGATGAGGCGCTTCCCGCGAACGATCCGCTATCCCCGGCAGGGCCGTCAGCAGCTCATGTTCTTCCTCCAGGATGAAATCCCGGCAGCTGAGCAGGAACCGTTCATAGGAGAAGGGCGGCTTCTCGCCGAAATGAAGCGAGGGAAAGCTTGAGATAAGATAGATATAATAATTCGTCATCGATACGGTGTCATGGGGTAACGCGGTCGTCCGGCGTTCCGACGCTTTCCTTTAACAGCGCCTCGAGCTGCGGTTTCACATAGGTGCCGATGTATTCCGCGAGCGCTTTATCGGTAAAATCATAGAAAGATCTTCCGTTATCGTAACTGATCGTGAAGCCGCTGCGGATATCGTCCGACGGCACCAGGGTGATCCCGCGCCTGGTCGCTTCCTTCAGCTCATGAAAAAGGCTTTGCTTCAGCGGGTCGAGGTCGTCTTTTCTCAGCGAGACGACGATGTTCGTCTTTGAGCGGGATATGTGCTCCTGGATAAGCGATGTCAGGATGTGCACTATCTCGTCGGGCGTGAGCGCCTGACGGACTTTTTTAATGATGATCGCCTCGAGCATCGCGTTGATCTCTTTTCGCAGGGAAAGGAGCAGGTCCCGTCCGGCCTGCCGCAGGGAAGAACGCGTTTTTTCCTCCATCTGGGCGACGCGGCTCTCGGCCTGGGCGATGATCCCGCGGGCTTTCTCCTCGGCCTCTCTGATAATGGAGGCGGCTTTTTTATTCGCTCCGTCGATAATGGCCCGCGCCTTCTCCTCGGCGGTCTCGATCCCTTCCTTTTGAATCTTTTCTATCAACGCCTTGAGGTCTTCTGCCATGGCGGTCTCCTGTATCGTTTCGCTCGCCAGCGTTATTTTCTCGAGCCCGGTTTTACAACGGGGATCTTCTTCCTGCAGAGAGGGCAGTCCTTTTCCTCGAACGTCTCCACGTCCAGGCGCGCCAGCGATTCGAACCGCGTCCCGAAATCCGCGGCGTCCGAACTCCTGTCGATGACGCTCGCGACCCCGGCGACGGTCCCGCCCGCATCCCGCACGACCGCGATGACCTCGCGCGTCGACCCTCCGGTGGTGACCACATCCTCGGCCACCAGCGCATTCTCTCCCCGCCTGACGAAAAATCCCCTTCTGAGCGTCATCACGCCGTCCTGGCGTTCGGTAAAGATCCCCCGCACCCCGAGCGCGCGGCTGATCTCGTACGCGAGCGTTACTCCGCCCAGGGCGGGACCCACGACGACATCGATCTTCTCTCCCGAGAATCTTCGGGCGAGGGCCTTCGCTATCTTTTCGGCAAGGTCGGGATATTGCAGGACCAGCGCGCACTGCAGATACTGAGCGCTGTGAAGGCCGCTCGAAAGCCTGAAGTGGCCCTGTAAAAGCGCATCGTGTTTTTTGAACAGCGCGAGAACTTCCTGTTCGGTCACTCGATCCTCATCTCTTCCAGGATCCGTTCGGCCGCGACGCGCGGATTCGCCGCTATGGTGATGGGCCGCCCGACGACGATATAGTCGGCCCCCGCCAGGAGCGCTTCGCGCGGGGTCTCGACCCGTTTCTGGTCATAGGCCTTCGCCCATTCCGGCCTGACGCCCGGAGTAACGATTAAAAAATCTCCCCCGAAAGTCTTTTTAAGCACCGCGACCTCATGGGGAGACGCGATAACGCCGTCAAGCCCCGATTTCTTCGCCAGCTCAGCGAGTCTCACGACGGCTTTTCTTATCTTATCACGGATACCTACCCGGTTCAAGGCTTTTTGGTCGAAGCTCGTCAGGATGGTGACCGCCAGGACCTTCGGCCGATCGATGCCGAGGTCCATGGCGCGCCGGGCGGCGATCGCCTTGAGGTGTTCCATCATATCGGGGCCTCCCAGCGCGTGGACGTTGAGCATGAAGACCCCGGGCCGCACAGCGGCGGCGACGGCCTTCGCGACCGTATCGGGTATGTCGTGGAATTTCAGGTCCAGAAAGACCTTGCCGCCGCACCGGCCGATCTTATCGATGATGCCCGGCCCGCACGCGGTAAACGGCCCGATGCCGATCTTGAACAACGTCACCAGGCCGGAGAGCGTCTTGACCGATTCCAGGATCTTCCGTTCCGAGTCGAAATCCAGCGCGACGATCAGTCTATCTTCCGGTTTCATGAAACGCTTCCTTTCAGCCGCCCCACAAGATCCATGACCGACCGTATCTTATGGGCCAAGAGATATTTTTCCAGTCCGCCGAGCACCTCGAGGGGGCATCGCGGATCGACGAACAGCCCGGTCCCGATCTGGACGGCCCGCGCCCCGCACAGGATATATTCGACGGCGTCTTCCGCGGTCATGACGCCGCCGACGCCGATGAGAGGGATCTTCACCGCGTCGAACGCCTCCCGCACGCACGCGAGCGCTATCGGCTTGAGGGCGGGCCCGCTCAATCCGCCGACGATATTGCCGAGTTTCGCGGTCTGCCGGGCGCTGTCCACGGCGATTCCGGGAAAGGTGTTGATCAGGCAGATCGCGTCGGCTCCGGCCTTTTCTGCGGAACGGGCCACCAGCCCGATATCCGCTACCTTGGGAGAAAGCTTTGCGATGACCGCAGAGCGGCACCGCTTCCTGACCGCCGCGACGACCGCGTGGGTCGAGCCGGGGTCCTGCGCGATCATCCCGGTCGTGTGCCCGAGATTCGGGCACGAGAGGTTAAGTTCGACCCCGGCGACGCAGCCGGTTTTTTCAAGGCGGCCGGCCAATTCGGCGAATTCATCGGCTGACGAGCCGGCGATGCTCACGAAGACCGGTATCGTGAGCTTGCGCAGCACCGGTATCTTATCTTCCAGGAAATCGGCCAGACCTTTGTTCTCCAGGCCGATCGAGTTGAGCATCCCTGAAGGCGTCTCCGCCAGCCGGGGAGGAGGATTGCCGCTCCTGGCCCTGAGGGTGATGGTCTTGGTGACCAGGCCTCCCAGGCGGTCAAGCCGCACCAGGTCAGCGTATTCCTGGCCGATCCCGAAGGTGCCCGACGCCACCATGACGGGATTCTTAAGCCGAACCTTTCCTATCATAACGCGTAACGTGCTCGTCATGGTCATTACCTGATACGTTCGGTTACGTTCACGGTACAATCGTCAGCGACGACCTCCCCGCCTTCCAGGGAGATCATATAACTGATCGTATATAGTCCGCCGTGTTTAAAAAGGATGTCGATAGGAGGAAGCGCGATCTCCTCATCCGCGCCCACCGCTTTCCCGATGACGACAAAAAGCTCGTTCGCGTCGCGCCTGCCCGTCGATTGCCAGGATACCTTGTCCTTCACCCCCGAGAAGGTCGTCGTATTCGGCGGGAACGAAATGTAGGCCCGCTGGATGGGGACCTTCTCGGTATTTTTCTGGGCAAGCGCCAGGTACAATCTGGTCATCGAATCCGTCTGGAGCGGCTGAGGGAATTCTATCTGACGGTTACGCTCGATGCGCTTATTGATGTCCTGAAAATAGAGGTAGATAAGGCCTTTGTCGATGGACGGACCGGTCTCTTCGGGGGATGCCGAACGTTCTTTACCCTGGTTGCCCACGATAAGGATGACACTGACAGAGAGAAGAACGATGAAAACGGCCGCCGCGATCATGATCATCTTTGTTCCCCGGGACAGTCCTGATCCTGTTCCCATTATTTTCCCCACGCGATCTCGGCCGCGTCAAAGACGGGGCCGTCTTTACAGACCATCTTATAGGCTGCATCCGAGGGATGGCGCGTCTTGATCCTTACGGGGCACCCCAGACACGCGCCGACGCCGCATGCCATGCGCTCCTCGAGCGACACCTGGCAGGGGATGCGATAGACGCGCGCGATACCGGCAACGGCCTTCAGCATACCGTGCGGCCCGCAGGCGTATATCGTGATGAGTGATGCGCCCCTCGACTCCGCTCGGGACTCCCTTCGGTCGTGGTGCGTCCCTCGACTTCGCTTGGTTCGACTGCGCTCACCATGCTGAGCCTGTCGAAGCACGGGACTCCCTTCGGTCGTGGTGCGTAAAAAATCCTTCAGCGCGTCCGTAACCAGCCCTTTCTTCCCCTGTGAGCCATCCTCGGTGGCGATGATGACGTCCGCTCCGGCCTTCCTGAAATCCTGAGCCGAGAGCACCTGATCTTTTGTCTTCGCGCCGATCAGCGCCAGGAACGCGCCGCGCTTGAACGAGGCGGCTTGTTCTTCCGCCAGGGCTACCAGGGGCGCGACGCCGATCCCTCCCGCGATTAAAATCGTGGTGCGTGGTGAGCCCCTCGACTCCGCTCGGGACTCCCTTCGGTCGTGGTGCGTGGTGCGTTTAAAGGAAAATCCGTTACCGAGGGGACCGATGATATCGATCAGTTCGCCGACCTTTCTCCGGGAGAGGATCTCAGTCCCCCTGCCGACGACCTCGTAGAGGATCTCGACCGAATCAGGCGCGGCGCCGAGCCGGCTGCCGCCGGAACGCGCCACCCGGTGGACGCTGAACGGTCTCCTCAGGAGCGGGTCGACCGCGTCGGAACACCGGATATGAAGGAACTGGCCGGGCCCAATCGCCTGGGCGATGGCCGGGGCGCGCGCAGCCAGACAGCGGTATCCGGGCTTCACTTCCCGGTGCGATATAATCGTGGCCTTGGTCTGTATCATTGCGCGATCGATCCTTAAAAGAATTTCAACTGTTTCTCGGTAACGCCTTCGTCCTGCTTCAGGACCCTGACCGTGCCGTATTCGCCGTCATACCCCGGCATGATCTCCACATCCCCGGAGCGCGATTTCATGACCGCGCGCGCTATCTTCGGCCCACAGGCGTCCCTCAGCTCCTTGTCGTCGAGCTCCAGGAGGACCCGGAACTCGTTCTGGCAATTCTTGACGATCTGCATATATTCCCGCTCGACGCTTACCGAATCGGGGCTTACGCCCAGGGCTTCGCCGATGAGTTCCATGAGCGGCACGACATGCCTGAACGACGGGCCGGCGACCGGGCCAGACCCTTCGGGCCGATCGGCGAGCGATTCGACCCGGTGCAGGACGCCGATGGTCACCGCCTTGCCGCAGCGCGGGCACCGGTTATTGATCTTCATCGCCTCTGAAGGAGAAAGCCGGGCGCTGCAGGCGCGATGTCCGTCCCAGTGGTACTTGCCCTCTTCGGGAAAGAACTCGATCGTATACAGGAACCGCTTTTTGTCTTTTGTCTTAAGGATGTCGATCAGGTCCTTATACCGGATGCGTTCGCTGAAGACATTCGCCTCCCTGCCGATCTTCGCGGGCGAATGGGCGTCTGAATTCGAGACGAGGGTGAACCGGTCGAGCTTGCTCCACCGCCAGTTCATCGGGGGGTCGCTGGAAAGGCCTGTCTCGAGCGCATAGATGTGGGGCGTCTCCTCCTCGAAACATTCTTCGATCGCGTCAAATCCCGAATTCGCCCCGAAGAGGCTGAAGTGCGGCGTCCAGATATGGCCGGGTACGACGAACGCGTCGGAGGCTATGGATCTCACGGTCTTCACCAGGGCGTCGCACCCCATCTTCAGGATCGGCCTTCCGTCCGATGAGAGATTGCCGTATTCGGCGAGCGCCTTGCCGATCTCCCGGGCGACGTCAAAGCCGGGCGCGAATATCATCGCGTGGACCTTGCGGACCTTCCCGGCTTTAAAATAGATGTTCGACACCTCGGTCGTGAGGATGAAATCGACGTCGTTGTAACGATACACCCCGTAATCGACCTCGCGCAGGACGGCCTTGAGCGCGGCAAACCACTCGGGGTGGGTGAAATCCCCTGTCCCCATAAGGCCGATGCCCTTCAGTTTCGCCCATGCGGCGAGAGCGCCCGGCTCCATGTCTTTACTGGTCGCCCGCGAATATTTCGAGTGAATGTGGAAGTCGGCGATATACACCTGATCTCCCGGATAATTACCTGTCGGTTAAAAGATCGAAATTCAAAGCGTAGAACCGAGGTGCCGCTCGAGAAACTTCTTCGCCAGGGCCCAGTGGGTCCCTTTCCAGTAAATCCTGCGGCAGCCCGGGCAGATCATAAAACGATCTGTCTTCTCGAAGACAAACGGCGGAACTTTCTCCTTCACCGTCTGCCGGGGGGCCTCCTCGAGCTGCCGGTTGCAGACGATACAGATGCTGAACAACTTCTCAGTATCGACAGCGAGATGCAGCTCCCGGATCACCTGCTCGAGCTGTTCCTCGATAAAATCCGACCGTATATGGAGCATGCGCACGCCGGTAAAGCGGGACATGCGCGAATCCCTGGTCGCGATGACCCGGTCCTCCTTCAGGCTGCGCAATAC
>Ga0315294_10009980_pt1 | contig 10413 bp, 8 predicted proteins | sample YL17G13_40_MG_FD_203626 | JGI IMG/M metagenome (GOLD analysis project Ga0315294, IMG submission 203626) | Sediment microbial communities from Yellowstone Lake, YNP, Wyoming, USA - YL17G13_40 | ecosystem: Environmental > Aquatic > Freshwater > Lake > Sediment | place: USA: Wyoming | collected...
AGCCGATCCGGCCGCGAGAGTGTCCGGGATTGGCGTTTCGAGTGCCGCGCGGGACAAAGGACGTCGCCATTGCCTTTGCCGGTCGGCCCCTGTCGGCGGCGCAGGTGCAACGGCGAGACGACATCTGCTGGGTCAGGCCGGACGAGTGTTAGCAGGGCAGCGCCATGCGCATCCAACCGGTAATCGTGGCCGTCAGTGGAACGGCCACTGGGCCTACGGCGACTGGACGTGGAAAGTGCTCCGCGGCGGCCGGGCGTACCTGATCAACCGGCAGCCGCACTCGGCGTATATTGAACTTTTGAAGCGCCACGGGTTTGAGGCGGTGTGCGACCGGCGTCGGACCGACGCCACCGGCATCGGGCGCGAACGCCTGGCCGCCAAGTTCCGCGCGTTGTCGGATGAGGACCTCGTGACGCGAAGCGCCTTCATCGCGGCCGTCAGGAAGGCGTGAGCACTCCAGGGAACCGGGGCAACGGGCGATGAACGCAGGCACAGAGCAGGGCCGGGCCGGCGCCGCTACCCTCGTAGCGGTGGGCGACGTGGCCTTCACTGGCGCGTTGGCGAGGGACCCCCTGGGCCTGGTGCAGCAGATGGACGCCGGGCTTCGCGACCTCCTGCGGGGCGATATTCTCCTGGCGAACCTCGAGAGCATCCTCTGCGACACCATCGCGCCGCAGCAGCCGGGCAGGGGCGACCTGCCGCAGTTCGCGCCGACGCGTGCCGTCGAGGCCCTGGGGTGGCTCGGCGTGGATGTCGTCTCGCTGGCGAACAACCACATTCTCGACTATGGCGAGGAAGGGCTCCATGCCACCGTCCGGGCCCTCGACGCGGCCGGCATCGCCTGGTTCGGCGCGGGCCGCTGGGACCAAGCGACGCGCCTGTGCGTCCTGGAGCGGAACGGCTTGCGGATAGGCTTCCTGGGGTTCGGCGGCATCCAAGTGCCCACCCGCCGCCGGCCCGGCTGCCTGGCCATGGATTCGGCCGATGCCCAGCGTCTCATCCGGCAGGCCCGAGAGCGGTGCGACCGGGTGGTCGTCTACTTCCACGAAGGGATCGAGGCCACAAGTTACCCGACGAAGGGCACGGTCGAGGGCTGCCACCGGGCCGCCGAGGCCGGCGCCGACCTCATTGTGGGCGCCCATCCGCACACGATCCAGGGCATCGAGTGGCACCGCGGGGTCCCGATCGCCTACAGCCTCGGCAACTTCATCACGCCGCTGCTGGAACCCGCGTTCTACGAGAAATGGCGAGTCCAAACGGACCTCACCGACCTGGGCATGGCGTTTTCCAAGGAACTTATTGCGAAGGAACTGATCCTGCGGTGCACGCTGGATCGCGGCGCGGTCCGCGTCGAGCCTGTGTCGGCAATCTTGCAGGAATCGGGAGCGCCTCGCCTGCCGGGGCCCCAGGAGGCGGTGGCCGAGGAGGCGTTTCTTCGGCGTCTCTGCGACGCCTTCCACCACCCCGACGATCCCGTCTGGCGCGAGCGCGACGAGATCGAACGAGGATACCGCCGCGTCCAGCGGTCCAAGATCGACTGGAGGCTCGTGGTGTGCCGCCTGCACCGCCTGCGGTGGCGGCACGTCTCGTGGTACCTCAAGAGCCTGTGGCGGGACCGATAGCCACGAATCCCGCCGGGGCGGTTGAATCGTTGGAAGCAGGGCGGCGCCGTGGGGCAACGTTGCTGAGTCGCCCTTATGGGGCTCTCAAGGGCACCGAATTATCCTCCGCTCCCCACGGTCTTGCGCCGCCTGGCTACCGACAGACGCCCTTGCGGGGCTGACGGCTTGCGGCATCGGCCGGATTTCGCGGTCGCATCCTGCCTGGGCGCGGCCCGTGATTGCCTTGAGCCTTGGCCCCCAAGCGTCCGGCCCCTATTGGCTTGAGCCGCCCCAGCGGACATGCCGATAGACTAGGCAGTTGTAATCGTCGGCCGATGGCCGTACTATTCGTCAGCGAGGGGGCGGGAAGGCCCCGGCTGCGTCCGGGACGCGTTCGATGACCATGCGGATCGCCATCCATCCAAGGAAGGGGAGTTTCTCCGACCGCTGGATGGAGTACTGCGGCGGCCATGGCATCCCGTGCGAGGTCGTCAGCGCGTACGACTCCGGCGTCATCCGCCGCCTGGCCTCGTTCGACGCCTTCCTGTGGCACTTCGCACACGGCTGTGCGCGGGATTTGCTGATGGCTCGCCACGTCATCCGGGCCGCCGAGATCATAGGCCTTGAAGTCTTCCCCAACACGGCCACCTGCTGGCACTTTGACGACAAGGTGGCCCAGAAGTACCTGCTGGAAGCCGTCGGCGCCCCGTTGGTCCCCACGTACGTCTTCTACGATCCCGATAGCGCGCTGGACTGGATAGGCCGGACCTCCTTTCCGAAGGTGTTCAAGTTGCGCCGGGGCGCCGGGTCGAGGAACGTCCGCCTGGTCCGAACAGCGGGCGAGGCGAGCCGGCTGGCGCGGAAGGCGTTCGGGGCGGGCTTTAAGCCTCTCGGTGACTATTTCGGCGACGTGCCCACGAAAGCGCGAAAAGCCCGGCGGCGGGGCGACGTGTGGGCCACGCTGAAGCGGTTGCCGCGGTCGCTGCTGAACATGTACCACGCCAACTTCCAGATCGGACGCGAACGGGGGTATGTGTATTTCCAGGACTTCGTGCCCGGAAACCGTTTCGATACACGCGTGACGGTCATCGGGCGGCGGGCGTTCGGCTTCACGCGGAACGTGCGGCCGAACGATTTTCGCGCCTCGGGCAGCGGCAGCATCGAGTATGATACCGGCCGGGTCGATCTGCGGTGCCTCCGCATCGCCTTCGAGGTGGCCGGGAAGATCGGGGCCCAGAGCACCGCGTTCGACTTTGTTGCCGGCGAGTCCGGCGGCCCGCGGATCACGGAGATTTCGTACGGCTACCAGGCGAAGGCCGTGTACGACTGCGCCGGGCACTGGGACCCGGCGCTCGCGTGGGTCGACGGGCACATCTGGCCCGAGGATGCGATCCTGGAGGACATGATGGCCGCCGTCTGCTCGTTGCCGACAGCGGCGGCGGGCGCCGCCGGAGAGACGGCGGAAAACGCCCGGCCGTCCTGCGGTGCAAAGCCGCAATAGGGTCAAAGGCTATGACACAGACCGCTCATCGGGCCGTCTACGCGCCGCCGGCGGGTCCGGGGCAGAAGCAGGCCCTGCCGTTCACCGCCCTCTGGGTCGGGCCCTTTATCCTGATGGCCGTGACCCTGCCGGCCCTGGAGACCTGGAATTACGTGGTCAAGGGGATGGGCGTGTTTTTGGTCGCCGCGTACCTGGCGTATTCGATCCGCGCGCGTCTGTGGCCTAACACGGAGATGGTCCTCTACATCTCCTGGGTCACATGGGCCCTGACGGGGGCGTTCGTTTCCGTCAGCGGCTACCTGTTCTGGTCGCAGTGGGCCACCATCTTCCAGATTTGGGTCCTGCTGGTCATCATCTCGGGGCTGACGTTCGCGCAGCGCCTGCTGTCGTTCAACCTCGCCTGGTTCCTCGCGGCGGCCTTGCTGATGGGAGGATACAGCCTCATCAGCGGAGACTACCAGCGTGTAGGGGCGGGTGGCGAAATCGAGCGCGTGGCCGGCCTCGCGATGAACGCCAACCAGTTCGGTTGGATCCTGCTTCTGGCCACCGTGGCGATGGCCTACTTCTGGATGCTTCCGACGAAGGCGAGGGCAATGAAGTACGGGGTGCTCTCCATCGGCATGGTGGCGGCCGCCTTGGCGACGGTCCTCAGCGGATCCCGCAAGGCCCTCATCGGGTTCGCGGTCTTCTACGCGTGTTGGGTGTGGTTCTGCTATCGGCGGGAGGCGCTGAGGAAGCCCATCGTGATGGCCGTGGTGCTGGCCCCCCTGGCCCTCGGCGCGTTGGCCATGGTCCAGTTCGCGCGCGAGATGCCGGTGGGCCAGCGCTTCCAGGAAACCTGGGAGGTGGCCACGGGAAAGCGCGTCGCCGTGGGTGGCACCAAGGCGCGGCTGGACTTCTACCGCATCGCCTGGCGCCTCTTCGTGAAGAACCCGATCGCGGGCGTCGGCATGGACAACTTCCGCGTCTACACGGGCGGGGCGGTGGCCCACTCCGAGTACGCCGAGATCGCCGCCGATACGGGCCTGGTCGGATGCGCCCTTTACTTCTCCATCTTTATCGTCCTCTGGCGCCGCTGCGGAAAGATCGCGAAATACCATTCGGACACCGTGGCCGTGCGGGTGGCCGGCTTGACGCGAGCCTTGCTGGTGGCGGTCTTCATCTTGAACTTCGGACGCTATAACTATAAGGACAAACCTACCTGGATTGTGCTCGCGAGTCTCATCGGTTACACCAGCGTCGTCTGGCAGAACTGGCGGGATGCGCAGGCGGCCGTTGGCCCTGCCGCGCCTGCCGTGGGCTCGCCGCCGATGTCCGTGCGCGCCACGTGAGCCGTTTTCCGGGCCGCCGTCGCCGGGATCCCGTCGATTCGACGAGTGGCGAAAGAGAGCCGCGGGTGTCGTCTCCACACTCAGCGTCTGACGAGCGCATACGCCTGCTCGTTCTCTGTCCCCAACTGACGAGCGGCGGGGCCGAGCGCCAACTCGTCTGCCTCTGCCGCTGGATCGACCGGACGCGGTTTGACGTCCGCGTGCTTTACTACGAGTCCGCCGGGCCGCTCCTGGAGGAACTCCAGGACCTCGGCATTCCGGTAGTTCACGTGGACCGCAGGCGCCTCGGCGCGATCGGGGTCCTTCGGGCGCTTCGCCGCGAACTGGCCGCATGGCGGCCGGACGTCCTCGATTGCCGGCTGCCGTCAGGCTATCGCTTCGGCCGGCTGGCGGCCGTCGGTTGCTGTGCGATGGTCGTAGTCGCGGAAGAACGCACCGAGCATCGCGCGGCGGGTGTGCGGCCATGGATCGACCGCCGGCTCAATCGCTGGACCGACGCCTGGATCGGCAACTCGAAGGCCGTGGCCGCCCACATCGTGCGGGACCTCGGCATGCCGCCCGATCGCGTCCACGTGATCTACAACGGCATCGACGCGGCGCGGTTCCGCTCGAGTGCGAAAGACCCCGGCCTGGCGGAGTGGCAGCGACAGGGGCGGCGGATCGTGCTCAACCTCGGGAACCTGAGCCCGGCGAAGAATCAGCGACTGTTCCTGCGGGTGGCGGATCGCCTGCGCCGCGCCCATCCGGACCTGGCGTTTGCGCTGTGCGGGCACGGGCCGCTGCGCGAATCCCTGGAGGCCTATGCCGGCGAACTCGGCCTGGCGGACACCTGCCGCTTCCTGGGCTTCCGCCCCGACGTCGCACCGGTGCTGGCCTCGGCCTCGCTCGTCATCCAGTGCTCGGACTGGGAGGGTCTGCCGAACGCCGTCATGGAGGCGATGGCCGCCGGCGTGCCGGTGGCGGCCACCGCCGCCGGCGGGACCGCCGAACTGATTGAGGATGGTGCCAACGGTCTCCTTGTGCCGATTGGAGATGAGGACGGGCTTGTGGCCAAGGCGTCGGCGGTCCTGGCCGGCGGGGCGCTGGCCCGGCGCCTCGGCGATGCGGCCGCCGAGACGATCAACCGCAAGTTCTCCGCCCCCGGTATGGCCCGGCAGTACGAGGAATTGTTCGTCCGCGTCCTGGCCGAGAAGAGGCAGCGGCCTCCGTCAGGAACCTGAGGGGAAATCGCCGCGCGATCACTCGATAAGGAGTGCCACGATGACCTCCTGGAAAGGCAGGCGTGTGCTCGTCACCGGGGCCGGCGGATTCATCGGCAGCCACGTGGTCGAGCGCCTCGTCCACTCCGGGGCCAGGGTCCGCGCCCTGGTGCACTATAACGGGCGCAACGACTGGGGCCACATCGAACGCCTCGACCAGGACGTGCGGGAATCGCTCGACGTGGTCTGCGGAGACGTCCGCGACCCCTTCTTCTGCCGCGAGGCCGTCAAGGATCAGGCGGTGGTCATGCACCTGGCCGCGCTCATCGCAATCCCATACTCCTACGTCGCCCCGGCCGAGTACGTGTCCACCAACGTTGTCGGCACGCTCAACATCCTCCAGGCCTGTCGCGACCTCGGCGCCGAGAAGGTGGTCCACACCTCGACCAGCGAGACCTACGGGACCGCCCGGTACGTGCCCATCGACGAGCAACACCCCCTCCAGGGCCAGTCGCCTTATGCCGCGACCAAGATCGGCGCGGACAAACTGGCCGAGAGTTTCTACCTGGCGTTCGGAACGCCGGTGGCGACGCTGCGGCCGTTCAACACGTACGGCCCACGGCAGTCGGCCCGCGCGGTCATTCCGACGATCATCAGCCAACTCGCCGCCGGCCGCAAGACCATCCGTCTCGGGTCGCTCGAGCCGGTGCGGGACCTGACGTTCGCGCAGGACACCGCCGCCGCGTTCATGGCGGTGGCCGAGAGCCCGAAGACGATCGGCGAAGTGGTCAACGCGGGCACCGGCACGGGGATTTCCATCGGCGACCTTGCCCGGCTGATCGCCGACGTCATGGGCGTGCGGGCGGAGGTCGAGCGCGATGCCGCACGGGTCCGGCCCGAGAAAAGCGAGGTCCTGCGGCTCGTCTGTTCGGCCGACAAGATCAAGGCGCTCACGGGGTGGGCGCCGCAGACCTCGCTGCGCGAGGGCCTGGCCCGGACCGCCGAGTACGTCCGGCGGCACCTCGACCTCTACAAGCCGGAGATCTACAACCTATAGGAGTATCGCTATGCGTGCCGTCATCCTGGCCGGCGGCAAAGGGACGCGCCTCAAGCCCTACACCGCCACGCTGCCGAAGCCGCTCGTCCCGGTCGGCGACCGGTCGATCCTCGACATCGTCCTCGCGCAACTCCGGCGCGCCGGGGTCACCCGCGTGACCATGGCCGTCAGCCACCTGGCGCACCTCATCATGGCCTACTTCGGCGACGGGACCCGGCACGGCCTGAAGATCGACTACAGCCTCGAGGACAAGCCGCTGAGCACCATCGCCCCCCTGAAACTCATCAAGGACCTGCCCGAGACGTTTTTCGTCATGAACGGCGACGTGCTGACCGACCTGGACTTCGGCGCCCTGCGGCGCTTCCACGACGAGCGCGACGCCGACATCACGGTGGCGACGTTCGATCGCGACGCCCGGATCGACTTCGGCGTGCTGAAGGCCGATGCCTCCGGCCGCGTCGTCGGGTTCGAGGAGAAGCCCACCTATCACTTCCGCGTCAGCATGGGCGTGTACGTCATGAGCCGGCGCCTGCTGGAGATCGTGCCGGCCGACCGCCCCTTCGGCTTCGACCATCTGATGCACGCGTGCGTCGCCGAGAAGCGGCGGGCCCTCGTGTACCCGCACGGCGGATACTGGCTGGACATCGGGCGGCCCGACGATTACGCCGAGGCCAATGAGAAGATCGAGGAACTGCTCACGCGTCTCCTTCCGGAGGGCTCCCCGCCGCAGCCATGAACTCGGGTCCCTATGAGCGCGTTGTCGTAACGGGCGCCGCCGGCTTTGTCGGACGCCACCTGCTGGCGCACCTGGCAGCGGCGCCCGACGCGCCGGCGCGGATCGTGGCCGTGGACATCCGGCAGGGCGCGGGCGGGCCGGCGGCGTGGATCGCCTGCGACCTGGCCGACGCGGCGAGCGTCCGGTCCTTGATGAACGACGTGACGCCGCAGGCCGTGATCCATCTGGCCGGGACCGCGTCGGCCACGGACCTGCACGCCTGTTTCACGACCAACGTGCAGGCGGCGGCCAACCTCCTGGCGGCCGCCGCAGCGATGGCCCGGCCGCCGCGCATGATCATCGTCGGCTCGGCGGCGCAGTACGGCGTGACCACCGGCCAGCGCGAGGTGGTGGATGAAACGCGCCCGCTCCTGGGCGAGACGCCCTATGCCCTCACGAAGACGCTCCAGGAGCGCTGGGCGCTCCTCTACGGCCACGTGAAGTCGCTGCCGGTCGTCTGCGTCCGCCCGTTCAACCTGATGGGGCCCGGCCAGCCGCGGAGCCTGGTGCCGGCCGCGTTCCTCCACCAGGTTGCCGAAGTGGTGGCCGGCACGCGGGCGGACGTGTGCGTCGGCAACACCGCCACGAGCCGCGACTTCACCGACGGGCGCGACGCCGTCGCGGCCCTGTGGGCGCTCGCGACCACGCCGAGCCGCGTGGCCGGCGAAGTCTTTAACATCGCGTCGGGCGAGGCCCTGCGGATCCGCGACATGCTGGAGGCCTGCGTGGCCTTGGCCGGGCGCAAGGTACCCGTCCGCCAGGACCCGGCACGGCTACGCGTGAACGACGTACCGATTATCGTCGGCGACGCCGGCAAACTGCGCCGGGCCACGGGCTGGCAGCCGCAGATTCCCTGGCGCCGGTCGCTCGAGGACATGTGGAACGACATACGCATGCCTGGTGTTGTTTAGCCGTCGCCGGTACGGCGACGGGGATGCCCGGTCGAAGGCCCCCGCGGCCGGGGCGCACAGGCGCCCGGCGCGCCCAACGGATGTGAGATAGACGATTCATGCGAATTGCTATTCTGACACACGGGGTAAGCCCTTTCGGGCCACTCTACGCGAAGGTCTTCACGGCGCTCGGGCACAAGGCCGCCGTGCTTTCGCTTTCGGCAAGCGAGGCGACCGCCCTGGGTGTCCCCGTGCGCGTTGTAGGGCCGGCGGAGTTCAAGCCGTGGCAGACCCGCGGGCGTGTTGCCTATCTGAAGGCCGTCCTGCCGGTCCGCCGGGCCATCCGCGAGATCGAGCCCGACATCGTCTTCGGCCTGTACCTGAGTTCGGGCGGCCTGCTCGCGTGCCTGAGCGGCCATCCGCACGTGGTCGCGAGCGCCCGGGGAAGCGACGTAAACACGCGGATGGGCAGCCGCCTGTGGCGGGCGATCTTTCGCTGGCAGGGCCGCCGGGCCGACGCCATCCACGCGGTGTCCGAGCCGCTGGCCGAGACGCTCCAGAGGGTGATGGGCATTCCGCGCGAGCGCGTGTTCGTATCGCCCCTTGGCGTCGATCTGGAGTTTCTGAAGTATATCGACCCCTCTCGGCGCCCCAACTCCGGCCGCATCGTCTGCAACCGGGCCCACTGGCCGGTGTATGACCAGCCGACCCTCGTTCAGGCCATGGCGCGGCTGAAGGAGCAGGGCGTGCCCGGCCACCTGACCTTCACCGGCACGCGGGGGGTCGAGGCGACGAAGCAGCTCGTCGCCGAACTCGGCCTCGAAGACCGCATCTCGTTCCGGCCGGGCTACCGCTACGCGGAACTCCCGGCCTTGCTGGCCTCGGCCGACCTTTACGTCTCGGCCTCGCTGAGCGACGGCACCAGCCAGTCGCTCCTGGAAGCGATGAGCACCGGCGCCTTCCCCGTGGTCACCGACATCCCGGCCAACCGGCCGTGGGTCGAGCACGGGCGCAACGGGTTCCTGTTTCCGCCGGGCGATGCGGCCTCGTTGGCGAACTGCCTTCGCGAGGGCCTCGCGCGGCCGGAGTTGCGCCTCGCCGCCGCGCCCCTCAACCGGGCCATCGTGATGGAGCGCGGCAACCTCCGCTGCGGGGCCGAGAAACTGTTGAAGGTCTTCCAGCGATGCCTGGACGGGGACCGCCGGCCCGTGGCGTCCGTCCTGCCGACTCGCCCGCCTGCCTCAGCGCCCGGGCCTACCACGGAAACGGTCGCCGGCAAAAGCCAGGAAGCCGGCGGACCCGAGCGGCGAAGCCCCGGAAAGAAGGGCCGCATAAGGCTGGCTCTTCTGGCCCACGCCCAAAGCGCCCATTTCCAGCGGTGGGCCTCCTGGTTCGGCGCGCGCGGCCATGACGTGCACTTCCTGACCTTCACCCCCCGACCGGTCCCGAACGCAACGATGCACGTCATTGACATCGGCGAGTGGTATCAGGAAATGCCGCGGTGGCGCTATACCCTGGCCGTCCCCAAGGTCAAGCGCCTGCTGGAGGAGCTCCAACCCGACGTCGTGCACGCGCACTACCTGACCAGTTGGGGCATGATTGCGGCGCTGGCGGGCCGGCGTCCGCTGGTCGTCTCCGCCCGCGGCAGCGACGTGAACCTGAGCTTATCGGGCTACCGGCGCTGGCTGGTCGGGTACGCCACCCGCCACGCCGACATCGTCAACGCGGTCTCCGAGGACTTGGCCGCGAACCTCCGAGGCCTCGGTGTGCCCGACGAGAAACTCCTGGTCCTCCAGTACGGCGTGGACAGGGCGCGCTTGAACCCCGAGGGGCGCCACACGCCGGCCGCCGGCGACCCGATCCGCCTTGTCTGCACGCGGTGGCTCGTGGACAACAAGTACGACCTCTCGACCCTCTTGCGCGCGGTGGCCGAGATCGTGGAGCGCGGGCGCCGCGTCCACCTGGTCCTCGCCGCCCGCGGCCCCGACGAGCGGTTGTTGCGCGCCAAGGCGAAGAACCTCGGCATCGCCGACGCCGTCGAATTCCGCGGCGGCTACGA
>Ga0315294_10009981_pt1 | contig 10412 bp, 10 predicted proteins | sample YL17G13_40_MG_FD_203626 | JGI IMG/M metagenome (GOLD analysis project Ga0315294, IMG submission 203626) | Sediment microbial communities from Yellowstone Lake, YNP, Wyoming, USA - YL17G13_40 | ecosystem: Environmental > Aquatic > Freshwater > Lake > Sediment | place: USA: Wyoming | collected...
CAGTACTACCTGCTTTATCAGGCACCTGCCGCTTCCGCATACTGGAAAGCAGCGAGCGTTATGGAGTGGTGACGATCTGGATAAAGTTCTCTCTACTTGTCTTCTATAATAAGATTCGCAATATTCCCATGAGCTTGGCCACTGGCAACTTCACAACAAAATGTCTCAATTCTTTGCTTGCACAAGTGATGACAAGGTCGCAAATACAGCTTTTACCCCCCAAAATAAAGAACATCGAAAATACATCTACAAACAACAGATGCACCCGAGCGAGGGCAGAAAAAGGCCAAAAGAGTTGCAGGAGGGCTTTTTGAATGGTATAATACCCGGGTGTGTTTGAGAAAGTTACGCGAGGAGTGACGCAAATGAATAAGAAAGACCAAACTGAATCAAAGACGTTTGAAACGGTTGAGCCGATAGGCAAACGCGTTCTTATCAGAAAGGACGAGGACAAAAAGCAGACCAAAGGCGGCATTCAACTGCCCGACAACATAGAAATTCCTACGATAACCGGCCGGGTTGTGGCGGTCTCTGCTGAAGTCGAAAACTCAGCGGACATACCACTGCGCAAATATGACAAGGTGCTGTTCAATCCCAAAGGCGCTATCCCCGTTGATTTCGAGGGCGATAATCGCCTGTTCGTGGTCGAAGTTGAAAACGTCGTGGCGGTCTTCAGGAAGGCATAATCCCGCCTATCGTAACAATTCCGAAATCTGCAGTTTTCACAAAGAGGGGCAGGTTTCGCTGTGCAGGTCCATTTTTTATTGAAAGAGAAAAAAATATGGTTAGCAGAAGACGATTTATCCGTGCAGCCGCAGTGACTACACTCGGTGCAGTTGGCTTGAGCAAAACCTCACTGGCTGGTGACACCGGCAATCTGACAGGAAAGACCGCCGAATCCAAAAAACCTCAAATGCACGTGGGGACGCAAGGAAGTTCGACAGATAAGATGCTGCAATTCTATAAACGATGCGGCGTTGATAACGTGTGCGGCGAGCCGTCAGACAGGTGGACAGTTGATGGGCTTGTGCAGTTAAAGCAGCAATGCGAATCTTATGGCATTACGCTGGATATGGTGCCGTTAGGGATGCCTACTTCTGTCGGCCTGGTCGGCGATAAGGGTTATCGCGACAGACAAATCGAGCAAACGTGCGAGCAAATAAGAATGGCAGCGAAGACGAGTATTGGGGCCATTAAATACAATTTATCTGTGCTCGGCGCTCTGCGGACCGGGAACAGTCTGGGGCGTGGCGGGTCTATGTATAACGTCTGGGCATACCAGAGCGCCCTGAAGAGCCTGCCGGAGGTGGCGCAGTTGCCGGCGGATGTTTTCTGGGAACGGATTACATATTTTCTGGAGCGAGTTATCCCGGTTGCCATTGAATACAAGGTTAAAATGGCTTGCCACCCGCACGACCCCGGAGTGCCGGAGCCGGGCTATCGCGGCGAGGCCCGGGTTTTAGGCACGGTTGAGGGGCTTAAAAAGTTTATTGAAATCTCACCAAGTCCTTATCACGGACTTAATTTCTGCGCAGGGACTATTGCAAGTAATCTATATAATCCAGCCGGCGAGATTTTTGATGTAATCCGGTATTTTGGGCAGCGAAAAAAGATATTCAACGTTCACCTTCGCAATATTCGGGGCAGGCGAGATAACTTTCAGGAGGTTTATCACGATGAAGGCGACATTGATTTGTATAAAGTGGTGAAGGTCTTGAAGGAAGTCGGCTACAGTGGGATGGTGATGCCGGACCACGTGCCCACACACCCTGATGACCCTGACCAGTTCCAGGGTTTTGCCTTTGGATTCGGATACATAAAGGCCCTTATTCAATCTGTGTATGCGGAATCGTAAACGCTTCTTTTTGCGAATCGCTGGTTGCAATATGGTCGATTCTGACATCTTATTCGGGAATTGTGCTTGGCGCATCTGAAAGATTTAGGTATTTTATATTCAATTACCTAAAATAATTGTAGATATAAGATGGATAGAAATGGTAGAGCCTAATTAAGTTACATGTCAGGCCTGATGAACCTGACTAATCAGAAAGGAGTCACGTATGCTGGATGAAACAAATACTCAAACGGGGATAATCAGAGAGATAAGTTTTCCTTTGTATAATTGCAAAGGATGGATGAAATTACTCGGTGTGATGTCTATTATTGGCGGAGCACTCTATGTATTAACAATTTTTGGGATTATTATAGCATGGTTGCCTATCTGGACCGGTATTTTATTGTTCCAGTCAGCCAGTGCTATACAGCAAGCACACGAAACCGACAGCAAAGACGCTATGACAAGGTCTCTCTCGAAACTAAAGACTTATTTTATTATTATGGGCGTGCTAACTTTAATAGGCATAATAGTCTTTGTGTTACTATTATGCTTCGGTGTTTTGGGGGCGGGCTTTGCGGCACTATCGCACAGAAGGGCATATTAGTTCTTGCCGATTTTTAGTAGTTTTATCCGAGTTTTTGTCTTGCTGTGAATAAATTTTGGCCACCATCCAAGTCCATCCGGCACACACCGAACGCTCGATTGCCTGGATTTTGGTTGTGGTTTTGTTCTTTGCCAACTGGGCATACATTATTTTCTGCGTGGGATGAGGTGTGCAATGATGACGAGGACCAATGCCCCACAAGATGCTCCAGCGAACGCCTGCGTCGGCGATGATAGCAGGCGAAAGTGAAGCATCCGGTTATATAAGAATAAAATAAGAATTGTTCTCCCCAAAAAGGAGGTAGAGCAAATGCGCATATTAGGGAATATCTTGTGGCTTATTCTTGGTGGGATAATCATATTTTTGTATTATTGTTTGGGCGCCATTATCCTCTGCATTACGGTCATCGGGATACCGTTTGGTGTTCAATGTTTCAAAATATCGATTATGGCCCTGACTCCCTTTGGGAAAGAAGTGAGAAACAAGGAAAAAAGCACAAGGGCAGTTGCTGTTATAATGAATGTCCTCTGGCTGTTATTGTTTGGAGTTGAAATAGCAGTTGCGCATTTGTTTTTTGCGCTGGTGTTTGCTGTAACGATAATCGGCATACCATTTGCCAGGCAGCATGTAAAACTTGCAGCATTGGCCTTATCACCCTTTGGAAAAGAAATAGTGAAAACATCTTGAAATGAATTGAGGAGAAAAATGGGGATTCTGTGGGAAATCGTGCAAACCGGCCTGATGTATGGCCAGCATCGCAAATCCGATTCGATTGAGGACCGAGTCCAGTCTCTCGAAGAGCAGCTTTTATCGACGCAGAACACATTGCGTGCTCTGGTCAAGAAGCTTGAGGAGATTCACGGAAGCGATATCAACGGGGACGGCAGGGTCGGTTAGTCGTCTTTGAAGTTGGCCATCCACGGCGCCTGCGTCGCCCAGTTCGGCTTGGGAGCATTAATGTCAAACCGCTTACTCCACTTGAGCCGCCATAGGCCCTTTAGCCAGATTTTCCGAACGGTGTAGTCGAGAAAGACCCCATTGATTGCCTGCTGGTGTCTGTTGATGCAATAACGCTGCATTACATCCTCGTCTCCCGCCCACCTCTCACCGTCAAAGCTTGGCGGCTTGTTCGTATGTTCAGGCCAGCCGCACCAGAACCAGCAGTCCAGGAAAAGCGGTATATTGGATGCTCCCTTTACATTCGGCGTCCCCCAGAAAAACTCAGCCGGTTTGCCATAAAGTGCTTGCTCGCCGGGGACATTGACCCACCCATTAATCCCGTAGCTGCCCCAGGTTCCTGCGGGACGGCCGGCGCTTTCGCCCAGCTTGCCCCACGAGGTGAACGGACCTCCGCCAACCTGCAATGTGTCAGTGGCGCCGGGCGGGAAATCCGGAAAGGCAATCTTCTTCGCCATCGGGCAGCAGCGTATCTTCGGGTCTTTATAGTAGTAGTCAAAAAGCACATCAATCCACCGCCCTGAGGTGTTCGTCCGCCTGGGGAAATAGCCGTTATTTTCGTCTGTGTACATAGCCCAAAGCGTTCCCCACTGCTTCAGGTTCGACCGACAGGCCACTGCCCGCGCCTGTTTTTGTGCGTGGGCCATCGCCGGCATCAATATCGACATAAGCAGCGCAATGATGGCGATGACCACCAACAACTCTATGAGTGTAAAACCCCCTTCAGGCCGCCCGGTTAGACGCCGTTTTTTCGCAGCCATTGATACTATACGGAAAATCATACTTGTGCCCGCGACTTCATACATATCCTGCCCGCAGTTCGTTCCTGGCTCGCCCGCGACCACCAGACCATATTTGTCCGCTCAACCGATGCGCAGCCGATTCGACATCCCACCTGCCCCCTCACGGATTCGCCGCGCCCGCCTTCAGTGTGTCAACTACCGTGATATCCTCAATATTTGCGTCCTTCTTGCCGACCAGGTTGATGCCCTGCTCCCGCAGGACCGTCTCGAAGACGTGCAGCCGAGGGTCGCCGCCCGATTTCACCATGATTCGCTTGGCTGTCTTGTCATAGCTGAACTCGCTCCACGGCTGGCCGTCGCGCAGCAGTTTTTTTGGCTCGGCGGCCAGGGTCGCCGACCAACTGCCGTCCACCTCGCGATTCCAGCCTTCGAACAGGTCCGCCCCGCTGATCGTCACTTTCTCACCCTTCATGGCGCGGGCCGTCACGCCATCGTTTTTCGGGGCCAAGACCTCGCGATATACTCCGCCCCGCAGCACGATAGTCTCTCCCGGCTGGGCGATTGCGCACGCCTTGGCCAGACTCGCCAGCGGCACGGCCGGATAGCCCCACGCCGGCTCATCCACGGCGGCCGGGTGACGAGGATCGACGTAATACACGTTGGGGTACTCCAGGGCCCCCATCGTCACGCCGCCCTTGCCCGCCCCGATGGCCACGCTGCCCTTCTTCAGGCGGAAATCCCGCCTCTCCGCGTCCACAAGCATGGGGTCTTTGCCGTTGATGTTTTTCTCGTCCGCGAGCGGCGCGGTCTTGAACGTCAGGTTGTATTCGACCACCGGCTTGGCCGGGGTGAAGTCGCTGTCGCCATCGACAACGGCCCGCTGCGCCTCGCAGAAAATGTTGTTGCGGATCTGCCCGTTGGTCGATTCCTTGCCCCGCAGCCCCACCCCGCACCAGGTGATCCCGGCGAAGGTGTTGTTCTCAATCGTCACGTCGGGCGTCTGGATGATGTCCAGCCCCCACGCCCCTTTGTAGGTCGGCAGTTTGGAAGAGTAGATGTTGTGCCGGAAGGTCCAGCCCCGCACGCTGCCGATGTACGGTGCGCTCTCGACCATGGCCCCCTGGCCCCAGTCAAAGCATGTGTTGAACTCGAAGAGCATATCCTGCGCCATCCCACCGTTGTTCATGAACGTCTGGATGCAATCCACGTGGGCGACCTTGATCTCCGACGTGAGCGTGCCATGGTAGTAGTTGTACCGCTGGATGCAGCCCTTGCCGAAGAACCGCGAGTAATCGCAGTCGTCGTTCTTGTTGCCCGGGGCGTACATGAAGAGGCGGCTGACTTCGTTGTTCTCCACCAGCCAGTCCTCCCCGCCCAGGATGAAGCCGAACTCGCTGTGGTAGACCTTGTTGTAGGCGATTCGGTTGTGCGCCACCGCGGAGTAGTCGCGGGTGTTGCCATCGGAGCTCGGCTTGCCGACCACCCCGTTGACCGCCGCCATCATATCGTGGATGTAGTTGTCCAGGATTTCGCAGTAGCTGGCGCGCAGTTGGACGGCCGTGGCCAGCTTGTCGGACGTGATCTCGAAGCCCTCCACGCGGATGTAACTCGCCTCCAGGTCGAAGCCGCCCACGGTCGCCGAGCGCCGGGGCATCGCCACGAAGGCGACAGGCTTGCCCTCTGTGCCGCCGGCCTTCACCTTGACCCGTTCGTCATACTTGCCCGCCATGACATAGACGGTGTCGCCCGGCTTGGCCGCGTCGGCGGCGTGCTGCACGGTCTTGAAGGGCTTCTCCTCAGTTCCGGGGTTGGTGTCAGCCGCGCCGGGGGCCGCCTGGTCAACCACGTACGTGGCCGCCCGAACATGCCCAAGAGCAACAGCGTCAGTGGCGCCGGGCTGGAAATCCGGCATCGCTGGTATCAATATCGACATAAGCAGCGCGATGATGGCGATGACCACCAGCAGCTCTATGAGCGTAAAAGCCCCTTCAGGCCGCCTAGTTCGGCGTCGTTTCTTCGCAGCCGTTGATACTATCCGGAAAATCATGCTTGTGCCCGCGACTCCATATATTCCCGTCCGCAGGTCGTTCCTGGCTCGCCCGCAACCACCAGACCATAGTTGTCCGCTTAAACGGTGAAACTGCTCTGATAAGATTGACCCCATTAGAATACCAAAACGCTGCGGATTTTGCAAGGGGTTTCTCGCCGAAATCCTTTTGCAAAGCGGGGGGCAGGTCAGCCATTTTCTCGTTTGACAGTTGCATTTGCGTATTGTAATCTGTCCGCAAAAAGCTCAACGGTCAGGCACGTAAGCGACAAAGGGGGCACGAAGAATGACGAATCAAAGGCGTTTTATTAAATTGTTCCTGCGGGTAATGGGCAGTGTGTCCGGTCTGGCTGTATTCGCAGTGGTGATGCCGTACTGCTGGATGGACGCCATCCACCAATGGCTGGGGATGGGCAAGCTGCCTGATGAGCCGATTGTTGGGTATTTGGCCAGGTCAACATCGGCGTTTTATGCTTTGCTTGGCGGGCTTTTGTGGACAGTGTCCTTTCACCTGCATCGAAATCGCCTTGTGCTGCGGTATCTCGGCGTCGCAGTTACCTTCTTCGGCGTAGCGCTCTTTGTCGTCGATATGGTTGAGGGTATGCCGCTTTTCTGGAAGATTAGCGAAGGGCCGATTAATATCATCTTCGGGATAATAATCCTATGGTTCAGCCATCACATTAAGCAGATGAGATCGGAGAAAAACAAGGCGGAGCCGGAAACCAACCAGGAGTAATTTTGGTATGGCCAAACTTTCATTGGGACGCAGGTTCCTGAAACTATTTCACCCAGAGGGTATTCCCTGGCCGGGCTCAGTTATCTATAACGCGATAAGTTCAGCCGCCATTTTTCAGAGACATTATGAGCTGGTGGCCAGGGACATACTGAGCTATTGTGCACAAGGAAGTTTGTTGGACATCGGCACCGGGCCAGCGTGGCTGCTATTAAAACTTCACCAGCACTCGCCGGCAATGCGATTAGTCGGTATTGACAGTTCGCCGGCTATGGTCGCCAAAGCCAGGAAGAATATACTTGGTGCCGGGCTATCCGATGTTATTGAAATTAGAGAAGGTAATGCCAGCCAGATACCATTCGCCGACAGGGCCTTCGATATAGTCGTAAGCACAGGTTCTATCCATCACTGGAAGCACCCGATAGCGGCGCTGAATGATGTCTATCGCGTGCTAAAGCCAGGGGGCTATGCCCTGATGTATGACCTTGTAACTGACACACCGGCAGCCATCTTAAATGAGATGGCCCACCAGTTCGGCAGATTGAAAATGACCCTGTTTTGGCTGCACGGCTTCGAGGAGCCATTCTACAGCCGCCAGAATTACGAATCGCTGACTCATCCTACTTTGTTCAAGGAAGGCCGAACACAGTTTGTCGGCCTATTGTGCTGCCTGATACTGAAAAAGGGGTAGAGTCCTAATCTGAAGGAAGCAAGTTTATCAGATAAATAGAATATCAATCTCCTCACCATCTATAATTGCAAATATCTTATCATTTTTTATCCAAATAATATATGCAAAAGATTATAAATCATTGTATATAAATGGGATATATAATTTCAAATGATTACATAAATTGCAACATTTTTCTTGACATTTATTTGAACGGATGCTATCATTTAATCGATAAATATAGTAGCAGCAGTTTATTGAAAGGAACGATGAAATATGAATCTGGACTATAACAAACTGATTCAATTTGATTTGCTTAATGATGCTGAGACAAAGTTAATGCAAGACCGAGAAAAACTCTTTGAACTGTTCACAGTCTTCCAAAACATTTCTAACGCCGATAGCTTCATCAGGGATTGTCCGTCTTTTCCTGGTTCAACTGAAAACATCGAAAGAGATGAACTTGTGTCTGCTATCGGTTCAACATTAGCAATAGAGGGCATAGTGTTTAAAGAAGAAGAAATTAAAGATGCATTACAAAAAACAAGCATTAAAGACAATATTCAAAGGAAACAACAAGAGATAATAAATTCGCGAGACGTGTATGACTATATTAAAAAAACAGTTCGTGAACACAAAGGCGAAGGCGAATTTGTTTATAAGGATGAACACATTATAAACATCCACAGATTATTTACTGCGAATATTAGCTACTTAGGTAATCAGCCAGGCGCATATAGAAATATGAACGCCTATTTCGGTGACCCGCGAAAAAGAAGTTTTTGCGAGAACTATACGGATATTTATAAGGCTATGGGCAGCTTCATTGCCTGGTTAAACCAAAAAACCGATGGATTTTTGACTGGCAATATAATCGCTAAAGCGATTATGTCTCATTATTATTTAACAGAGATTCATCCTTTTGGTGATGGGAATGGAAGAACGGCAAGAGCAGTTGAGGCTATGGTGTTATACGCCAACAGAATAAATCCTTATTGTTTTTGGTCTCTGGCTAATTTTTGGAGCGCGCACAGAAATGAATACCTTGCTCATTTGGGAAATATACGCGAGACTTGCGACCCGTTGGATTTCTTAATATGGGGAGCAAAAGGATATCTTGGAGAGGTCGAAAGAATTAAAGGGGCTGTCTTGAAAAAACTTAAATATCTTATGTTGAGGGACTATGTAAGTTGGTTACTTAATGCAAAGAAACAGCAGAAGCCTGAAAAAAAGATTAACCAAAGAATTCATAGACTTGTGTTTCTACTAACAGACTCCGGCAAGATACCTCTCGATAAATTCCGAGCTTCTCCAGAATATGAATCTTTATATTCTCACGCGTCAAGTGCCACTAGGAGCAGGGATTTATCAAAAATGAAGTTCTTAGAGTTAATTCGTATCTCTGAAGCTGATGGCAAAGAATTTATTGAGCCAAATTATGAGGTTCTTGAAAAGTTACAATACAGAGTTTCTTTAGGTTAATTGTAAAAAACCCCGCTGAACCCTTGCAAACGACTCAGCGTGGCAAAGATTGGCGGGTTGCCAGAGAGGTTGGTTGGGCCTCCCTTACACGGAGGTAAGGCCTCTGGCCTTCGAGGGTTCGAATCCCATTCCAAAACAGCGGGCCTTCCCTCGACTTTGCTCGGGATGGTGAGGACATTCGGCTGGGCTCAGTCGAAGCCCCGTTGAACCATAATTCTTGACATTTGGCTTCGGCGGTGTTATGCTAACACAAAGTTTATAGAGCTCTGCGGCCGATTGATGGCCGTCATTGCGAGCGAAGCGAAGCAATCTTAATTGTTCCAGGTTCAGAGATTGCCACGGCCACCTTTGGTGGCCTCGCAATTACAATTCAAGGTGACAGAGCATTTTTACCCCGATGGTATCTGTCGGGGCGGGAGATTAGATTTGAGAGTTCTTTCGGGCATACAGCCCTCCGGTCGGCTACATATAGGCAACTTTTTCGGCGCGATGCGCCAGCACCTGCAGCTCCAGGCGGAGCATGAGTGCTTTTATTTCATTGCCGACTACCATGCCCTCACCAGCAACCCTTCGCCGGCGGATGTTGGCAGATATACGCTTGATGTGGTGATGGATTATATCGCGATGGGTCTGGACACCCAAAAAACCATCTTCTGGCGGCAGTCCGATGTGCCGGAAGTTACGGAACTGACCTGGCTTCTTTCGTGCGTAACACCGATGGGCCTGTTGCAGCGGTGCGTCAGCTTCAAGGAGAAGGTGACACAGGGACTAAGTCCTAATCATGGCCTGTTTGCCTATCCTGTTCTTCAGGCGGCGGATATTTTGATTTATAAATCCGATTTGGTGCCGGTAGGCGCCGACCAGAAACAGCATATCGAGGTAACGCGTGACATCGCAATGCGCTTTAACAATACCTACGGCGAAATCTTCACAGTGCCGCAGGAATACATCATCGAATCCGTAGCTGTTGTCCCCGGCACTGATGGCCAGAAAATGAGCAAGAGCTACGGAAATACCATTGAGATGTTCGAGCCGAAGGACAGCATCCGAAAGAAGGTTATGCGGATTGTTACCGATTCTACACCGGTTGCAGAACCCAAAGACCCCGGCAAATGCAACGTTTTTGCACTTTTGAAGTTAGTTGCTTCGCCGCAGGAGTTAGCTGAATGGGAGAACAGATACCGAAACGGCGGTATGGGTTATAGCGAGGCAAAGAAGCGTCTTGTGGAACTGGTGATAGAATACTTTGAACCGTTCCGGCAGAAAAGGACGGAGCTTGAAAATAACATCGGCTATGTCAAAGAAGTCCTCGCCGGCGGCGCCGAACGCGCAAAAACCG
>Ga0315294_10009982_pt1 | contig 10410 bp, 10 predicted proteins | sample YL17G13_40_MG_FD_203626 | JGI IMG/M metagenome (GOLD analysis project Ga0315294, IMG submission 203626) | Sediment microbial communities from Yellowstone Lake, YNP, Wyoming, USA - YL17G13_40 | ecosystem: Environmental > Aquatic > Freshwater > Lake > Sediment | place: USA: Wyoming | collected...
ATTTCAAGCCAGTCGTATCTCCGTCCGGGAAGCCCTTAAAGGTCTGGAGGCGTCCGGGTTATTAACCATTAAACCTGGCTCTGGGGTATTTGTGGCTGAGGCCAATTCAAAGCCATTGAGTGAATCCTTTCCCTCCATCCTTCGAATCCAAAAGACCTCTATTAATGATTTAACAGAAGCAAGAATCATATTGGAACCAAACATTGCAAGTTTAGCCTCTGAGAGAATGACAAACGAAGACCTTCTCAAGTTGGAACAAAATATTCAAGAAACCTCTAAGGCGATCAAATCTAATTCTCCTTCTTTAACCTCCACGCAGAACATTGAGTTTCATTCTCTTATTGCTGAATCAACCCATAATACTGTTATCAGTTTAACAATGAAGACTCTGTTCGATGTCGTGAAAGAAATGACGATAGAAATCATGGATAATTTACCAAAAAGAAAAGAGATCTCCAGCCATGCGATTGATTACCACAAAAAGATTTTGAAGGCATTCCAAGAAAAAGATTCTCAAAAAGTTTACGAATTGATGTTGAAGCACATTCTTCAGATTCAAGAGGGTTTAAAGAAGGTCAAATCCAAGAATAAGTAAGGAGGAGATATGCCGTTTAAAGATCATCGTGATTTTATTGAAACCTTAAGGAAGACCGGGGATCTCATTGAAGTGACGAAAGAAGTGGACTGGGATTTAGAGGCGGGTGCCATTGGTCGAAAGATGTATGAGATGGGCGGACCTTCGATCTGGTTTAAGAATGTTAAGAATTATCCTGAAGGTTATACCCTCTACAATGGCTCTCTGGGCACATGGCGTCGGGTAGCCGTTTCACTGAGCCTTCCTCCTGAAACGCCAACCCAAGAGATTTATCGTGCCTATGAAGAACGATTGGATAAACCGATTGACCCGATTATTTTGGAAAAAAAGAAAGCCCCATGTAAAGAGAATATTCTTCTCGGTGACCAGGTTGATCTTTACCGATTCCCAGCCCCGATGATCCATGAAGGTGATGGGGGGAGATATATCGGTAGTTGGGATCTTGTTGTGACAAAAGACCCGGAGACAGGTTGGACCAACTGGGGAATGTATCGATTCATGATTCACAACAAGAGGTGGATGGCGGGTTGGCCTCAACCCACAAGTCAATTGGCCCATCAAATGAAAAAATATTATCTGCCTCGCAATGAGCCTATGCCTGTAGCATTAGTGATCGGAGCAGATCCCATCGCTCATATGGTGGCGACTGCCCCCTTCCGGCTGGGAGAGGATGAGGCCAAATTTGCTGGAGCTCTCCGAAGGAAAGCTATTGAACTTGTTAAGTGTGAAACCTGTGATCTCTTAGTTCCCGCTCACTCAGAGATCGTGATCGAAGGAGAAATTCCTACAGATCAAATTGTTCCGGATGGGCCATTTGGCGAATATCCCGGTTACCGGAGTGGCACCATGGCAGAAGGAGTTGGCTTCAGGGTAAAGGCCATTACTTATCGAAACAATCCTATTCTGACGATGATCGCCTTGGGGGTTCCCATTGATGATAGTTCCATCGCCGCCTCTTTAACAGCAGGTATCGCTATGAAACGTGGTTTGAGCCATCGAGGAATTCCAGTTGTAGACGTATATGTGCCACCCGAAGGTGTCACACACCTTATTTATGTCAGCGTGAAAAAGGGAGGAGCTCAAGTAACCAAAGAGGTGCTTGATTACTTTACGGCTCGAAGGGTGATGGTTTCAAAGGTGATTGTGCTCGATGAGGATGTGGATATCTTCGATAGTGGGCAAGTACTCCATGCCTTCGCCACAAAATGTCACCCTGTTAGAGGAATTGTGATTGAGCATTATGAAGGAAGAGCAAACTCTCTTACCCCATGTTATAGCCCAAAAGAGAGGGAGAGGCTCAAGGGTGCTTCAGTTGCCTTCGATGCAACATGGCCACCTGAATGGCCCCAAGAAATTGTCCCTATCAAGGCAGCTTTCAAAACTATATACTCTAAGGAGATCCAAAACAAAGTCATCCAGAACTGGAGATCCTATGGATTCAAATAGGAGGAAATCATGAAAGAGTATTTGACATTCGTCCGACAATTTAAGGATCTTAGAGAAGGAAAACAGGAAATTTTTATAAAGGACCTCAGCCCAGGCCCTCGAAAATATGACACAAAACATGTTTTCGCTGAAATCTCCAGTGATCCTGATAGAATGTCAGATGGGGACATTCTTCGAATCCGATCTGAATCGGGAATTCTTCTTCCTCAGCCTTGGGGAATCAAGATTCTCGAAGAACTACCTGAGTCTGTGCCTGGTAAACCCTGGGAAGATGTATTTAAGGCAATGGCAATCCCTGAGAGGAATCCATGGTAAGAGTTGAATATTTTGATCAGAAAGTAGAAATGGCAAGCAGGGATGAGATGGCATTGCTTCAATTCCAGAAATTGGAGAAATTGCTCGAAAAGATTTATACCTCCAATCCATTTTACCGAAATAAGTTTGATTCCATTGGAATAACTCCCTCAGAGGTTCGGTCTCTTAATGATCTTCACTTACTCCCCTTCACAACTAAAAGAGAATTTGAGGAGGATCAGGAAAAGAATCCTCCTTTTGGAACGAATCTGACTGAGCCATTAGAAAATTATGTCCAGTACCATCAGACCTCTGGAACAACCGGGAAACCATTAAAATTTCTCGATACCAAGGAGAGTTGGGAATGGCGGGGGAAGGTCGCTTGTTACATTTTAAAAGGGGCAGGAGTAAAGAAAGGCGATCGAATTCTTTTCCCTTTTAATTTTGGGCCTTATACAGCTTTCTGGATCATGTATGAGGGGGCTTACCAATTGGGAAACCTCATCATACCTACTGGAGGATGGAATTCTCTACAACGATTACAATGTATTCTTGAGAATCGGGCAACTGTGATTCCAACAACACCGAGCTATGCCCTGGTATTGGCAGACACAGCAAAGGAACACCACATCGATATTGCTCGTTCCAGCGTTCGGGTCCTGATGCTCTCAGGGGAGCCAGGTGCGCTAGTACCAGGAATCAGAGAAAAATTACAGAAGCTGTGGAACGCCCGATGCTTCGACTACATCGGAATGACCGAGGTGGGAACATGGGGATTTCAATGCACGGAGGAACCAAATGGGGTTCATATTATAGAAAGCGAGTTCATCGCTGAAATCGTGGACCCCAAGACTGGAAAGCCCGTCGAAGAAGGTGAAGTAGGCGAGCTGGTCCTTACCAACCTGGGAAGGTCATGCATGCCCGCTATCCAATATCGAACAGGAGATCTGGTGAAGGTTAAGAAAGGTATCTGTCCCTGCGGCAGAACTTTTCGAGTCCTTCAGGGTGGAGTTCTGGGCCGTAAAGATGAAATGATAATTATTCGTGGGGTTAATGTCTTCCCTAATGTACTTGCCAATATTGTTGAAAGTCATATTCAACCCGGAGATGATTATCAAATTGAAGCGTATAAAGAAGCAGAGCTTGATGAAATAGCCATCAAGCTTGAAACGAAAGAAGAAGGAATGGGGGAGGTGATTCGAAGAGCCATTCAGGACGAAATAAAAAGTAAGCTCAACCTTAGAGTTGAAGTCAAGGTTGTTCCAAAAGGGACCCTTCCCAAATTCGAATATAAGGCAAAGCGATTTATTGACAGAAGGAAAGAACCCAACATTTAAACATTTAACTGACGCTAACTTTTGCAAAGGGATATGAAAGGAGGGAATTGTCATGAAGAAATTTTTAGCTTTGGTTTTAATCCTGGTCTTTTTATTGGCATGGGACATAAGGCAAGCTACTGCAGAACAACTCCCACCCATTCTTAATGTCGGTACCCATCCTGTGGGTTCTTTCTTCAATGTCGTCGGCACAGCTGTGGCCACAGTTGTCGGAAGAAATACTACGATGAAGACAACAGTGAACCCTATGGCAGGCCCTGCTGCTTGGTATCCAATGGTTGAGACTAAAGAGATTGATCTCGGAGTGTTAAACAACTGGGATGCTGAGAAAGGATACTTCGGAGAATCTACTTATGGTAGATTGTCCAGAGGGAAGGGATTCCCAGTGCGGCTCATCGCTATTAGTGTAAATAATGCGATAGGTTTGGTTGTAGGTGCCGACTCAGGAATTTATAAATATTCGGACCTCAAAGGAAAGAGAGTGGCAGGAAATCTACCTACACCATCTCTTCAGTTACAGACTGAGGCCCTATTAGCCAATGGAGGAGTAGGCTGGTCAGAGATCAAAGCCGTGCCTGTTAGTTCAGTAGCCGAAGGTGTGAAGGTTGTCATCGAAGGACGATCTGATGCCTCTGCTACATGCACCATCGGCATGCCCATAATTGAAGAGTTGCATGCTAAAAAGGGGGCGAGAATCCTCCCTCTTGACCCCTCTCCAGAAGCAATAAAGAGGATAAGAGAAAAGTTTCCAGGATATCCGATTAAAGTCACGCCTGGACCTGGACGAACTGGAGTAGAAAAGGAACAGTATCTCTGGGCTTATGATATCTACCTCATTGGCCGAGAGGATCTTCCTGATGAGGCAGCCTACCTGGTAGTGAAGGCTCTGTGGGAGAATTATAAAGAGTTGGCTTCAATCCATGTGCTTCTCAAGGATTGGACTCCAGATAGGTTTGTCACAAAGGAGGCTCTCATCCCATACCACCCAGGATCGATTAAATTCTACAAGGAGAAAGGAGTTTGGACGGAAGAGATGGCCAAACTCCAGGAATCCCTCTTGGCGAAGAAAAAATAGAAAGACAAGGAGTTGCTGACATGGCTGAACCAGGAGAGGAGTCCCGATTCAGAAGATATAAAGGGCTCGCAGGCATCTGGCAGGATCTCTTATTGGTTCTTGTTCCTATCATGGGCATTGTTTCAATTCTCAACCTGCCTCTCTATGTTGGCCTATCTTTTTATCTTCAACAATACCTCGCCATCTTCTTCAGCCTTGTCCTCTCCCTGGTCTTCCTCCTCATCCCGGCTCGAAAAAAGATGGCCATGGACAGGTTGCCTTGGTATGATTCCATATTTGCTCTGCTCAGTCTGATCGTAGGGTTTTATGCGGCCATCTTCTATAAAGAGATTGTGGTGGAGATCGGGCTGCTTCTTCCCCATCGGGTTGTGCTCGGAACGATTGCGATCTTACTCATCCTCGAAGCCACCCGACGGCTTATCGGGTGGCCTTTCCTCATCATTGTGATCTTCTTTATTTTTTATGCCCTGTTTGCTTCTATTTTCCCGGGAGGGCTATATGGAAAGGCCATTTCATGGCCACGGCTGGCAAACTCTCTCTACCTCGATCCGCAGGGAATTCTTGGGATTGCCATTGAAGTGACGGCCACCGTGGTCTTTGCCTTTGTCATCTTCGGACAGACCCTTTTCAGGACGGGGGGCGGTCAGTTTTTCATCGATGCTGCCCTATCCATCATGGGAAGGTTTCGCGGGGGTCCGGCTAAGGTCTCCGTCCTCTCGAGTAGTCTCTTTGGAACCATCTCGGGAAGTGCCGTTGCGAACGTCATGGTGGACGGATGGTTTACCATCCCTTTGATGAAGGCAAATGGTTTCAAGGACTATGTCGCATCTGCTGTCGAGGCCGTGGCATCAACAGGAGGCCAGATCATGCCGCCCGTGATGGGCGCTGCCGCTTTCCTCATGGCCACTTTCTTGGGAATTCCCTACGCCAAGGTCGCCATCTCTGCTGCCCTTCCAGCCATCCTTTACTATGTGGCTGTCTACATCCAAATCGATCTTATAGCCATCAGGGATGGACTCCATGGCCTTCCGCCCGAATCCCTCCCCTCCCTAAAGAATGTGATGAAGGGAGGGGGTTGGCCCTTCTTCATCTCCATTCTGATCCTCATTTACCTCTTGTTCATCAGAAATCTTGATGCTGAAAAGGCTGGTTTATACTCTGCGGCCTCCGTTTTCATCATCAGCTTTTTCCAGAAAGAGACCCGGCCCGATATAAGAAAGTTCTTTTCCATTTTAAGAGATACAGGGGAGGGGATGTTGGAGATCGGTGTTATCAGCGCAGCTGCAGGTCTGATTATCGGGATTATATCAATCACCGGACTCGGCTTTACCTTTTCCTCGACTCTTGTGAGTATTGCGGGAGGGTCCAAGTTCATCCTTTTGGCCCTTGCCGCAGCAGGGGCGATCGTCCTTGGAATGGGAATGACAGTGACAGCAGCCTATCTCCTGATGGTCATCCTGATTGCTCCAGCTCTGACGACTATGGGTGTGGTTCCATTAAATGCCCATCTCTTTGTCTTCTACTTTGCAGTGATGTCCTTCGTGACTCCCCCCGTCTGTCTGGCAGTCTATGCGGCGGCATCCATTGGGAAGGCCGATATGCTCAAGACGGGCTACCAGGCGATCCGCTTGTCAATTGCCGCCTACATTGTGCCCTTCATCTTCGCATACCATCCTGCCCTGCTCCTCCAGGGTACCTTCTTCGAAGTCTTAGAGGCTGTCGTGACCGCTTTGATCGGTATCGGCCTTGTTGCCATTGCCGTGGAAGGATATTTGTTCCGACCATTGGACTGGATAAAAAGGGCCCTTCTCTGCGGAGGAGGGATTCTCTCACTAATACCAGGCTGGAGAACCGACCTTTTAGGACTGGCCATTGCTTTACCCATTGTCTTCTGGGAATGGAGAAGAAATCGACTTATCAAAAAATCAGAAGTCTCACCGAGTTGAAAGGATTACCCGCCCATGCCTTATAGAGATTTAAGAGAATTCATTGATCGGCTTCGATCAGAGGGGGAAGTTGCGGAGATCTCCGCAGAAGTAGATTGGCGATATGAGATCGGAGGTATCGTGAGAAAAAACCTCGATCTCAAGGGACCTGCTCTCCTTTTCAAAAAGATCAAAGATTATGATACCCCACTCTTTACATGTGGCGTTTCAACGTATCCCCGGCTGTCTTTAGCATTGGGTTTCCCCCCACAGCTGACCTTAGAGGAAATAATTTCCGAATTCAGGGAAAGGATCAAAAAACCCGTCAAAGCAAACAGAGTAAAGACGGGTCCTTGCAAGGAGAATATCCTTAAAGGGGCCGAAGTTGACCTCCTCGGGTTTCCTGTCCCGTTATGGCAGGAAAGGGATGGAGGTCGCTATCTCGGAACATGGCACGGCGTTATTACCAAAGACCCTGAAACGGGATGGATGAATGCCGGAATGTATCGAACGATGATCCACGATCGAAAGACACTGGGAATACTGCTCGCTCGGGATCAACATATCGGCCTCCATTATGAGAAATATCGAAGGACGAATAGATCCATGCCTGTTGCTATTGTGATCGGTATGGACCCAGTATTACCTCTCACCTTTCTAACACCGCTCCCGACTGAAATGAATGAGTACGATTTCGCAGGAGGGTTGAGAGGCAAGCCTGTGGATTTAGTGAAGTGTGAGACGGTAGATTTGGAAGTCCCTGCCTCGGCTGAGATTGTGATAGAGGGAGAGATTCCCCCTGATGAGAAGAGAATAGAGGGGCCCTTTGGAGAGTGGATGGGCCACTATGGAGGGAAACCTGGACCAAGGCCAGTGATACATGTTCATTGTATTACTCATCGAAATAACCCCATCTTCAGAGGTGCTCTTGAAGGAAAACCCGTCAATGAAGATCATATCTGTACATCAGTTGCACTAAGTGCCTTGGCCTATAATTTCTTAACAGAGACGTTGGGGATTCCTGGAATAAGAGGTGTCCATTTCCCAGCAGCTTCAGGGGGATGGGGAATGGCAATTATTTCTCTTAATCAACGCTATCCTGCTCATTCCAGAGCGGTTGCCCATGCCCTCCTCGGAAGTAAAACAGGGGCCTTTTTAAAAAATGTCATCATTGTAGATGAGGATATCGATCCTTTCAACCTGGATGAGGTGTGGTGGGGGATGGTATCGAGGCTTCAAGCCTCAAGAGGAATTACGATTCTACAAAGGGGGAAGGGAGCCTTCATGGATCCTTCACAACTTCCGGAACTCCAAGGATTTACTGATACCCTTACTATAGAGGCTGTCAAACCCTACGAATGGAAACCCAGGCCTGAATGGGGAAACGAAAGATTTCCGCCTACTGCTTATCCCTCAAAAGAGATAATGGAGACTGTGGAACGAAGATGGAATGAATTGGGAATCCCTTCAAGAAAAGAGGAAAGCTAAAAAGGAGGTCCCTCATGAAAATTGATATTTTTAATCACATCTTCCCAAAAACATATTTTGACAAGATGGTCAAAGTTGCTCCAAACGGTAAGGACATGCACAAACGAGTCCGGAATATTCCTTGCATCGTTGATCTCGATGAACGATTCAGAATCATGGATATGTTTGATGAGTACGCTCAGATCATCTGTCTGGGCTCTCCCCCTATCGAGGTATTTGGTCCACCGCCCATCTCAACAGATATGGCAAAACTTGCCAATGACGGGATGGCCGAATTGGTCCAGAAATATCCAGATCGGTTTCCAGGTTTCATCGCTTCCTTACCAATGAACGATCCCAAGGGGCTCCTGGCTGAGGCAAACCGAGCCATCAAGGACCTTGGAGCAGTAGGTGTCCAAGTATTTACTAACGTCCTCGGCCGACCCCTCACCAAACCTGAGACGATGCCGCTCTTCGACCTCATGGCGGAACTGGACCGGCCCATCTGGATGCATCCGGCCCGTGGGGCTGATTTTCCAGACTACAAAGGTGAACCAAAAAGCCACTATGAGATCTGGTTCGTTTTTGGTTGGCCCTACGAGACCAGTGTGGCCATGGCCCACATGGTCTTCTCAGGGCTATTTGACAGACATCCTGACCTTAAAATAATTACCCACCACCTGGGCGGTATGATTCCCTATTTTGAGGGTCGTGTGGGGCCGGGCTGGGATCAGTTGGGCACCCGGACTTCTGATGAAGACTATACCCTTTTGCTAAAGAAGCTGAAGAAAAGGCCCCTTGACTACTTCCGGCTCTTCTACGCGGACACTGCCCTCTTTGGGGCAAGGGAGGCAACGATATGCGGATTGAAATTCTTCGGGGTGGACAGAGTCCTTTTCGCTTCGGATTCGCCATTTGACCCCGAAAAAGGATCGGCCTATATCCGTTCGACCATTGAGATCATAGACAGTTTGGATATTAAGCCGGAAAAGCGCCAGGCCATCTATGAGGGGAATGCAAAGAGACTTTTAAAACTGAAGTGACGTATCATATATGATCATTTTATTTTTGCAAGGAAATCCACGGCAGTTATCACATTCACAACGCTTCTAATATTGTCAGTAAAGAAATGTCCATCACCGGTCAAGAAATAGTCGGGCTTTACATAAAGGACGGCTGCAAGGATTGAAATATCTTTTTTGTGCCTTATCAGAAATTCAGCTTCTTTCAATTTATGACTGTATTTTGTTCGTGGGATAACGACAATATCGCTCAGTGCTTTTTCAATTTCGGCAAGGCCTATTTCAAAAGTCCTTTCCTCCAGATATTTGAGTTTTTTCCTTACCACCTTTCGTAATTCATTAACAACATCTTCACTTGTTATAAGGTTCAACTCAACCATATCCAAAATACTGGATTCATTCCCTTCAAAGAAGATGCCTGATAACAGGATGTTTGTATCAACAAAGACCTTGTATTTCATTTACGCACTTTCTCAAGCTCTTCCAATAGATCGGCTTCTGATATTCTTTCTTTCTTCATTAACCACCTCAGGAATGATCTGCTTTTACGGGCATAGGCCTTTTTGAGCGCTGAGACAACAGCCTCAGATGTATCAGAAAATATTCCGAGCTTTATCTCCTCATTAATGTTTTTGTAAATGTCATCCGGAATCTGAGCTACAATTTTCGGCATTTCACACCTCCTGGATACCTAAAGAAAATAGTGATAACAGAAAGATCACGGGTTTGCACATCTACACACTCCTTGCCTTTTCAAGGCGGTTCTTTACCAGTTCGCAGACTGACCAATAGACCACTGTTTCAGTGAATCTTATAGGCCTTCAAAAACTGTTGAGGATTTAATATCTTAATCCCCATATATTCACCCATCGCCTTCAATGCCTTATCCCCTGTAATAATAACTTCTGCTTTTAATGCCACGGCACATTCTATGAATTTGTCATCTTCTGGGTCATCTTTAACTGCCCTGATATCTGGTGTCTTTGTAGTAAAGAGGATATTTAACCCTTTGGCGAAAAGAGAGAGAAGTTCCTCAATTTCATTTTCGTGCTTTAATCCAACTCTCTGTAGAACATCTATATACTCATCAAGAACATCTTTCGATAAGCAAAGGATTATTCCCCCCTTTTTCCAGAGGTCTATGATCTTCCGGGGATTTCCTCCGAAAAAAGACGAAACGAAGACATTGGTATCAATAACGACCTTCATTCTCGGCTCTTTCTTGCTTCTCTGATCGCCTTATTTACAT
>Ga0315294_10009983_pt1 | contig 10410 bp, 8 predicted proteins | sample YL17G13_40_MG_FD_203626 | JGI IMG/M metagenome (GOLD analysis project Ga0315294, IMG submission 203626) | Sediment microbial communities from Yellowstone Lake, YNP, Wyoming, USA - YL17G13_40 | ecosystem: Environmental > Aquatic > Freshwater > Lake > Sediment | place: USA: Wyoming | collected...
GGCAATATCAGGCCGGTCGTGAATAGTTTTCATAGCGGTTTTACCAGCGACCTTTCTACCATAGGAGGTCTTGGCATCTTCCTTATCTTTTTACGCGCCTATTCGCTCGGCGGCGGGACATATACCGGAATAGAAGCCGTTTCCAACGGCCTGCAGATTATGAGAGACCCCAAAGTGCAGACCGGCAAACGCACTATGCTGTATATGGCCACTTCGCTTGCCTTGACCGCAGGCGGGCTTCTTTTATGTTACCTGCTTCTGGGATTACAGCCGATTCAGGGAAAAACTTTTAATGCCATTCTTGCCGACGGTTTGTTTGGGAAATGGCATTTTGGTCACGGGATAGCTGTAATAACTATTTTCTCAGAAGGCGCTCTTCTGCTCGTTGCCGCCCAGGCGGGGTTTATTGACGCCCCCCGCGTTATGGCCAATATGGCCGTCGATTCCTGGCTGCCTCACCGGTTCGCATCTTTTTCGGAACGCCTCACAATGCGCAACGGTATCGTGATGATAGGAATAGCCGCTCTTGCAATGCTTTTCTATACGCACGGTTCGATATCGGCGCTTGTGGTTATGTATTCGATAAATGTTTTTCTTACATTTTCACTGTCGGAGTTTGGAATGTCGCGATTTTTTATAAAACATCGAAAACGCGAACCAAAATGGAAGCAGCACCTCAGCGTTCACCTTACCGGCCTTGTCCTTTGTTTGACGATTCTGCTGATAACGACTTTTGAAAAATTCAGCGAAGGCGGCTGGCTGACTCTTGTTATAACGTCGTTTTTCATAATGTTTTGCCACATAATCAGGGGCCATTATTCGAAAGTAAAGGCCGAGCTGATGCAGCTCGATAAGATGCTTGCGAGAATGCCGATATCAGGCCCGGCCAATACCGCTCCGGTTGACAAAAAAGAAATGACCGCCATACAGCTTGTCAACGGTTTTAACGGTTTTGGCGTTCATACGCTGTTTACAATTGTTCGTTCCTTTCCGGAATTGTATAAAAACTTTGTGTTTGTTTCCGTTGCTGTCGTAGACCAGGGTATATTTAAGGGTGAAGAAAAGCTGGAGGACTTAAGAAACTCCACAGAGGATGCCCTGAAAAAATATGTTGCTCTTGCACGCTCACTCGGCTTTCCCGCAGAATACAGGATGGCCGTTGGCACCGATGTTGTGGAGACAGCGACCGAATTATGCAGGGAAGTCGCAGGGGAATTTAGACATTCTACGGTCTTTTCAGGACAACTTTCATTCCGCCTTGAGAAATTCTACCATAAATTTCTTCACAATGAGACCGCATTTGCCATTCAGCGGCACCTGCAGTGGAACGGCATAACAAATGTCATATTGCCGATAAGAATTACGGTATAAAAAACTATCCTGATATGATTATACTGTTCTTGCCGACCAGTGGCTCGAAGGCGCTACCTCATAATCGCCGTAAGTTCGCTGGGTAGTTTTTATCCTCTATGAATAAAATAAACCACTAAGTGGAGAACCGCCCATATCGCTCCGGCAAGCCCTAATAGTATGACAGCATACCTGCGCCAATGGGCCATTGTAGCAGGCTTGCCTGTGCAGGTGGTGCCGTCCCAGAGCTTTATGTCGAGGTATCTGACCAGGATAAGGGCCGCTACGGTAATCCAGAAGACCGCATCGGCAGTATGAAACCCTCTGTCCTGGTGAAGAATAGACACGCTTGAAATCAAAAGGACCGCATTGCCCAAAAGCATCCAGTAAAGTCTTGATAATAGAGCAGGTGCGCCGCCGCTTTTAATAGTGGTTAGGTTGTCAGGATTAGACATAGTTCGCCTCCTAAATAATCATAGAACTTGATTAATTAGATGGCGGCCCGACCACCCTGACCATAACCTGCGAGGTCTCGACAACCCCACACCCTTATTACTTATTACTATAACACCCGCTGGTTACATTGTAAAGTGTCTTGCAAAAAAATCCTGCCATAACCAAAACTAATTTCTTTCGGTACTCCGGAAATCTTACTGCTTACACGACTCCTCGGCGACGGCACAGTCGATTTCAAAGACCTTGGCGGAGTAGAGATTTGAGGGAGCGGTAGTCGGGTTTTCCTGTGCCGAGGAGGGGAATTTCGGGAAGTTTTATGACTCTGCGGATGTTGTGGAGGCCTGACAGGCCGGCCTGGCGGATGCAGCGATTGGCCTGCTCGCGTTCAATATCGAGGGTGGTAAATAATACCAGTTCGGGATGTTCGCCCTCGGCAGCTTCGACAGCGAGGACGGGGCCTTTGTCTGCGGCGGGGGGGTAATGCTGTTCGAGGACGGCTTCTATGGCGGGCAGGGAAATCATCTCACCGCCGAGCTTTATAAAACGTTTGAGGCGTCCGCGGAACGTGAGAACCCCGTTTGAATCTATGCTTACTATGTCACCTGTGCTATACCAGCGGTGTCCCTTAATTTCGAGAAAAGGCGAAGGGCCTGTGTAGCTGAGGTAGCCGGAAAAGACGGACGGGCCTTTGACGAGCAGGATTCCTGTGCCGGGGCCATCGAGAGGCTGGCCGGTCTGGGGGTCAGCGAGGATGTATTGCAGGGACGGCAAAATTTTGCCGATGGTGAATGGCCGGGGGTTATTTTCATCGGCGAGGGATATGATAGGGGAGCATTCCGTAACGCCGTAGCCTTCGAGAATGACGGCGTTGGCGCATTGCTGTTTCAATAAGGCATAGGTGTTTTCAGAGCATCTTTCGGCGCCGGTTATGGCCAGTCGCAGGGAATACAACTGGTTTTTTTCAGCGACTCGGACGATGCCGTTAAGGAATGTGGGGGTGCCGATGAGCAGTGTTACGCGGTAGGCTTCTATTATGCGGGCGATTGAGCCTGCATCCATAGGATTTGGGTGGTAGACGGTGGGGACGGCCCCACAGAGAGGGACAAGGATGGTGCAGGTCAGGCCGAAAGAATGGAAAGGGGGCAGGAAGCCGATGAGACGGTCGTTTTGGCGGATGGTAATCACTCTGACCACATCCAACAGATTTAAAAGCACATTGTTGTGCGTCAGGGGGACGGCTTTGGGGAGGGTTTCGGAGCCGCTGGTGAAAATTATTGCTGCGACGGGGGAAATTTTAGCTTTATACAAAGGCGCCCAGCTAATATAGGAGGCGAGAAATGCCCGAAGTTTTGCAAAGGCTGAGATGTTTTGGGCGAGAGTTTCAATAAAGACGAAGCGGTCGCTTATTTCTGAAAGGTCGATGCCCTGCGAGGAGATTTTCTGGACGAGGGTTTTGGATGTAAGGATTTTTTTGACTTCTGTCAGATTGAGTGACTCGATTATGTTGCGAGAGCCTGCGGTCCAGTTGACCATTACGGGAGTTTTGCCGGCGAAAAGCGTAGCCAGATAGAGGGTGTCGGCGGCGACGGAAGCGGGCATCATTATGCCGAGACGGCTTCCTTCGAGATTTTCGATGGGGCGTTTGAGGACGAGACAGGCGGCAATCAGGTCTCGCCAGGATTTTGTGCCGCTTGTCTGGTCTGCGATGATGATTTTAGATGGTGACAAGGCGGCCTGTTTGAGAAAAATCTCCGGTATGGAATTACCTTCGGGCAGGGTAATTTTTTCGCTGCCGGTGTCCTGGAACCATCGTGAACTTATGGGCTTGAGGTCGGCTGGGCCGGAATAGACAAACTGGCCGCACGCAGCGAGCATTACGTCGGCTGCGGTTTGTATCGCATCGACGTTTGCCTGCGGGAAGCCGAACTCTTTTTCAAGCCAGAGCGCCAGGTCTACGCGTGCGAGGCTGTCCAGGCCGAGGTCGCTGCCAAGGCGGTCGGTTTCATTGATTTCTGCAATGCCGGTCAGTTGCGACAGGTAGTTTAAGACCGTCTGACGGGTTGCCGGCGGTATTGATGTGCCGGTGCTGTGAATCGCGGCGGAGGCGGGTTCGGGCAGGGTAATCGTGCCGGACTTTTCCCATATCGTATACGGCACATAAGTATTAGGCAGGGCGTCAATATTGTAGTATGTTTCGAGGAAGCGGTTTAGAGTGTTACGGTCAGCGATGCGCGGCAAATCGGCAGGTTCGTAAAATTCAATAAACACATTACGTTTTGGGGCAAAAAAAACGGCGCCAGCGAGCAGAGAAAAGAAGCCTTTAACAAGAACTTCCGTGACGTTTGGCTGTCGACCTGAAGAGCGGCTGAAACGGCTGCCCCATAAGCCTTTTGTCCGAACCAGCACTATTCGCACATCGGGGTATTGGCGGATAATGCGTTCTATCGAGCTGTTAGAGCCGAGATTTTCCAGGTGACTGCGGTAGATATGACCTGCGGGCCAGAGGAGGAGATTTTGTCCCTGTTTGAGTCCTTCGGCGGCTTCATCGAGTGTTTTTTCTATTTCATTGCGGGCAGATGAGCCATATTGGGTTATGTCGGGAATGGTGCGAATGCCGAAACGGCGGGCAAGGCGGCGAATTAAGAACCTGTCGACCTGGTCTTTGTCGGCGATAGCAGAAGGGGCAAACAGGGGGTAGAGCCAGGCAAAAAGGATAATCGGGTCGATAAGTGCAGGGTGGTTGGGCAGAAAAAGGACGCCTTTTTTGCCTTTGGCCGCGATGGAATCGAGGCCGCTGATTTTGATGCGGTATCGCAGCGACAGAAGCAGTTTTGCAATTTTAATCAGGAGAAAATCAATCATTTGTTTAGACCGCCGGATTATGTTTTTGCTTTTTAAGCGACGATTTTACACTGATTAACGCTATTTTAATAGTGGTAAGGCGGCGAAAAATTTTTGTATGCCTCGCAGAAGACGGATATTTTATACGCTGATGTGGCAAAGCACCGCCAGCGCCCAGACAAGGTCCTTTTTGGCAAAAGCCTTTGGCTCGTATCTTTCGTTTATTGGTACAAGATGAACTTCTGTTTCGGTACTTCTTATTAACTTACAGGTAACTCCTATTTGATTTGTAACACGCACTACGGCAATATGTCCCTCCGCAGCAGGCACCGACGGGCTTACTACCACAATATCGCCGTCGTTTATTCTCGGTGACATACTGTCCCCATCTATCCTCAATGCAAAACTGTCCGGGAACAGTCTGTGAATCTCCTCGCACTGAATGAACTCAACTATTTGCTGGTCGCCCCCGTCGCCGACCTGAATCAGGTTTGCCCGCTGCGTTTTGAGGCCTTCCACCAGCAGCCGGGCCTGTAAATCAATCAGGACGGTGCCATTATGAGAATCGATTATCGTTTTGCCGAGCTGTTTTTTTACCAGCTCTTCAAGTTCGGTGACAGCCTGTGCCGGATTAGTCAGCAGGGTCTGGTCCCAGGAGTAAACTATACCTGCGGCGGTTCTGCCGAGTATTGGAATCCAGCCGGGCCGCTGCGGCACAGTTGGCGGATTTTTGGAGTGAACTGTTTTTTCAATCCCCTTTTTTTCGCACAACAATTCAACAAAAGCGGTAATCGGCTTAACCAAATCCGGGTTTTCTTCCAGCAGGCCGTCTAAACTTCGCAAAAGCGAAAAATTCTGTTTTGTCGAGGATTCATCCGGCCCGGATGTCGATTTTTTTGTATCAGCCGGCGTTTTTTTGCCTGTAAGCAGCCAGTTCAGGTCGGTATTTGTAACCTCGCACATCTTCAGGAGGGTCTCAATCGGCGGAATGCGGTTATTTTCATAATAGCTGTAAGTAGAAAGACTTATGTTTAAAGCCTGAGCGAATTTGCCTTTGCCGCGAGGGCCGGCATAACGGTTTCGTAAAGCCTTTATCCGCTCAATTACTGCTTTTTCATCAAAGACAAACATTTTTTTACGTAAATGCGAAATATTTCTTGCAATATTTCGCAAATGTGTTAATTTTTCGGCACAAGAAACCGATTTATATTATTGTGGATTTTAGAGTCGAATGTCAATTCAGTCAATAAGGAGATTGTAAAGAAATGGCGGAATACGGAAAAAACAAAGAGAAAGCGGCAAAAAGGGCGATTTCGGAAAAGGAGTTAACGAGATTTTCCGACAAGAAGGCGAAATTAACTGAATGCGCAAGCTGTCTTGCAGAGTTGCACAAGCTTCAGGGAATATTACTTGCACAGTTGAACAGGGAAATTCGGTAGCCATCGCACCAGATACCCATTACTAATCGAAAATCAAAGATAGCTGACCGCAAAGTTGGCTGCCGAAGTATCAGGGGACACAAAGGGTTTTAAAAAATAGCGGACGCCGGGTAAACCCCGGCATCCGCATAGAAAGGGAAAAACATGAATAATCAAAGCCGCTAATTCACTGACGCATAGATAGACCATCCTCCATTCTTATTTTGTATGTCGGTGAAACAGAATAAGCACAGATGCACAAGAGCATAAGTACATAAGAGCAAAAAATTCCGATGGCCCTGGGGCACAAGGCCATCGGATTGAAAGGGAAAAAATGAAACGCCACCTTGTAAATGCAGCATTTCGTAGGTCGCAGATGGATTCCCGTCCCTGTTTTCACAGGGACGGCAACTTCTTGTATGTTGTCCGTTAAACATTTTGTGTACATTGAGTTTCCCTCAGCACTGTTTATAGGATTGCGGCAGGTTTGAAAAGTAAAAGAGCACCGCCGCAATTGCGCCCAACCCAGGCCGGCTAGAGCCCATGAGGAACGCGAAAGACAAGCGATGCTCTCTGTAGACCGATTACGCAGGGTGCGACGTCTTGTGCGGTCAAAAGCACAAAGACATCGGTGCCCTTTGTATAAACAAAGAGCACCGAGCTTATCAAACGTTCCCTCAACAAACAAACCAGCCGTTCGGGTTGAAACGTCTGAAATCTCAGTGTTTCAGATTAATTTGGCTGTTGTCCTGTCAGCCGATATTTATATTACTGTTTATCGTCTGGATATGCAATAGAAAAACAAAATTTTTTTAGGGAGGCGTCCGGCCGGAACGTAGATTCGCCGAATACTAAACCTGCCGCAAATCCGCAATTCCGAACGAGGTTTTTCGCTGCTCCGGGAACAAAAAATTGGGGGGTTGATGGGGGAAAACCGGCGAAACTTGACATAGGAGGCCGGGGGTGCGACAATCTGCGGGAAATGTAAGGAGTAAAATGGAAATGAAGAAAGCGATTTTTATGTTGGCGGTTTTGGGATTTTTGGGGGGGTGTGCGAGTAATTCAAAGCCGGTTTTCAAGGTGGCAGTGCAGGGGGGAGAAGAAAAAAACCCGCCTTTGAATATAAAGGCTGAACAGCAGATGCCGGTAGAGATTAAGACGCCGGTGGAAATAGAGGCACGGCAGGGTAAGGTGCTGCCTGTTGAGGTCAAGACGCCTATCGAGATAAGGGCGCAAGGCGGCCAAAGATTACCTGTGGATGTGAACATTCAGGGCGATAAGGGCTTGCCGATAAGAAATGGAGCATTGCAGGTGTCTTTGAAAGAGCCGCCATTGGCGGTAGTTACTTCTGTTTTGGCCGTTGCGATTTCCCTTACAGCGATGCTGGTGGCGCTATCGGCCAAGAGAGCAGGGAAAGTTAAAGAGCGAGGACCCTCATAATGGGTCGTTACCAAACTGACAGTTTATTTGGGGCAGCAGAGGACGAAAAAAGTTGCGCTCATATCATTCGGGTGGCGTTTGAGAGCGGGGTGGATAATGAATTCAGTTACTTAGTGCCGGATGAGCTTTGGCCGATAGGGGTGGGGCAGCGGGTGGAGACGCCGTTCGGGAGGAAAAATAAACTTGAAACGGGATTCTGTGTGGCGATAACGGAGCGAGATTCTTCGGCTGCGCCTCAGAATGACAAAAAATGGTTCAAACTGAAAACGGTCAAGAGGGTGGTTGATAAAGAACCGCTGGTGGATGCGGAGCTGATGGAGCTTGCGCGGTGGATTAGCAGCTATTATGTGTGTCCCCTTGGGCAGGTTCTGGCGGCGATGGTGCCGGCGGCGGTGAAAAAGGGAATCGGTGTAAAAACAGAAAAATACGTATATCTGGCAGACGGCGATTCGGAATTGAGAATTAAGGAATTAAAAAGTAAGAAGCAAAGACTAATTGTGGAATATTTACAGAGCAGAGGGGCGGCTGGGGCGGAGACGGCGATAGAGATGCGAGAACTGCTGGAGGCGGCGGGATGCGGGGAGGGGCCGGTGAGGAAGCTGGCGCAGGGGCTGGTTGTGAAAATCACACAAAGGACGGTTTTTAAGTCGCTGCCGGCAATTCCGGAGGGGATGATACTGAGAGCGGAAAAGGTCATCCTTAACGAAGACCAGGAAAAGGCGATGTCGCATATCAATTCCAAAATCGACGAGGAGAATTTCGGCGTTACGCTTTTATACGGCGTTACGGACAGCGGCAAGACGGAGCTTTATATCAGGGCAATCGAATATGTTTTGAAAAAGGGCAGGGTGGCCATTGTGCTGTTGCCGGAGATTGCGCTTACGGCACAGACGGTGCAGCGGTTCAGCAGCAGATTCAAGAGAATAGCGGTGATGCATTCGGGGCTGACGGACGCACAGCGGAACGTGCAATGGCAGAAGGTAAAGGCGGGCGAGGCGGACGTGGTAATCGGGGCGCGGTCGGCGGTATTTGCGCCGCTGCAAAAGCTGGGGCTTATCGTTGTCGATGAGGAACACGACACAGGCTACAAGCAGGACTGCGCACCGCGGTATAACGGCAGGGACGTGGCGATAAAGCGGGTGCAGTTGGCGAATGCACATTGTATTCTCGGAAGCGCAACGCCATCATTAGAGACACTGCTGAACACGAGGGGCAAAAAGCATTTTGATATGGTGAGGCTGGCCAGGAGGGTGATGAACCTGCCGATGCCGGAGATGAGGCTTGTCAGTCTGCAGGATATGTACTCTGCGCAGAGGGGGCTTGAACTGATAAGCGAGCCGCTGGCGGAGCGGCTGAAGGACGTTCTGGCGAGAAAAGAGCAGGCGATACTGCTTTTGAACAGGCGTGGGTACAGCAATTTTATATTCTGCCCATCGTGCAAGCATACGCTGCACTGCCGAAACTGCGATGTAACGCTTACCTTTCACAAATCGAGGGTTTCGGGCGGGCGAGGGATGCAGACGGTGATGGGCAGGCACATAGATTACGGTTATGCGGTGTGTCACTATTGCCTGGCGCAGACGCTTGTGCCTGAGAAGTGTCCCCTGTGCGGCAAGGGAATGGCAATGATAGGGATGGGTTCGCAGCGGCTTGAGGAGGAAGCGGGGCGTAAATTTCCGCAGGCCCATATTGCGAGGGTTGACAGTGATTCGATGGCGGGGAAGGATTACTACCACGTGCTGAGGGATTTCAGCGAGGGACGGATTGACATACTGGCAGGAACGCAGATGCTGGCAAAGGGGCTGCATTTCCCGAACGTGACGCTGGTGGGGATTATCAGCGCCGATACCAGTCTTTATCTGCCGGACTTTCGGGCGAACGAGAGGACGTTTCAACTGATTTCGCAGGTTGCCGGCAGGGCGGGGCGGTCTGCGAAGAAAGGCGTGGTATTTGTGCAGACGTTTTTGCCTGAGCAGCCGGCGATAAAATTTGCGATGAAAGGGGACTTCAGCGGATTTGTGGAAGAGGAGCTGAAGCACCGCAAGGCGTGCAATCTGCCGCCATTCTGGCGGATGGCGGTTGTGGTGATGCAGGATATGAATTTTGAGAGACTCCAGGCGGCGTGCAAACTGATGCGGGAGCGGATAGATAATATTATCGAGCGGGAGGGGCTGGAGTTGATTGTTCGAGGACCGGTCGAGGCGGCGATAAACCGGATACAGCGTTTTCACAGGATGCAGATAATTGTTCAGGGGCCGCAGGCGGAAAATATATTGCGGCTGTTTACGGCGCTGCGGTCGGAGAAGCCGATTCGGCCTGCGGTGAAGGTCGCTGTGGATATGGACCCTGTAAATTTATTGTAGCTTGCAATCAAGGGATTTGTGTGTTAGACTATAAGTTTGACTTATCGGGGCGTAGCTCAGCTTGGATTAGAGCGCTGCGTTCGGGACGCAGAGGTCGGAGGTTCAAATCCTCTCGCCCCGATTTTTTATTTATGACGGAGAAAATGTTATGCCGATTTTTGAATATAAGTGCGGGAAGTGCGGCAGAATAAGCGAGTTTCTGGAAAATTCCGGTGATAAGGCCGCGAAGCGGTGCTCGCACTGCGGCAGCGAGAATTTGAAAAAGCAGATTTCTACATTCGCGCCGAGGGTCAAAGAGGGAGCGTCAAAGAAGTGTCACGGCTGCAGCGATTTCAAATGCCCGCACGCCGGAAATTGATTATTGATGATTGATAAATGGGAAACTCAAAATACGATTTCAACGTAATCGAGAGAAAATGGCAGCGGTTCTGGGAGGAACATAAGACGTTCAGGGCCGTTGACTGTGATAAATCCAGGCCGAAATATTATGTGCTGGATATGTTTCCCTATCCGAGCGCACAGGGGCTTCACGTAGGCCATCC
>Ga0315294_10009984_pt1 | contig 10409 bp, 9 predicted proteins | sample YL17G13_40_MG_FD_203626 | JGI IMG/M metagenome (GOLD analysis project Ga0315294, IMG submission 203626) | Sediment microbial communities from Yellowstone Lake, YNP, Wyoming, USA - YL17G13_40 | ecosystem: Environmental > Aquatic > Freshwater > Lake > Sediment | place: USA: Wyoming | collected...
CTCACACTGCCCTACCTGCCGCTGGCTGTCTGGCAGGCTCCCTTGGTGCTTCAGGCTCGTGAGACCGGTTTCCATCCCTATGCGCTGGGTGAGATGGTGGAGATCCTGCTCAATGGCTGGAGCACCGGTATCCTCAACTGGGGGTGGCCCTGGGGCACGGTGCTGATGGGAGCGCTGGCCGCCTGGGGCCTGCTGGATCCCCTGGGGACAGCACCGGTGAGGCAGAGACTGGCCCTCCTGGGCTGGCTCGCAGTGCCGCTGGTGGCCGTGTGGCTCGTTTCGTTGCGGCAACCGCTCTTCACCGATCGCTATCTGATCTGGACCGCGCCGGCCTTTTACCTGTTGGTTGCCCTGGGACTGGCGTCTCTGGTTCGCCTGGGCAGCCGGGCCCGCTGGGCTCCGCTACGTGCGCTTGGCCGGGCCGCAGTCGTGTCCCTCGTTTGTGCCGTCCTGGTGTTGGATGGCGTCAACCTGTGGCGGCAAGCCACAGTACCCGTCAAATCCGACTTTCGCGCGGCGGCCGCCTACGTGGCCGGCCGCTATACGCCCGGCGAACTGCTCGTGTTCCAGATCCCCTATGGTAAGTACACCTTCGACTACTACTTTCCCGTCGAAGCGTACCCTTGGGCCGAAGGGCCTTACACCAATCACCGTACCCCGGACGGCTCTTATCTGATGAGCGAGCGCGATGTGGAACGCCAGATGCAGGAGATGGTGGGGAGCCAGCCTGCGGTTTGGCTGATTGTCACGGAGATGGAGATGTGGGACCAACGTGGCCTGGTGCGAGCGTGGCTGGAGGCCAATATGCGCCGGGCAGACGAGGCACACTTCGCACGGGTGGACGTGTACCGGTACGTGAAGTAATATGGGTGATCTTATGTTCTTCGCGCTCTGCGCTCTTTGCGGTATAATACGTCCTGCGTGGACTTGTATCGGGAGGCCCGCTGCAGACAGCGCGGTGAAGTTGGCTTGACTGATGCGGTAGTGCTTCGCGTTTGTCCCCGAACCGGGCAGTAGCAAGGATAAAGTTGTGAGCGAGATGCTTTCCACCATTAAAGTGCCAGTGCTGAGAAGACTACCCATCCGTGTACGGACAGCACTGGAAGCCTTTCAGGAGACGTTAGAAGCCTTTCTTGCAAAAGCGCAAGAGGTCGTGGCCGAAGCAGTGGGGTCAGAGGGTGAGAAGAATGGGCGCGAGTCTGTCTGAGCGTCGCGCCGGCCAGACGCTGGCCTTGATGGCGGAGCCGGAGGTCCAGGTGCTGGCAGAGACGCTGGTGGCCTTCGCCAACTCCGACGGCGGCACGATCCTCATCGGCGTGACCGAGACCGGGCAGGCCACCGGGCAGGTGTTTGCCGATGAACTCGAGGTCGCGTTGCAGTCCGCCGTGCAGGAATGCCGCCCGCCGGTGGAGGTCCGCTGGCACCAGGCGGCGGCGGAGGAGGGCCTGGCGTTCGCCATCGTCGTCAAGCGCAGCCCCGAACTCCACAGCCTGGCCGATGGGCGCGTGCTGATCCGCGCGGGCGTCGAAAACCGCCCTCTCAGCGGCGGCGAGATCCGCCAGTTGGCCGCCACCAAGTCTACCGGCGATTTTGAGGCGGAACTGGCCCCTGGTGCGCGGCGGGAGGACTTGGACGAAGAGACCATCGCCGAATTCGTCGCCAAGTGGGAGGAGCGCCAGCACCGGGAATGGACGCGCCCGGTGGACGCTCTGCTGCTCGAAGTGGGAGCGTTGAGTGAGGACGGCCATCCTACCGTGGCAGGTGTCCTGCTGTTTGCCCGTAACCCCCAGGCGTTTCTGCCCCAGAGCGGGCTGACCTTCGTCAAGTTCGTCGGCACGCTGCCCCGGGGCGAGTCCGGCCAGCCTGGCTATGGCCGCCGTGAGGAGATCGGCGGGCCGCTGGCACGCATCATCCAGCGCACCTGGGAGGTCGTCGGTGAGGAGATGCGCATCGGCGCGGTAGTCACCGGGCTGGAGCGGGAGGAACGCACCGAGTACCCCGTCTCCGCTGTGCGCGAGGCGCTGGTCAACGCCGTGGCTCACCGGGACTACCGGCTGGGCGGGCGACGCATTGAGGTGCGTATGTTCGCCGACCGTATGGAGATCACCAGCCCGGGCGGCCTCCCCGGCTTCATCACGGTGGACAACATCGTCGAGGAGCACTTTTCGCGCAACCCGCGCATCGTCATTGGCCTGTACCAGTGGGGGTACATTGAGGAATTGGGCCTGGGTGTGGACCTGATGATCGAGGAGATGGTGCGGGCCGGCCATCCTCCCCCCAGGTTCAGAGATACCCCATCCTCCTTCTCCGTTACGCTCTACAACGTCCGCGAACGTGCCCCCTTGCCGGCCTGGACACGCACGATGAACGAACGGCAGGCCAGGGCGCTGGCCTACGTGCAGGAACACGGCCGTATCACCAGCCGCGAATATCAGAACCTCTGCCCGGACGTGAGCGCCGAAACCCTGCGGCTGGATATGGTGGATCTGGTTGAGCAAGGCATCTTGCTCAAGATTGGAGCCAAGAAGGGGACGTACTATATTATGAAGTAGATGCAGTTTTACTGCTTCATGGAGTTCTAGTCCGGCATGAGGCATTATCCCAAATTATCCCAAATTCTATTTGGGATATATTGTCTATCTTGGGGAATTGATCGTCTTATGTTATCATAATCACACATTGAGGAGGGAATCCAATGGACCTGCATCTAAGCGATGAGCACCGTATGATCCGTGACATGGCGCGAGACTTTGCCCAGAAGGAGATCGCGCCCATCGCCGCCCATCACGACGAGACGGGCGAGTTTCCCCACGAGACCATCAGAAGAATGGGCGGCCAGGGCTTCATGGGCATCGAAGTGCCCGAAGAGTACGGCGGCGCAGGCATGGACACGCTGGCCTACGTCCTGGCCCTGGCAGAAATCTCCAAGGTGGACGCCTCCCACGGCGTCATCATGTCCGTCTGCAACTCCCTCTACTGCTATGGCCTCCTGCACTATGGCACGGAGGAGCAGAAGCAGAAATATCTCCGGCCGGTCGCCAGTGGGCAAGTCATCGGAGCCTACGCACTGACCGAGCCTCAGTCTGGCTCCGATGCGGGCAACATCCGCGTGACGGCCAGTCTGTCTGCCGACGGCACCCATTACGTGATCAACGGCACCAAGTCCTGGATCACCAGCGGGCCGGTGAGTAAGTACATCGTGCTCTTTGCCCAGACCGACCCCGACGCCAAGCCACGCTACCGGGGCGTCAGCGCCTTCATGGTTGATACCGAGCAGCCAGGCTTTTCCCGCGGCAAGATCGAGCCCAAACTGGGCATCCGCGCCTCCGCAACCTGCGAGATCCACCTGGAAGACTACCGGTGCCCGCTGGGAGCCCGGCTGGGCCAGGAGGGGGAGGGCTTCAAGATTGCCATGACGGTGCTGGATGCGGGTCGCATCGGCATCGCCGCCCAGGCCCTGGGCATCGCCGAGGCGGCCTACGAGGCCTCTCTGCAGTATGCCCGTGAGCGCGAGGCTTTCGGCCAGGCGATAGGCCAGTTCCAGATGATCCAACAGAAACTGGCCGACATGAAGTGCCACATCGAGGCCAGCCGGCTGCTCATCTACCAGGCGGCGCTGGCCAAGCAGGAGTCGAAGGAGACCGGTCGCCGCTATACCCTGGAGTCCTCGATGGCCAAACTGTTCGCCTCCGAGACGGCCATGTGGGTCACCACGCAGGCGATCCAGATCCACGGCGGGATGGGCTACAGCAAGGAACTGCCCGTCGAGCGCTATTTCCGCGACGCCAAGGTCACCGAGATCTACGAAGGTACCAGCGAGATCCAACGCATGGTGATCGCCCGCTCGGAGACGGGGCTAAAGTAGGACCTGCGGAGAGCCAGGAGCGCTATGAAAGCCCTTTGCTTCTACGAACACGGCGGTTTGGACGTCCTGCGCTGCGACGACGTGCCCGACCCCGAACCCGGCCCGGGCCAGGTGGTGGTGCGGGTACGGGCTTGCGCCCTCAATCATCTCGACACTTTCGTGCGGCAAGGCTGGCCTGGCCTGAAGTTAGAGCTGCCCCACTGGACCGGGGCGGACGTGGCCGGAGAGATCGCCTCCCTGGGTGAAGGGGTCGCCGGCTGGCAGGTGGGCCAGCGGGTAGTGGTGGAGCCGGGTCTCAGCACCCGTGAAGACGAATTCACGTGCCGGGGGGAGCACTGCCTCAGCCCCGGCTACGTGATCCTGGGAGAGCAGTTGCGGGGCGGGCATGCAGAATACGTCGCGGTGCCGGCGGCCAGCCTGATGCCCATGCCCGAGGGTTGGGATTTCGCGCTGGCCTCCGCCCCGTTGCTGGTCTCCCTCACCGCCTGGCGTATGCTCATTCACCGCGCCCAACTGCGGGCCGGCGAGTCGGTGCTCATCGTCGGTGCGGGTGGTGGGGTCAACTCGATGGCCATCCAGATCGCCAAACTGGCCGGCGCGACCGTCTATGCCCTCACTTCCACGGAGCAAAAGATAGAGAAAGCCCGTGGACTGGGAGCCGACGTGGTGCTCAACTACCGGCAAGATCCCGAGTGGAGCAAGACCCTCTTCAAGATGACCGGGCGGCGAGGAGTGGACGTGGTGGTGGACAACGTCGGGCGGGCGACCCTGGCGCAGAGCGTGCGCGCCATAGTGCGAGGGGGGCGCATCGTCATCGTCGGCAACACCTCCGGTCCCCAGGTCGAGATTGACGTGCGCTTCATCTTCGGCAAGCAGATCAGTATCATCGGCTCCACCATGGGCACCCATCAGGACTTTCAGGACGTGATGGGCCTGCTGTGGGCGGGGAAACTCAGGCCGGTGGTGGACCGGGTCATGCCGCTCAGCGAGGGCAAGGAGGCGTTTGCAGCCCTGGAGCGAGGGGAACAGTTTGGGAAGATTGTGCTCACGCCGTAGGAACGAAAAACCCACTGGCTAGCCCAGGGCTTGCCCAGGCAGGCCGCCAACCCGGCGACTCTTCACCAGAGGGAAAACGAGCGGCACTCGTTTGTTTGTATGCATATTATAGCCTGGATTCGGTTTGATGTCAAGCAAATGGAAGAAAAAACGCCTTACCCGCCCCCAGAAATGGGTGCTCGCCCTGGCCCTGCTGGTGCTGGCCCTGGGACTGGCGAACCTGGGGCGGGCCGGGTTGGCCCTGCGTTATGCGGCTCTCCTGCCCGACCTGCCGATGACGGTCTCCTGGGCTTACCTGGCGGCGATGGGCGGTTTCTGGGGGCTGGTTTTCATCTCCTGTGCGGTAGGGCTTATGCGCTTTCGTCCCTGGGGCCGGTGGGCCACGCTGATCGTGGCGACTCTCTACCAGGCCCACGTGTGGGTGAACCACCGGCTCTTCGATGCATCCGACTATGCCCTCCAGACCCGGCCGCGAGACCTGCTGCTGACAGTGCTGTTTCTGGCCTTCGTCTGGGGAATGCTGAACTGGCCTGGTGTGTGTAAAGTGTTCAGGCCGGGAGGGAACGATGAACGAACGAGCGCTAATACACCTGGATGATCGGGAAAGGGCAGCCATCCGGGAGTATCTGCACCAGTTACGTATGGTCTATGGCAGTACTGTTCTGCGAGTTGTCCTCTATGGCTCAAAGGTGCGCGGCGATTTCGATGCCGAGTCGGACATAGACTTGTTTGTGGTGCTGCGCAAGCCAGATGGCGACCGACGCGAGCACCTGGAGAAGGCTGGGTTTAAGATTGGCCTCAAGTACAATGTGGTCCTTTCCGACCTCATTGTTGACCAGACCAGGTACGACTGGATGCGTCAGTACCGGGAACCTTTCTATGAGCAGGTAGAGAAGGAGGGGGTTGATCTATGGACGACGCCCGCCGAGTAATCATCCGTATCCGGCTGGAGAAATGCGCCGAGGACCTGAAGGCAGCACGACTTCTGTTGGGTCAAGGGACCTACCGCATTGCAGTCAGCCGTGCCTATTACGCGATTTTCATGCTGGCCACTGCAGTCCTTCTGACACAGGACATAGCCCGAAGCAAGCATTCTGGAGTACTGGCTGCCTTCAATCAGTACCTCGTAAAGCCGGGATTGATCGAAGCGGAATACGGCCAGATCTTCCAGCGTGCTTTCAAAGCCCGAATGGATGCTGATTACAGCGACTCTGCGTATTTCAATCAGGAACAAGCCAAGCAGGCAATTGAAGACGCTGAACGCTTCGTCAGGCGTCTGGAGACTTATCTACGCGAGACTGGTGCGCTTCCTGACCAGGATTCCGATTGAGGTAACGTCACCATGAAGCGGTTCGCTGTTCTATCTGATATCCACGGCAATCTCCTGGCCCTAGAGGCGGTCCTGGCCGACGTCCAGGCGCAGGGCACGCCCGACGCCTACTGGGTGCTGGGCGACCTGGCGGTCTTTTTCCCCTGGCCGGTCGAGACGCTGGCACGGCTGCGGGCGTTGCCGGACGTCGCCTTCCTCCAGGGCAACACCGACCGCTACCTGGTCACCGGCCGCCGCCCTGTACTGTTCGTGCATACACCCGCAGATTGGGCCGACACCACCCGCCTGGCGGAACGCGATGCCAACTTCCGCTGGACTGTGGAGCGGCTCTCGTGGGCCGATTATGAGTTCCTGCGCGACCTCCCGACGCGGCTGGAGCTGGACGTCCCAGGCTACGGCCGCCTCGTCGCCGTCCACGCCGTCCCCGGCAACGACGAGACCAGCCTGGTTCCCAATACCCCCGACGACCAGGTGCGCCCTCACCTGGCCGGATTGGACGCTCGCTTGCTCCTGTGCGGCCACACCCACCGGCCCATGGACCGCGTAGTGGACTCGGTTCGATTGGTCAACGACGGCAGTGTGGGGCTGCCGCTGGATGGCGACCCCCGTCCCGCCTACGCCCTGCTCGACTTTGAGGGTGACCGGTGCACCGTTACCATCCGCCGCGTGGCCTACGACCTGGAAGCAGTGGTCGCCGAACTGGAGCGAGTGGTGCACCCGGCGCGAGCCTGGGCCAGCCGGGTGCTGCGTCAAGCCAACCTGGGAGGATAAATGCCCAAGGAGAGGTTGACCCCCAAAGAGCGGTGGCTGGCCGTGCTCAGGCGCGAGAGGCCGGACCGGCTGCCGATGGACTATTGGGCCACCCCAGAAGCGACACGTAAGTTGGTGCAGGCGCTCGCCTGCTCCGATCAGTGGGAGATGTTCGACAGGCTGCACATAGATCGGGTCGTCACCGTCGGCCCCCGCTACGCCGGCCCCCCCATCGAGCCTGGACACGACGTGTATGGATGCCGGTATCGGGACGTTGACTACGGCAGCGGGGTATATGCCGAGTGCATCTACCATCCTCTAGCCCACTACAACACGATCGAGGAGATTGAGCGCAACTATACCTGGCCCACCGCCGACTGGTTCGACTATGCGGTGGTCCCCGACCAGATCCGGGGCAAGGGAATGTACCCCATCCAGGGCGGCGGGTCGGAGCCGTTCCTGATTTACAAGGAACTGCGCGGCATGGAACAGGCCTACATGGACCTGGCGCTCCATCCCGACCTCGTCCATTACTGCCTGGACAAACTGTTCGATTTCTGCTACGAGAACACGCGGCGCATCTACGAGGCGATTCCAGGGCAGGTGAACATCTCGTACGTGGGTGAAGATCTCGGGTCGCAGGAAGACCTGTTGATCTCGCCTGGGATGGTCCGCGAGTTCTTCCTCCCGAGAATGAAGCGGATGGTAGACCTGGTGCATCAGGCTGGCGCCTATGCCTTCTTTCACAGCGATGGAGCGGTCAGGAAGATCATCCCTGACATGATCGGGATTGGGGTTGACGTGCTCAACCCGCTCCAGTGGCGGTGCAAGGGGATGGATCGCCGGGAGTTGAAACGGGACTTTGGCGATCAAGTAATCTTCCACGGTGGGGTTGACAACCAATATACGCTGGCCTTCGGGAGCGTGGAGGAAGTGCGCGCCGAGGTGATGGACAACATCCGGGTCCTGGGCCAGGGTGGGGGATACATCCTGGCCCCGTGCCACAACATCCAGGCGGTTAGTCCCCCTGAAAACGTGGTGGCGATGTACGAGACGGGGTATGAATATGGGTGGACGTGAGCGATTCCACCGGAAAGCGGGGTCGCACGCGGCGACGGGTTGGACGACGAGAGGGAGGTAAGCCAGAATGGGGGAGAGAGCGCTGGAACGTACGCCGCCTGGCACTCGATTGCCGGCGGCCTTGGAGGCTTTCTTGTGGGACATCAACCCCTGGTGGCAGGGCAAGCCGATGCGACCTCTGCCACCGTTCCGACGTTGGCTGTTTGAGCCCACGTTGCAGCGGCTCAAGACAGGTTTGGCTCCGGTCACCGTGTTGCGTGGCCCTCGCCAGGTCGGCAAAACTACGCTGCAAGAACACACGATTGATCACCTGCTTCACCAGGAGCACATCAATCCCAGGCGTATCTTTCGCATCCAATTTGATGAGATTCCGCCTCTCAAGAGCGTGAGCACTCCAATTCTGAGTCTGTGTCGCTGGTTCGAGGAGCACGTTCTGGGTGGATCGTTCAACGAATGGGCACGTAAGGGAGAACCTGTTTTCTTGTTCCTGGACGAAGTGCAGAATCTGGCCGATTGGGCGACGCAGATCAAGACCCTGGTGGACCATCAAGCCATTCGTGTGTTACTCACAGGCAGTTCCGCATTGCGCATCGAACGGGGGCGCGACAGCCTGGCTGGCCGTGTTTCCACGCTGGAGATGAACACGTTGTTGCTGCGGGAAGTCGCCTTGTTACGCGGGTGGGGTGAAATCCCGCCTCTACTTCCCTTCAATGGGCTAAAGGCGCTAAAGGAGCGAGGCTTTTGGGAAACTCTGCGCGAGCATGGCTTGTGCTATCGCGAGGTGCGAGACCAGGCATTTACGGCTTTTTCCGAACGCGGGGGCTATCCGGTAGCCCAGGCTCGAGCCGACCGCCCATGGGAGGAAGTGGCTGACCAACTCAACGAGACGGTCATCTATCGTGTGATTCAACACGACCTGCGTCTGGGTGAGCGTGGGCGAAGGCGAGACCAAGATCTGTTGGAGGAACTGTTCCGGCTATGCTGCCGCTACGCAGGCCAGGCTCCTGGGCAACCTATCTTTGTTCACGAATTGCAGTCGGCTATGTCCGCCAATATCGGCTGGCAGCGAGTGTTGGCTTACCTGAGGTTTCTGAACGATACATTGCTGATCCGCCTGATAGATCCCCAGGAACTCCGGCTGAAGCGACGAAGAGGACGCCCCAAGATCTGTTTGTGTGACCACTCGCTGCGTGCTAGTTGGCTGCAGGAAGTGGTTCCGATCACGCCAGATGGGCTTGAGTGCTTACCCCATCTCAGCGACCTGGCAGGACACGTAGCAGAGAGTATCACCGGCTATTTTCTGAGTAGTATTCCCGGCTTGGACCTCGCCTGGTTCCCGGAACGGGGGGCAGAGCCGGAGGTAGACTTTGTGATCACAGTGGGCGAGCATCGCATTCCGTTGGAGGTCAAGTATCGCAAGCACATTGATGACCACCGCGACACCCTGGGCTTGCGAGCGTTCATAGAGAAGGCCGTCTATAATGCACCATTTGGCATTCTCGTGACCCTTTCTGACGATGTGTCGGTCGCTGATCCTCGCATTGTGGCATTGCCGCTCTCGTCACTCTTGTTGCTCAAGTGAACTGGGCTAGAGGAGCAAGGCATGGACGATCTGAAACGCACCAGGCAGCAGTGGGAGAAGGCTACTGTCAAGCCGCTCCTCGAACGCTTCCCCGAACGGCGGGAACACTTCGAGACCCTCTCCGGCATCCCGCTTGAGCGGATTCTTACCCCCGCCGACGTGGAGGTGGACTATCTCCACGACCTGGGCTTTCCTGGCGAGTACCCCTTCACGCGGGGGGTGCAGTCCACCATGTACCGGGGCCGGTTGTGGACGATGCGCCAGTACGCCGGCTATGCCACCGCCGAAGAGTCCAACGCCCGCTACAGGTACCTGCTCCAGCATGGGCAGACCGGCCTCTCCGTCGCGTTCGACCTGGCCACCCAGATCGGCTACGATGCCGACGATCCGCTGGCCGCCGGAGAGGTGGGCAAGGTCGGCGTTTCCATCAGCAGCATGGATGATATGCGGGCCCTGTTCGCCGGTATCCCCCTGGACCAGGTCAGCACCTCGATGACCATCAATGCGCCGGCCGCCATCCTGTTAGCGATGTACATTGCCGTCGCCAAGGAGCAGGGGGTAGAGCCCCGCGCCCTGTGTGGCACGGTCCAGAACGACGTCCTCAAGGAATACGTCGCTCGTGGCACCTACATTTTCCCGCCCCGCCCCTCGATGCGGTTGGTGACCGACCTCTTCCGTTACTGCGCTGCCGAGGTCCCCAAATGGAACACCATCAGCATCAGCGGCTACCACATCCGGGAGGCCGG
>Ga0315294_10009987_pt1 | contig 10407 bp, 21 predicted proteins | sample YL17G13_40_MG_FD_203626 | JGI IMG/M metagenome (GOLD analysis project Ga0315294, IMG submission 203626) | Sediment microbial communities from Yellowstone Lake, YNP, Wyoming, USA - YL17G13_40 | ecosystem: Environmental > Aquatic > Freshwater > Lake > Sediment | place: USA: Wyoming | collected...
AAGATTGCGTCCCGCACTTCATTGCTTACCGCAACGTCTGCCGAACCGACCATATCCTCAAAATCTGGAATCTCTGCCTTTGCCGTTTCCACCCGTTTCGCCCAGGTGTTGATCACCTTCATGCGTTCGGCTTCAGCTCTGGCGTTTGCTTCCTTCTGCTTCTCTTCCCCTAATCGCTGGTCCACCCGATAATCCACAAGCGCCTGTTGGTACTCGTACATATCTGTGAACTGCTCTGGCTTGGGTTCACTTTCAAACTTTGGCTCAGTTATTGGCTGCGCCTTGTTTTGCAGTTCCCTGACCTGGACCTCCAAAGATTCCCGCAGCTCGCGTTCCCTACGGGCTTCATCCCGTGCTGATTCGCGCTCTTTAGTTATCTGAGAAAACCGCCTCTCCAACTTTGGATTTGGCTTGCGTTCATCCGTTGCTTTCGCTTCATCTTCACCACTTGGATCACTCTGGGCCACCTCTTGGGACGGTTCTGCTGGAGTTTCCTCAACAGCAGCCGCGTCCTGGGGTAATGGATCAGCTAATCCCATTCGCTTGGCGTTAAATTCGGCTAAATTTTCACTTGTCACCACATTGGCTGCAAGTCTTTCCGCTACTTCAGACATAGGTTTCCCTAAGAATTTACCCCGTGAACCCCACGGGTAAGGGTTATGCGTTTATAACATAAGATTATTCATTCGTCAAAGTGTGCCAGCCCTGCGGCGTTTTTCATCACCTTTACGCATAAATTCAGCGTGTTTTGCTTTATTACCTTCTAAATTTGCTTTGATATATCTTTCTTGTTCAAGGCGTTTCATTTTTCTATGTTCTTCCGCATGAAATTTAGCTTTTTCTTCATGTTCTTTGGCGACTGGATGCGGGTGGGCATACATAGCGGCGTGTTTGTGTGAACTCATTGCCTCTTGATGATGCGTTGCAGTTTCAGCTTTTTGTGAATACTTTGCCGCATCCCTTGCAAACGAACGATAAGATGCTGGGTCTTTCATTGCCGTAGGAGAATTTTTCTCCATAAATGCGCGGTCATGTTCTGCTTTATTTTCGCTGGTTACGGTTGGCATTTCAGTTCCTTATTGCATGGGTTGGGGTTGTTGCATAGGCTGCGGCTGCATTTCTTGCGGCGGCTGGGTGAACGGGCTTGCGCCGTGTCCAATGTCGGTGGCGGCAATAGCTGCAAACTGATTTTGCTCCATATTGCGCTTTTCAATCTCTTGAATTAAGCGTCCCGTGTCCATGTGGTGCAACAAAAGCTGAACAATCGCATCGATTTCGGTCTTGTTTTGCGAGGTAATAGATCGGGTGTTTTGGTCGTTTACCTTGACCTCTGCCATTGTTTCGGTGTTGTGCGCCCGTGCGGTCACATCCATCAGCTTGCGCTTGGTTGCGCCTTCTTCGCGGATTTGCGCCACTTGACCACGGTTGTTGATCTCGAGCTGCGCGGCCTGGAGCTGCTGCTGCATATCTTGCAACTGCTTTTTGCTTGCAGCCAGTTCCATTTGCGCCTGGGGTGGAATGTCGGACTTTTCGTCCACTTGGGCCATTGGGTTCATTGCCGCCAAGCGGTCTGCAATTACGTCAGCGCCTGGGAAGTCCATGTTCCGAAACACCAGATCGCCAGCAATATTGAACAATTGTTCGTTGCCCGTCAGCAGGGGCATCATGGCTTCAACGGCTTGCTGGCGCTTGGTTTGGAATCCTGGACCAGTGTCCATCACCACATCATATTCGCCAACGGTCACGTCATTTAGCATTTTGCCCACTTCATCTTTTTCGTTGATGGTGGTCATGTCGGGCTGACCATCCGACCCAATGATCCGCATTACCCGCTGGGTATCGTAGATGTATGGAATCAGGTCCAGAATGATTTTGCCCGTGTGCCGAATAGAACGGGTCATATTGTCGTAAAAGTGGAAATTGCTTAGATCAGTTTGATTTTGCTGCCCCTGCAAGGCTTTGCCTGAGATATTCCCAGACGGCAGCTGGTTGGGGTCTAGGATGCCCAGCACCATCTGCAAGTCCGCAGAAATAGCGCCAGCGGCCTCCATGATGCCCAGGGGTGGGGGTTCTGGCTGCAATCTGGTTGGGCGCTCCGCTGGTACGCCCTCAATGTCTTTCTGTTTATAGCGCAAGACGGGGGTTGACTTAATGTTAGCCAGCGCCCATTCGTTTTCGTGCCCTTCGTCTTGACCTTCTGCCATCAGCCATTTAGCTTTGGGGGCCAGGGCAACCGATTCGGTCATGCTGGTGCGCCAGAAGTTATACATCCGCTGGGGGTCTTTGGCAAACCGCACCAATCCATAGCGCTTGCGGCGGTCATCCACGATCACCTGTGCGCCATAGCATGGGACAACAGGTATGTATTTGCCAGCCCAGGTTTTCTCCTCTAGGATTTCTATGGCGGTCATCTTGACCCACTTAACGGCTTTGCGGAATGTGTCGCGTTCGTCCACAACGGTCAACCCAGATGCCTCAACCCGTTCAAAGAAATTGGGAGAATCGGCAAAATGCACCGTGTTGTCGCTTAATTGGTACAGCTTCGCACGTTCGCGCTCCACATAGAAATACTCAGCAATGCGTATGTCTTCCTTGGTGATCCATGATGCCGTATCGTCCCCAGTTGATCGCTGGGTGAAGTTAGCGCCATCGTCCGCATCTGGGTAATGTTCCCGAAAAACCTTTTTGTCCATAACGGTAGTGACAAGGCATCGTTCAGCGTCCGACCCATCAGGCAATACAGAATTGGGGTCGAAATAGACCGTAAAAGGGTTATCAACCGTGTCGATGTATATCTCTTGGTTGAACGAATCTTCGCTCACATAGCGGGTATTGATGCGCCAGTAGCCCCAACCCATCCGCACGGCATAGTCAAAAGCCGTGTCGTAAGCGGTATCAGCGTTTGAATTCACCTCAATATGGCGGGTCATGCCTTCAATGACTTGGGCGATCTTGTAATCTGCCAAGTTATTGACGGGCTGCACCTTGATCCTGGGGCGCTGCATCCGCTGCTGGTTGGTCACCTGTCGGATGTAAGCATCGATTTTATTGATTGTCAGGCATGGCCTTGCTTCCAGGTTGCGTGAGTTTTGGATTTCCACGGGCCATTGGTCGCCAGCGGCAAACTTAATGTCTTGCAAGGCTTCGGCACGGTTCATCGAATCCGCATCATTGCTCAGATGCCAAAAGTCAATCGCTTTTTGAATTCGTTCGTCTTTAGCTTGTGGTGTTCGTGCCATTGGTGTACCTCTTTAATTAATTATCCCATCCAACCAGCAACCATTGCAACCTGTGCCTTGGGCTTCCTTGCGGCTGGTTCTTTAATCATCAGCGCAATGTACCGAAACGCATCCGCGCCGTGAGAATAGTGGTCATGCAACGGGTTTCTGCTGAATTGCCCTGTTGCTGGATCGACCTCATATCTGTAATGCCGTAGGCAGTTGATGCCGTCCGCAGCATTATCGCGGTCAAAGTAACAGCTTGGAAATATGGTCCTGGCGGCATTGATTGAGTCCAGGATAGGCACTCGAGGCAAAATCTGGGTCTTGTACCCTGCCGCCCTCACAATGTCATCAATCGTGCGCCCAGCTGCTGCCAGCGTCTTGTTCTCCGCATCATGCGGCAACCACACCTTGTCGTACACATAGCCAAACGTTTGCATGGTTGCTAGGTAGTGGCTAATGGTCTTTTGGTTGTCCTCAATGTAGCGGATTAGGCGGGTTTCCATGCCCACAAACTGCAAGAACCATATGGCGGTGCTATCGGCCCAACCCAGATCAAATACAGCATGAACGGGTTTAGTCGCGTCATATGGCACTTTAGTCAACCGCCCATCCAGTTCGGCCTGTTGCAATTCTTTGGCAAAGATAGCCCCATCCACCGATTGGCGGCACAAACCCTCCCAAACTTGGTTGTATGCCTCTATGTCGCGGTTCTTCAGCGCATCTTTTTCCAGCATTAGGGTTTCTGGAAACCAAGGGTTGTCCGACCAGTTGATCTTGATCTGGATGCAGTCCTGGGGCGGTTGCAACACAAACCGCTGGTAAGTTTCGTCTGTTTCCAACTCAGGGTTAAAGCTGATCCATATCTCTGACCCGCCCTTGCGAATGGTTGGAATCAGGATATTCCACGATAAACGGCTGGTGGTCTGGGCTTCCTCCACCCAGCAAATATCCACGCCCTCATAGGATTTGATGTTGCTGACGTTGTTGCGTAGGCCAACAAAGGCGAATTCTGTCCCGTTCTTGCCCCTGATGCTGTTTTGGGTGATCTCGTAGAACTCAAGCAACCCCAAGGCCGCGATCTGGTCGCACAACAGTTTGTGAACGCTGTCTTTGATGGAGGTCTGGAATTCCCTGGCGCACAGGATGCGGATGGGGTCTTTGGCCCCTTTGATCAGCAGCGCCCTGGCTATGCCCCAACTCTTTGCGCCACCCCTGCCACCGTACGCCACCTTGTAGCGGCTTTTCTCAAATAGCCCCGCGAGCTTGATTGGGAATTCCGCTTTAGCCAGCGCTTGAGTGACTACATCATTCATTCGGCTTTACAAAGGTTACCTGGATGCCTTGCAAAAGTGGTGCGCCGTTTTCCCCTGTGATCTCAGTTTTCGTGCTTTCACGGTACTTCTTAGGAAACCTTGCAGCCATTGACCTTGACCACAAAGACGGGTTCAGCTTGTCGCTTTCCTTGTTTTCGATCATGTAAGCCTGGGCTTGTTCTTCCCACCATGCTTGCTCATATGTCTTAGCATCTTCCAAGGCTTGCGAAAATTCTGGATGCCTATCTCGCCATTCGTACAATGTTCTTACAGGCGTGTGCAATTGGAAACATATCTGCTCAATTGACTTGCCGATGCGCCCTAACTCCACAACCTGTTCGCAGTATGCTGGATCATAGGTTGAAGGTCTACCAACAGGGCGCTTTTCGGTTTGTTCCATTACTTTTTAGCCGTCTTAGCGGATTGTTTGAATGCCGCAGCGGTGGGCGCACCTTTGGCCCCAGGGGATCGCATCCTCTCCACGGGCTTGCCTTCGGCCTTTTGCTTGGCTATCCGTTCTTGCTTTTTGTGGATGTTGGCATAAAGTCCAGGTTTCATTAGCAGTTCCAGTTCTTGAGTGATGCCTTGGCCCGTTCTGCTGGGCCTTTGGCGTTCTTAACTACGCCCTCCATCCTCGCGCAAAAGCTGGCTTTGCGTCCAGCGTCTGCCTTGGTCTTTGGGTTTGGTGCTGGGGGCTTTAAATTGCTGTTGTTCTTGGCGTTGTATTCTGCCCGACCCTTGGCAGTCATACCCGCGCCCTTGTCCGTTGGGTTGTAGGTTTTACCCTTTCCCGTGGTCTTGTGGGGGATTGGCTTGTCGTGCTTCATTTCTTTTTCGGAGCCTTTTTCTTTTCGGCTTCCCGCTTTACGGCGTAACCGATAGCCACCGCCTGTTTGGGCGGCTTGCCAGCTTCAATCTCTGCTTTGATGTTAGCCTTCAGCGCCCTGGGGGTCATCGATGCTATCAGGGGCATTTGTTTGCTCCAGTTGGGTTAACCAATATTGGCAGTCTTGAACCGCCCCGCCTATCGCCTGGAGGTTTTGCTCCATTAGACGGGCCTGGGCGGTTAAGGCTTCAATTCGGGCTTTTAACGCTGCCTCGTTCACAGTTGGGCAACGTGAATTGTCGCAAAATTAATGGTCAATGCTTCGGACAATGATCCAGCACTTGCATTAGTGATGCCAATGGTGAATGACCCAGCCGCCACTGCCACAACAGAAACCAAGTAAGTTCCTGCCGTTGCTGCACCGCTTGCAATTGCAATTACGGGAATGTCATACGCAGAAATTACGCTGTTTGTCACCACAAAAGCCACTTCACCAGCAGACGCTAATGCTGCATTGTTGGTCACAATTTGACCAACTGATGCGTTAATGGTCACACCTGTTGACTTGCTTGTAGCTTGGGTCACAGTTGCGGGTGCAACCGTTGACGAACCCGTGTTATAACCGATTTGGCCTGATGTGGCGGCGGCGTAGATTGTGGCTGACCCTTTAAGGTCTTGATCTTGATATGCTACGCCAATTGCAATTGAATTTGCCATGATGTTTCCTTAAAAGGTTTGGGTTTCGTGATTATGCTTCAACAACGGCACAAATGTCCGCTTCTTGAATAACTTGATAGTCCTGCCCAGCAACGTTGTGCGTGGGCCAATTGAGATAGTCGCCGTTCCCATACTTGATGAAATCGCCAACTTGCACATCAGTCACCAATGGACCGACTGCCATTATTGTGCCTTCGTTAAAGGCTTCCTTGTTGTTAACCACAATGATTTCCGATAACGTCCGCACTTGGGGACGCACCACTACACGGTCACGCAACGGCTGCAACATCTTTTTTCCTCGTATATTTGCGTTTTGGGGCTGGAGTGAATGTGTCGGTCATTATGTCGTACATAGGCAATTTGACCATTTCCACAGGTTTTTCAGCGTGTTCGCCGCACCAATCGTTTTCATGTTTGTTCAACATTTGCGGATAACGGCGGCAGCTGCCCATGATTTGGGCGTTCTTGAAGAACAAACAGTTTAGACAACTAGACACCGCGAATTCCATCCATGTCTTCGCGCAATACAGCGCCGTTCAAACCAGCAGCCATCCTCTCAGCCAAACCTTTGTTTTCGGCTTCAAATATACGCAGTTCCCGATGTTCAGCGGGAGTCAGAACCTTTAGTTCCTCTGTAGGTGGCATCACTGATGCGCTCCGTCCCGCCAATGCCGTGGGCACGAACCCTTTCGAGAGTTTCATATAACCTCCTTTTAACGTCATTTTCTTCTAATTTAGGCAACTTGTCAAGCTGACTTGCCCTAGCTTTGCCTTTTCCCAGCGAATTATCAACAATTTGTATGCTGACACGCCGGTTTTTTGCATATTTCTTTTGCAATTCTTCAATTACTTGCCGCGAACCCATGTGCGTTTTTAGATGTTCGCCAATGGGGACGGTCCTGCCTGACCCCTTTTCCTTTTCCATCCTGGTTGCCCGTGCCAATGCGCCATGTTCTAGGGCTTCAGCTGGGTCGCGGTAGGTGTAGATGATTCGGACCTTGCGCTTGGCTTCCAGGGCTTGCTTGATCTTTTGGTCAGCAGTCGAAAACTTGTTCATATTGGTGTCGTAGATCATTTCAGCTTTTGCAAGTGCTGGATCAATTTTTTCCAATACGGTCAAGGCCGTTGTTTTTCCCGCACCAGTTCCACCAGCACTAAACACCACCGTGTTATCCATGCCCTTGGGGGTTGGCTGCGATAGCTTGTCCGCAAATAGCCTTTTCATGAATTTGCTAGACGGCTCGTGCACGTCTGCTGACCTTGTGCGGTCTTCACGATACTGCGGTGACATTTCCCGCGCCACATCTGTATTGATGATTCGCCCAGCTTTTGATTCTGGATGTGCCGCATATTCTTCAATCAACTGCGGATATTGCGACTCCAATCTTTGGAAATATTCCTGTTCGATTGGATTAACCAGTGCTGGCGGCATTTGCGGCACAAGCGCCGAAACCCTATTCAAGCTAGGGTCGGCTTGTGGTTGCCCCGCCGCCATCATTGCGGTTAGGGGATTAGCCATTACTGGCAGCTTTTGCGGTCGTGCGTGTAACAAACGCCGCTAGAACGTCCACCGTCAAATGCCTTGTCCGCGCCGACTTTGTTAGTCATGGCATTGGGGATGTTCTTAATTGCGCTACCTTTTTCACCAGTTGAATCGCTGGCCTTAGGGTTACCCGCCATGCTTGCGTGAGTGCCGTAGCCTTTGGGTTCGTTTTTCATCATTTGAGCCATGATTATCCTCATTCTAAGGTTAGTAAATACAAAGTTGAATTGATCAAAGACGCAATTTCATCAACGATGTTTTGCAGCTCTGAATCGGGGGGGATTTCTAAACGGGCCTCTTGAACAAATTCTTTCAAATTGGTCAAATATTCGGTGGGCGTTTCTTTGTGTTGGTGCAGCTCGTCAGGAAATTTTTTCATCCTGGTGTTGTAGCGGCCTTGGTAGCTTTCAGCCAAGCTATCAGCTAGATCAACAATTTTGGGGTAAAACTTGCCCAGCGCTTTGTGGGTTGCATAATCCCTTGTCTGCAAATGTTGGAAGTGCGTGATTGTTCCCGCATGAAACAGCGTAGCGACAAATTCGGCAACTTCTTCATTTTTCATGCGTGAACTATACCAAAAAAAGGGGGGCAAGCCCCCGAATGCTGGCAACTGCTACCAACACGGCTGGGGACTGACCCTTGCAAGGTGGCTGCGTATCAGGTCTTAAAGGCATCAAACCTTTGGTGATCCTGCATCACGACTCATACCATCAATCCCCATGCGTGTTAAAAGCTGGAGGAGGAATTACCAGAGATGGCGCAAGACCTAAGTCGGCAACCACATGAACCATTCAGCCTCACGCCTACATTTTCGCATCAGGCAATGGAATGTCAATAGGCCAGCAGTCACGCAGGGCATCAATTGTCCTGTAATGGGCCTTTAGCCACATTTCTTGGCGTTCCTGGCGGCTTAAATCCTTGCCTTGGTCAATGGCGTAATGACACCCTAAGCACAGCGCAGCGACCAAATTATCGTCAGCTTTGACCCCTCGACCCTTGCCGCCGCCCCAATTTGTGTGTGCCGCTTGCACCATATTGCCCGAACCACAGGCTTGACAATCAAGGCTTGCCACCAGTTTCAGCAACTTTTTTGACCTTACGTATGAATGTTTTGCGATCAACTATTGTCTCCAGTGTGGAAAACCTGTGCATATTTGCACACTCTAGCCGCCTTTTGCGCGTATTGCCTGTAGATATTCTGGATTCTTTGACGATTGTCCATGTCCCGCATTCTGGACATTTCATTGGTGCGCCCTGTCTTGCATTCGGTTGGTTGCCTCTTTTGTTCGCCAAATCTCAATGTCAAGCCTTGATGCCTCAATCTCCCAGCGCAAGGTTTCTTCTTGGGCTATTGCCGCCGCCAGTCCTTTCAGCAAGGTGTGATATTCGGGGTCAGCGTAAGCCTCGCGCTCTTGGGCGTTTGCCGCCTCATAACCCATTTGCAGGGCATCTTTCATCAAAAGGGCTTTTTTAGCCTTCCGAAATTCTTCAAGGTAAACCCGCTGGGCCTTGGCATCGCCATAGGATCGGGCTTTGTTGCGTATGTCTTGGGCGGCTTCTTCTGGTTTCATTCTTGTTCCCTTGATTGAATAGCCTCAATAAATGGCTGGGCAATTGTTTCACCCATTGATCGCATAAATTTTGTTTCTGCCGTAACGCCTTCAAAAGCGGCAGGCCAATTACTTAAATCAATTTTTATTTTTTCACAGGCTTTTAAACACGCTTCACGCTCTGCCTTTGCTATGAGTTTGGCAAAATGCACAATATCTTTATCTGTACAAACAAATAATTCACTTTCTTCACAACTTGGATTTCCATGTGAAACAAACTCAGCCTTCATAGCCATTTCAATAATTTTATCCTGCGTCATTTCAAAACTCCAATCATTCGTAAAGCCCCGTCAGGGCCGTCAATCCTTGCCAAGGTACTACCTGACCAATTCTTAAAAAAATCTTCTTGTAGGGCCGTTAAGCGCCTTTTGGGGCCATTCTTGACTTCCACCAAGAACGTGTGCCCCTTGTATCCCACCAAAAGGTCAACTGGTAGGCCAATGATCCAGACATAAGCGCCAGCGGCTTTAAGTGCTGAAACGATCTGGTCCTGGTTTTGGTCAACCCTAGCGGCATATCTCATTTTTTAATACCAAACCAGCGTCTGCCGATCTGGATGCCAATGCCGTATCTTGGAAAAAACAAAACACCAAAGCCAACGCTGTGCATTTTTTGTACATCAATTTTCATTTTGATCTTTCTTGATTCATTCGGTTTCTAAGGTCGTTGGCAGCGGGTTCACCCCTGCGCTTGGAAATGTCTGCAATCGTGGTTTGCCACCATGCCGATGCCTTGGCTTTGCCCAGCTGCTTGATCTTGCCCTGGTATCTCAAAATCCATTCCCGTGCTTCCGCTTGGCGCATCTCCTGTAAGGAAAAGCGCATAGTCAATCGCGGCGCGACTGATGGTTTGTCCATCTTTTGCCCTGTCTAAAAGTTTGTGTGCGTCAAAGTAATTCATCAAAACACCTCATCATCCATCCAATGTTTCACGGGCTTTGTGCTTGGCAACAACGCGGCAATATCTCGCCGTGTGGCTGGCTTTCTGTCAGACCATTGGTGTTCGCTACACATTGGGCGTTGACCTTCCATATGAACCGACCAGCGTTTTGGGCATCCTGGCACACTGCACATCAGGCGGTCAAAGTTGTCCTGTGGTTCTTCTTTTTTGAAATTAGTGATTGCCATGATATTTCCCTTCAACGATTTTTGCAAAATTGCTTGGTTTCAAAATC
>Ga0315294_10009988_pt1 | contig 10407 bp, 3 predicted proteins | sample YL17G13_40_MG_FD_203626 | JGI IMG/M metagenome (GOLD analysis project Ga0315294, IMG submission 203626) | Sediment microbial communities from Yellowstone Lake, YNP, Wyoming, USA - YL17G13_40 | ecosystem: Environmental > Aquatic > Freshwater > Lake > Sediment | place: USA: Wyoming | collected...
CACACAGCCTATTGCTTGGTTTCGAGACAAGTATCGGAACGGACAGCTTAACCTGAGCAAGCCCTACCAAAGGAAACCCGTATGGGTCGCGAGACAGAAATGCTGGCTCATAGAAACCATCCTCTTGCGCTTCCCTATCCCTGAGATATTCGTGGAGGTGCATACGTCAGAGGACGGGGAACAGGAGTGGGGAGTAATTGACGGGCAACAGCGGATCCGAGCAATCCTTCAGTTCATGGGAACCGAGTTAGAGGCCAGCGAGCAGCAGTACAATGGGTTCGTTCTGGACAAGCTCGAGGATGATGTCAAATGGTACAACAAATCCTTTGACGCGCTTTCCAGCGAGGAAAAGACACAGTTCTTCCAGACAAGACTTGCCGTCCGAGAGCTCGAGCCAGGGGGTGATTCCGAGGTCAGGGACATGTTCAAGCGACTCAACAGGTACTTGACGCCGCTCAATCCTCAAGAGCTGAGAAAGGCCACGTACTTCGGCCCCTTCGCTCGGCTCGCTGAGGAACTGGCTAACAACGAGTACTGGGTGGACAACAAGATCGTTAGCCCCGCCCAGATTAGGAGGATGAAGGACGTACAGTTCGTCAGTGAGCTTCTCATCGGAGCGATGCACGGCCCACAGGCCGGGGACAGCAGCACAATCGACGAATACTACGCACAATACGAGGACTATGACGATGAGTTTCCTGCCCAGCGAGAGGTGAGGAAGCGGTTCGAGAGCGTCGTGGCGATCGTGGAACAGGTTCTGCCGGACTTGAGGGACACCAGATGGAGCAACCAGACAGATTTCTACACACTTTTCGTTGCCTTGGCAGGGCTGCTCCGGACTTCTCTGCCGCCCAGTCCGACCTCCAGCGAACTTCGGCGGCAACTAGACGGCTTCGCGGACCAAATTGCCAGGCGGCTGGCCGACGAACGCGCCGAGGTCCGTGGAGAGGCAATCGACTACGTGCGTGCGGTTGAGAAGGGAGTGAATGACAAGAAAAGGCGCGCGGACCGCCAGGCTGCGCTGCTCGCGGTGATCCAGGATTGCTTCAAACCTAAGACGCGAAAAGTATGAGACAAAGTTCAAGATACCGCATATTCTGCACCGACTCCTTCGAGTGGCTTCACTCACGGACTATTGACAGCGTCCACGCAGTCGTCACCGATCCTCCTTACGGCATAATAGAATACGCCCCAGACCAACTCGAGAAGCGCCGCTGCGGCAAGGGGGGCATCTGGCGCCTACCCATGAAATTCGACGGGCACGAACGGAGTCCCATGCCACGGTTCACCGTCCTTCGCCCATCGGAACGCGCGGGGATCAGGGACTTTCACGCGCGACTTGCACCCTTCCTCCTCCGGGCCCTTGTGCCCGGCGGCCATGTTATCATGGCCTCGCAGAATATCCTCTCCTACCTGGTCACCTTGTCCTTTGTTGAGGCGGGCTTCGAACTGCGCGGGCAGATCATTCGTGTGGTAAAAACCCTGCGCGGTGGCGACAGACCCAAGGGTGTGCACACGGAATACCCAGATTTGTCCGTTACACCCCGCTCCTGCTGGGAGCCCTGGCTCATATTCAGGAAGCCCTGCCAGGGGCGAGTCAGAGACAACCTGCGAGAATGGGGAACAGGTGCCCTTAGGCGACCCTCCCCCGACACCCCCTTCTTCGACATTATCGAGTCGCCCCCCGCCAGGGGTGAGGAGCGGAGGATAGCTCCCCACCCATCGCTCAAGCCTCAGGCCTTCATGAGGCAGATTGTACGCGCAGCGCTACCCATGGGCACAGGCATCGTATTGGACCCGTTCATGGGATCAGGGGCGACGATAGCGGCTGCGGAGCACCTTGAATTGAGAAGCATAGGGCTCGAGATCGACGAAGAGTACTTTCGCCTAGCTAAGCAGGCAATCCCGCAGCTTGCCAAACTCGAGCTCAACGGGGCCTACCCCATGAGCAAGAAGCCTCAAAGCACCGCGTAAATACAGCCCTCGCGGAGGGCTGCCGCCCAGACTTCAACTGGCATTTGCACTTGCCTCATCCTGACGGTTGACACCTTCATCCTCTCAATCCATAATCCAACCCCAACAAAACGTCGTTGAAGGCGTCAGAGCAGGTCAATTAAGGAGAGAATGACATGCCAAAGGGAGCGAAGATACGGGCCATAGGGCTGAACGAATGGCGCACCCCGCCCCAGCGGGAGCAGAAGACCCTGGAAGGCGAAATGGCAACTGCGTCACCTCAGGAGGATCCGAAGAAGAAAGACACCAAGGACTTGCAGATTGCGGTGACCTCGGTGCTGTTCAACCCCGATGACGGCCTCATATATTGCGGCCTCACCGCCATCAACAATGACCTCCTCTATACTTATGACCGCAAGACGGGCGAATTCACCTGCCGCAACTACAAGAAGATAGCGGAGCCTTTTGAAGTTAAGATACACCGCTCGCTCATACTGATGGACGGCCTCGTCTACGGCGCCACGGCTTGCCTGCACGGAGCCAACGAGCGGTTGGAGGCGCCCGGAGGCCGCCTCTTCCGCTACGACCCGAAGACCGGCGAATGTGAAACCCTGGGGCGTCCTGTCCCGTATGACTACATCCAGTCAATCGCCATAGACAGGAAGAAAAAAGTTGTCTTTGGCAACAACTACCCGGTCAACTACTTCTGGTCCTTCGACTTGAAGACCCGCGAAGCCAAGAACCTGGGCCTGGCGGAAATGCCGCACGGCATGTTCTGCGACAGGGACGGAAACACCTGGGGAGTTATCGCGGACAGCCAGCGCCTCTTCAAATACAACGCCGAAGAGGGCTTCACCAAGTTCGACTTCACCCTGCCGAAGTTCAACCGCATGCTTATGGCAATGGAAAATCTCTTCCAGCCCACCGACGAGGATACGATTTACGTCGGCACGCAGGTGGGCGCGGTGCTTGCGCTCGATCCAAAGAAGGTGGAGTTCACTTACCTCGGCAAGCCGTGCCGGGACAATAGAATCCACGGGTTCATGCAGCGGAAGGACGGCCTCATCTACGGCGTGGGCGGAGAGGATGAGCGCTGCGAGGTGTTCGCCTACGATCGAGAGGCAAAGAAGTTCATGGTCCTCGGCCACATGCACGACAAGCAGAGGAACATGGATGCCGCCCGGCCTCACAACGTGACCATTACGGACGACGGGGTCATCTACACGGGAGAAACGGATAACCCCGGCCGCTCCGGCTACATGTGGGAGATAGTCATCGAGGATTAGTGAGTGTCGTCCGTTAAGTTGAGTGCCTTCTGAGCCCAAGACTCTGGCGGGAGCCGTCATTGCGAGTCCGCGGCGGCGGACGAAGCAATCTCATTTCAGGGTGAGAACTGCAGATTGCTTCGCTTCGCTCGCAATGACGCACGGCGCCAGTCTGATGAAAGAAACTCGATAAGATGATCGGCGCGCTGCTTCTGGGCTTGTCCATAAAATGGACACCCTCGTGCTTGTGGCTACCCCTTGGTTGATTTGCGAGTCCGTCCTCGGGCTTGCCTAAAACCTCAACTCTGAGTATAATCTGATTATGGAAGTTGTCATAGCGGGCAGACAACAGAGAGGGACTCCGCAAGAGCAAGAACAACCCCACAGCCAGGAATCCATCCGCATCGGCATTGACATAGGTTCGCACAGCGCGAAGGTGGCGTTGGTCATGGGCGACGGCGAGATCGTCGAGTTCCCGGTGGTGGAGGCACGCGGCGAGCCGCCCCTGCGGCGGGTGAGGGAACTGCTGGCAGATATTTCGGCGCGCTGGCCCGCCAGGGAGTATAAGGTGGGGGCCACCGGGGTGGGTGCGCCGCCGCTTTGCCAGGCGCTGGGTCTGGAGCCGGTGGACAGCGCCTCGGCCATCGCCTCGGCCATAAACCTGCTCGAGCCGGACGTCCGCACGGTTATCGAGATGGGGAGGGAAACCCAGCGGTACTCATCCTTCACCAAAGATGAGATAACCGGCCGGCTGGTGATCGAAGACAGCGCCGTGGGCAGCAAGTGCGCCGCAGGAACGGGATCTTTCCTCGACCATATCCAGAGGCGCCTTAACTTCCGCTCCATAGAGGAGTTCATCAAGGTGGCCGAGGAGGAAGAAAGCCCAGCCTCCCTGGCGGGACGGTGCGGCGTCTTCACCGAATCGGACATCGTCCACCTTTATCAAAAGGGCACCTCGAGGGAGCGTATCGCCGCGGGCGTGCACCAGGCAGTGGTGAGGATGTTCAAGTCCTCGGCCGGAAAGCGGAAGAAGTTCCTTCCGCCGGTTGCCTTTATCGGGGGAGTATCGCAGAACCGAGCGGTCCGGAAGTACCTGGTGAAGGAACTATCGCTGGAGCCAAAGGACCTCTTCGTGCCGCAACACAGCCTCACGATGGGAGCCATAGGCGCCGCGCTCGATGCGAAGAAACCCGTGGATATGGCGAAGGCCATCTCTATCCTCGACGAAGCCCTGGCCCGCCCGCTGGAATACCATTCCACGGAGCCGCTGCGACTGCGGGAATCCGTCTTTCTCAGCGCGGGCGACGAGGAGCCTCTGCCGGAAGAGGTCGAACTCGCTGCCCTGGGGGTGGACATCGGTTCCGTAAGCACCAAGGCAGCCTTGATCACGAGGGTGGATGGCCGTTGGAGGCTTCTAGCCAGTTATTACCGGCGCACGGACGGAGACCCTCTGGCAGCGGTCAGGGATACCGTTTCACGGATTCACCAACACGTATTGGAGAGCCGATGCCGGATCGGGAAGGTGGTAGCCGCGACCACCGGCTCCGGCCGCTACCTGACCGGCGATTACCTCGGCGCTGACGTTGTCCGCAACGAGATAACTACCCAGGCGGCCGGCGCCACCACCTTCGCGGCTGATGACATTGAATCAATCCTCGAAATCGGAGGGCAGGATTCTAAATACGTCCGGCTCGCCCACGGCGTGGTTACCGATTTTGAGATGAATAAGGCTTGCGCGGCGGGAACCGGCGCCTTTCTGGAGAAGCAAGCGGCAAACCTCGGGATCGAAATCACGGACTATGGCGACCTGGCCCTGCGCGCCAAAAACCCGCCGGAACTTGACTGGACCTGCACCGTATTCTCGGAATCGGCGATGATCACCTACCAGCGCAACAACGTGCCGGTGGAGGATCTGTGCGCAGCGACTTGTATCGCCTCTGCCAAGAATTACCTGCACAAGAACGTGGGGCACCGGGAAATGGGGGCGAAGGTCGTCTTTCAGGGAGCGGTCGCCTTCAACAAGGGAATGGTGGCCGCCTTCGAGACGATACTCGGGAAGCCCATCATGGTGCCGCCCTACCCCCATTTGACGGGAGCCATCGGCGCTGCCCGCATCGCCTACGAGACCGCGCCGGAGCAAAGCCGCTTCCGCGGTTTTGAGGCCATTGCCCGCGGACAATACTCGGTATCCTCGTTCGAATGCAAAGGATGCGCGAACTCCTGCGACGTGAATACCTTCCAGGCGACGGGCGGGGAGAAATACTTCTACAACGATCGGTGCGAGAAGTATAGCGCCAAAGACAAGTCGGCACTGGGAGAGGGCTTGCCCGACCTTTTCGCCGAGCACGAACAACTGCTGCTGGACGCCTACCAAGAGGAAGCGCCGACGGGCGCCAAGCGAGTGGGCTTCCCCAGAGGACTGCTCTTCAGCGAGTATTTCCCGTTTTTCAAAGCGTTCTTGACCGAGTTGGGCTTTCAGGTGATCACCAGCGATGTCAACCAGCAGGTAGCACAAACTGGGATTCGCGTGGTCGCTGCGGAGACCTGCTACCCCGTTAAGGTTGCCCACGGCCACTTCGCCAACGTGTTGGAGAAGGGCGTTGACTATCTCTTCGCCCCGTCAATCTTGCAGACGGAGCAGCCGAATCCCAATTACAGGCAGAGCCAGAGTTGCCCCTATATCCAGTGCGCCCCCGAGATGATTCTGGAGGCGCTCAACCTCGCTGAAAACGGCGTCAAATGGCTGACGCCGCGCCTCTTCTTCCGGCGAGGGGAGCGTCATGTCCGCCGGGTGATGCGCGAGGTGGCCCACGAGTTGGGTCGCACCGTGACCGAGGCGGACAGCGCTCTCGCCGCCGCCCACGAGGCCTTGAAACGTTTTCGTGCGGCTCGGTTGAAGCGGGGGCGAGAGATATATCAAGCGCTCGCCAAGGACCAAATGGCCTTCGTGGTGGTGGGACGCCCCTACGCCTTGTATGACCCCCTGGTCAACATGAACGTGGGACGAAAGATTCGCGACCTGGGCATCCTTCCCATCCCCATGGACTTCCTGCCGCTGGACGAGGAGGACCCGTCAGCCCATTGGCCAAACCTCTACTCGCGCCAGATCCAGAAGAAAATCGCGGCCGCCAAGTTGATTCGCCAGGACCCCAGGCTTCGAGCCATCGTGCTCACCTACTTCGCCTGCGGGCCGGATTCCTTTGCCAACCCCTTCTTCAAGGACGAATTGGCGGGGCCTTGCTACATCATGCAAATTGACGAACATACGGCTGACGCGGGAATCATTACGCGCCTGGAGGCCTTTGCCAATACCGCCCTCGGCGTGAAGCGGGAGGTCGCCGCCGCTCCCGAGATCAACACTGATGATGCGGCCCTCGGCCGGCTCAACGGCCGGCGACTCTGGATTCCTTACGCCTGCGATGCGGCGCACGTCCTCGCCAGCGTCCTGAGATCCTACGGTTTCAACGCCGAGGTCCTACCCCGTTCGCCGGATCCAGGGCTCAACCTGGCGCGGGCAAACATCTCCGAGGACGTATGTCTGCCTGCCCTGGCAACAACCGAAGACATGCTTCTGCGCGCGCAACAGCCGGACTTCGACCCAGAGAGGGAGTCCTTCTTCCAGGGGAAGTCCGAAGGGCCGTGCCGGTTCGGAATGTATCACATGCTCCAAAAGCGGATCTTCGAAAAAGTGGGCCTTCACACCGTGGACCTGGTCACCCTGGGCAACCGAGACCACGACGGCGGCCTGGGCACCTTCTTCTCCCTGGTGGCCTGGGACGGATTCGTGGTTCACGATCTGCTGGGCAAGATGGTGCTCCACACGCGTCCCTACGAAGTGGAGCCCGGGGCAAGCGACGTTCTCTTCCGCCAGTTCCTGCAGGAGGTCTGCGACCACCTGCCGGCTCATCGCGCCACGCTGGAGTCGGGCCGTGGAAAATGGCAACTCCTGACCAAGCAGCATCTTGGCTACTTCGAGGAACTGCTCCAGCGCGCCCAAAGGGCCTTCCAGGATTTGCCGAAGCGGTCGGAGGATCGGCCTCTGATTGGGCTGGTCGGCGAGTTCTACGTCCGGATTCACGACCCCTCCAACCAGGACATCATCCGCACCCTGGAGAGGATGGGGGCGGAGGTCTGGCTGGCCCCGCCGACCGAGTTCTTTACCTACTCCAACTTCATCAGCGGCAAACTCGCGGAGGACGCCTGGGCCGATACGAGGAACATGGACGACCTTAAACTCATATTGAAAAGCCGCCTTCAGAACTGGCTGGCCGAGCGGGATGAACACCGGCTTTTCTCTGCTGCCCTCCCCTATCTCGACGGGTTCGACGACATACCCGCGGAGATCGTGGTGAGGGAGGGATCGCGATATGTCCACCCTACCTTCGGAGGGGAGGCCATTTGCAGCCTGGGCAAGGCCGAAGACTTCGCCAGGCGGGGCCTGGACGGAGTAGTCAGCGCCATACCTTTCAACTGCATGCCCGGCATGGCTGTGAGTGCCCTTTCGCATGCCGTGCGGCGGCGGCACAACAATATCCCGTTCATCAGCATGGATTATGATGGTTTCGTTGATTCCAGCAGAGAGGCAAGGCTGGCCTGCTTCATGACGCAGGTCAGGGAACGGCACCGCAGCCGAAGACACAGATACGCTCCAAGCATGGTTCAAGTCGAGAGAGGTAGTTCCTCATCTCAGTGAGGGATTCGACCAGGGGATCGGCTTGGTCGAGGCGGTCAGGACACGGCCCTGGATGGCGGACCAAGTCGTTGTCAAGCCCTTCCCGATTATCGAGATGCCGGCAACAGAGGGAACCCTTGAACCCATTTGGGCGTTGACAGGCAGTGAGGGCGACGGGACTGACCCGCCTGTCGGAGACGGGGAAGGCCAGCGCTAGCCGACGGACTGAGCATCTCGTAACCCAAATGGCGGCGCTGTCGGGACTACCGGACCTGGGGCTTCCCGCCCCGCTTGACGGAGAAAGGTTCAGAGAAAACGCAGGCGGGGGGAAAAGTATCGCTTTCGCTTGCATAATTTGTGCAAAGGTGGTATAATGAATGATTTTAGAAACCAAGCCAGCGAGGTGGAACATTTGTCTGCCTTCAACAGCACGACGGGAGGGATGATTACCTCCCCAAGCCTAGTATCCCTTCAACTCGATTCCTTCAAGTGGTTAGTCGAGAAGGGATTAGCGGATGTGTTCAGCAAGTTCTCCCCCATGGAGGATTTCGGCGGCAAGACTTTCCTGGAATTTGGAAAGCATCGAATCGGCCCACCGAAACGTAGCATCCGCGAGTGCCAGGAGACGGAAGCGAGTTACGAGGCCCCCCTATACGTCCATGCCCGGCTCGTTGACCGCACCTCTGGTGAGGTGAAGGAGTCCGAGGTATATCTGGGTGACATGCCCTACATGACGGAAAAGGGCACTTTTCTGATCAACGGGGCCGAGAGGGTGGTTGTGAGCCAACTTGCTCGCTCCCCGGGCGTCTATTTCAAGAGCGTCCTGGACGTAAGCGGCAGGGAACTATACTCGGCCCAGATCATTCCTGACCACGGCAACTGGGTTGACTTCGAAATGGACGCCCAGGACGTGATCAGGTGCAGGATTGGGCAGGGAAAGCGCTTTCCCGCCACGGTCTTGCTCAAGGCTCTCTCTTCTCCCTATTTCCCGGACCTTGCCGAACCCCCTCTTCGATTCAAGAACGACGCCGATATCATCACCCACTTTGCCACTGAAGTCACGGTTTCTCCCTCGCATCTCTCTCCCCAGATTCTGGTGGGGAAGAGAGTGCGGGAGCGAGTTATCCACCCCCACAGCGGGGAGGTTCTGCTTCCCGCCTTGGGCCTGATAGACGCCAAATCGGCCAATGTCATTGTCGAACTGAAGATCAAAGGAATCAACTATCTGGAGGTGCCTCATTGCATCGAGGCAACCTTAAAGGAGGATCCCACGGAGGACTCCGGCGACGCCATACCGGAACTCTTCCGCCGCATTAAACTCTCCGAGGCGCCGAACCGCGAGACGGCTGTGAAGATCCTCTCCTCTTACTTCTTCGACAACCGACGATATGACCTGGCGATGGTCGGCCGGTTCAAGATCAACAGCAAGTTGGGGATCAACCTCCCCCCGCACACCAGCCTACTGACCAAAGAGGACGTGTCGGCCACCCTTTCCTACATGGCCGCTCTGGTGCGCGGCCAAGGCGAGGTGGATGAGATTGATCACCTGGCGAACAAAAGGGTTCGCGCCGCCGGGGAATTGCTCCTCGAGCAATTCCGCGTTGGCTTGAGCCGGGTTGAGAAGATCGCCCGAGAAAGAATGAGCACCTTGGACCAGGAAAAGATGGTGCCCTCCTCCGTCATAAACTTCAAACCGCTCCAGGCGGCCATCCGCTCGTTCTTCGGCAGTGGTCAACTCTCGCAATTCATGGACGAGGTTAACCCGCTGGCTGAACTCACTCACAAAAGGAAACTGAGTTCACTGGGCCCCGGAGGCCTGAGTCGGAGAAGCGCCAAACTGGAGGTGCGAGACGTTCACCACTCCCACTACGGCAGGATCTGTCCCATTGAGACGCCGGAGGGACAGAACGTCGGGCTTCTCGGCTCCTTGACCGTTATGGCCAGGATAGATGAGCACGGATTCATCCAAACGCCTTACTATAAGGTAGTCAATGGCAGGATAACCGACCAGATTGATTATCTTTCCTCTGCCCACGAGGATAAGTATTTCATCGCCCCTGCTGATGCCCCGAGGGATAACAAGGGCAGGATCGAGGGCGACCGGGTCACGGTGAGGCACCGAGACGGATTCCCGGCCGTGCCTCCCTCCCAGGTGGACTATATTGATGTCTCTCCCAAACAGATTTTCAGCTTGGCAACCACCCTCATACCCTTCCTGGAGAACGACGAACCTACCAGGGGACTTATGGGCGCCAACATGCAGAGGCAGGCGGTTCCCCTGCTGAAGCCCAAGGCTTCAGCGATCAGAACTGGGATGGAAGGGGTCGCCGCCCGAGATTCGGCGGCCGTTGTCGTGGCGAAGCGGCGGGGCCGGGTGAGGAAGGTGGAGGCCGAAAGGGTCGTCGTAGATTCCTCGCCCGACTCTCTCACCGGCCAGGTCTTGGCCCAAAGCATTCAGCACCCGTCAACGGGACAAGTCATCGCTGAAGCAGGCACCACCATTGACGAGAAACTCGC
>Ga0315294_10009990_pt1 | contig 10406 bp, 12 predicted proteins | sample YL17G13_40_MG_FD_203626 | JGI IMG/M metagenome (GOLD analysis project Ga0315294, IMG submission 203626) | Sediment microbial communities from Yellowstone Lake, YNP, Wyoming, USA - YL17G13_40 | ecosystem: Environmental > Aquatic > Freshwater > Lake > Sediment | place: USA: Wyoming | collected...
ACCCGTGCCCCATCTGCTTTCTCACCACACTCCCGTTCTTCGTCTCCACCAGCGCTTGATCGTTCGTCCGCCGCGGCCTGCTCTTGGTGAACTCGATCAACAGCTTGTTGAGCAGCTCCGCCACGACTCGGTTGACGAACTCACTCCCGTTGTCGCTGTGGAAGCCACGCACGACGACGGGAGACTGCGCCAACAGGTCCTCCAACACCGGGACAAGGGCAGCTTCGCAGATCTGGTCCACGGCACCAACGATCTCCCACTGCGTGACCGCATCGACCGTGTTGATGTGGTAGACGCCCTTCTTCCCATCCCGATCTCCTTGGTGAACGGTGTCGACGCGCAGGTAGCCGGGCCGGCCGTGCGGCTCGGGACGCCGGCGCTCTCCGTAGCGGGACGTCGTGGGGTGGGTCTTGGCGATGAAGGTGGTTGCACTGCGGTACGCCACGTCGTGGCGCAGGCGGTAGAGGTGCGCAGGAGAGATGTGGGACAGGCGAGCGAACTCGTGATGACCGAACAGGCGGACTTCGCGGCGCAGGATGGCGATCGTGGCCGGGGCAGAGAGGCGATCGTGGGCTTCATCCACTTCCGCGAGGAGCAGGCGATCCTGACGGGTGAACTGGGTAGAGAAGCGGTGTCGCTTGTACGGAATGACCCGCACGTGCCCCGTGCGCCGATACTGAGCGATGAGGCGAGTGAGTTGGGCGGGCGAGAAGCCGCTGATCTTCAGAAGGTAGCGGCGCAGGAGCCCCTTCTCTTGTCGTGGCCGAAACAGGTAGGCGTAGCGCCGCAGCGTCTGTTCAATCCAGGCGTAGGTCTCCTGGCGAGAGTGGCCAGTGAACGTGAGCGGGACGCTGGCGTCGAGGAACGCCTCCAGTTACACACAATTCATCGAGCGAGTGTCTTCCAGCACAAGGATCATACCTCCTGGGATTCGTCCCTCGCGCTGGGTTCGCTACCCTTCCCTCATGCTCGCCTCGCATGAGAATCGCCACCCCTCTCCATGCTCATCTCGCGTGAGACAAGACTGGGGCTTGACCGATATGGTTTGATATCGTATTGTTCGGCCTCAACCTATGGGGTGGAGGTGCGGTTACGATGGACGATGAGTCGAGGAAGGCCGCTCTCGAGCTCTTGGCAACCGCCGAGGACGCCTACGTGACGACGGTGGCGCCGGACGGATACCCGCGGACGCGAGCGATGTTCAATTTGAGGAATCGAACTCAATTCCCCAGCTCGGCAGGTGCCTTTGCCGGCCACGAACGGGACCTTCTCATTTATCTGGGGACGAACACGTCCTCGGCCAAGATCGACGAGATTCGCCGAAATCCCAAGGGCTCTATCTACTTCTGTGACCATCCCAGCGTGGTCGGGATGTGCTTCGCGGGCAACTTCGAGGTTCTCACCGATTCTAAGCTTCGCCGGGCTTTGTGGGTCGACGGATGGGAGCGCTACTACCCTGCCGGGCCGGAGGATCCAGACTACACGGTGCTCCGAATGCTGCCGGACTCCGTGTCGGGGTGGCTCTCGTCGCGCCGAATTCACTTCGCACTGAGGGATCGGTGAAGGACCTCCGCGAGGGCGGGTTCCTGATGGCGAAGGTCCACCAAGTCGCGGGAAGGATCTTCGCCCGCAAGCTCCGGGAGCACGGGGTCGAGGCGATCAACCCGGCGCAGGGCCGGATCCTGTTCGTCCTGTGGCAGGAGGACGGCATTCCGATCAGCGAGCTTGCCAGACGGACGGCGCTCGAGAAGTCGACGCTCACGAGCATGCTCGACCGCCTCGAAGAGTCGGGCTTTGTCGAGAGGGTCCGCTCGACCGAAGACCGGCGGACGATCCTCCTCCGCCGGACCGAGAAGGACAAGGCGTGCCAGAAGGGGTACGTCGCGGTCTCCAAGAAGATGAACGCGCTCTTCTACGCGGGCCTCTCCGAGGAAGAGATCGACGCGTTCGAGGGAGTCCTGCGACACATCCTGGAGACCCTCACGGCGTTCGAGGCGGAAGATCGCTCGGGGCCTCGACGCAGTTGATGCCTAGACAAAGGAGGAACAAGATGGAATGTAGACTAGAGCGCGCCACGATTCACTACGAGGAGACGGGGAAGGGGCGACCGCTCCTTGCCCTGCACGGCTGCCCTCTCGACGGCCGCTCGATGGCCGCCACGATCGAGCCTCTGTCCGGCCGCCGCAAGGGTTGGCGGCGGATCTACCCCGACCTCCCCGGCATGAGGAGGACGAAGGGTCCCGACTTGGCTTGTCTGCCAGGACCAGGCGCTCGAACTTCTCGTTGAGTTCGTCGACCGCGTCATGCCCGGTGAGAGGTTCTGCGTCGCCGGGCTTTCCTACGGGGCCTGTTGGCCCAAGGGCTCGTGCATCGCCTGGCTGACCAGATGGATGGGCTCTTGCTCATCGTCCCGGGCATGGGCCCGAGCGAGACGCGGGCCCTACCCGCGCGGCGCGTGCTCTGGAAGAGACCGGTCGACATCACCGGCGTCCCGCCGGAGGAGGTCGCCTCGTTTGAGGACATGGCTGTCGTGCAGACCCAGGGCACCTTGAAACGTGGAAGCGGAACGTGACGCCGGCCGCGAACGCCGCCGGCGGGGAGTTCGTCGCGCGCTTGCGGAAACGCTTCGCCTTCTCGTTCGACCTCGCCAGGCTCGCCCGGCCCTTCGACGGGCCGGCTCCTTTCCTCCTCGGCCGTCAGGACAACGTGTGCGGTTACGCCGACGCCTGGAGCGTGATCGAAAGCTACCCCCGCGCCACGTTCGCCGTCCTCGATCGCGCGGGGCACTGGCTGGGGCCGGGGATGGAACAGGAAGCGTTGTACCTGGCGCTTGGGAGCGAGTGGCTGGACTGCGTCGAAGCGGAGGCGCCGCCGCGTCCGCCGATGGGCGGCGACGTGCGGAGAGCCTAGGAGGGTCGATGGGTTGCCTTCAGGCAACGTGCCTGCCGCATCTCCTCGACCCTCGACGATTCCAGGGAAAGGAGGCAAAGCCGCCGCTCCTCTGCGGCGGCTTCTTGAGGCCACGGCATCTCGCGCCGACTACTTGAGGTAGACCAAGTCCATCGTCAGGCCGTTCGTCCCGCTCGGGGTCGCAAGCGGGTTTGAGACCTGCGCGTTCCCGACGTAGTTGTAGTAGGCGTAGGTGAAAACCTGATTCACGGTGTAGATCAGGCCGAGGTCCTTGGCCAAGGTCACCTGGTATTCCTTGTAGATCTCAAAGCACAGGTCGAGATCGAAGGTCGCCGCGCCGAGGTCGGTCAGCTCGTCCACCCGCTTCTCCACGTCGGTGATGTCCCCGGTCGCCGCGGAGTAGTGCCAGGCATGCAGTCCGCCCGTCGAGCGGTAGACGTTCGCTCCGCTATGCGGCTCGGTCCCGCCGGTCAGGCCCATGCAGATCATTTGATAGTCCTCCTGCCCCATCAGCTTGTTCACGAGGACATTGAAGTCGAGGAAGCTCGTCGTGACCTTGATCCCGCATCGCCGCAGGTCATCCGCCAGGATGAGGCAGGCGCCCTCCCGTGTCTTGTTCCCTGCGTTCGTGTTGAGCTCGATCATGACGGGCGTCCCGTCCGCGAGCTCGCGCCAGGTGTCTCCGTCGCTGTCGATGATGCCCATGGAATCCAGGAGAGCCTGTGTCGCCGAGAGGCTGTATTCGAAGACGACGGCGTTGTTCTCCGTCACGGGGCCGGCGTAGGAATCCCTTCCCGCGTAGAAGGGCGACAAGTAGCTCACCGGACTCCACTGCGGAACGGCCAAGCCGTTGAACAGGTTTTGGATCATCGTCTGCTTGTCGATCGCATGGGCCACGGCCTCGCGGAACCGCAGGTCGCGGAAGAGGGCGCTGTATCTAGGATCCTGGGTGTCCCAGTTGAACGTGAACCAGGTCGTCCCGAACACGGGCTTCTCGGGATCGACCAGGACGACGTACGGCTTGGCCGCCTGGCCGGCTCGCAGGAGAGGGACGTCCGTGGGCCGCGGCGCGAAGCAGTCCAGCTCGCCGTTCTGGAACTTGAGGAGCGCCACGTCTTGACTGGCGACAATGAGGACCACGTACTTGGAGAGGTAGGGGAGCTGCACCTGGTAGGGATCGTAGTGGTAGTAGTAGGGGTTCCGCCTCATGACGACGTTTAGATCCGGCGTGTAGCTCTCGACCATGAACGCGCCGAGGCCGACGAGCTCCTTGGGATCGGTGTCGAGACCCCAGACTTGGTTGAAGGCGTCCGCGGCCGCCTCCGGGTAGAGCTTTCGCACGTAGGTCTCAAGCTTGTGCTTAGGTACGATGCTGGCGCTCAGGCTGTTCAAGAGCGGCCGGAAGGGCACGGAAAGCACGAATTTCACGGTGCTTTCGTCCACCTTCTCCACGAGCGGGTAGCTCTCATCCGGGAGCTGGAGGACGTCGCGGGTGTCAGTTTCTACGTCCGAATTGAGGTAGAGGTCGAGGTACGAGAAGACCACGTCGTCCGCTGTGAACGGGGTCCCGTCCGACCACACGATGCCTTGTCGAAGGTGGAAGGTGATCGTGAGGTTGTCGGCCGACACCTCCCAACTCTTGGCGAGCTCCGGAACGTAGTCGCCAGAGATTGGGTCGAGATTGATGAGGCCGGGGAACATGATGTTCGTGAACTGCGTCGTGCTCGTCTCGTGCGCGGTGACCGCGTTCCACTTCTTGGGATTGCCGATGGCCGAGACGTAGAGCGTCCCCCCGCTCAGCCCTGGCTCGAGCTTCTCGTAACTCGTCCCAGGAACGCCCAAGGGAACGATCAGGGCATCCTCGGGCATCGTCGCGTATCCCATCGGCCACGTCACCGAGGAAACAAGAACGACGGCCAATACCATGAGGATTCCCAAGACCTGTCTCTTCATGCGCCACCTCCCAGTGAAACCGCGCCAAACCTTCGACTTGCGTCCAGACCAAGCGCCGAGCCCTCGGCGGCTTGCCCTGCGGCATGAGGCCACGTCTAGCCCCTTCGCGCACACCTATCTCAATCAGCAAAGCCTAGATCCACAACCAGGATAGCCGATTGTGGGTCCAGCTCCAAGGTGGCACCGTGGGGTGGTCCGCGGCCATCGTGTGCTGCAATGGCCGGAGAACCTTAGAGAGAGAAGGAGTCCCTGCTGTCCTTCCCACGCTTCTCCCACTCGTCGATCCCTCTTGTCCGCACGTAGGTTCCGAAGGAGCACGGCTGCCCAAGTTGAGGATCACGGTCGCCAAGCGTGCCGTTCATCAGGATCTCGTCGATCGGTACGTGGACAAGGTGAAGGCTCCCAACATGAGCGCTCCATGCCACCGGTTCACGGAGGGGCAGTCTTACGTCGTCGACGGGTTCCCGGCCAAGCCGGCCGACTTCCCCTGCGACTGGGCGTGGGTCGACATCCAGCGGGACGTGGCGATGATCCTCTTCGGCGCTGACCTTCGCGGGACGGCGAAGCCGGGAACCGCGATGCCCTGCTGTAGCGACGGCTTCCGACCGGTCTCATTCCTCGTCGAGCGGATCGAGGAGTAGAGACCGCCGAGAGACGCGTGCGCATCACGGAGGGTGAAGAAGGGGCTCAACCAGGAGCTCGCCGTGCGGTTCATCCCCCAGAGCGCCTGGCCTCGTTTTGTGCCTGCGGCCACGACATAGGAGACGAGTCTGTCTGTGAACCGGTCGCCCAGTCAGGGGATGTGCCCGTGGGCTCGGGCGGACGTCGAGTCGTTCGCCCGGATCGCCGCCGAGGAGAGAAGGCTCGACGGGGCGACGTCCCCGAAGAGCGGGGTCCGCTGCTCTGCGGCCGTGTCCCGTCCGGTCACGTTTCTCATCGACCCCCCCGAAGCGCAGACCGATCCAACGATCTGAGCGCGGCCGCAGCCCTCGAAAGACCTCTGATCCCGATGTCGAGAGCGAGCTCGGGCGGCGGGCCAGCGGGCCGGCTCTACTCCGAGAAGCCCCCGAGCACCGTTTGCATCGTGGCTCGGTACTTCGCGAGCGCATCCCGTCCCGCCTGGGTCAGGCGCAGCATGGTGTGGGGCTTCTTCTTCACGAATTCCTTCTCAATCGCGACGTAGCCGGCCTCCTCGAGCCGAGCGAGGTGCGACGAGAGGTTCCCCCACGTGAGGCCCGTCGTCCGCATGAGGAAGACGAAGTCCGCGCTCTCGACCAACGAGAGATAGGTGAGCACGGCGAGCCGCGCCGGCTCGTGCACGACCCGATCGACGCTCTGGAGGACCTGAACGTGAGCTCCTTTTCCCCCGGGGAGCTTCACCCTACGCCTCCGCCTTCGGGATGGGGAACGCTCGCAGGAAACGCACGAGCACCCCGATTCCCACGACGGCGATGATTCCCGCCGCGATGGCGAGCGGGAAGTGGAACGTGATGCCCGCGTAGTGCTCGAGGACCGTCGACGCCAGGGTCCCAAGGCCGAGAAGCCATCCGTAGAGATACACGCGGCCGACGCCGGCGCTCCGTGCCACCACGCTGAAGATGAAAACAAGCAGCGCGGAGACCAGGATGTCCAGGTCGAACGTGTGTAACCATCCGGGGACCTTTCCGAGCGGCGGGCCGGGAAGGATGGAGGTGGCAAAGAGCGTCCACAGGACGAGCGTGAGGAGAACCACGACGAGCGTCACACGGAACACGAGTGTGATCGTCCGCCTGGTGCCCGGGAGGGGGTTCGCCACCCCGCGGCGCGGGATCACAAGAACGACCCTGGCCCAGGCCGCGCCGAGCAGAAGCACGGTCAGAGCGAGGCCGAAAGCCAGGAAGTTCCGGGTGGGACCGAGAAGTTCCCGTGTGACTGGGTAGACGCTCATCAGGAGAAAGACTGACCCCAGGAGGATGTCCCACAGGCCGTCCTCGAACCTCAGTAGTCGAACCGTCTTCTTCCTTGCCTCTCTGGCCTCGATCATCTCAGTCATGGCCTCTCCTTCGCGGCATCACATGCCGCCATATTCTTTGCGATACAGTGTACACGGCACGGCACCAAGACGCCAGGCGATGCGACGGATCCACGCAAACTAGTCTTCCAGAGGCCTCTCCGCTACCTACGGAGCGCTATCACGCCATTCGTGTGGGAAGGAGGGCGCCCGGGGGAGACAGCGCCGCGCCTTGTTTGCGGCGGCCCCCCACCGGGCGTGTCGGGATGGGCTTGCGATCCTCTCGTCTATCGGCTGGTGGCGCCAGCTGGACTCACAACGGGCCCGCTCACTCTTCGCGCCTCCGTCCCAGGGCCGGAAGCGTCCGCCGCTGGCGAACCCGCTCTGCTAGAACATAGACGCTGAGATCACCGCCGAGAAGGTCCAAGTCCGGCGCGCGCTCCTCCACCATTCGCCGCAAGGGTTCGCTGCTTCGCGGAGACGGCTCGTCCACGCCCCTCTCCTGGGACGGAGAGGGATGTGCACCGGAATCCATCTTTGTGAAGGCGTATGCGCCTAAGACACGCTCTGTCATGATGCGCTATGATCGTACATACAGCCGGCACTGCCACTCCGTTTGTCGGCGATCAGGCCAGCAAGGGGGAGACGATGAGAATCCGTTCGCCGCTCGACCCGGGACGCCGGGACATACAGGCCGCCAAGATAGATCTTCTTGCCTGGGCCACCGAAGGGCAGGAAGAGGTTCTTGGCAAGCTCTTCGGCAGCCTCACGAAGAAGGCGCAGGACACCATCACGTGGTATCAGCAATCGAGGCGCCCCAAGAAGCGAGGAGCGATCTGCCTCCGCGTCGGAGCCATCCTGCTTGCAGCGGCCGCCGGGTTCCTGCCTCTTGTCTCGCAGATGCTCGGCCGCGACGGCGCGCTAGCTCTTGCTCCGGCCTGGGCCACCGTGGCCGTGGGCCTCGCGGCGACGCTCCTGGTCCTCGACCGGTTCTTCGGGTGCACGAGCGCCTGGATCCGTTACATCAAGGCCGAGCTTGCCATCCAGCACCTCCTGGAGCAGTTCCAGCTCGACTGGCAGGCCGAGCTCGCCGCGGGTGACGCCCAAGCCGCCAGGAAGCGGGCTCAGAAGCTCTTGGAACGCGCCAAGGCTTTCCTTGGCCAGGTCAACCAGGTAGTGCAGGAGGAAACCAACGCCTGGATAGAGGAGTTCCGGTCAACCTTGAAGCAGATCGACGAACTCATGAAGGCTCAGGAGGTCGCGAGCGCCGCGGCCGGGCTGAACATCGAGGTGACCAACGGAGGGGAGTGCGACGCGGGCTGGACCGTGACTGTCGACGACGGAGTCGAGCGCCCGTACCACGGCAAGACCGCGGGCTTGCGCGGGGTCGCTCCGGGCATCCACGCCGTGCACGTCGCAGGAACGATCAAGGGGGGCAAGCGTCAAGCTGAGGTCACAGCGGCCGTTCCAGCAGGCGGCGTAGCGACGGTCCAGGTGACGCTGTGCTAGCGGACTCCGCCTGGAGGGCCAGCGGCAGATGGAGTCCCCCGCTCGCGGAACGGACGTCCGGGATCCAGAGGAACTGGCAGTTCCTGGAGGCCGGAACACCCGCATCCTGTGGGACTGGCGACGTGCCCGTGAAGACACCCAGCGTGGCCCGCCCGACTCTCGCTGGCCGACAGGCCACGCCGATTCTGGTGTCTTTCCTCCCTATGCTGCCCAAGCAGAGAGCTCACGTCCGCGTCGGTGTGCGCGGTGCCCTATCTCCAGAGTGCGCAGCTCGCAGCGGTTGACGGCCTCTCCGGGCCTGGCCGCCCAGTCGGCCGCCCACGCTCTTTGGGTTCACGTGGGTGAAGCGCTTCTTCTCCCACAGCAAGCGCCCCCCGTCTGAGACGAGGGGCGCCGCGCTTCTCAGTAGCCTCGATAGGGCTAAATCAGGTTCATCACTGCAGAAAGGGACACGTCGATCGTCCACGTGGAGGCGTTAGCCGCCTTGGAGAGCGACACCTGAAGACCCATGTCGGCACGGCCAACGACGAAGCCGAGTAGGAGCGTTGCGGCGTGGCTCGTCGTCACGGTGCCTCCTAGGGGCTGCACGCGCTGTAGGGTGTAGGTCGCCCGGAGCGAGCTCGTGGCCGACAGGATATAGTCGTAGGACGCCCTCGCAGTGAGGGCGTTCTCGTTTGAAATGTCAAACGGCCCCGAAAAGGTCGCGCGGAAGAGGAACTGACCCGCCGGGTTTGGAGCAAAGGCGGCGTCGGCAGAACTGGTGATCAGGAAGTCCTGACCAGCACCGGACGGGTCGATCAGCTTGTACCCGAAGCCAGCCTGGACCGCCCAGCCGCAGTCGCGCTCGTCACCGGTCGCCAGGACGATGTCCTCAATCCTGAGGGTCGGACGCGCGTCGAGGGTCACGCTTGTCGCGGCCTGGATCTGGCTCACGATGTCGGCGATCTGATCCTTGGTCGAGGCGTACTTGGTGCCGATGGTCTTGGCGATGCCCATGAGCGTGCTGTCGCTCAGGCGCGTCAGAATCGCCTTGGACGTCAGGAGTTCACTTCCGATCTTGACCGCCTTGGCGAGCGGCGTCACGTTCGTGAACCGGCCGTACCCAACCCCCGCACTGATGTGCACCCCCGGCTGAGGCTGCCCACTAGCGAGCGTCGCGTCAACTCCCCCGAATCCGAAAAGCGGCAGCTCCTTCGAGACGTAGTAGCGGAACGTTCCCGAGCTCTCGCCCAGCCACGTCGTGGGAAGGAAGTTCGCCAGAGTCACCTCGCCGTTTGCGGCAAGGGAGAACCCGATGTCCGGAGAGTCGTAGAGTTGGTTGAAGTCGAGGGCGGCCCGTCCGCCGCTCACGTCCACTCCAGTCGTTGCGAGGTCGTCGAAGTAGCGGTAGGACAGAGAGAGCGAAAGGTGGCGAATGTTTGACTGCTGCGACACATAGTCGCACAAGCTGAGCGGCGCTGCCGAAGCAACGAGACCCGTGACCAGACCGATGATGCCCACTAGCAACAGCGTCCTTTTCATCTACAACACCTCCTGGTGTCTTAGAGAGGAGCGTCGCAGGCAGAAGAGGGCTACGTGCCCACCTCGTCCGCGAGGTATCGCTCCAAAGCCCTGCGGATGATCTCGGACTCCGAGACACCCTCCTTGTCTGACAGCACCTGCAACCTGACCAGCAACTTGAACGGGGCCATGAAGTTCTTCTGAACCAGAGGGTCGTCTCGATCACGTCTTGTGCGGGCCATGTTGTCTCACCGCCCGCATTATACAACCAACCCGTTAGATAGTCAACACATCAACCAATTATAGCATTGCCTCCTGAGACGGAGGCATCTTCCTCTTCTCGTGCCCGATTCGCCGAACCGCGCCGCGCCAGCGCAGGCCGATCCGGATAGGCTCGTTGCCACCGAGCGATGTCCTGCCCGGAAATGGGCTCCCGTGCGCCGGCACAGGTTGTCGACGGACCGCGCGGTCGCTATGCTGGACGCCGAGATCCAGAAAAGGGCCGTGCGACCGGGGGATCGATCGCGCGGCGAGCCTAAGGAGG
>Ga0315294_10009992_pt1 | contig 10405 bp, 9 predicted proteins | sample YL17G13_40_MG_FD_203626 | JGI IMG/M metagenome (GOLD analysis project Ga0315294, IMG submission 203626) | Sediment microbial communities from Yellowstone Lake, YNP, Wyoming, USA - YL17G13_40 | ecosystem: Environmental > Aquatic > Freshwater > Lake > Sediment | place: USA: Wyoming | collected...
GAAGGGTTATGCATCTTTGATATTGCGCTTGGGAATGGGAACCGCTACCAAAATCCAGATCGCGAAGCATATACAAAATGGGAAGCGTTCATGGGCGGTTGCAACACCGAATATATGGAATTTTGGCTGAACGCGCTCTCCGGGACATGGGAGAACGACGAGATACGCGGAACGCTGACCGGCATGAACCTGAACCCCTATTCGCTGGGGAGATTGAACGGGTATCTCTTCGGCGTCAATAACGGGGAAGAGGAGACGTGGATCGGGTCCGCCATAGGGACGTTTGAAGAAGAACCGCTCTACGCGAGCGGTCTCTTCTGGGGCGACCATCTCTACTACGATCCTGAGGATGACTATCTTTATGATTGCGAATCTGAGATAGCTGGGGTAATCGGGACCCTCACGTCGCCCTACGCTCAGGAACTCGGCGCAAGCCAATCGGCGGACCTCTACCTCATGGGCGAGACCTCACCGTTTAACACGCCGACATTCCTCGCGGAACTCGACGGAAACTACGCGCATGATGAATACGAATTCATGGGATTGATCGGTGGTCATAGAGGCCCTGTTGATTTTGATGAGGTCAGCGGCGTTCCTTTCGCGGGTTCTCTGGCGTTGCTTTATATCGACGAAGACGGCAACGGCGGAATGCTTGAAGGATTATTCGGCGGCGACTATTATTCGGCGCTTGACCTGTTCTCGGCCACCGGGACGCTTACGGGGACACGGTATTTTGAATATCAGGGAGAAGACGAGCTCTCCTTTGATGATATCACTTCAGGTCCGATCGAAGGATATTTCTGCGGTTCGTTCAAAGACGGGGAAGGGGCCGATGTCGGATATATGTATAATGAGTACAGCCTCTCGGAAATCGGTACGAGCGAACACGCGTCATTCGAAGGCCAGATGTGGGGTATCTGGGAAATGGAGCTGGGCGGCTACTACGAAGGGACCCCGACCGACGACTGGACGCTCTATGTCGGCGGGCTCAGCGAACCCGAAGGAGAAGACGCGTTGCTTCTGCTTGCCACGATCGACGGGATCTCCTGGGAGGACGGCCTTCTTTCCGGTACGGTAACAGGAAAAATGATGAGTCCGTATATACTCGGCCACCTGCAGGGTAACGCGTGGGGCAGCTATGATGTCTATGACTATGGCCTATGGGAGGCGGTAGCTCTCGGCTCCTGGCAGCAGGAAGAACTCCTCTTTGTCAGTCCGATGGATACGATGGAAAGCGAAGACGGTTTCTTCTACGCGTATGATTACGGAGAAGGGCTTGATATCTTTAAAGACGGCGATTTCAGGGCATTGCTGGGCGGCGTCGAAAGCCTCTGGTCAGGCACGCCCACGGCTCATTTCATGGGCGAGTTCGAGATTTCAGGCGAATCAGACTATTATATCTGGACGGCCTCGACCTCGGCATATGATTTCTATACCGAAGCGAACGTTGCCTATGAAGGCGGGAGCTACTGCGGGGTCGTCGGAGGGGCCTTCCAGGTAGTCAACGAGATCATCAATTCGATGCGGGGCCTGGCGGAATTTATCTACATCGATCCTGACGGAACGGTGGGAGTCCTCTCAGGCGAGCTCAACGGATACTCGTATCCGTTCCAGGAGGTCTTCGATTGCACGGGCGTATTGACGAGAAGCCCCACAATCGAGATCGGAGAATATTCAGTGACGCCCGGGAACCTCGGTATCGATCCGGCGGACCTCGCTGATAGTATCAGCGATGACGGATATTTTGAGAGCTACGGCGAGACAATGTTCGATGAGGAACGCGGCGTATACGCCGGCTGGGACGGCATGAGCATGTCGATCGTCAATTATGGAGAAGAGGAGCAGAATCAGGGCTGGGGCATCTGGGGAGCTCGGATCATCGGAGAATACATGGAAACACCGGATAACCGGATGCCGTCGGCGTGGGAGCTCCCGTTCATCGGGCTTTCTTTCGGGACGGATTGGCAGACTGAGCCGGAGGAAGCGATCGTTGGATCGATGCTCGGCATTCTCGCGATCGACCAGTGGGCAGATAACAACTGCGAAGGGACCACCCGGGGAATTTATTTGTCCCTGGGCGACCAGGGAAGCCTTGTGGGAGGAGTTTTTGTCGGTGATTCCGTCGGGAATTACGTCGACGTAGAAGGCGAAGAAGGTGTGGGCACCTGGCAGGCGGTCGCGGCGGGAGAATGGGCGGATGCCATAGAACTTGAGGAAGCCTTGAACCTGACCCAGATCGACTCGATGGTCGAAAATCTCGGTAATCTGGTCAACATCCCGATCGATATCGTCTATTCTTCAATAGGGATGGCCGGCACAGGCGCGTTTGACGGCGGCGGCGGCATAACTGTCGGCGCGATGGATATGAGTTTCTACGCGATGTCGCAGGATCTCCTCAATGGTATCTGGGCAGCGCTTATCAGCGGGACCTATACCTCGCCGGCCAGCGATACATGGTCAGCCACCGTTTCAAACGAGGGGTGTTCAGCGACCCTTACCGGGACTCAGTGGTCAGATAATCAGTGGCAGGCCAATGTAAACGGTAGCTCTTCCGACGGCATCTCATTCACGGGAGCAGCGACAGGGACCTATAACGAGGAAGAGAGTTCCTTCAATGGCGTCGGCACGGGCACCTGGAACCAAGAGGGGGGAGCGGTCGAAGGATGAGGCCCGATCTTTGGTTAAGGCTGCCGATCATTATCGCGGTTCTGTCGGCGTTTCCGGCTTTATCCGGATGCGGCGCGCGTTCCCAGGAGAGCGCTGACAGGATCATTGCCTATGTGAACAAAGAGCCGATATTCGCGAAGGACCTGCGGCGGGAACTCGCGCTCAGGGCGCGTCAGGACCCCACCTTTAGGGTTACGCCTGAGACAGAAGCGGCCCAGCTCGATCTCATCATCAACAGGAAGCTCATCGTCCAGGCGGCGATCGAAAAAGGGCTTGCGAAGGAAGGGCGCTTCGTGAACACCATCAAATCGTTCTGGGAGCAGACGCTCATCAGGGATTTCTTTGACTATAAGCGCAAGGATTTCCACGATTATCTCTTTGCGACCGATGACGAGATCAGGAAATATTACGGTCTCCTCTCAAAGCGGGTAACGTTCGCCGTCTTCCAGGGCAAGAATAAACGCGATGCCGATCGGGCCTCCGAAGAGTATACGAAGACCTCGATCGCGCAGGGCTCCGGATGGAGAACCGTCGGCCCCATCAGCTACGAGGATATAGAGCGGGAAGTCCTTTTCCAGACGTTCGATGCGCCTGCCGGCGAACTCCGGAGGTTTGATGAAACGCCGTTCTCATATCTTGTGGTCGTCACGAAAGTAGAGACGGTGGACCTCGGAGCGTTCGATTCTGTGCGCGATGATATTGAGCGCAAGATCATCGCGATCAAGGAACGGCGTCTTTTCAATGAATGGCTGAAAGAGAGCCGGTTGCGCTCCCGGATCAAGATCATCCCCTGACCTATGAAGAGAATCATATGATACGCAGAAAAAATTATCTGATCAAGAAGCGGTTCCAGTTCAACTTCCTTTCAAAGTTCATCATCCTCCTGGTGCTCGAGTCGGCGCTGATCATGGGATTCTTCATGCATATCTCGAACAACACGCTGACGACCGGTTACTACAATTCGATCCTGACCGTCGAGACCACCTCTCAATATTTCTTTGTCTCGTTTTTGCTGATAACGCTCATCGTCGTCATCGGCATCGGGATCGCCGGGATGGTCGTCTTCATCCTTCTTTCGCACCGGATCGCCGGTCCGCTGTATCGTTTTGAAAAGACATTGAAAGACATAGAAAACGGTGATCTGACAGCGCAGATCGATCTTCGCAGGTCTGACCAGCTGATCGAGATCAAAGAGGCCCTTAATACCGTCCTCTCCTCACTGAATGGGCGCGTAGGGAAGATCAGGCAGTATATTGAGCAGGCCGAAGACCTTGTCGCGCGCAGGGACGATCCCGAGAGTACGGCAAAACTCAAAAAAACGGTTGATCTTCTTAAAAAGGAAGTCAGCCTCTTTAAGATCACATCGGCCTTCAAAGAGTAGGCGATGAATCGTCTTATCACGCCGCTCATACTAGTATCCATACTCGTAGCGCCGCTCACCGCCTGGTCTCAGGAACCAGAGAAGACCTTCTCCACGAAATATACCACCATCCGCTTTGTGAATGATAAGGATATGGACGATTTTCTCTGGCGCCTCGGCGGCCAGAGGCTGGATTTTACGAACGAAACAGAATTGGTATCAAACCGTATCGACCGGATCGTCGAGAGGGTCCAGGCGATCCTTGATATGCGGCCGGTCGGGTTTCATGTGGTGGTCGGTCTTCAGCGGGAACTTCCCGGTCAATACAAAGCAGCCTATTACGATCCCAGGAAGGGGACCATTTACGTTGCCGTGGATTACGCTACTGACGGCGTCCTCGCTCATGAGATCGCCCATGCGGTCATCAACCGCTATTTCGCGTCGCCGCCTCCGAGCAAGGTACAGGAGATCCTCACGCAATATGTCGATAGGTACCTCTGGAGCGATTACTAGTGAGACGATACGTCTGTTAAGCACAGATTAGCGCAGATTTTAACTGATTAACGCTGATTCTCGATGCTCGATCCTCGATGCTCGATGCTCGTATGATTCGTGATGCGGGGTGCGTGGTGCGTTATACACAGATTATCGCAGATTTTGGACAGATTATCACTGATTCTTGATACTCGATACTCGATCCTTGATGCTCGATGCTCGAGAAAATCATATGATTTGTTCCGAGTAAAGTTTACTCAGAACACGGTAGTCATACACTTGTCATGCAATAGTCACACGGTAGTCACACAGTTGTAATACCATGGTCATACGATTGTGTGACGATGGTGTGACGCGAACGAAGTGCTGCGAACTAAGTGAGCGGGAGAGTGAGCGTGTGACTATGTGTGACAATATTATGAGTAATTTTGCGCAGCACGCATCACGACCGAAGGGAGTCCCGTGCTTCGACAGGCTCAGCATGGTGATGGTGAGCGAAGCCGAACCAAGCGAAGTCGAGGGACGCAACCCGCACCACGAAAACATATCTGGGAAATAGAAGGGGGGACGTAATGAAGACAGTGAGGATGTGGTTATGTGTACTATTGCTCTGTTCATGCGGACTTCTTTTGGGACTTCAAGACGCTCACGCATGGTGGTGGAAGGCGAAGCCTAAGACAAAACCGGCGGCCACCAGGTATCCCACGCCCGCGGCAAAAGCCGCTCATGCGCAAGCGGCATCGAGGGCGCAGAGTAAATACGCCTACATCCGTTCGCACGATTATAACGGAGACGGAGTCGTGAACGCGAAAGACAGGCTCAGATGGGTAGAGATCAACCGGGCGACCGCCTCGACCGTCCTCGTCTCCAAGGAGAATGAGGATATCATCGAGATCATGGACCTGAACAAGGACGGCAGGGTTGACGCCCTGGAAATGAAGATCTTTTACGAGAAGTACGATATCAATAAGGACGGCACTCTCGACAGTGTCGAGATCAGCAGCATCATAGAAGAATAACCGTATAAGGTGCGCCTGTAGCTCAGTTGGATAGAGCACTAGCCTCCGGAGCTAGTTGTCGCGAGTTCGAGCCTCGCCAGGCGCGCCAGTTTTTACGTGTATGCGCGCTATCAGAGGCTCGAAGCGAGCGAGCGCCGAGCGAATAGCGAGGAAAAGGCCGTAAGTCAGAAATGACCGGCCGACAGCGAGCGAGGGGAGCCTACGCAGGCGAGCTCCGCGAGCCGAAGTAGGCGAGCCTCGCCAGGCGCGCCATACACAAAGATCGCCGCTGTTTTTCATGTATGCGATCTTTGTGATATCGAATCCTATTCAAAAAATATCGAGATGCTTTTTCGAGAGATTTTTTGAATGCTAAGGATTCGATAAAGCATCTTCGGCTCATGCACCATACATAAAAATCGTCTTTCTTTTTGATCCAGACGATTTTTAGGATTTGATGAAACATCTTTAACAGTACGCCAGGCGCGCCATCCTTCGACGCGCGCCTTGAGCTCAGTCGAAGGGCTTGCTCAGGGTGGCGATCGAAGAGATCAATCGGAATTCAGGGACCCAGTTTGACCCGAAAGTAGTCCAGGCATTCCTCACCAACGCCGTTGAAAACCTTCCCCGGGAGTAGGGGAGGACCGTTCATTTTTCCTTACCGCCAGCCGTATACCTTCGAATCCGCCACCGCTACGACTCTCTTGACAAAACGCGAGCATTGGGTATACTATATATGAGCGTATGCTCATAATAAATACCGGGTTACTTTCCTTCGGCTGTGTGGTAGTATTCAGCATAAGCGTTTAAATCGTCAACTATAACCGTTAACCAATAACCGTAAACCGTTAACCATAAACGAAACCGAAGATGAAGCCAAGGGGGAGACCAAAAAAGGTAAGACTGGTCCAGGGGGACCCTAAAATCGCGCAATTTAGCCCGCGCGGGAGGCCCGGAAGGCCTGATGAAGTAGAACTGACAGTCGATCAGTTTGAGGCCATCAGACTGGCCGATTTTAAAGGATTGGCCCAGGACCAGGCCTGCAGGTTTATGGGCATATCCAGACAGACCTTTGGCAGGATCCTTAAGGAAGCACGTAAAAGACTCGCGGATGGACTGGTCAATGGAAAAATAATCAGATTTTCTGGCGGCAATATTCAGATCTGGTAATCTGAAGGAATGATCCCACCAAAAGCATAATTCAAGCGTCGACCAAAGGAAAAGCGTTAAAAATCTCTTAGATACAATAGGATATCCCTATATAATCTACGTCCGATAATAGATATTATGTTAACTAGAGATACAGAGAAGAACGGATATAAGTCTTTATGCTGTATATAGTTATGAATATTCATGAATTTCCTGTGGATAACGCCCCCATTCTCATTAAACCACTTTCAACCTACGAGGTTGAAACGGTTAGAATATGGGTAAATCCCGATATCGCGGTGAGAAGCACGAAGATTTCGAGTGATTACTCAAATAAGGCGGTGCAATTCCCTCCCCTGGCCTCTCCCCCGAATGAAAATTAGTGATAGGGGAGGCCTGGTGATGAAGAGTGTTCAACCTGATAGGATGGGACATTCCGGCGTGTGTTTGTTTACTGCAGCCTCAAATTAAGGGATTGCGGTGCAGTCAAATGTGAATATACAGTTTAGACAGTAGCGCACACTTAAGTGTGCGCTACTGTCTTTTAACTGTTTTATAGGGCATTTCATTTAAGCTTTTTATGGTGCAGAAATGGCTATTAGCTGCACGAAAATATGTATTTAATGAGCGAAGTTATTGTTACCTAAATCTCCAAGAATAATACCCTCCGGACAGAGGATTTACAATATATGACGCCACTGCATTAGCCCACGTTTTGAGACGTTCTTTTGCATCTCTCATGAAAATACGGCAATGATTCATTGCAGCGTCAAAATCCCAATTATCGCGTAACATTTCATTAAATAAATGATTGTAATAGTCTTCTATGGCAACCTCTCCGCTTTTTATCAGATCAGATACAATCATATTTTCAATGTCTTCGCCAGTTAAGTCAGTAACGATCGAAGTGTGTTTCTCGTACAATTGGATCGCATTTTCTATAAGGGCGTATCTTACACCGTCCCCCATAACTTCGCTATTAGGGTAGTCGCTATCAACGCCGCTATTAAAGGCCCACAACCACGATTCGGGGACTGCTTCAATGTTAAACGCCCGGAAATTAGCATTAGTCTCCTGGTCGTCTGCTTCCTCCGGTTGCGGGGCCGGCTGTGGAGCAGCGGGTTGCGGAGCAGGCTGAGTAGGTTGCAGAATAGGCCGGGGAGCCGGTTGTGTAGGCTGTGGGGTCGGAGTAGTAGGGATTGGCATGCATCCCTGCTGAGCCTGGTTTACGGCTGCCTGGATTCCGACGTTCGCAGCCGGTCCGCTTGTAGTATTTGCCGGCTGTATGACCGTCGGAGACTGTTGCGCCGGCATGCACATCGCCTTTTCATCCGCCATTGCTGCCGTGCCGATCGATAGCCCTATTACTAATGCTATCGCTATACTGCAGATCGCTATATTCTTTTTCATTTTTATCCCACTTTTTAACGTCTATACAATGTTATTAACAAAATAGATAAAAAGCTGCCATACTTCTCTCCATCACATCCCCCCCTTCTCATTTTATGCGGTCCATTTTTACTTTCTAAAGCTTCATAGGATCCGGGCAAAAAAAATCGTATAATAAATCATCTATACGGTAGACAAAAATCGGGTCAATTTATTCGGTAAAATCGGCTTGCTGTTGTATCCCTAACCTGCGATAGAAGGAAAATAGGGAGGTTCTGATAAAAAAAGACTGGCATTGGGTTGCCAGTCTTTAAATAGATACATGTGGATCAGAATTAATTATACAATCTTCTTGACTTGATCGTGTTAATACGGCTTGCGACCTCAGATCTGTTTGTTCTGTGTTTCATTATAGCGGTCTTCTTATAGTTCGGTTTTGTATATGATATAACCGCCTGGATCCTGCCTGTGTCGTCATACGCGACCTGAGATCCCTGGTTCCTGACCCAATGAACCAGTTCCTCAGCAAGACAGGTACCGCATCCTATTCCGAGCGCTGTTACCAGTACAAGCACCATTGATCGTATGAGCGTTTTCATCTTTCCCTCCCCGGTTATCCCTACTAGATAAAACCCATGAGGAGAAGAAATATTTCATTCTGTATCTAACTATTTCATCTTTTACTATTTCCTATTTCAAAAATAACAAGGCTGGCGTATAATTGCCAGCCTTTTTAAGGAACATCGCCTTATAATATCTATCAAATTACGGCATCAGAAGATTATTGATATCCTTGATGAGATCTTGTACCATATTCGGGAATTGGATCCAGTCGGGATCAGTTGAAATGGATATGATTATATTTTCATACTTCTCACGTTGTTCCTGAATAAATTTCATCAGTTCGCTGTAGCACTCTCTCGCTTCATAAATGTCCGATTCATAGCCATATCCTGACATGCCATCGCGCGGCTTCGAGCCGAAATAGTCCCCGTCTATATCAATAAGTAGTGTATCTCCCGGATCTGGTGTTACATTTTCAATTTTATCTATTGTGATCGGAACTGTCGTTACGGTATCCCCCGGACCAGGCACAGAGTTGTCATCGCCGGGATGAAGCGTGCCCTGGATCGGCATATCGGATACGCCGTATGTATTGCCGCTCTCCGGATCTTGAATGATCGTAAGAGGATATTCTTTACCGTAGCTGTCGAAGCGTATCAAGTATGGATTATTATCAGGGAAGACCAGGTAGCACTCGTCGATAGGGATCTGATGCTCGATCATATACATGATCAACTCGCTTACCGCTTCGCTCACGTCGTCTCCGACCGGAGGCATGGTAAAGTTTAGGTCATCATGTCTGTCGATATGAATAATATCGACCCCTGTTCCATCCGTTGGCAATTGCTCATCGATATTTTCCGTTAGATCATCGTGAGGGCCAACGATGACTACCGAAATATCTGAAGGGTCTTTCTGTTCCTGCGTGTCCTGACCTGATTTCGGCAGAGGTTGATTTTCAATCCCATCCATAACGGTAACATTATTCTGCGCCGGTTGTACGGCATTGGATGCCGGCATGACAGCTGCCGAAGTTTTCCCTGAATATATCATGGTGTTAGTAAGCTCAGAAAGCGCGCTTCCTGTCGATGGCACCATGAACAATACGGCGCACACACAACTGAAAATACGCATGATGTATCTATTCATTTCTTTCCTCCTTTTGGTAGATAAAAAAAAGATAGTAGGAGCGCTCTCCTTGCTATCTTTAATAAATAAAACCATCCCATCCCCCTCGTTATCCCGATCGTCTCCCCTCTACTACTTAAAACCACGCAAGAATAAGAAAATTGCATTTTCTATCTAACTATTTATTGTTTACATGCACATTCCTGCACAGTAAACAAGCCAATTTTACCAGGCGGCCCTGAGAACGATGCGTCTCATTCCATTGCAGGAGCGATCTCTGCGGACGCTCCCCTGACCAACAATAGAACAACCGCTTCCACACTCGCACTTAGTGTGCCCGGACGCCGAAAACCCCTCTTTTGAACATCTGTTGCATTTAAGCTTGATCATGGCTTTCTCCCAATTCCCGTTCTTTATAAAACCTTTAACTATGAGAGTAAAAAAAATCTGCTGCACTACTCTTTAGAACACGCAGCGCCGCTTTTTCTTCCAGGACAAGAGATAACTATTTTTATTCTAACGGGGAACAGCCGTCCGATCAGAGGTGATCGAGATGAATAATTACTGCGGAAAAGGAGAAAAATAGAGGGGTTAGCCGAACCGGCTAACCCCTCTATAGTTTGGAGATGCGGTTACTCTATAGAACCACCTCCTC
>Ga0315294_10010000_pt1 | contig 10397 bp, 10 predicted proteins | sample YL17G13_40_MG_FD_203626 | JGI IMG/M metagenome (GOLD analysis project Ga0315294, IMG submission 203626) | Sediment microbial communities from Yellowstone Lake, YNP, Wyoming, USA - YL17G13_40 | ecosystem: Environmental > Aquatic > Freshwater > Lake > Sediment | place: USA: Wyoming | collected...
ACGCAAGACGCTCGAAAACGCAGCCTGGCAAATGGCAGGTGTGCATAAAGGCGGGCTCCGAGCCGACAGAACTGGATGTTGTAGAATGGGCGGTTAAGGGGGAAAAATTAGGCGCAGGCGAAATACTGCTGACAAGTATGGATGCTGACGGGACAAAGGCGGGTTACGATAACCTGTTAAATAAGGCGGTCAGCGATGCGGTGAATATCCCTGTTATTGCGTCCGGCGGAGCAGGGAAACTCGAACACCTCTACGATGCAATCGTTGACGGCCGGGCAGATGCCGTGCTGATGGCGTCAATCACACATTTCGGGAACTACGGCATAAGGCAGATGAAGGAATACTTACGCGGACGAGGAATAGCGGTGAACCTGTAAGGAAAACTGACTTGTTGTTCGTATCTCGTGGCTGGTATCTTGTCGCTCGTGACCGATAGGAAATGTTGAAAAAATAAAAGGCAATTTAAGAAGGATTTTGATATTATTGCAAAGTTGGAAGGCTTGGTTGCGTAGCCAAGCGTTTAATATGGAGAAACAGGTATGGTGTCCCCAGATTTCCCAAAAAATGGTAAATTCAAACGCTTTATGTTAATGGCTCTGGTTGTGGCGGGAGTTTTGATATTAACGGCGATTATAGCATTACCGGCGTGGCTATTTTACAGATTGTTTTTCGGATGGCTTTACTACTGGCAGACGTTTATATTTATGGTTGTCGGAGAAGTTGGCTGTGTATGGATTTGCTGGGCAAGGAATTTAAGAGAACGTAGTTTGGTGGTAAGAATCGTCGAACAAATTGTATTTCTTGCACTTTTTATTCTCTTCATTGCTTTTCTAACGGATAAAATCTTTTACTCTAAGGATTCACATAAACAATCTTCTCAAAACACCGTTTTTGTTAACGAGGCTAAGGCCATAGAGACCGCAACCATAAAAGCCAAAGAATTAGGCTATTCTGTCGAAAAAATGACTGTGCAATCAAAAATAAATGGCAATGAAGCTGTTATATATTTCGGCCCAAAAACTTTGCAACTTGGAGGTGACTTAACTGTAAAGGTAGATATAAAAAACGGTAGTATCACCGATGTAATACGGGGAAAATAAGAAAGAGCCGATACCATGGTAATCCAATCTGAATTTGAACTTCAGGATTCCTGCTTTCGCAGGAATGACCTCAACAAACAATCGGCTATTATTAACTGTAATTGATATAAAGAGAGTTTTGAGTTTTTACTTTTTATGCTGCCGGATTTTTTCGAGGCGTTCGGCTAACAACAGTTCGATTTCCTCTATATCTTCTTTAGATAGTTTCCAGTCGCCTGCAGGTGCCGTTTCGGTAATCTGGCCTGAATTTCGAGCGCCTACGATGGCAGAGGTAACTTCTTTTCTTCGCAGTACCCAGCTTATTGCAAGTTGCGAGAGTTTTCGTCCATTCCGCATGGCGATTGGTTTTAGCTTCTCAACAAGCTCAAGTGTCGCACTGAACTGCGGTTCCTGAAAATCGTTCGCTTTTATCCTGTGGTCATCAGGCGCAAGACTTGCAAGCCGTTCCCTGCTGAACCTGCCTGTAAGCAGACCTCTTTGCATTGGACTATAAGCGACTACGCCGATTTTATTTTTTTCGCAATAGCCAAGCAGTTCGTTTTCAGCCTCGCGATGAAGCATACTATAGGCCGGCTGAAGCGAAGCGACAGGATAAATCTTCTGCACGCGTTTAATCTGTTCAAGACTAAAATTGGATACACCGAGGTATCTGGCCTTGCCCTGTTTCACCAGTTTAGCCATTTCTTCCCACGCCTCTTCGATGTCACTATCCGGCTCAGGCCGGTGTATCTGCCAGAGGTCGATGGTTTCTATACCGAGCCGTTTCAAACTGTTGTGGCATTCATTGCGGATGCTCTTTGCCTTGAGGCAGTTTATCTTTTCCCTTTTTTCATTCCAGAGCAGACCGCACTTGGTTGCGATAATTGGTTTTTGTTTTATTTGTTTCAGTGCCTGCCCGAGGAGTTCCTCCGAATGCCCGCAGCCGTAAACCGCCGCTGTGTCAATCCAGTTGATTCCAAGCTCCATAGCCTGCAGAATCGCCGCGACAGCCTCGCCGTCATCCTGAGGTCCCCAGCCGAACTCCCATGGACCGCCCATCGCCCAGGTGCCAAGCCCAACAGTTGTCAGCTTCAAATCAGTAAAACCAAGCTTTCGTGTATCCATAATAACAGCCCTTATCTTATATCCGGTAGTTGGTATCGATTGCTTAATGGTAACCCGCCCCTGGGTAGAGGATATTTAATGCCATTCTGTGTATCGGGTGGAATACTGCGCCAAAGGACTGCCAGGCAATAATCAACCCAACTATCTGGACTGTCGGCTGAGCCAAAAATCTGTTGTATCGCTCCGCAGCCCGGTCGCTTAGAAAAAGCATAATGATATTACTGCCGTCAAGCGGCGGTACTGGAATCAGATTAAAAACCAATAATATCAGGTTAAGTGAAAAAAGAATGCTTATCAATATCGCAGCAGAGTTTGTGAATCCTGCGGATGTTGTTGCGGTGATTTGATGGAAGCTGACGCTCTCGGGGGAATAAAAAATACCAAACAACATTCCCAGACGTATTGCCAGGGCTGCTGCCAATACAAGAATAAGATTAGCCAGCGGGCCGGCCAAGGCCATCAAAGCGGCCCTTCGGCGGTAGGTGTGCGCCCAGAATGGGTCAAACGGCGTACTTGCCCATCCAATCATCCAGCCGCCAAGCACGAATGAAACTATTGGGACGATGACCATTCCAAACGGTTCCCTTCTAATGTGCGGCAATGGGTCCAAAGTAACCTGCCCGCCATGGTATGCCGTCGGATCACCCAGTTTCATAGCTGTAAAAGCATGTGATGCTTCATGGAAAGTTGTGGAGACCACAAAGATTGCATACCACATCATCGCCAGTCCGATATGCTCCATCGACATTTCCTTTTGATATTTTTACCAACCGTGCGGCTGGAGTTTGTCGCTGACGGATTCATTCCACCAGTTGGGGTCTCTGAAATACTGTTTAAGCATCATCGCTGAAATAACACCATCAGCAACGGCTGTAGCAAGCTGCATCGCAGCGCCGACCCTGCAATCGCCGGCGGCAAAAACCCCCGGTACTTTCGTGCGAAGATATGCGCAATCGCATACGATAAAACCGTTCTCGGTCAAATCCACAAAACCCCTGAGAAAGCCGGTATTGGGTACCATCCCCACGAATATAAACACACCGTCACAGGGATAATCTTCTTCGCGGCCGGTTTTTACATTTTTTAGCTTGACCGACTGCACTTTGCCTTTGCCCTCGATGGCGGTTGCGATTGTGCTGTATTTTATAATCAGGTTTGAATTCACTTGAGCAACTTTTGCCAGCAGTTCCTCGGTAAGAACTTTTGTGGCTCTAAATTCGTCTCTGCGGTGCAGGATTGTGACTTTGGCCGCAAATTTTGCAAGGTGAAGTGTCTCTTCGACGGCGCTATTTCCTCCGCCGACAGCGACAACCTGTTTTCCCCTGAAAAAAGGTGCATCGCAGGTGCCGCAGTAACTGACGCCTGCACCGGCATTGCGAAATTCCGCCTCACCTGGAACGCCGAGCTTGCGGTAATCGCTGCCTGGCGCAAGTATAACGGCTCTTGCGGCATATTTCGTTTTATCGCATGTCACTTCGATATTACCGTCGGAAAGTTTTTCAAGGGCTGTAACTTCGCTGCCGGGTTTTGTCTCTGTGCCGAAATTCACTGCCTGCTTTTGCATTTGCTCAATCAGGTCAGGGCCGCTGATTCGAACAATGCCGGGATAGTTTTCTATTCGGTCGGTGTTGTTGATTTGTCCGCCGGGATAGAATTTTTCGAGTATCAGCGTTTTTAATCCGTCTCTTGACGTATACAGGGCAGCGGCAAGCCCCGCCGGGCCTGAGCCGATTATGATGCAGTCGTAGATAGCAGAGCTATTCGCCATAAAAAACCCTCTGTCGGAATTTTGCCTTATATCTGATTTTGGTCCGTCAAATCGGCGTTTTGCAGGATGTACTCGGAGCGTTCCGGAAATTCGTTAACTATGTACTCTCGGCTTGTTCGTTCGAGCAGATACAGGCCATTCTGCCGGAGTATTCTTTTTGAAATTCGCATCTGCTGGTCGAACTGTATCTGTTCGGAAAAGCCCGTCCCGTTAAGAAACTGTACGTTCATGGCATAAGGGACATCCTGGATTTTTACTTTCGAGATAAAGGTTGTGGTTATTGCCCCGTCGCCTTCGATTATATCCAAGGCGATTTCCTTATAGTCGCTGCGAAGAATCCCAACGAGCATTTGCTCGTAGAAAATTTCCGGTATTGCCGCCGGGCTAAGCTCATAACTTTTCGCTCCATCAGTTGAAGCAAAATCAGTTACAGTCAAAACACCCGTGTTGTCGGCTGTCAGCTCTACACCGCTTTTGCCTCTTATATCGCTTGTCTCAGTTTTCCATATAAAACGGTCAAAACTGTTATCGCTTTGAAAAAATACCACCTCTTCTCTTGTGTGCCTGCCTCGGATATATAAAAGACCTGCCGAACTGATACTGAACTGGGAGTTCGGCTCTGATTTAACAAGCGTGTCCACAGTGAATCCGAGCACCTGGCCTTTTGAGTCCTTGAGAACAAAAAAATTCCGCTGGCCTTGGCCTTCGAGAAAACTGGCGATGCCGCTATTTTTGATTTCCGCCACAATTTTATTGCCCGCCTCCAGCAGTTTTTTTGGGTCCTGCGGCATATTTGCCGATTTCACCGTAATTATAAGACGCGCAGCCAGCAAAGAAATAACAAACAGGCCGAGAAAGGCCATTTTGTCTAACCGATACTTTTTTATTTTGTCAGTTTGCTCCATATAATATGCCAATAATAACGGCTGGTACCGTTTTTTGCAACTGCCGACTTAAATTCATTTTCCAGTCCAATAAAAATCAATCAGCCAGGCCGTGGGGTGCACGTCAAATTTATAGGTGGATTTTTTGCTCGGCTGAGCCCATCCGAGCTTGTCGAGAAAACCGCAAACCAGAACGCTTACCCTCGACGGCGGTACGCCAAATAAATGGAATAATTTACTATAAATTTACTTAATTTTTATTGTATATGTCCCATAATTGTATTATAATGCTATTTGAAACTATCAGCGGCGGATGAATACCCCGCAAAACTCGGGGGCCGCATAAAGAATATAGACAGGAGATACCGGATAATATAAAAGATAATTAAATTTTGAAAGTCCACTGGACTTGAAGCGTTCTACCTGAAATCGCCAGTTTCTTGTTGGACGAACGCGTGAGGACAGTGCCCCAAAAAGGCACTGCTTGCGTGTCGTCCAATCGCTCTGGCGAGCGTCAGGTAGGCACGATGTTAGCAGTGCCGAAAATTCAATCGCACTTCTGCATCGCAAGAAAAATCGAAAAAGGAGGTGCGATATGCAAGGCGGATAAAGGTTAGTTGAAAGCAGATTTGTTATCGTGACACATCGGGAAAGCTTTGGTTAACAAACTTGAATAGGTATTAAAATGAAGATATTAAAAGAAAAACAAAAATTGCAATTTGTGAAAAAAATTGGAGTGATGATTTTGGTTTTCACAATGGCGGCTGCAACTAAAGCGGAGCTATTATTTACGCTTTCAGGACCGAGCAGCCTCAATTTCGGCCAGACGGGGACCTACATTATTGGTTACAGCGGTCTTGAAATCTCTGGGGCCGATATTGATATTGTTGTTGATAAGGGAGAGCTTGGCGGCGGTGTGATTCTGGTACCTCATGATTCTCCTCCTGATATCTGGATTCCGCCGTTATCGGGCCCCGGCAACTTTGAAATGTGGGCTATAAATGACTCACCACCGCGAGATTTGGGTTCGCCTTTATTTTCTTTTGATTTTACCGCCCCGTCAAGCGGGACAATCGGTGAAATTGCAACCATATCGCTGCTTGAGAACTCTTTCCTTGACCTCAATTTTGACAATGTCGAAGGCGCTATTATGCCCTACATGCAGATTACTCTGACGCCCGAGCCGACGACGCTTGTGCTGTTGGGTCTCGGCGGATTGCTTCTGCGGCGCTGTCGGAATTGATGTCTGGCCGACTAAAGAGTTAATGTTTGTAACTTATGAAGGTTCGGGTGTGATTTCGTGGAGCTCTACCAAAACCCTTGCGGAGGTCGGCCAATACACAGAGCCCAATGTCTATGGTTCTCCCTATAGCGATGGCTTTGCTGGAATTGTGGTCGATACAACCGGATAAATGGAATAATTGATTATATTTTACTTGATTTTATGGGCTGAAACTTTGTATAATAGTGTTATCGCGAAACTTAATTAAGGAGAACCATTTATGAAAACGAAAAATAAAGGCGAGAATGCGGGGAGAGCTGTTAAAATTCTAATAGTCTGCGCTGTTGCAGTCTTTTCTGCCGCATCTCAATTACAGGCAGCGGAAAATAAGGATTTCTACTCTGATGGCCAAATTCTTGCAGGCGAAGAGTGGGAACAGGTAGGTATTTACGATACCCCCCCCAACCATACAACTGTAGATATGCTCGGCGGATTAGTTAGCTCGCTTGGTTCTTTCAACGCCAGCACCTTAAACATCTATGGTGGGCAGGTAAACGGCAATTGGGTTGGTGATTATAGCACCGTAAATGTTTTTGGTGGTTCATTAAGGTTTGTTGGCGGACATGGGAACGCAACTATCAATGTATATGATGGAACGATTGGCAACGGTATTGCTTTCGAAGATTATGTAGTCGTAAACATTAAGGGGGGAACCATTGGATCTGTCGGCGCCAGCAATTACAGCATCGTCAATCTTTCCGGTGGATTTTTAAGTGATTCGCTTTATCTAGACCATATGTCAATTGCCAATATTTATGGTCATAATTTGGCAAAAACCAATTATGGTGGTCTTTATAATGTTGGTCAAGTTTCCGGGGTTTGGGAAACCGGCACTTCCTTTACCATAGATTTATCCGGTTCTGAAACTTACTCACACATCAATCTTATCCCCGAACCAATGACCTTTTTACTTATCGGTTTTGGAGTCTTCCTGGCAAGGAAACGAAAATAATCACTATTTAACTATTTATTTTATTGTCAACAATAACTTAAAAAAGGAGAAAGTATATATGTTATCCAAAAACAGAATCATTGTTCCTCTGTTCTGTATTATTTTTGCCGGATGGGTTAATACGGCCTGTGCTGCAAAGTCAGTTTTCATCATAAGCAACCACAATTATAGTGTGGTCGAGGCATTTAGGATAGATTCTAATCATGTAGAGTTTCAAGGAACGGGCTATCTGTTTCAGGGAACCGGCGGCGCTGTCGGCATTGATGTCTGGCCGACTAAAGAGTTAATGTTTGCAACTTATGAAGGTTCGGGTGTGATTTCGTGGACATCTACAACGACTTTGCAAAATGTGGGTGAATTTGATACTGGCATATCCACCCCTTTTCTTGCTGGTATTGTATAATTATTTTAAAGTCATAATCGATATTTTTCTTGCTTTTTACAGTTTAATCGAATAGTGTAGTAATTGACAATTGAATAACGAAGTTTACTGAAATTTGGCGTTCTATCCAAATACCGCCACATCTGTAAAGATGACGAAGAACGGTCCAATTCGGTGCTCGTTTGCCTTTTGGCAAAACGGGCGCCGCGAGGACTTGTCTTCGTCCGGGCTTGGCGGCCCGTTGGATAGGCAGGGACAGCGGTGCCCTTTAAATTTTGCACCCCCCTCTAAACGCCAATTCTTTATAAAAAAATGCGGAAAAATACAAAAAATGAGAATTTATAGCGGAATAATTATGAACCACAAGTCGCTAATCACCAGTCACAAACCACGATTTCAGGAACGGAGGGCAGAATATGGCAAAAAACACTTGATTTTATGGGCTGAAACTTTGTATAATAATGTTATCGCGAAACTTATACTATTAAGGAGAAATATTATGAAAACGCAAAATAAAGGCGAGAATGCGGGGAGAGCTGTTAAAATTCTGATAGTCTGCGCAATTTTGGTACTTTCCGCCGCATCTCAATTACAGGCAGCAGAAAACAAAGATTTCTACGGCAACGGCCAAATCCTTGCCGGCGAACAGTGGAATGTCGTAAGTATTTACGATACCCTGCCAAGCCATACAACTGTCGATATGTATGGCGGAACAATAGATTCACTTGGCGCTTACGACCAAAGCTCAGTAAATATTTATGATGGCCATATCAATGGCGCCCATGCTGGTGATTACAGCACCATAAATGCCTTTGGAGGTTCGATGACTCTTGCGGGAACTGGACATGGAACAATTAATGTCTATGGTGGTGATTTCCTAAATATTGGAGGTGGTTATAACTCAGTAATTAATATGAGTTCTGGAACCACTGAATATCTTGGTGCTGGCGATTTTGGCATCATTAATCTTTCTGGAGGTTTGGTAACAGATTCACTTTATGGAGGTGATTCTTCGGTTGTTAATATTTTCGGGTACAATCTTACAAAAACCCCTTATGGCGGTCGTTATGACTTTGGTCAGGTTTCTGGGGTTTGGGCAGATGGAGTACCTTTTGAAATTGATTTGCGGAGTTCTACAAATGGAACATACTCGCATATTAATCTTATCCCAGAGCCGATGACCCTTTTACTTATTGGCTTTGGAACTCTCTTTGTGCGAAAACGAAGGCAATCGCGTTGTTTAACTATTTATTGTCAACAATAACTTAAACGAGGAGAAAGTATATATGTTATCCAAAAATAAAACTATTATTCCCCTGTTCTGTATTATTTTTGCCGGATGGGTTAATATGGCCTGCGCCGCAAAGTCTGTATTTATCATAAGCAACCACAATAATAGTGTGGTCGAGGCATTTAAAATAGATGCGAATCATGTAGAGTTCCAGGGAATTGGCTATCTGTTTCAGGGAACCGGCGGCGCTGTCGGCATTGATGTTTGGCCGACTAAAGAGTTGATGTTTGTAACTTATGAAGGTACGAGAGTGATTTCATGGAGCTCCACAAATACCTTGCAAAATGTGGGTGAATTTAATACCGGCATTTCCGGCGATGGTCTTGCTGGTATTATTATTGACCAAAACAAGGAAAAAATATTTGTCGCAAAAAGGGGAACTAATCTATTGTACGTCTATTCCTATGATGATGTGAATAATACACTGATTTCAAATGGCAGCCATACTCTAAACAATATCGGCCAATATGGTATATTTGGTTTGGCACTCGACGAAGCCAATAATTTGCTATACGCAACAGACGGCACAAAGACCGTTCGTGTCTATGATACTAACAACTGGGGCTATATCCACGACATAAACATAGTCGTGGACACTAACAACCGCCCAGCCACAGGAATCACCGTTGACCCTGTTCGCGGCTACCTCTATACCTGCGGCTATAATGATACCACCAATAATGACTCTAATTACCTTGTCAGAACCGACACTAATTCACCCTATACGAGCACCGAGGTTAAAATTAAAACAGGTACTTCTGTAGGACGAGGGATTGGTCTTGATGTCGACACCACCGGCCTTGTCTATTGCACAACCACACGCAACGACTTTCGAGTATATGACTCAAATCTTATTTTACAGGATACCGAAACCAATTCCGGTATCAATGGCACTGCCGGTGTCGCTGTCGGCGGTTCTTGCCAACTCAACCAGCATGTCCGAAATATCACCAACACTATTAAAGATGTAAACTATTCCACCATTCAGTTAGCCATCACCGATGCCAACAATAACGACACGCTCGTGGCCTGGCCGGGCACATATATAGAGAACGTCAATTTAGGAAGTAACAGTAGCAACAGTAAACTGCTCACCATCCAAAGTTTCGACCCCGAAGACCCCCTTATAGTTTCTCAGACAATAATAAGAGTCGATGGCGGCTATGCCGTTACATTTACCGATAATAATTCGACCGTCAACGGCTTTACAATAACTAACGGCTCCGAGGGAGTTCATTGCAGTGGCAGTTCCAGCCCCACCGTCATAAATTGTCTTATCAGGGATAACATCTACGGTGTATTTTGCTATAATTTGTCTGCCCCGACAATTGCCAATTGCATCATCGAAAAAAATCTGGTCCGCGGTATATGTTGTTCCTATGCAAAGCAGGTCAAAATCATAAATAACTGGATTGTCAATAACGGCAACAACGGCTACGGCATTTATGTTGAGAGCACCACCGCCGATGTGATTATACGCAATAACACCATAAGCGGTAATTATACCGGAATCTATCGCAGCAATAGCAACGACCCTAATATCTCAAACTGCATAATCTGGAAAAACACCAGAAACAATTTTTCAGGTACTGAGTGTAATAATGTCAACTATTCCTGCATTAACAGCAGTTCCA
>Ga0315294_10010001_pt1 | contig 10397 bp, 6 predicted proteins | sample YL17G13_40_MG_FD_203626 | JGI IMG/M metagenome (GOLD analysis project Ga0315294, IMG submission 203626) | Sediment microbial communities from Yellowstone Lake, YNP, Wyoming, USA - YL17G13_40 | ecosystem: Environmental > Aquatic > Freshwater > Lake > Sediment | place: USA: Wyoming | collected...
GTAGCCGGGGCGGACGCCCAGCCGGCGGCGCCGGGCCGACACTTTCGCCTCCGGCACCCCCATCCAGTCCGCGATCTGGCGGTCCGAGGTCCCCGCCCGCTTGGCCTCGAGCAGGAGCCCCCGCGTGACGCGCGACGCAGAGCGCCCGAACGCCTTCCGGCACTTCCCCTCCACCCCGGCCATCCCCGCCAGCTGGCGCAGGAACCACGGGTCCACGCTCGTCAAGTCGTGGAGCTCTTCCACGGAGAACCCGGCTTCGAGCGCCTCCCGGATGTGCAGGATTCGGTTCGGGTGCGGGCGCCCGACCCGGTCGGCGAGCGTCTTGCGCGAGGGGGAGACGTCCGGCGGCGGGACGAATCCAGCGGTGTCGTTCTCGAGGCTCCGGAGCGCCTTCTGGAGCGCCTCGGGGAACGTCCTCGCGATCGCCATCGCCTCCCCCACGCTGCGCATCTGCGTGTCCAGCGTCGTCCCCGTGTCCGGGAACTTCTCGAACGCGAACCGGGGGACCTTGACCACCACGTAGTCGATCGAGGGCTCGAAGCTCGCGGGCGTGGACTTGGTGATGTCGTTCGGAAGCTCGTCGAGCGTGTACCCGACCGCGAGCTTGGCCGCGATCTTGGCGATCGGGAACCCCGTCGCCTTCGAGGCCAGCGCCGAGGACCTGGACACCCGCGGATTCATCTCGATCACGACCATCCGGCCGGTTCCGGGATGCACCGCGAACTGGATGTTGGATCCGCCCGTCTCGACCCCGATCGCGTTCATGATCGCGAACGCGGCATCCCGCATCCGCTGGTACTCGCGGTCGGTCAGGGTCTGGGCGGGGGCCACCGTGATCGAGTCCCCGGTGTGGATGCCCATGGGGTCGAAGTTCTCGATCGAGCAGACGACGACGTTGTTGTTCTTCCGGTCCCGCATGACCTCGAGCTCGAACTCCTTCCACCCGACCACGGATTCCTCGACAAGGACCTGCCGGATCGGGCTCCACTCGAGCCCGTGCCGCACCTTCTCCCGGAACTCGCCCGCGTTCCAGGCGATGGACCCGCCGGTGCCCCCGAGCGTGAAGGCCGGGCGCAGGACGAGCGGGAACCCGAGCTCTTCCGCCGCCGCCAGCGCATCGGCCTCGGAGCCGGCGGTCCGGCTCCGAGGCACGTCCAGTCCGATCGAGAGCATCGTCTCCTTGAACAGCTTGCGGTCCTCGGCCTTCCTGATCGCGTCCCGCGTGGCGCCGATCAGCTCGACCCCGTAGCGGTCCAGGACGCCCCGGTCCGCGAGTTCCATGGCGCAGTTGAGGCCCGTCTGGCCGCCGAGCGTGGGCAGGAGCGCGTCCGGCTTCTCCTTGGCGATGATCTTCTCGACCATGTCCGCCGTGATCGGCTCGACGTAGGTCCGGTCCGCGAGCTCGGGGTCGGTCATGATCGTGGCGGGGTTGCTGTTGACCAGGATGACCGTGAACCCGTCCGCGCGCAGAGCCTTGCACGCCTGCGTGCCCGAGTAGTCGAATTCGCAGGCCTGCCCGATCACGATCGGCCCCGAGCTCACGATCATGATCCGGTTGATGTCCGTGCGTTTCGGCATTAGCGCTTCTCCCGTCCCGCCGCCATCATCGTCACGAACTCCCGGAAGAGTCGCCGGGAGTCGTGCGGGCCCGGGGCGGCCTCGGGGTGGTACTGGACGGAGAAGACGGGCAGGGAGCGGTGACGCAGGCCCTCGACCGTCCGATCGTTGAGGTTGAGATGCGTGACCTCGGCTTCGCGCACCAGCGGCTTCGGGTCCACGGCGAAGTTGTGGTTCTGGGCCGTGATCGCGACCGTCCCCGTCGGCTCGTGCCGGACGGGGTGGTTGCCTCCATGGTGACCGAACCTGAGCTTGAAGATCTTCCCGCCGAGCGCCTTCCCGACGAGCTGGTGCCCGAGACAGATTCCGAATACCGGCACCTTGCCGATGCAATCACGCACCACCTGAGCCAGTTGCGGCAGGCGGTCGGGATCGCCGGGGCCGTTCGAGAAGACCACGCCGTCGGGCTGGAGGTCGAGGATGGCCGCCGTCGGCGTGAACGCGGGCACGACGGTGACCCGGCAGTTCTGGCTCACGAGCGACCGGAGGATGTTGCGCTTGACCCCGCAGTCGACGACGACCGCGTGGAGCGCGTCCTGGCCGGGAGGGTTCCAGGGGTCCGGCGCCACCGGGTCCCGGAAGGGCTCCGTCCATTCGTACGGCTTCCGGCACGAGACCTCCTCCACGAGGTCGCGGTCCTCGATCCGGGGGCTCGCCTTGGCGCGTTTCACCAGCGTCGCAGCCGACGGCGAGCCTACCCCGATCACGCCTCGCAGGGCGCCCTTCGTCCGGAGGAGGATGACGAGCGCCCGCGTGTCGACCCCCTCGATCCCGGTGACCCCGTGGCGATTGAGGTAGGCGTGCAGGCTCTCGCGGCTCCGCCAGTTGCTAGGGCTCGCGCACGCCGCGCGCACGATGAACCCGTCGACGTGGACCCCGGCCGATTCCCCATCCTCGGGGTTGATCCCGTAGTTGCCGACGTGCGAGACGGTCATCGCGACCATCTGGCCCCTGTACGAGGGGTCGGTCAGGATCTCCTGGTACCCGGTGAGGCTCGTGTTGAACACGACCTCGCCGAAGGAGTCCCGCGCCGCCCCGAAGGCGTATCCCGGGAAAACCGATCCGTCTTCGAGAGCGAGGGTGGCGGGCCGCCGCGCGGGCGGCTTCACACCAGCCCGCAATCGCGGACGACCGGGCGGCCGCCCACGATCACATGTACGGCGCGGCCCCGCATGGACCGGCCGGCGAACGGCGTGTTCTTGCTCTTCGACGCCAGCGCGCGCGGATCCACCGTCCACGCCGCATCGGGGTCGAAGACCGTGACGTCCCCGGGCGATCCCGGCGCGAGCGTGCCGCCGGGCAGGTGAAAGAGCCGGGCCGGGTTCGTCGACATCAGGCGCACGAGCCCCGCGAGATCGATCACGCCCGGCCTGACCAGGATCTCGAGGACGAGACCGAGCATGGTCTCGAGACCGACCATTCCCGACGCCGCCTGCGCGAACTCGACCTCCTTCTCGAGCGGCCCGTGGGGGGCGTGGTCGGACACGATCGCGTCCACGGTCCCGTCCTTGACCGCCGCGATCAGGGCCTGCCGGTGCTCCTCGCTCCGCAAGGGCGGGAGGACCTTGGCCGCCGTGTCGAACTCCCCGACCGCCTCGTCCGTAAGGACGAGGTGGTGCGGGGTGGCCTCGCACGTGACCGGGACCTTGCGGGCCTTGGCCTCGCGGATCATCTCCAGACTGCGCTTCGAGGTCACGTGCGCGACGTGCAGGTGGGCTCCCGTGGCCTCCGCCAGCAGGAGGTCCCGGGCCACGATGATGTCCTCGGCCAGGGTCGTGCGTCCGGCGAGCCCGAGCTTGAGCGAAACCCGGCCCTCGTGCATGACCCCGCCGTCGACGAGGTCTTCGTCCTCGGCGTGCTCGACGTAGGGCACGTTGAGCAGGCTCGTGTTGATCATGGCCCGCCGCGCGAGCAGGGCATTCATCACCGAGTTGCCGTCGTCGGAGAATGCTACCGCGCCGGCCTCCTTGAGCCCCGCGAGGTCCGCCATCACCTCGCCCTTGCGCTCGTGGCTGATGCATCCCGCCGGCCAGACCCGGACCACGGCGTCCTGGGCGACGCGGCTCAGCACGTACGCGATCATGGCCGGCGTATCGAGCGGCGGAACCGTGTTGGGCATCGCGACCACGGCCGTCATGCCGCCCTTCGCCGCCGCCCTCGTGCCGGTTGCGATCGTCTCCTTCCCCTCCTGCCCGGGTTCGCGCAGGTGCACGTGGAGATCGACGAATCCGGGAGCCACGATCAGGCCCTTGGCTTCGATCACGGTCGCGTCGCCGGACTCGATTCCCACGCCGACCTTGGCTACCTTCCCCTCCGTGATCAGGACGTCCTGGACCCCGTCCGTCCCCGATGCGGGGTCCAGTACGCGGCCCCCGCGGATGAGCACGTTCATTGCACACCTCCCGCCGCCGCCCGTTTCGTTCGCCCGTTCTCGAGCAGGTAGAGGACCGCCATCCGGACCGCTATGCCGTTCGCCACCTGGTCCACGATCACGGAAGTGGGACCGTCGGCCACTTCGTGCGCGATCTCGACGCCCCGGTTCATCGGCCCCGGGTGCATGACGAGCGCACCCGGCTTTGCCCATTTCACCCGGTCGGGCGTGATCGCGTAGCGCTGGGTGTAGGCCTTGACCGAGGGCATCAGCCCCATCCGGTGGCGCTCGAACTGGAGCCGTAGGACGTAGATGACGTCCGCGCCGGTCAGGGCCGCCCGCAGATCGTGGTGGACCTCGGCGCCGAGCGCGGCGAAGTCGTCGGAGAGCAGGGTCGGCGGGCCACAGAACCGGACCTTGGCGCCCATCTTCGTGAACGCGATGAGGTCGGACCGCGCCACCCGGCTGTGCTGGATGTCGCCCACGAGCGTGATCGTCTTCCCCTCGATCGAGCCCAGCTTCTCCCGCACGGTGTAGAGGTCCAGGAGCGCCTGGGTCGGATGCTCGTGCTGGCCGTCCCCGGCGTTGATGACCGAGGCCTGCAGGTTCCGGGCGAGCATGTGCGGCGCGCCCGAACTGCCGTGCCGCATGACGATGAAGTCCACGGTCATGGCCTCGAGCGTCTTCGCCGTGTCGAGCAGGGTCTCGCCCTTGACCACGCTGGACGCCTGCACGTTGATGTTCACGACGTCCGCGGAGAGCCGGACGGCGGCCAGCTCGAACGAGGTCCTCGTCCGCGTGCTCGCCTCGTAGAAGAGGTTGACCATCGTGCGGCCGCGCAGGGCAGGCACCTTCTTGATCGGATGCTTCGCCACGTCCGCCAGCGTGTGGGCGGTGTCCAGGATGAGCTGGATCTCGTCCTTGGTCAGCGGCTCGATCCCGAGCAGGTCCTTGGCGGCCAGGGCGTCCGGAGCGGCCATCAGCGTGCCTCCTCGAGGAGCACGCGGTCGGAGCCGTCCTCCTCCTTGAGCTCGACCTTCACGTTCGCGTCCGGGGCGGTGGGGATGTTCTTCCCCACGTAGTCCGCCCGGATGGGGAGTTCCCGGTGGCCGCGGTCGACGAGCACGGCAAGCTGGATGGCCTTGGGCCGGCCGAAGTCGATGAGCGCATCCATGGCGGCGCGGACGCTCCGGCCCGTGAACAGGACGTCGTCCACGAGCACGATCGTCTTCCCGTCGATGCTCCCGGGCAGGTCCGAGGGCTTGGGGATGCTGGCCTTGGAACCGATATCGTCCCGGTACATGGTGATGTCCAGGACGCCCACCGGCACGGCGGTTCCGCACGCGCGCTCGAGCGCGGCGGCTATCCGGCGGGCCAGTACGTCCCCGCGCTTGGGGATCCCGATGAGAAGCAGATCCGCCATCCGGTCGGGGTTCTTTTCGTGAATCTCGTGCGCCATCCGGACGAGCGCCCGGTCGATGGCGGCCGCATCCATGCTGGGAGAGGACCCCGCGCCCGCCATCAGGACACAAAAAAGCCGCGGCGCCCCCCGGGCCCGCGGTCTCCCCCTGCAACTTCTTTCATCTTCCTGCTCCTTGCCGGACTCGCCGGTCCGGCTTAAAGGACTCGTTCACCGCCGGATGCATTCAACACCAACTCCCGCCCCGTGTCAACCCCCGCCGCGGGGATCGCTATCGCGAGATGGAGAGGGCCAGCGACAGGCCGGCGGACGAAGGCACGACCGAGACCGCGGGGGCATTGCGGGGCCGGTGTGCGACCCACGAGCCCACCGCCCACCCTATCCCGGCGCCGAGGATGACGTCCGAAACGTAGTGGGCGCGGATCAGGACCCGGCCCAGCCCCACCAGCGACGCGATCCCGTAAAGGACCGGCGTCCGCCAGCCCCCGAGCCGGTTCTGGAGGTCGCAGTCGAGGACGGCGGCCATCGCGAACGCCTCGGCCGTGTGTCCGGACGGGAACGAGACCCGGCCCCGCGAGAACGGGTGCCACTCGTGCACGGGCTGTTTCCTGCTCGGCAGGTCCCGGCCCGAGACCCACACGATCAGGGGGTTGATCAGCCCCGCCGCGATCAGGCTGGCCTCCGCGCCGTCCGCGGCGACCTTGCGCAGGACCGGGTCCCGGGAGAGCCACCCGGCCAGATAGGAACACCCCAGGAACGGCGCCTGGAACCGCCAGTCGCCGAACGCAGCGACGTCAACGCAGATCGTGCCGAGCGCTCCGGAGCGCCACCGCTCCGCCCTCCGCCTCGTACTGCTGTCCACGGTAAACGCCGCCGCCGTCCCGCCGAGGATCCCCCCCGCGATAACCCACTCGGTGCCCGTCCACCGGGCCGGGCTCGTGGCAACCGCGCCGATATCGCGGCCGACCCGTAGGGCCCAATCCGGCGAGAGCGCGTTGTTCTCGTCGGGCAGTCCGTCGGCCCGAACGCCGCCGGCCAGCGCGCAGGCCAGCACCACCCATCCCGCCGCGATCATGCTCATCCGGGTCACGAGTCCGCGATTGTAGCACCCCGCGGGCAGGAGCTTGACATTCGCTACCTGATCGGGAAAGGTCAGATGTCGGGACACGACGCTTGAAGGAGGACCCATGGACGTGAAAGCGCTGGCCAGGCGGATGACGGTCGACGAGAAGGTGCACCAGCTTATCCCGGTTACACCGGGCGAGCTGATGACGGGCGAGACCGGATGGTACGCGTACACGACGTTCGCCGCCGCCAAGGCTCGTCAGGCGCTTCGCCTCGGGATCGGCCATGTCACGATCGCCCTGCGGCCGCTCGGCGTCCGCGACGGAGCGCGGGTGGCCAACGAGATCCAGGGAACGCTGGCCGCGCACTCGCGCCTCAGGATCCCGGCCATCATCCACGACGAGTGCCTGCACGGGTGCATGGCGCGTGGCGCCACGATCTTTCCCCAGGCGATCGGGCTGGCCGCCACCTGGGATCCCGCGCTCGTCGAACGGGCCGCGGGCACGATCGGGCTCGAGACCAGGAGCCGCGGCATCCAGCAGGCCCTCTCTCCCACGATCAATATCGCCAGGGACCCCCGGTGCGGGCGCACGGACGAGACGTACGGCGAGGACCCGCTTCTTACGTCGCGGATGGCGGTTGCGTTCGTGCGCGGGATACAGGCCCAGGGCGTCGCCGCGACGCCCAAGCACTACGCCACGAACTTCGTCGGCGACGGCGGCCGGGACAGCCACGCCACGCACTACTCCGAGCGGCTCCTGCGCGAGGTCTATCTCCCGGCGTTCCGCGCCGCCGTCGAGGAGGCGGGCGCCATGTCGATCATGGCCGCGTACGGCTCCATGGACGGCGTCCCGTGCTCGTCGGACCGCCGCCTGCTCACGGACATCCTGCGCGGGGAGTGGGGGTTCGACGGGATCGTCGTTTCCGACTACTGGTCCGTCCGCGGCATCCACGATCTCCACCGGGTGGCCCGCACGCCCGCGGACGCCGCCCGGCTTGCGCTCGAGGCGGGGCTGGACCTCGAGCTCCCGGACGCCGTCTGCTTCCCCCACCTGGCCGGGCTGGCCCGGCGAGGCGCGGTCTCGCTGAAGGCGCTCAACACCGCCGTCGAGCGGGTATTGTCGTTAAAGGACCGGCTCGGCCTCTTCGCCGACCCTTACGTGAGCCCCGAGCGCGCCGAGAGCCTGAACGACTGCGCCGCGCACCGTTCGCTCGCGCTCGAGGTCGCAAAGAAGAGCATGGTCCTGCTCGCGAACGACGGCATCCTGCCTCTGATCCGGTCCTACCGGAAGATCGCGGTCATCGGCCCCAACGCCGCCGTGGCGCGCACGGGGAGCTACAGCGGCCACGGGGTGAGGCTCGTCTCCCCGCTGGAGGGCATCAAGGCCCGTGCCGGGAGCCGGGTGGACGTTTCGTACGCGGAAGGCTGCGGGCTCAAGACAGGGACCCCGAAGGGGATCGCCGAAGCCGCCCGGGCCGCGGCCAAGGCCGATCTCGCCGTCCTCGTGCTCGGCAACAACGCCGGGATGGGCGACGCCGTCTTCACCGAGGGCGAGAGCGGCGACCGCTCGTGCCTCGACCTGCCCGGACGGCAGGAGGAGCTCGTGGATGCGGTCGTCAACGCGAACCGGAACACGGTCGTCGTCCTCGTCAACGGAAGCGCCATGACGATGGAGCGTTGGCACAACAAACCACGCGCGATCCTGGAGGCGTGGTACCCGGGCGAGGAGGGAGGAACGGCGGTTGCAGCCGTCCTGTTCGGGGACGCCAACCCCGGCGGCAAGCTCCCGCTCACGTTCCCGGTCCGGACCGGCCAGCTCCCCTTCTACTACAACGCCAAGCCGACGGGCCGGGTGTGGGACTACATCGACCTCCGGGGCAGGCAGGAGCAGTTCGCGTTCGGCCACGGGCTCTCGTACACGACGTTCGGGTACGCCGGACTCAAGGCCTCGCCGGTCCGCGGAAGCGCACGCGGACTCAAGGTGTCGGTGGATGTGCGGAATGCCGGGCGCCGCGCCGGCGACGAGGTCGTCCAGCTCTACGTCCGCGACGAGTACGCGCGGCTGGCCCTGCCGGTCAAGGAGCTCAAGGGCTTCCGGCGGGTGAGTCTCCTCCCCGGCGAGCGCCGCCGGGTCGAGTTCGACGTGACCGAACGGGACCTTTCGTTCCTGGACGAGCGGCTCCGGCCCCGGTTCGAGCCCGGCGCCTTCGAGATCATGGTCGGCTCCTCGTCCGCCGACATCCGGGCCCGCACTAGGATCGAGCTGAAGTAGCCCTGCGGGCTAGAAGAACGCGGCGACGGCTACCCGGCCGCGCAGTCCGGTCAGGTCCACGTCGCACTTGCCGCGGTCGAACCGCCGCCACGGCCGGCCGTTGACCCGGACCGCCTTCAGCGGCTTGCCGTCGGGATGCCGGAACCGGGCCAGGATCCGCGCCGGGGCCCGCTCCAGGGCGAGGTCCGCCGCGAGCCGGATCTCGCCCCGCGCCGCGCGTGAGTCGTACCGCACGCTGACCGCGCCGAACCGGGTCGCCGCCCGCGTCAGCGCCGGCCGGCAGCTGTCCCGGAGCCACGCCCTGGGCATCGCGCGGCCCAGGTGCACTAGGTCCGGCGTCGCGTAGACGTACATGTACCGGAGCCAGGACACGGCATTGGCTTCGTCGCTGGTCTTGAAGTGGGCCGCGTTCGAGAACCCGAGGTCCGGAAGCGGGTGCTCGACCATGGCGTTGATCTCACTGCGGTAGCACGCCGTCCACGCGTTCAGGAACATCCAGATGTAGATCTCGGGCTCGTCCCGGTCGAGATGGGGCATCAGCCCCGCGAGCAGGTTCGGCTGGATCGAGAACCCTCCCCGGCTCCGTAGGTTCGTCTCCGGGTCCACGAGCTGGTACCCGTACGGCGGCGTGTGATACCGGTTGTCGAGGTAATCGTCCAGGATCCAGCCCGCCTCCCGCGACTTGAGGCCATAGAGTCCGGAGATGAGGAGGTACACGGACCCCTCGAGCGTCTCCCGGATCCAGCCCACGTCCCGTCCCCGCAGGTACAGCCGGCTCGGGAACGAAGGTATCCATCTGCCGTCGCCGAGCCGCACGAGCGGAGCGTGCCGGCGCATGTTGTCGAATCCGCGCCGGAGATCGTCTCCGTAGGCGTCCGCCTCGCGCCGGACGCGGCCCGCCTCGGGATGACCGATATCCTCAAGGGCGCCGGCCACGGCGTCGCATCCCCGCCACGTCACCGCGTTCGTCGAGAGCCAGTACTGGAAGTCGGTCACGTCCTCGAGGCTCCCGGCCGGCAGGAACCCGCGTTCCCAGCCACGGGAGTGCGGAAGCTGCCGAACCGTGTTCCGCCTCTGCTGGAAGACCCACTCCGCGCCCCGCACGAGGGGGCCGGCCACCCCGTTGAGCCAGCCCCGGTCCCGGGTCAGCCGGTAGTGCTCGGCCATGCACCAGAGCACCCAGCCGTGGTGCTGGTTGTAGTCCCCCATCTCGAATCCCCCGGCGCCGAAGAACATGCCCTCGTAGTCGGTGAAGTTCCCGGGTTGGGGCACGGTCCCCTGGTACTTGAGCCACACGGCGAGCCGTCTCCGGGCCTCCGCGTGGAGCCCCCGCTCGTCGAGCTCGTGGACGATCATGCAGGACTCGTTCGAGTAGTTGCCGTAGGTCGACGTGCCCACGGACGTGTTCACGAGTTCCGGATGGCCCGGCATTGCGAAGTCCGTGACCTGGACGTGCATCAGGTGCGACCGGTAGAGGTCCTGGAACTGGCTCTCCGGGCACTCGAGCTGGGACCCCGTCGCGCACTCGCGTCGCCAGAACGCCGTGACTTCCCGGTGGCACCGGTCGAAGTCCAGCCGGTCCAGGGCCCGGAGCTCCTGGCCCCTGTTGGGAGCGAGATACGGGATCTTGAGCAGGACCTCGCAGGTCTCT
>Ga0315294_10010002_pt1 | contig 10397 bp, 9 predicted proteins | sample YL17G13_40_MG_FD_203626 | JGI IMG/M metagenome (GOLD analysis project Ga0315294, IMG submission 203626) | Sediment microbial communities from Yellowstone Lake, YNP, Wyoming, USA - YL17G13_40 | ecosystem: Environmental > Aquatic > Freshwater > Lake > Sediment | place: USA: Wyoming | collected...
TGGGCAGCCTTCTCAAAATCCTGGCTCTTGATATACATCTCCTTATCCTTGCGCAGCTCTTCTACTTTTACTTCAAGCTGTTTTATCTGTGGAGGAGCGATAAGGGTATTGAGCCTGGCGCGTGAGCCGGCCTCATCGATCAAATCGATTGCCTTATCCGGCAGAAATCTTCCGCTGATATAACGGTCGGATAGTTTTGCCGCGGATTCCAGGGCTTCATCGGTGAAAACAACGCGATGATGCGCTTCATACCTATCCCTTAAGCCTTTCAATATTTCAACGGTCTGTTGCACGTTCGGCGGATCCACCATGATGGTCTGAAATCTTCTCTCCAGGGCGGCATCCTTCTCAATGTGCTTGCGATATTCATCCAGAGTAGTTGCGCCGATACATTGTATCTCTCCGCGCGAAAGCGAAGGCTTCAAGATATTGGAAGCGTCAATAGCTCCTTCGGCGGCTCCGGCTCCGACCAGGGTATGCAACTCGTCTATAAATATAATCACATCCTGAGAACGCTTTATCTCTTCCATGACCGCCTTGATCCTCTCTTCAAACTGCCCGCGGTATTTGGTGCCTGCGATCATCAACGCCAGGTCCAAAATGATGATACGCTTATCTTTCAGCAGTTCCGGAATATTACCGGTGATAATCGCCTGCGCTAATCCCTCGACGATCGCGGTTTTTCCTACCCCTGCCTCGCCTAATAGAACGGGATTGTTCTTGGTGCGCCGGCTTAAAACTTGAATGACCCTTTCTATTTCATTGCGGCGGTCAATGACGGGATCAAGTTTGCCTTCCTTGGCAAGAGCCGTTAAATCCCTGCCAAAGGCATCAAGGGCCGGCGTTTTGGTTTTTTGAGCCTGAGCGGCCCCTTGATTAAATCCGGGGAGTGCCGAACCTAAAAGCTCCATTACTTCATTACGCACGCCGTTTAAATCCAGCCCTGAATTCAACAATACCTGGCTGGCAACACCTTCTCCTTCCCGGATAAGACCGAGGAGAATATGCTCTGTGCCGATGTAATTATGCCCAAAGGAACGCGCCTCCTCCGCTGCCAGTTCTAAAGCCTTCTTGGCGCGGGGAGTAAAAGGGATATCCCCGATGATCTGGGTTGCCGGGCCGGGCTGCACCAGCTTTTCTATTTCCAGGCGGATATTCTCCAGGCTCAATCCCATCTTTTGTAATACCGTTGCCGCCACGCCCTCTCCTTCACGGATAAGGCCCAGAAGTATATGCTCAGTGCCGATGTAATCGTGATTAAAACGCCTGGCCTCCTCTTTAGCCAGAATTATTACCTTTCTTGCTCTCTCGGTGAATCTGTTGAACATTATGCCTCCCTTGTCGGATCAATAGACGAATTTTTCGTGAAGATAGGGGAAGATAGGGGACGCTTCCCTTTAAGGGAAGCGTCCCCTACTATCTATTACCCCTATCTATTACCGCCTTTGTAATTTGGAGCGGATGATCTCGGCCCTTTCAACATCCCGCTCTTCCACGGATAACTTCCTGCCTTTGATTTTCTGCAAATGCGCCGGCTGGGTCAAAATAAACAACTCATTAATAGTCCGCCTTGTTAAGTCCTTGACAATCCCCAGATCGCAGCCCAGCCTTACCAAGGACAAGAGCTCTATTGTCTCACGGCTTGAAATAATGTGCGCGCTCTCAAGCGTCCCCAGGCTCCTGTGGATCCTGTCCTCAAGCATGGAACGTGCCTGAGCGATCAAGGCCTGCCTGGCCTGCTCCTCCTGCTCAATGATCTGTCGGATAAGGCCGTTTATATTATTGATGATCTCCTCTTCGGGATGCCCTAGTGACATCTGATTGGAAACCTGAAAGAAATTTCCGCTTGCCTCGGTCCCTTCCCCGTACAAACCGCGGGTGGTAAAACTCAACTTGGTAATCGCAGCCAGGATACGATTGATCTGGCGCGTCATCACCAAGGCCGGCAGATGCAGCATCACCGAACCGCGCATGGCAGTGCCGGTATTAGTCGGGCAGGCAGTCAGATAGCCCAGATCGCTTAAAAAAGCAAAATCCAGATATTCAGAAAGGACATCATCGATCTTATTGATAATATTAAATGTCTCAAAAAGGTTAAAGCCAGACTGCATCACCTGCATGCGGATATGGTCCTCTTCGTTGATCATTAATGAGATGATCTCATCCGAGTCTACGGCCACGGCTTTACTATCAGAGGTCTTGGCATGCTCATAGGACATCAAGTGCCTCTCTACCAGAAACTGCTTATCCACGCCATCCATATCCTGCAGTTTAAGGAACATCGCCGATCTTAAATCCTCTGTCTTATCAATAGCTTCTTTAATGGCGCTGAGGACCTCCTGGCTTTGATTCTTATTGGCGCGGTGAGGAAAAGGCATATCCTTGATATTCCTCGCCAGGCGGATACGGCTGGATATGACGATATCGGAATTAGGGCCCGTACCTTTAAGCCATTCGCTGGTGTGATTCAACAGGTCATCTACTCTCATCTTATCCTCTTTCTCTTATCTCCAGTTCTTTAATCTGATCGCGCAGATTTGCGGCTTCCTCAAACTCCTCGCGCTCAATCGCAACCTGCAATCTATGGCGCAGATCGTCCAGCTCTGAAACCTTCTTTGAAAGCGCGGCTTTAACCTTAGGAAGCTTTCCTAAATGCCGGCTTGAACCGTGTATTTTTTTAAGGAGCGGGAGCAAATACTTCTTAAATGAGGTATAGCATTCGCTGCAACCGAGCCTGCCGATCTTTTTAAAGTCGTCGTAAGTCAACTCGCAATTAGGGCATTTTACCTTTTCGGCGACTTCCTTGTCTTCTGCAGCCTTGCCGCCGAGCTCAGCCAGGCCCGCTAAAAGGTCAGCCAGGCCGAATTGCTGTTCCATCTGCACGCTCTTTTGACGGGAGCACTCTTCACAAAGATGCAGCTCCGTCATCTGCTCGTCAATGATCTCGGTAAGATGCACCGTAGCTTGATTTTTTCCGCACAAATCGCATAACATGTTTTTCCTCTCTTTATTCGCAGATATCGAGCGGCACGCCGTACGCAATACGCAATACGTAATACGGTACTATTAATACCTCACGCCTTGCGTCTCGGTGACCTTCTTAAATTCCTTGATCAGCCTCTCAGTAAGTTCGCCTGGCTTGCCTTTTCCGATGACCCTGCCGTCCACCTTGACTACCGGGATAATCTCGGCAGCCGTGCCGGTCAAGAAACACTCATCCGAAATAAACACTTCATGGCGCGTGATCACATGCTCATGCACGCTGATAAGCCTCTTCTTGGCTATCTCCATTACCGTATCCCTGGTGATACCGCGCAAGGTCCCCATACATTGTGGAGGCGTATAAAGATGGTTTTTCTTTACGATAAAAATATTATCGCCGGTACATTCGGCAACATAGCCCAATGAATCAAGCATAATCGCCTCCTGATACCCGCAATTTAACGCTTCGATCTTTGCCAGGATATTATTGAGATAATTCAAAGATTTGATCTGCGGATTCAAAGCCTCGGGAAGATTCCTTACCGTGGGAACGGTAATGATCTCCAGGCCCTTCTTATACAGCTCTTCGGGATAAAGCGCGATCTTATCCGTAATGATAATAACGGTGGCGTTGCCTTTGCACTTTCTAGGGTCAAGCCCTAAATCGCCCTCCCCCCTGGTCACGATAAGGCGGATATAGGCGTCTTTCAGGGCATTGGCTTTTAAAGTATCACATATTGCCTTGATCATTTCACTTTTGCTCATCGGGATATCTAACATAATGGAAACTGCGGACTCATAAAGCCGGTCAATATGCTCATTTAGCTTAAATACCAAGCGGTTGTAGGCGCGGATCCCCTCAAATACCCCGTCTCCGTAAAGAAGCCCGTGGTCAAACACCGAGATCTTAGCGTCCTTTTTTTCGTAAAGCTTGCCGTTAATATAAATCTTCATCATAACCTCCGTTATTACACTAACCGGCCATCCCTTAAGTGAAAAACATTATCCGCGATAGCCGCTAACTCCTCATTGTGCGTCACTATTACTACCGTCATATTATTCCTGTCTCTCATAAGCTTAATCAGGTCCATTATTTCCCCGCCGGTCTTAGAGTCTAAATTACCGGTCGGCTCATCGCAAAAAAGCATCTGGGGATTATTGATCAGCGCGCGGCTGATGGCTACTCTTTGCTGTTCTCCCCCGGAAAGCTCGTTAGGAAAATGAGTCATCCTGTTTTTCAAACCCACCTGAGCTAAGATATCAAGGGCGCGTTGCCGTGAGCCGGCCTTTAAGCTCTGCGCATTACTTATAAGAGCCGGCATCAAGACGTTTTCCAATACATTGAATTCGGGGAGCAGGTGATAAAATTGAAACACAAAGCCGATTTTTTCATTTCTGATCCTGGATAATTCAGAGTCTGATAGTTTATTTATATTTACCTCCTCCAGGAATATCTCTCCCTTAGATGGCTCATCAAGGCCCGCCAAGAGATGCAGGAGCGTGGACTTGCCAGCTCCGGACGGCCCCACAATAGAGACCATCCTGCCTTTTTCTATATTTATATCTATGCCGTTTAAAACCGCGAGCTTCTTATGCAAACTGCCATAGACCTTATGTACGTTCTTTGCCCTTAACATCATCATTCGTATCTCAATGCCTCGGTAGGCCTTAATCTTGCCGCTTTTTCTGCCGGGTAAATGGTGGAGGCCACAACAATAAAGGCCGCCGCTAACACAATCAGCCCGACATCGGGCCAGAGCTGGATAGATACCGGAAGCTTGTCAATATAATAAATATCGGACGGTAATTTGATAAACTGATATTTCTTAAGCAGGGCGCATAAAGTAAGCCCAGCGCTCACCCCCAGGAGGATCCCCCAAAAACCGATGATCAAGCCCTCTAACGTAAAAATGCGGCGTATCCCCTTTGGGCTGGCCCCGATTGCCTTTAAAATACCGATATCCTTTGTTTTTTCCACCACCATCACTACTAAGGTGCTGATAATATTAAAGGCCGCTACCAGCACGATCAAGCTCAGTATAATAAACATGGTCAATTTCTCCAACTGCAGCGCGGCGAAGAAATTCCTGTTCGCCTGGCTCCAGGTCAATATGCGGTATTCATAACCTAAAAGAGTGTTAATATTATCCCTGAGTGAATCCGCGCGCTCCGCGTCATCCAACTTTATACTCAATGCGCTTACCGCATCTTTGATCCCAAAGATCTGTTGAGATGTCTTAAGGTTGGTAAAAGCAAGGTTAAGGTCATAATCATACATCCCGGAATTAAATATGCCGACCACTTTAAGCGTATAGGGCTTGCCTGCGGGAGTATAAAGCTTTATTTTCGTGTCTACTTCAAGCCCTAAATAAAGAGCCAACTCCTTGCCCACAATGACGCAATCATCTATTAGGGCGCTTAAATCACCCTTGACCAGATAATCCTTGATTTTGGTGACCCTGCTTTCCCTATCCGGGTCTATCCCGCGTATCCCCAGAGCAAAGGGCTTGCCGATATCCACCAATATCTGCCCGGAGATCAATGGCGCAACGGCAACAACATGATTTAGGGTGCGTATCTTAGAAGCTATTTGCTCGTAATCTTGGATGCCTTCGGGCCTGGATACGGTGATATGCGAATAATTCCCGATTATTTTTTCACGAAGGTCTTTATCAAATCCGGTCATCACCGCGATCACCACTATCAAAGCCATCACGCCGACCGCAATACCTAATATTGAGATCACGCTGATAAGAGAAATAAATTTTTCCTTACGCCGCGTGATAAGATAACGCCAGCTAATAAAGCATTCGTAGCGCATAATTATTGCCGGCCTTCTTCCGGCCTGAGCAGAGGAAAGAGAATAACGTCCCTGATGGAAGGCTGATCCGCAAAAAGCATCACTAATCTATCGATACCGATGCCAAGGCCCCCGGCAGGAGGCATGCCATGCTCTAAAGCCATGACATAATCTTCGTCAATACACTTGGCTTCCTCTTGCGGCAGGTTCTTTATCTCCTCCTCAAAACGCCTCCTTTGCTCTACGGGGTCATTCAATTCCGAATAGGCGTTAGCTACTTCAATGCCTGCGATAAACAACTCAAACCGCTCACTGAGGAGTGGATTGTCTTTCTTGGTCTTAGCTAAAGGGCATAACTCGGTAAACATATCGGTGACAAATACCGGATGCTGCCATTTTTGTTCAAGAAGATCTGCCATAAGATTTATGATAAAGGTCCGTGATACGCGATTCTCGACCTCAACTCCTTTTGCCCTTAACTTACCTACCCATACCGAAAGCTCATCAGAAGGGTCAATATCGTATAACTCCTTGACCATCTTGGCAAAGGATACCTCCTCTACTTCAGTCAAATCCACGGCCTTACCCTGGAATGTAAGAGTATCTTTACCGAGTATGGTCTTGGCAAGATGGGTAAGAAGCGAACGCGTCAACTCCATCATATCGCGGTAATCCGCATAGGCGGTATAAACCTCAAGCATGGTAAACTCGGGGTTATGCTTGGTAGAGACGCCTTCATTGCGGAAACTTTTATTGATCTCGTAAACCTTATCTAATCCGGCGACAATAAGCCGTTTTAAATATAGCTCCGGGGCGATCCTCAGATACAGATCCATACTATATTCGTTATGAAAGGTCTTGAACGGCCTGCCCGCCGCTCCGCCGGGAATAGAATGCATCATGGGCGTTTCCACTTCCAGATAACCCAGATTATCAAAGAAATCCCGCACCCCCTTAATAATGCGGCTGCGCAGCAGAAAAACCTCCCGCACCTTTTCATTGGCGATGAGATCCAGATAACGCTGACGGTATCTTATCTGGATGTCCTTGAGGCCATGCCATTTCTCGGGAAGGGGCCGCAAAGCCTTGGCCAAAAGAGTAATATCCTCCAATTTCAGGGTCGGCTCACCGGTATGAGTCTTGAAAAGCTCACCCCTGGCCGCTACGATATCGGCGACATCCGTATCCTGGCAGAAAGCGAATTTCTCAATCCCGACTATATCCTTTTTAATATAAATCTGGACTTTTCCGGTAGAATCCCGAATATCCAAAAAGATGACCTTACCATGCAGGCGCTTGGCTGTAATCCTGCCTGCAAGTAGGTAGCTTATCCCCTCTTTGAACTCGCTAAGGGCCTGAGCGATAGACAGACGCTCCTTAAATGAGATACGGCCATAACTCTCTATGCCCCTATCTTTAAAGGAGTTAAGCTTGTCTTTTCTCTGTTTGACCAACTCATTCTCTTCCATAGACGTATAATTATATAGCAGAAAACCGGTATTGTCAACGCATTCGTATATCGGCAAATCGTAAAGCTTAATATACCCGCATTTGACGCTGGCAAGGCATCGGCATCATAGTAAATGACAAAGGCGCAACAGCACGCGCTAACGAAACAAGACAAGCAAACTAAAGGTTTTATTTTTTAACTACTTCGCCGCTTACGGTCAATCTCAGGAAGGGAAAATAGATATCGTCGGTGGTGACGTAAACATATTGGATGACTTTGCCGGTACGGTCATGAGTATCAAATTTTACCTTCACCTTGGCTGAGCTTCCGGGAGGGATACTTTTAGTGGAGATTTCAGAAACAGTGCACGAGCATGATGCCTGCAAATCTTTGATATTCAAAGTATTACGCAATTCATTCTTAATAATAAAGGTATGCTCCACGATGCTTCCCTCTGCTACATTGCCAAAATCCCAAAAATAAGGGCCCTGGTTCTCTTCTTTAGGCAAAGTCGGAATACGAATACCTGATTCATTCTGAGAAAAGCAACCCTTGCTGCTAAAACCTAATGATAAGATCACTAACAATAACGTCAATATTATCTTCATGGCCTATACTCCTAAGATTAATATTATTCCTAATCCGAAAAAAACCAGGGCCAAAAGCGCTTTAGACAAAACCATGTGCCTCTGCATAAAGTTGGCGAATTGCCCTGAGCTCACCCCTGTCAGCGCCGATAAAAATATGACCATCAACGGAGTGATAAACATTATATTATATACGAGCAGATATGAGGCGGCGCGCATTTTCAAGCCCGCTGTTTTTAATACAAAGGCGATGGTGGGAAGATAGACCTGGCCGGTGCATACCGCTTCCAAAATGGATACTAAAAATCCGCAACCCAGAGCGCTAAAAGCAAGCCAGGCAATGGCACTGGTGCCCCCCTTGTCCTTCCTGCGATAATATTGCCCGATTATACGATGAATGAGGTTTTTGATCTTATCGGGCAGCTTAAGGACTATCTTTTCCGCATTGCCTGTCTTTATAAATACCGCGATATCCCACAGGGTTAAGGCAAAGAATATGAAACAGGCTAAAGCTGCTACCAGATAAACTAATTTTCTAACGACGTAAAACCCCTGCATACCGTAAAGAATACGCAATGCTCCCATCCCCAGCAAAAGATAAGTTGAAAATACCGCGAATATGAAAGATAGGCCGACAGCTAAAATCTGCCTGCGTCGGTATTTCTGAACGGTCAAGAAAGCCACAAAAAATACGATAACTGTAAAGGCGCAAGGGTTAATCCCGTCGATCAACCCCGCCGCAATGATCGTCAAGAGCGTAAACTCCTTAAAACGCTCTATCAGGTCTACCTCATCCGGAGATTCTGCGGGCGGGGAGGCCCTTCCCAGCGATTGCGCAATGAATTCCTCAATCTGGCGGTAGGTGCTTACATCCTCATCCAAAAAATTACCTTGCATAAATAAGATCGGCAGATCCTTATTGACCGCCGTATACCTCTCTTTTAGCCCGAATAGCAATTTGTAGTTCTCGATCTCGTCAATATCACGATAATCTATGTCTATGACGCCTTGATAGCGCGCTTCGATACGCGGCATAAATTCATTCTTGACCTTGATACAATGCTGGCAGCTGGGAGAAAAAAAGAAAATTAATTTCGGCAGTCCCGAGTATTTTTCTTGAGCTTGCGCTAAGGGGCCGATGCCCGGGAAAAGAAGGACCAAGCCTAATATAATAACGAAGATTTTTATTGTATATTTCATTTTTTAAGAATAAAAGATAACATCCGTTTTTTAGTTTTATCCCGGCGGTAGGAAAAAAGATTGCGGCTGTCGCAGAGAGTGCACATATCCAAATCCCGGAACCGGATATTTTTTAACCCTTTATCAATAAGTATACTCTTGGCAAAGGCAACCGCATCATAGTAAAGATTGCCGTTTCTTCTTCTTACAAAAGGCATCAGATTATCATGCTCTAAAAACTCATCGGTGACCTTAAAGCAGCATTTTCGTAAAGCCGCTCCCGCCACTGCCCTAGAATGGCCAAAATCAATATTTAAATTATCCAGGATCCCCTCTTTTGCCGAACGCCAGCCCAAGTGCACGACTCCCGCAACATCATTTTTATCATCATAAAGAAATAAGGGCAGGCAATCCGCGGTTTTAACAACCAGGACAAGGCCGCTCCTCTTTGTAAAAAGCGCATCCCCCTCATAGACCCCCTGTTCATCAATAAAATGCACATTGCCGGAATGCAGCTGGCGCATAAAGGCGATACCAAAATCTATTCCCGACTCTACAAACGCTTTTCTCATATCGCCCATTACGTCGCGCCCTAAAAGAGTAGTCTTGGTAAAACCCGCAACGATATCCGACGGGAAAAAGTCTTTTATAAGGTAAAAATCATCTTTTTCGATAAGCTTCATTTTCGTAATAATTAGGGACACATCCTATTTATTTCCGTCGCACCCCAGCATAAATAAATAGGATGTGTCCCTAATTACTTAGCCTCCATCACTACCAGGGTGATATCGTCATACTGAGGGTAGTTGCCGATATAGGCATATACATCTTCTTTTACGGCCTGCATGAGCTCCTCAGGGGCTTTTTGGCTGTGGTTTTGGAAGGCTTCTTTTAGCCTCTCTAAGCTAAAACGCTCTCCTTCCTGGTTGAGGGCTTCGGTGACCCCGTCGGTGTAGAGTAATATTTTATCCCCGGGCTCTAAGTTGATCTGTTTTTCTTCAAGGTAGGCGTCTATATCAGGAAGCATACCCAACATGATACCGCCGGATTGAATGGCTTCTATCTGTTCACTATGCCCTTGTTCACCAAACACCTGACCTGGTGACTTGGTGAGCTGGTGAGCTGGTGACCTATACACGAGGATATGCTCATGCCCGGCTGAGGAGTAAATTATCTTTTTATTAGAAGCATCCCATTTCAGATAAAGCATGGTCATGAACTTCTGGCCTGAGATATGCTTGTGCAGGATCTGATTAGCCCTGAGGAGTATCTGCCGGGGGGATGATTCCTCCTGGGAGAGGGTATGGATGGCGGTCTTGGCCATGGCCATAAACAGGCCGGCGGCTACACCCTTGCCCGAGACATCGCCGATGACTACAGAGAGGCTGTCTTTATCGGG
>Ga0315294_10010003_pt1 | contig 10397 bp, 7 predicted proteins | sample YL17G13_40_MG_FD_203626 | JGI IMG/M metagenome (GOLD analysis project Ga0315294, IMG submission 203626) | Sediment microbial communities from Yellowstone Lake, YNP, Wyoming, USA - YL17G13_40 | ecosystem: Environmental > Aquatic > Freshwater > Lake > Sediment | place: USA: Wyoming | collected...
AATACCTGCACCAAGTCGCTGAATCCCTCAGAGCAGATGACATTCCGGATTCGTTAAATTCCGCCAAAATTCTGCATCTCGGTCCTGTTGCGGATGAGGTGGATGCGCATATCGCCTCCCTTTTTCCTGATGCTTTCATCGGCCTCACCCCGCAGGGCTGGATGCGCAACCGCGGAAGGGACGGATTGGTGGGATACCAGGAATGGAATCCTCCGTTTTTTTTGAGCGAACGCGCGGACGCTGTCGTGTTCAGCGTTGAGGATGTGCATAACGACGAGGAATTGATTGCTGATTACGCACACCGGTTCACAGTTTTAACAATCACTGAAGGTTATAACGGCGCGCGCGTTTACTGGCACGGCGACGTACGGCGCTTCCGCGCTCCCAAAGTCGAAGTGGTTGATCCCACCGGCGCAGGTGATATATTTGCGGCTGCTTTTTTCATCCGGCTGGAAACCACCCGTGATCCCTGGGAAGCAGCTGCCTTCGCGGTCAATCTGGCTTCTCTGTCTGTTACGCGTAAAGGATTGTTGGGCGTACCACACCCTGAAGAAGTACAATCAAATCTGGTAGAAATTATGCGAGGTTCATCACTTTTATGACCAAAATATACACACTCGTCAACCAGAAAGGCGGGGTTGGAAAAACTACCTGCGCAATCAACATCGGCGCTTACCTGGGCTATTATGGACAGAAGGTGCTGATTGTTGACCTTGACCCGCAAGCTAACGCCACATCCAGCCTGGGGATTGACAAGCTGGCCGTTAAAAAAGGTACATATGAAGTGCTCATCGGCTCCGCGCCAATCGCGCCCTCCATTTTGCACAATCCGCGCCTGAAACTTTCGATTCTACCCTCTTCCCCGGCGCTGTCAGGTGCTGAAGTTGAACTGCTGGAAATACCGCACAGGGAATACCGGCTCAGGGAAGCGCTGAATTCCATCAGCGAACGCTACAATTACATTCTTGTTGACTGCCCACCTTCTTTAAGCATCATTACCATCAATGGTCTGATGGCTGCAAAGGATGGCGTACTCATCCCGGTTCAGTGCGAGTATCTGGCGCTGGAGGGTATCGGCCAGCTGACAAATACCATCAAGCGCGTAAAAGGATCTCTTTTTCCTGAATTAATGGTTCGCGGCGTGATTATGACCATGTACGACGGCCGTACCAAACTGGCCTCGGACGTGGTCAGCGAAGTACAAAAATTCTTCCCGACTCAGGTTTTTCAGATCATCGTCCCGCGCAGCATTCGGCTGGCTGAGGCGCCCTCCTACGGGCTGCCCATAGCCATTTACGCGCCCGCTTCCACCGCGGCTAAATCCTACCACGACCTGGCGCGCGAGATTTTGGAACAGGACGGGGTACACATTCCCGAAATAAAAGAAAGGGTGGAGTAATATGGCGCGCAGAGGATTAGGTAAAGGGCTCGATGCACTCATTCCGGGGGATTTCCAAACCGAACCGGCTGGAAATTCGCTATTTATCCCAATTGATCAGGTTTTTCCTAATCCCTCGCAGCCGCGCACAGAGAAGGACGATGTCAGCCTGGAAGAGCTGGTCAATTCCATCCGCGAACACGGCATTATTCAGCCGCTCATCCTGACCAAAGACGACGACGCCGACCATTACACCCTGATCGCGGGTGAAAGGCGCCTGCGGGCTGCCAAACTGGCAGGGCTTGAATCCGTCCCGGCTGTGGTGCGCCAGGCCAGCGAGCAGGAACGCCTGGAACTGGCGTTGATAGAGAATCTTCAGCGTGAGGATCTCTCCCCGCTAGAATCCGCCCAGGCTTACCTGAAATTACAGGAGGAATTTGGGCTAACCCAGGATCAGGTAGCTGAACGCATGGGTAAAAGCCGTGTAGCGATCACCAACACCATTCGGCTGTTGAAACTGCCCGAAGAAGCGCGCAAAGCGCTGAATGAAGAAAAGATTTCCGAAGGTCACGCCCGCGCGCTGCTGGGGTTAGCATCTTCACAGGCTCAGCTTGCCGCTCTGCAGACCATACTGCGCAATGAACTGAATGTCCGCCAGGCAGAAGAACTGGTGCGTAAACTTTCGGGCGTTAAACCCAAGCCAACAACCGCCAAACCGCCAAAATCTGCCGATGTGAGATCATTGGAAGCGCGCCTGCGCGAACGGTTGGGAACCAAAGTTTCACTCAACCACACTGAAAACGGCGGTACGCTGGTTATTCATTACTATTCGGAAGAAGAACTCGAATCCATCCTTGACCTGATTCTTGGATAGCCATGGATACCCTGGTTCTAACCAACGCGCATTTCCATACTTTTGATCCTGCTTCTCCAACCGCTGAGTGTGTGGTGATTCAGGAAGGTAAGATCATCGCCGCGGGAAACGCGCGAGAGATTTCGCCGGATACCTTTCCCGGAGCAAAGGTCACAGACCTAGGCGGCCAGACCGTTTTGCCCGCATTTACCGACGCGCACATTCACATGCTGGAATACGGCCTGAGCCTGCGCAGAGTCGCCTGCGAAACAGCCACAAAAGCTGAATGCATCCGGCGAGTGCGTGAAAAGGCTAATACAACGCCTTCAGGAAAATGGGTGTTAGGCCACGGATGGAACCATAACATCTGGCCAGACGGTGCGCCGGATAAAATTGACCTCGATGGTTTTTCTTCCGAGAATCCTGTTTACCTGACTCATAAATCACTTCACAGCGCCTGGGTAAATACCGCCGCTCTGAAAGCTGCTGGAATAACCAGAAACTCACCCAATCCGGCAGGTGGCAAGATTGACCGGTCATCTGATGGCGAACCCAATGGCATTTTTTTTGAAGGCGCTATGAGCCTAGTTGAAAATGCCATCCCAAAACCAGACATAATAGAAAGAGAAACAGCTTTAAACGCGGCGCAGTCTGCTCTTCATCGCTTTGGCATTTCCAGCGTGCATGATTTTGACGGCTGGGATTGTTATGAGTCCCTCGACAAAATGGAAACTAAACGTAAACTCAAACTGCGGGTAGTAAAGAATATCCCCTTCCCTAACCTTGACCAGGCAATTGAAGCCGGAATAAAGAGCGGGGCTGGTAAGGAGATGCTCAGCTTTGGCTGGTTGAAATTATTTGCTGACGGCGCGCTCGGACCGCAAACTGCCGCCATGTTGGCGCCTTATGAAAGCACAAATTCCACTGGAATGCTTCTGCTTGACAACGAAGATATCATCGAAACCGGCCAGAAAGCTTTGACCGCGGGCATCGGACTGGCTGTGCATGCTATCGGTGACCGCGCTAACCGCGAAGTTCTTAATGGCTACACGCAGTTATATGAAAACCAGTTTTTCGGGAAAGCCATATTGAAACCAAGAATTGAACATGTCCAGTTAATCGCGCAGGAGGACATCCACCTCCTCGCGCGGTTGGGTGTGACCGCATCCATGCAGCCCATTCACGCGGTTTCAGACCGCGATATGGCAGACCGCTACTGGGGCGATCGCCGCGGCAAAGCCTATGCCTGGAGTTCTGTACTGCAAACCGGCGCGAAACTTATCTTTGGCTCTGACGCGCCAGTGGAGTCACCTAATCCCTTCTGGGGTATTTTTGCCGCGGTATCGCGCAGTTCATTGGGAAATGAAACACCGCGCGCATCATGGACTCCCCGTCAGAGAATAAGCAAAAACGACGCTTTGAGTGCGTATATCACCCAACCTCATCTTTCCGCTCACCCCGGCCAGAAATCAGGCAGGTTGCAGACTGGTTATACCGCGGACCTGGTGGTTTTACCGAACGACCTATTTTCTATACCTATAGATGAGATTGCTTCTATTCTGCCAGTCGCGACCATGGTCGCTGGTGAATGGGTCTTCAGCCACGCATTAGGTATACAATAGTACCAATCAATTAGACAGGAAAAGAATTATGACATATTCAGAAAACAAGATCAGCCTGCCCTTTTCGACCGATATTCTAGCGGAAGGGCTGCGAAAAGCGCGCGAATATCGCGGTATCAGCTTAAAGGATTGCTGTAGTCTGCTAGGAATTCCAACCAATAAACTGCTGAATTACGAGAAAGGGAAATTTATTCCTTCCCTGGCGGAATTGGAAACCCTATCGTATATCTATAGTGTCCCTTTAGTGGCGTTATTTTCACCCGAGGTGTACCCTGATTTATTCAAGGTACCTAACACAGAGCAGTTGAAGCAACTGCTGCAAATTCGACAGCACATTATCTCTACCTCTCTGCAAATTGCTTTTGAAAAATCAGACAAGTCATTAAAAGAAATATCCAAAGCATCCGGAATTACATTATCGAAAGTAAAACGCTACCTCGGCGGAGAGTCTGATATACCTTTTGATGACCTGCAAAGACTTTCAAACTCATTGGATTTGGATCCGATTAGTCTTATGGATTCCGAAAGCCCCATCGGCCTTTGGCAGGAACTTCAAAAGAATAAAATTGCTTATACCCAGTTACCGGTAAACGCACGTGATTTTCTAAACAATAAAGATAACTGGCCATATATGGACATGATCGAGAAAATCAAGCTCATTGAACCAGGAGAACTGGAATTACTTGCAGAATCCCTCCGGCAATTGGCAGGATTGGCACGTACGGATCAGGAAATTAGGAATTAGACTTATTAAAAATGGCAGGCGCAACTCACATAAGAGAAGCGGAAAACACTGATGCTCTTGCCTTATCAGAGTTTTTAAAAAGAAATCTGGTTATTCACCGCCATCTCGATTGGCATTCTCCATTAGAATGGATCGGCCATTCGCCATTCCTGATGCTTGAAAAGGACCAACGGCTGCAGTCGCTCTTGGTTTGCCCCCCGGATCCCAAGGGCGTTTACTGGATAAGAATCCTGGCATCACTTTTCTCTATTCCGATCGAGGAGAGTTATCTTGCTCTATTTCCGCTGGCTTTGGAAAAAATACGCGCGATAGAAAAAAAACCAACCATCACATCCGTTGCATATCAGGATTGGATGAAATCCTTGCTTGCTCGAAACGGCTGGGAGATCTGTCAGCAAGTGGTGCAGTTGCGTTGGAACAGGAGAAAAACCGCGAGTTCCCCTGAAAAAAGCCCCGAAGGAATCCTCATTCGATCCATGAACCTGCTGGATATCCCCGACGTCGCTTTGATTGACCAGGCATGTTTTGATTTTCTCTGGCAGCACTCTGAAGATGCACTGCGCAGGGCTTTTAATCAATCCACATATTGTACTGTTGCAGAAAAGAACAGCAAGCTCATCGGTTACCAAATTACTACCCTGCAACGTAACCGTGTCCATATTGCCCGACTGGCTGTGCTTCCCGAATTCCAAAGGCTGCAAATCGGATTATGCCTGGTTGCGGATGTGATCAACCAATTCCGTAAACCATGGACGCGTGAAATTAGCGTCAATACCCAGCAAGATAACTTCAAATCCCTCGGGCTTTACAGGAAGATCGGATTCGAAATGGCTGGTGAAAGCTTCCCGATTTTTATCTTCAAAAGTTAAAAAAAAACGCTTTTAAGCGCTTTTCTTTTTTGGCATTTCAATTCCTGTTTACCTGGCTGTTTTCAGCCCGGTTTGGCTGGCTGCTCTCTTCTCTCCTTTGAACTTTGCTTAAAGGTAATGCTATGAAAATTTAAATGGTTTTTATAGGTTTATTTAGCCTGATTACCAGACCTATTCCTTATATTACGTTGTTCAAAATCAATGATTTCCTCAAATGCTTTTACGACAATCGGGTCAAAGTGTATGCCCGTCTGCTTGCGAATATAATCGCGCGCGTCTTCATCAGACCATGCTTTTCGGTAAGGCCGGTCTGACCTGAGCGCGTCCCATACATCAACCAAAGCAAATATCCTGGCGCCCAAAGGAATATCCTCGCCTTTTAACCCGCGCGGATATCCACTGCCGTCCCATTTTTCATGGTGGCAATAAGGGATATCTGATGCCTTTTTCAGGAAGGGAATTGTAGAAAGCATATCAAAAGCAAAAACAGGGTGCTTTCGCATGATTTCCCACTCCTCATCATTCAACGGACCTACTTTTAACAGAATATGGTCTGGCACACCCATTTTACCGATATCATGCAGTACCGCACCGCGCTGGATATGTACAAGATCTTCATCGCTGACACCTAGTTTTCTTGACAGTCGTGTTGTCAGATCCATAACCCGCTGGCTGTGGCCTTCTGTCTCACGGTCACGTAATTCCAATGTTTTCGCCCAGCCCTCCAGCGTTGTCTCATAAGCTACCGCCAGGTCGAGGTTTGACTTTTCCAGATCGCGGAACAATTGGGCATTATCAACTGCGATAGCAGTCTCAGAGGTAAGTGTATTTAGGAAATTCAACCAGTCTTCATCGGGTTCCAAAGCTGTCCGATGGAATAACTCAAGAACACCCTGAACTTTACCCTTGGAAATAAGCGGCACACCAAAATAAGAAATAAAATCCTCATCAGGCAGCAAAGGCGCTTTTTTTAATGAAGTGGCTTCTGATCTCAGGTCTTTAATATGGATGATTTTTAATGTCTCGGCTGCTTTACCCGCCAATCCCTGACCCAATTCCAATTTCGTGTATTTAAGCGCGTCCGTTTGAAATCCACGCCCGGCCACAAAAAACAACTGTTGATTCTCCTCATCATAGAGAAGCACATCTGCGGCATCTACCCCAAGTTCTTCTGTTACTTGCTCCAAGAGGAGGTATAAGGGAATCTGCAGATCAATATTCGTGGTAATAGCAATGTTAATATTCTGAAGGGCTGAAAGCCTTTTAAGTTGCAATTGAAGCCGTTTTTCGGTTTCCCTGCGCTGCCCCAATTCCTGCTGCGCGGTGCTGTAAAGCTGCGCGTTTTGCACAGCTACTGCAGTTTGATGAGCCAGGGTAAGCAATGTTTGCTTGTCTTCTGTTGAATAAGCCTGTTCTGAAAGTTTTGGTCCCAGAGCAAGCAGACCAACCAGTTCGCCTTTGGCATTCAGGGGAACAAAAACTTCCGCTCCCAGTTGGTTAATGACATTTCTTTCCTCACCCCATAACGCCCTGAAGCGCGTATCGGTTTCCAATTCCTGCCGGGTGACCAAAAAGTCATTAAGATTTAACCAGTGGATCAACGGATTTTCGCCAGCGATGACCGTCCGGGGGGATAAGCGTGTGCCAATCTGGGAAGCTACCATCAGATTTTTCTTCCCGTTATACTTCAGGAAGATAGCAGTTTTTTGAATATGCATCGCAGATGTGATTTCCTTAAGGATCATCGTCGTCAATTCATCAAGATTGATAACTGAAGAGGCTGCCCGGCTGACACGTTGGAGCATTTGAACGGTGTTATAGCGTTCTCGGAAGAAATATTTATCAATGAAATTTTGCAGATAATTTCTGAATGGTTGAATCAGCAAGGCGGCAAAGATGGAGACAATCAGCGAAATTGAAAAAAGATTTTCTTTGGTGTTTGAGCTGAAAACCTGAAGCGCCAGGCTGATGAGCAGAAAATAAATAGCACCCACCAGTGCGGTGGGAATCGCGTATAACAGGCTTTTCCGGAAAACTACTTGTATATCCAGCAATTGATGCCTTAATATCGCGAAAGTAATGATCAATGCAGCAATGATATTTGCAATAATATCAATAGGGTATTTTCCGAGTGCTGTGAAATTAGAGCTGCCGCCGATGAGAATAATTATTATTGCTACCACAAACAACGAATAACGCGAAACCTGGGTTTCATCTTTTGAAGATCGAGAATTCCATAATAGTTGAAAAATAGATAACAGCATTACAAGGTAAGCAGGTCCTGCGACAATCCCAACCTGTGGAGTGAATTCATATACCAGTTCGCTCTTGATAATTTCAGCATAGGGTGTAACCCAATTGGTGAATTGATTGATCAGGATCGCGGCAAGTCCATAGAAATAAATATATGGCGCGATCCTGATTTTTTTCGTAACTGCCGCCTGGGTAAAGTAAAACAAAGCGATCATCGATGCCAAAGCTGAGGAGGTCATCAGACGGAACCAGAGTAGAGTATTGCCAAAATCCTGCAGCACAATAAACGCAGCTATTGACCAGATAGCCATTGCTAACAGATACAAGCGGAATCTGCTGCGCATGGTGTTTTGCGGTTTGCTTATCGCTACAACTAAATATAGTAAAACATAAGAAAATACCGCAATAACTGGGATGATCGTTTTAAGTGTAAGATACATGAAGCGCCTATTTTATATCACGTGTGTCAGTTTTTCCAGGATATGGTCTTTGGGTTGCATATGAGGCGGTTTTAAATGTGCAAGATCCGCGCCAGCTGTCCTTGCGCTTTCCATATAATTATTAAACGCTCCATCAGGAAGTCTGGTCACTTTAAGATTGTTGCCTCCAAGAATCTCTTCCATACCGGCAAAATCCGGATGACTTTTCTTTAGATTATTTTCAACCGAAACCAGTATTTCTTCAACTGATTTCTTTTCGGTTGGTTTAAGTTCAAGGTATATGTGGACGACCGATCGCCCTTCATGAACCTCTTTTCGGGCAGTCCAATCAACATATTTGATTCCTGTATCATCTATCGCTTTCCAAATTGATCTTTCGTTAAATCTCACCATATTTGAAAGATCAATCAGATCGTCCCCGCGGGAGTAGAACCTAAATTGAGGTATTTCACAGTCGAGTTCCTTATCTTTAAGCGAAACAAAATTGATCAGGTCGCCAACGCGATAGCGCATTAACACCCCTCCCAACAGATTGGTGAACACGATCTCATAGATGCCAGTTTGAATTTCATTCATCAGGTAAGAATTGGGAATGTAATTGGGATCTTCCTTGTTCTTAAGATGTTCTTCAAATGGAATAAATTCATAAAAATTGAGATCCGGGAAGAGCGTCATACCCTGGTAATTCCATGCCTGTAAAGCCTGCATACCGCCTTCAGTGCAGGCATACCCTTCCAGCGGCGGTTTGCCCCAGTAATGCTGCACCTTTTCGCGGTAGATATCCGTGTCCATTCCACCGGTCATCACACCTTTTAGATTCCAGATATCCTTTGGTAATAAGTTTCGCTTTTGTAGTTTAGCTTTGAAATAACCACGAAACAATCTTCCAAGGACTTTTGGCTTTAGCATACTCAATGACTTTTTACCGCTGCCACCTTCCTCAAATCGCTCGCCCATTTTGCCCAATACGCTGGCCAAACCATAGAAATAATCAATGCCTGTTTCCATTCCCTGGCTGAAACCCGCAGCGATACGGTCAGCAAATTCCATCTTTTCGCCTTCTTCAAGAGATGGGACAAAACGTACATCCAGTAAATCTTTGGTTGAATGGCTCACATACCCCGAAGTATATGGCAGCGGTGCGGTGGCTAACAGTAAAACATCCCCGGGTTCAATTTTTACATCGCCTTTGTAATCACAGGAAGAAAGGATCATGGCAGTCAGCGCCACTTCCCCATACCTTTCATACATTCTATCGGTCAACGGTATCCATTTACAAGGGTATTTGCCTGACCGTCCGGATGTGCGCGCCCAGCGATAATGCGCTTTGGGAAGTGAATTTTCATCTTTGTCCAGGAGAAATTCCACATAATCCTCATAGGTTGTAAGAGGCACCCTTTCCCTGAATTCATTGATTGATTTAGGTGGTTTATTACCAAAGAACTTTTTACCAATTGCGCAATCCTTGAGCAGTTCAAACTGTTCAAACATCAACCTTTCCTGAATTTGCATATATTCCTTCATACTCAGGTCAAGGTGGCCGCAATATTTTGACCAAACCTTTTCCTTGTGCCCCTGTTTAATGAGTTCTGCTGTTAAAGTCATTGTCTCTCCTTTTAATTTTTTATTGCCTTAATGATGATCGGGTCAGGTGCCCAAAATCGTTTTGATTTCAATTGATTTATCTTGATATCCACAAATCCATGCTGTTTTACCAGTTCCTCCCATTCTTGTGCAGTATGAATATTTCCTATCGCAGCAGATTCCGCCATTGCCCGGGAATAATTTTCAGCAAAGAGAAAATAGAGGAATGCAGCCGTCTTTATGATCAATCTGATTGTTTTGTTCTTCCATTTGGAAGAGCAACCGGCATCGGCAATATGAAGCCTTCCGCCTGCTTTCAATGAAAATTGGATATTAGTCAATAAAATTTCAACATTCATGTGGTGGGTCGCCAGGCAGCAAATCGCTTGTTCAAAGGTTTCCTGCTTGAAAGGCAACTGGTGGGCGGAGGCGCAAATAAGAGGTGCCAGGTTTTCATATTTATTTTGCGCTAATCGTTCCTTCCCGTTTAATAGCATCCTGAAGGTCAAATCCAGTCCGATAATCTTCCTGAATTTAAGTTTTCTATCAAGCAAATAGGCGGGAATAAAAGCCGTACCTGTGGCAATATCAAGGACCAATTCATCTTTACAGGGAAAAAAATCTGTTAAAAGACGGCTTACAAAGTCTCTGTA
>Ga0315294_10010006_pt1 | contig 10395 bp, 7 predicted proteins | sample YL17G13_40_MG_FD_203626 | JGI IMG/M metagenome (GOLD analysis project Ga0315294, IMG submission 203626) | Sediment microbial communities from Yellowstone Lake, YNP, Wyoming, USA - YL17G13_40 | ecosystem: Environmental > Aquatic > Freshwater > Lake > Sediment | place: USA: Wyoming | collected...
TGCCTTCAGATTGCGGCAATGAAACCATTGTTTGTAAATACCATGGATATCCCCGAAGAATTTTTAGCTGAAGAAAGAAAAAAATATTTGCACCAAATTAAAGATTCGAGAAAGCCTAAAAAAATAATTGAGGAAATAATTAACGGGAAATTAGAAAAATACAGACGAGAAATAGTTCTATTTTCGCAACCCTGGATAAAAGATGAAACAAAAGTCATAAAAGACCTGATTGATGAATATATAGCTAAAGTGGGGGAGAATATTGTAGTGAAAAATTTTACAAGATACGAAATATAAATGCTAGTCTTAATTGCAAAAATTACTCTAATTATTAGTATTCTTGGAATAACTGTGATTTTAATTCGGAGAATGCCGGAGCTGGCTGCTCTTCCCGTTGAAACTAAAAAAGCGAAAGAGCCTGGTGAAAGTTTTTTTGTAAAAATTAAAAATAAATTTATATCTCTTAAACTATTTAAGTCTTTTTCTTTCGAAATTTTTTTGCAGAAAATTCTCTCAAAGATTAGAGTTTTAACGCTTAGAATAGAGAATATAATATCACATTGGTTGCTGAAGTTGCGCGAGCGGGCAAAGAAGAAAAAGGAAGTTGAAAACGACCAATACTGGCAGGAGCTTAAAGACTCAACAAGCCAGAAAGGCAAGAAGACGCCGAAGTAGTTTTCCAAAATCTCTGCCACCCTAGCTCAGCGGTAGAGCAACTGTTTTGCGAAGCGGAGCGTAGCCCCCACACCTTTATTGCCGAGATAGCTCAGTGGTAGAGCAACTGTTTTGTAAACAGTAGGTCGTGGGTTCGAATCCCTCTCTCGGCTCACCCGATAAGGTGTGGGGGTAAAGTCGTTGGTTCGAATCCGACGGGTGGCTTAATGATTTTACTAACATTACTTGGCGAAATATCATAATGAAAATTAGAAAAGCGGTAATTAAAGATATCCCGAGAGTTCATAGAATAATAAATAATTTTGCTGGTCAAAATTTACTTTTACCTTGTTCTTTTAATCAGCTGTATGGGAATATCAGAGACTTTTGGGTTTGTGAGAAAAAGGGGAAAGTTGCAGGTTGCGGTGCCCTTCATATATTCTGGGGAGATTTGGCCGAAATAAGGTCTCTGGCAGTTATTCAGCCAGAGCAAAGAAAGGGGATTGGGACAAAATTAGTTAAAACTATTTTAAAAGAAGCAAAAAATTTAAAAATCCCCAAAATTTTTTTACTCACCAAGGTACCGAAGTTTTTTGGAAGATTTGGATTTCAAGAGGTACCGAAAAGAACACTGCCACGCAAGATTTGGGGTGTTTGTATCAACTGCCCGAAATTCCCAAATCATTGTGACGAAATAGCATTAATATATAAAACCTAACTAAAAAAATAAAAGGAGCAGTTAAAACTGCTCATCATGGAATGAACTATTTAATAAAGTGCTTTTGATTTGACTAGTTAACTATTACGTCTCTTCTACTTTCCTGTCGTCCAAATCTCTCTAGGGCGGGGAGGCCTATTCTTTGCCAACTTTTCGCCATAGACTCTCTAGCCCTATTCACCAGTCGCCTTGGGGCATATCTGATCTTCTTTCTACCCACGATTACACCTCCTTTCTGGCTTACGGCCAGATCTTTTTTGTAGAGAACTAATAAGCCATAGGACGTGAACGTTCTCCTCGCGAAAGTGAAACGATCGTGCGATCCGTGCCGAGAAGGCGCTCTAAAGCAATCGTCCTTCCGAATTGCCTCATTAGCCCATCTGCTCTTTTTCGAGTAGCTGGAGATCTAAGTCGTCTTTCCAACGCTCTTGCATTCTTCCTCATTTTGTTCATGTCAATAGCTTTTCGTGCTGCTTTTTCTTCGGACGTCAAAGAACGAAAGGAAACCGGCTCGCAAAGTCTAATAACTTCTATTGTCGTCATACCTCCTTTCAGCTGATGGGACGCAAAAGATCTTCTGGTCGGAGTCGGAATTTCGGCCTTTGTTGCGGAGGTAGTTCGTCCCGAACCACTCTCATATATCTTGCTATTGATTCTTCTACTGTATTTCGATCAGGCCGTCGCAATTGCGCAGCTGCTGGCCATTCATCTTTCCTGCCCATGACCCCTCCTTTCTAAATGACGGGTTGGTAAACTTCACGGCAAATACTCAAGTGGATCAAGGTACAAACCAGCTGCCCATAACTCAAAATGGAGATCGCCAGTAGAGTAGCCGGTAGAGCCCACTTGCCCAACGAGCTCTCCTTTAAAAACTACTTGTCCTTCAACCACTGCGATTGAAGAAAGATGCGCATAGAGAGTTATTACCAGATAACCGTGGTCGATAATCACGTGGTAGCCGTAAGCACAGCAAGGATCTCCTCCGGCAAACGCAACCACACCATCTGCCGCAGCCACCACGTTTTCTCCCTGTCTATAGTACGCATCGATATCTATTCCTAAGGGATGAGTAGGGCCAATATAGGAACTGATCGTACCAATAAAAGGCCACGTTAGATCACTTGGGACCTGCTCCATAGATATCGGCCCAAAACATACTTTCACAATCTTTTTTACTAAATTATCAAATGGATATGGCAGAGACTCAATTAGTTCACTATACTGCGCGTAAGTCAATGAGTATTTACCAGATTGAGATTGTGCTACAACATCTCCATTACTTACCATGGCAGATATCAATAAGATAGCTACTAATCCTAAGTAACGCATGGCTACTCCTCTCGTTGTTTGAGCCATCTAACGAGCATGGTGCCATCAACCCAAAAGATTACGATCCCGCACAGAAACAGGCTTAGACTTACAACAAATGGAAGGAATCCGTTTTCTCCAAGGAAAATCATCACCGTATTTAGAAAACTAACCGGAATTATAATTATGCAAGCCACGAAGATTAGAATCAAGTTCCAAGGCACTCCTTTTCTATTTGCATTCTGGAGGAATCTATTTACACGTCTGCGTCGGCGATTAATATCTTTTTCACTCAAAACAGGATATTTGTAATACCTACTTCTTTTCATATCTCTTTTTCCTCCCCCTCGGTTTTAAATGAGCTAGTGGGTTATTTATTTAAATATAGGGTTTTAGAATTTAGTAGTCAAGGTTAAAGGTTAAATAAGAGGGGTTGACCCCGTAGTAGAAATTTGACAGATGTTTTTTACAAAACATTAAAACACCTAAAACAGTCAAATTTTCACTACGGGGTTGACAAGAATTCTTGGCGGAGTAAAATAGAAAATAGGAAATAAGGTCGGGTATTGATAAATGGATTTAAATAACCCTATGTAGAAATAATAAAATTAGAAGACATTCGAAAATAGCCGCGAAGGTGTCTAACGAATGGATGTCTTCGCGGCTATTTTTTTGGAAAGCACGTTAAAAATTAGTGAACCCCGGAGTAGAAATTTGACATTGTTTTGCGGAGCAAAAAAATAGAATCCCATAGGAAGTCAAATTTTCACTACGGGGGAAATAGAGTTTTTTAGAGTTGTTCCGACTATTTTATCCTGCGATTGTCATCAGACAATTTGTAGGATTATTTTGAGAGTTTGATCCTAGCTCAGGATGAACGCTGGCGGCGTGGATAAGGCATGCAAGTCATGGGGTCCCGTAGCAATGCGGGAAACCGGCGAACGAGTTAGTAACACGTAGATAATCTGCCTTGAGGACAGAGATAATTCCGCGAAAGCGGAACTAATATCTGATAAAAATGAGGGGACTTATGTCATTCTCATTTAAAGGGTACAGCAATGTATTCCACCTCGAGATGAGTCTGCGGCCTATCAGCTAGTTGGTAAGGTAATGGCTTACCAAGGCAATGACGGGTAGGCGATGTGAGAGCATGATCGCCAACGGAGGCACTGAGACACGGGCCTCACTCCTACGGGAGGCAGCAGTCGAGAATATTGGGCAATGGGGGAAACCCTGACCCAGCGACGCCGCGTGCTTGAAGAAGCCCTTCGGGGTGTAAAGAGCTTTTCTCAGGGAGGAATCCCGCTTTAGCGGGATGACAGTACCTGAGGAATAAGGGGATGCTAATTCTGTGCCAGCAGCAGCGGTAATACAGAATCCCCGAGCGTTATCCGGAATTACTGGGCGTAAAGGGTCCGTAGGCGCCCCGTCGCATCTTTCGTTAAATCTTCAGAGCTTAACTTTGAAGCTGCGAAAGAGATGGACGGGGTAGAGGGCGTTAGAGGTTGATGGAACGCACGGTGTAGGGGTGAAATCCGTTGATATCGTGCGGAACACCAAAAGCGAAGGCATTCAACTGGGACGACCCTGACGCTGAGGGACGAAAGCGTGGGGATCAAAAAGGATTAGATAAATCCTGTCTCCGGTCCTAATCCGGAGCGAATGGTGTCCCTCCCGACGGTGACGTCGGGATGTGCATCTAGCTGTATCGGGGAAACCCATTTAGTCAAATGGGTAATCCCGAGGGAAGTCCGACGACAAGTCGGACCCCGTAGAGACTAAGCAAATCAGAAGATAGAAAATGACCAAGTCGTTTTTGTCGGATAAGTGTAAAGAAATTATTTTGGGTTCTTTATTAGGCGATGGATCGTTAAAGATTTATCCGCCTTATACGAATCCCCGTTTTTCTTTTCGTCATTCCATCCAGCAACAGGAGTATTTCTTTTGGAAGATTAACCAACTAAAAGAAATTTCCGGAAAAAAATGTTGGTGGAAGCAAGAAAAAAACAGTTTAGGCAATGCAATGCTTCGTTACCAAAGCATTGCGACGGATTCATTGATGGATTTGTACAGATTAACCCACAAGAATGGTCGGTTAATTATTCGGCGCAAATGGCTGAATAAATTAACTCCATTGTCGTTGGCTGTTTGGTGGTTAGACGACGGTTCGTTAATTACCAATGGTCGTCGCGGTGTAATTTGTACTGACCCGTTTTCCTATGATGAGCAAAAACTACTAGCTCGTTACTTGTTAAAGATTTGCAATATTAAAGTTCACATAGGGAAAATAAAACGGGTGCATAAAGGGAAGATGAAAGAATACTACCGTTTATGGATCCGCTCAAGCGAAGAATTAATGAAACTGCTACGGTCTATCTTGCCGAATGTGAAAGTAGTTTCAATGTTGCCCAAAGTACTGCTTCTTTACAGAAATTTTGATTTGCAACAACGCTGGATTTCTGAAGTTATTAAGTTGACCGGTTTTCCTTTGGCAGTAGTAGAAAAATACACTACCGAGAAGAAAAGTAGATGGAAAATCTTCAGAAAATGATATAGTCCGATCCTCCGAGTAATCGGAGTAACAGAAATCTACAAGATGACCCTTGTAGTCCACGCTGTAAACGATGGACACTAGCTGCCGGAAGTGTCGACCCTTTCGGTGGCGAAGCTAACGCGTTAAGTGTCCCGCCTGGGAAGTACGGCCGCAAGGCTAAAACTCAAAGGAATAGACGGGGACTCACACAAGCGGTGGACCATGTGGCTCAATTCGACAACAAACGAGGAACCTTACCAGGGCTTGACAGACTAGTGAACATTCGCCGAAAGGCGGGTCTACCCACAAGGACACTAGTCCAGGTGCTGCATGGTTGTCGTCAGCAGGTGTCGTGAGATGCTCCCTTAGATGGGGAAACCTGCGCAACCCCTACCCTATGTTTAAATTGTCATGGGGAACTGCCCGGGATAACTGGGAGGAAGGCGGGGATGACGCCAAATCAGCATGGCCCTTTGATGCCCTGGGCTGCACACGTGGTACAATGGCCGGGACAATGGGTTGCAAAAGCGCAAGCTGGAGCTAATCCCACCAAACCCGGTCTCAGTTCGGATTGAGGTCTGCAATTCGACCTCATGAAGCTGGAATCGCTAGTAATCGCCAATCAGCTATGTGGCGATGAATACGTTCCTGAGTCCTGTACTCACCGCCTGTCACGTCAAGCGAGCTGGGAGCACCCGAAGTGGCCCGGTAATCGGGCAACTACGGTGAGCTCAGTAAGAGGGACGAAGTCATAACAAGGCACGGGTAGCGGAAGCTGTTCGTGGAACATCTCCTTTTTTTACTATTTTCAAAGTAGTAAAAAAAGTGTCGACTAAAGTTGAAAATTGAGAATTCTATTTTCAACTTTAAGGTATTAGTCGAGGAACCTAAAATTTCGACCATCGGGTCGGAACAACTCTAAGAAACTATTTACAGAAAATCAAAACGCGGCTTTTAAAGCCGCGCTTTTGTTATATTAGTAAATTTTGAAATTATTTATCCTAAAAAAATTTTCCCTTTTGATTCAATTTTGCGCAGAAAAAATTCTATTTCCGTTGCATTATAAATCCGATAGTTATTAATCGGATTGCGCATTGCTTTCAACTTTCCAGATTTATCCCAATTTCGCAAAGTCAGAGGTGTAACGCCTAGAAGTTTTGCTACTTGTTTGACCGTTAAATATCCCGCTTGGAGCATAATATCACAATTATTTATCAATGTTTATTAATCTTTTATACTAAAAAGCTTAATAAACGTTGCTATTTTTAGCATACTTTAGCTAAACTTTTTGTCAAGTAGAAGAATTTTTAGCATTCCGAGATTTATTTTGAAAATATCTTATTAAGTTATCCCCAGTTGACAACCTATTTTATATGCTAAAATATGGTAATCTCGAGTATCGAGAAATTAAAAAGCGTCCCCAATGCTTTTTTTGGACCTTAAGTTTAGCTCTTTCTTCCAATAATATGCAATTTAAAAATAAAAATAGCAAGTTTATAACCCTGAAGGAGGCAGCGGCACTTTTTAATTATGCACCAGATTATATTGGTTGGCTTATCCGGAAAGGGAAGATCCCTGGGAAAAAAATTTATTCAAGAGAGGAATGGAAGGTATCTCGCGAGGCGATATTGGATTATGTAAATCGAAACGGACGGAAAAAGGACTATCAGAAAGAACGAATATTTTCTATAAAAAAACAAAAATATATTTCCCTAAAAGAAGCAGCACGAATCTCTGGTTATGCTTCAGATTATATTGGATATTTAATCCGAGAGAATAAAATTCCTGGTAAGAAAATTAATTTTGGAATTGTTTGGCTGACAACAAAAGATGCAATTAAAAAATATCAAAAAGTAAAAAATAATAATGTAAATAAAAAAATTAAATTTCCTTTTTCTATAATTCCTCTAATACTTTCCTTTGGTAAGGAGAGTCGTTTTTATTTTAGAGTTCCTAAATACAGTTTTGTTTTTATAATTTTAGGCATAATTATTTTTGGAGGCTGGATTGCAGGAAATTTTACTTCTAATAATCAAAATCAAACGATTGAAATTTATTCAACTAGTTCGCAAGGTGATTGGCAAAACTTTCAGAATGTCCGAGGAATTCCTGATGTTGGATCTGATGGGGATCTAAATTATTTTTCAGATGCTAATTCTGCTATTTATCAAAATGGTTCTAAAAATTTAGTCCTCGCAGAATTTAATAAAACTGAGGCTGACTTTGAAATGATTAACCAAAATAATAATGGTGATACTGGAGAAGGATCTAGCAGACAAACAGAAGATCAAAATGGACAAACAAAAGACCAAGAAGGAAACATTAATCAGGCAATATCATTTTTGGGAAAAATAAAAAATCTTTTTACTAATGGATCAGCAAAAGCTGAAACAGTTCCAACGTTCACTGAGCTGCAAAATTCTCAATTTGAATCCGCGAAAATTAAATTTTCTTTTGCTCTCGGGGAAAAAATAAACGATTTAAACCCTACACAAACCCAAGAGATAAATCCTATAATTACAACTCCTGAGGAAAAACCTTCAGAAGAAAATCAGAAAGAAGTACCCAATGAAGGAGGATCAGACCAGCAACAACAAGAACAGCCCTCACAAGAACAACCTCCACAGGAAGAACAATCTCCAAATTTAGAACCACCTGAGCCCACAACGCCAGAAGAAACACCGAATGAGGCGCCGAGTATCCAACAGGAAGAGCAATCGGAGCAAGAGACTCCTGCACCGGCGCAGCAACCTGAGCAGTCATCGCCTCCGGAACAACCACCACAAAATAATACAGAGCCAACTAGTTTTTGGAATAAGTTTAAAAATCTATTTGGTGATATTTCAGTTTTTGCTCAAGAGGAAAATAATAATGATGCCAAGACTGAAATGTCGCAGCCTCCTGAAAATGATGTTACTCCAGCTAGCCCGGCTAAAGAAGAACTAATCGAACAGGTTAAAGAAGCTATTCCTAACTTAGATACAAAAATTGTTATTTGGTATTCGCTTGATGGCGAGCTCTGGTGGCAATTAGATACTATTTCTTCTTATCCGCTATCCAACGCTCAAGATGGCGGATATTTCAGCTATGATGCTCCATTTTTGAAAAACTGGGATGATGTGAAGAATTTAAAAATCAAATTTGAGGGCGTAGTTGGAGGCGAAACTACTATAACTGCTTATTTAGACAGCGTTTGGGTTGAGGCTAATTATACCGAACAAAGGGAAAAACCAAAAGAAAAAAAATTGCTTAAGATAAAGATTAAAGATAATTCTTTAATTATTCCTCAGCTCAAAAAAGACTTCTCAATCAATGAAGAACCAGTTTTTGCCATTAAAGAACCTGAATTAACAGTTGAGGAACTGGTTAATCTTGATAAGGCAGAAGTTATTGGGGAAATTGAAATGCCTCAAACTGAAATTGAGATACCTCAAACTAAAGAAGAAGAGAAAGGTCTTTTAGAAAAAATCTTGGAGCCGGTTATTAATTTTGTGGCGCCTGAAACGAAAGCTCAAATGAACAATATAAAAACTCAGATTTTTGGGCCAGGCGGATTAAAATCTGATATTCCCCCAGAGATTAATTCTTTTTTAAGAGATGAAAAAGAGGAATTTGAAATAAAAATCCCTACGCATAATGAGAGAGAACTTCAGCCAGGGCTTTATAGGTTAGAGCTTGAATTTGAAACAAATGAAGCAATTTATATTTTAGAGCAAGAGTTTACTTGGGGAATTTTGGCGATAAATACGAATAAATCCATTTACTTACCAGACGAACAGGCTTATTTACAAATGGCAGCTTTAAATGATGACGGACATACGATATGTGGCGCTAATTTGCAATTAGAAATTATTTCTCCTCAAGGTAATATTCTCTATCCGGAAATTCAAAAGTCAGATGAATGTGGTCCAAACAACGTCACTAATAAACCAGACTACTTTGCATATTATCAAGTTGGCGGGCCGGGGAAGTACGAGATGAAGTTAAAAAATATTGATAATAATTACGAAATTACAGATTCTTTTGAGGCTCAAGAAACAGTACCATCTGACGTGGAAAGGATTGGCCCAACAAGAATTTATCCACCAGCCACTTACCAAATGCAATTGAACGTTAAAGTTAATAAAGATTTTATAGGAGTAGTCAGAGAATCCGTGCCAGTTAGTTTTGAATTATCTCCATTAAATAACGCCGATATTATCATTGATAATCAAGAAAAAATTATTGAGTGGCAAGTCGATTGGAAGACAGGAGTAAATTATGAGCTTTCTTATCAATTTGATGCTCCTGATATCTCGCCTTATTTATATTTATTAGGACCATTGAAGATTAATGATCCTTCAGCAGATTCAGGACAAGTTTTTCAAGAAATTAGGCAGTGGCAGATAGCCGCAGATGCGGTGACTAAGTGGGTAACGCATCGTTCCACTGAAACGGTAGATTCTGTGCCGGTGGTCACAAGCAACGCCAACATGGCCGAAACCGCCCAAGAAGGTGTTAATGAAACAACGGCCCAAGTAACCTTTGGCATAACTACCGGCTATTATATCTGGAAACCCGGCGCAACCAACTCCAGCACCGGTACGCCGGGAGCCTCTCCGGCTGGGTTTGGTTGGTGGACAACCAATCCCTACCTTGGTTCATCGGCTTCTGCCAACTGGACATTTAAGGTCAGCGTCACCGATAGCAAGAGTACAGCTGTTTGTAAGCTCCGAGTTCAGGCCTTTACTAATACTACCCGTTCAACAACCGGGGCGACCCTGCTTTTTAATACTGGCGATCTTGCGACAGACCTATGCACCGGTGGTACGACCGCCCCTTCTCAAACATACAACCCAGCTGTTATTAACCTGACCACAACCGCTCCTTCAGGAACTGCTAAATACATTCTTTTTGAATTTTGGGTTGATGTGACCACCGCCGGAATCGCTGGAGACAACATCAAGCTTAATGTTGATGGCACGAGCGACACGAGCATCAGCCCTGAAGGCACAAACACATTTGTCAAAGGTGCCAATATCACTGGAACTATCTATAGTGATGAAGGTTCAAGCGTGATTGCAACCCAACCTGCGGTTGCGGTATACAAAGACGGCACCCAGTGCACTTCCTGCACCGGCAATGCCAACGCCTCCGGTGTTTATATAATTGCAGTCCAAACACCTGCTTCTAGTAATACTAT
>Ga0315294_10010007_pt1 | contig 10391 bp, 11 predicted proteins | sample YL17G13_40_MG_FD_203626 | JGI IMG/M metagenome (GOLD analysis project Ga0315294, IMG submission 203626) | Sediment microbial communities from Yellowstone Lake, YNP, Wyoming, USA - YL17G13_40 | ecosystem: Environmental > Aquatic > Freshwater > Lake > Sediment | place: USA: Wyoming | collected...
CTGGAAGTCCGGCGCGGGCGGCTCATCGCCTACAGCCTGGGCAACTTCGTATTTTATCAGCCGACCGAACTGTATTATCGAAGGACCGGCTTCTGCCTCCGGATCCGGGTCCGGAAGAATCGCCTGAGTTCATACGAACTACTCCCTTACAGGATCACGGAACGGGGTCTTCGGAAGCTCGGCCGTCAAGAGGAGATCAAGCTCCTCGACAAGATCGGCCGGATCTCAGAACCTCTAAGATCCTCTTCTGGGACCGCCCAGGCCTGGCAGGCGTACCTCGCCTTCTACGGGCCTGACGGTTTAAAAAAAGAGGTCTCCGGCATCCTGGAGAAAATGAAATCCGAACCGAGGAAAGGGGCGGCGATGTTCCGGAACAGGATCACGACGCTCCAGCATTCCGAGCTGTGGCGGGACGCCCTGACCCGGTTCATGGACGAGAGGGGAACCCCCGTGCCGGCCGGGCTGACCCGGATGATCAAGGAGTGGTTCACGAGAACCACGCCCTCTGGTTGAGTTCATCGCCCGGGTCGTCTCGCATATCCCCGATAAAGGCCAGGTCACTGTCCGTTATTACGGCCTGTACGCCAACGCCCATCGGGGGAAGGTGAGGAAGGCGAGCCTGAGTCCTTTCCTCTTGCGAATGGCCGAGGAAGAAGAGAAGCGCGTCCCGTCGAAAGGTTGGGCGGCCATGATCCGGAAGGTCTATGAGGTGGACCCGATGACCTGCCCCAAATGCGGGGGAGTGATGAAGGTCGTCGCCTTCATCACCGATTATCCCGCCGTGGACCGGATTATCGACCATCTGAAGCTTCGGTTCGTGGCCGAGAAGCCGCCGCCCTCCCATGTCTTCCAGCAGGTCGCTCTCATGGCGGCCGAGGAGCAGGCGGAATATTTTTGAGGACACGGGGTTTCGAGAGGCGTCGGATGTCTATCGTCTTTCGGGAGGTTTTCAGGTCCTCCGCAACAATGATGTCGCCGGCGGGCCCATCTCACGACAGTTTTCTGGTTCTCGACTTCGACCCAAGGTCGGGACTATCATTTTTTCGTGAAGGGAGGCAACGATTCCGAGCCGAATGCGGGGAAGGTCGTCCAATACAGAAAAGCAAAATCTTATAAGCCCAGATATGTCCCGACTACATTGTAAACGATCCGCTCCAACTCATCTAAGCTAAATATGTGAGATTCGTGTACGCCTTTTTGTCTCGCAGTAAAGCCAACTCGGAGTATCGCCAGATCCGCAGGTCTCTTCTGCCAGTAGTCAGGACCTTTTTTTTCTATCTCTCGTGCTCTAATTATGTCGAGGCTTTCGAGAATAGCCACATATCTCGAAGTTCTCCAGAGGGGCACAAGTTTACCGCTATCCGTCGCGAATTGCTTATTCGGCATTAAACAAAAAGCGACTTTTTTAAGAAAGGGATCTATCAGTGCTGACAGTTTGTCGGCACTATTGCATAGCAATCCTATTTCCTTACGTGATAACGTAAGATAGCTGTTAAACGCCGAATAAAACTGCTCTCGTAAGCCACAAAGGCTCTTTTCTTGACAGTCAAGACTTAGGACGCCATCAAAAATATCCAACGCTGTTTCCAAATCACTAATATCGATCTTTATTTTTTTCTCGGCAGAATATGGATGGTTCAGTTCCCTATAGAACTGAAGACAATATTCTTTAAATTCAACAGAATTAGATGTGTCCATGGAAATAATATTTTTAAGTATACCAAATTTTAGTTAGGTCAGCTATTTCGATCAACAACTTGGAATATGAACGATTCTCTCAGAATTATTGAAAATATAGATCTGTAGAGGATGGACTACCTGGAATTCATTGCCCGGGTGACCTCCCCACATCCCCGACAAGGGCCAGGTGATTGTGCGTTATTATGGGCTACACACCAATGCCCTTCGGGGGAAGATCAAGAAGGCGAGCCTAGCGGCTTTTCCTATCCGGATTGTTGAGGGCAAGCCCCGACGTATCCCTTCCAATGCCTGGGCCGAGATGATGCGGAACGTTTATGAAATCGGTCCGATGCTCTGCCCCAAGCGCAGCAGCCGGATGAAGGTTATCGCCTTTATCACGAACATCGGGACTGTCGACCAGATCATCTACTACTTCGAGCTGACATTTGTGGCAGGGAAGCCCCCGCTGGCCAGTGTCTTCGAGCAGGTCGCGATCATGGAGGCCGAGGAGAGGGCGGACTATTTTTAAGAACGCGTGGTTTCCAGGGGTACGGAGGTCTATCGTCTTTAGGCAGGTTTTCCGGTCGTCCGCAACGATGACGTCGCCGGCGAACCCGTCTCACGACAATTTTCTTGTTCTTGACTTCGACCCGAGGTCGGGACTATCATCTTTTCGTGAAGGGAGGCAGCGATTCCGAGCTGAATGCGGGGAAGGTCGTGCAACACAGAAAAGCAAAATCTTATAATCAATCCGCCTAATCCTGACTAACGGTGCTTAAAGAGGAAAACGATGAAAACAGGGGGAAGATGGAATGACCCGTGTAGGACTCGAACCTACAACCCGCGGATTAAGAGGCCGGAGAGACGTTTGACAAACGCTCTTTTTGACATTATCTTTCAATTAATAACAGCGGTTCAGTGCTTCACCCGCCGGATCATGTGCGGATTTGGGAAGGGGGACGCGCATGATGCATCGGAGACGGCGTAAAGGAGGGGGAGATGCGGAATAAAAGCTTTTTTCTTGTGATGTTCATCTGTCTTTGCTTGCTTCCCGGACTTGGCGACCAATCGACTCAGGGATCGTGGCAGGTTTTCACGAAAGATAACGGCCTGCCGTCCAATTACATGTTTTCCATCTTGGAAGATTCAAAAGGCAATATCTGGTGCACCACCCAGGGCGGAGGCGTCGCAAAATATGACGGCAATACCTGGGAAATATTTAATGAAGCGAACGGTTTGATCGACAATTTCGTCAACGAGTCCTACGTGGATCGGAAAGGGAATGTCTGGTTCTTCCGAAATATCGGATCGGGTCTAGGAGTTCGATACGGGATAACTCGATATGATGGGAATAAACTCGATACTTCGAAAAAACCATTGTTGGTTAGAAAAATATATGAAGACAGGGCTGGAAATATCTGGCTTTGCACCAACGAAGGCCTGCTCAATTGGAAAAGCTCGGAGGATTTCAAGACATTCGGCGACAAGGAAGGACTCGCCCACCGCAATGTTTTCACCGTGTTTGAAGACAGCGCTAACAGATTATGGGTCGGCACGAAGAAAGGAATTTCCGTCTATGATGGCGCAACGTGGGTAACGTATGATGACAAAAACGGGGCGACGGACGAGACCGTGATCGAGATCCTCGAGGACAAAGCGGGGAGCCTCTGGTTCGGCACGAAGGGCGGCATTTTCCGCTTCGACGGAAAAGACTGGACGAACTTCACCAAGGAAAACGGGCTGCCGGGCAACGATGTGCTTTTCATGAAAATGGATAGCCAAGGACGTATTTGGGCATCTATGGGAGGGTCGAACAAGGAATTTGACTTGATATCGGCCCTTGCGGTATTGATCCACCGCTCCGGAATCGTTCGATTCGATGGCGGGGAAATGATCATTTTCTCCGTGAACGACGGCGCCCCCTCCAGTAAAGTCACTGAGTTCCATATGGACAGTCGGGACAACATCTGGTGTGACACATATACTGCCGGTGTCTATCAGTATGACGGAAACCAGTGGAGAGAGCACAGCCGGAATAAAGGCTTCTTCGTAAATCACTTCACGGGATTTACCGAAGCCAGGAACGGCCACATATGGCTCTCGACTGCCAGCGGAATTCTCTGCTACGATCGGGAGAATTGGACCCACATCACGACAAAGGAAGGGTTGCTCTCGAACAACACGGATGCGATCATGGAAGATTCCAAAGGCAACATCTGGATCGGAACGATGAGAGGGTTGGTGAAATATTCCCGCTAGCCCGAAGATATGAACGGAACCTTGAATCCCGGTTTCTTTCGGATGGCGGCTTGGACCTCATCACGAACAACCCGTTGACTGCGATTTACGATAGTCTCGATTGGGGAGGGGGACCATGAAACTAGAAACAATCGCTAATTTCGTCTTGGGGTGTTTTATCCTCACCACCTTATCCTGCTATCCCGTCTATACCGTGCAGGAGATAAAACCGGAAACTCTCAAAGTGAAGAAACCGAAAATCTTCAAACTGGAAAAAACAACTGGTGAGACGATTGTCTTTACCAATAGGCATCCCGGCCGTATTCTGGAAAATTCCGTTCGAGGGAACGGCGCGCTGGAGAGTGAGCTCATTAGTTCTGAGATCGACAAGGCCTTAGTGAAAACAATTAATCGTGAAGGAGATCGGGTCGTTTCCGTAACGACAAAAGACGAGAAAACGTATCTCGTCAAAAAGATTATCGAAAAGCCGGGGACGGTCGAAATGTGGATCACGAAGCCCATTAGGCCCTTGCTCTATACTTACGTCTCGGTCGTTCTCTCCGAAGTGGAAAAAGCATGGGCGATATCGGTGGATTTCCTAAAAACGTATAGGTGGGTACTAGGGGTAACCCTTATTACCGTAGCATTGTTTGTTATGTCGAAATTCAGCGTCATTTCTATTTAGTAGACCGAAATAATCAAGCAAATCCCTACCCCGTGTAACGCCGGTGTCACAGACCTCTTCCCGTGTGCCCGCCGTGGGGACACCATGGGGACAAAATCGCTAAAAATGGCTCAGTTTTGCTTACTCAGGCTTAAAACCAAAAGCTGTCTAAGTGACAGATAATTCAGGGAAGAAGGACAAATGGCCGAACGTTTGATATAGCGAATTTGAAGAAAATCATGCCTCGCGATAGATCCCTGCGGCGGCGAAGGGATGGGACGAACAGCGGCGGGATCTCGATCGTCATCGCCGGCGACTGGGCGCCGATCAGGGCCCTGGGGCCGGTAGTCAGGTCGGCCCCCGAAGGCGTTTACGGAGACATGCTGCCCGTCATACGGGACGCCGACCTGAGGATCGTCAACTGTGAATGCGCGCTGACGGCGGCCCGCAAGCCCGTTTGGAAGAGCGGCGCGGTCTTCAAGGGCTTGCCGGCCCATGTCGCCGGCTTGACCCGGGTCCCGTTCGAGGTCGCCTGTCTGGCCAACAACCACGTTTTCGACTACGGCGTTCAGGGTTTCCGAGAGAGTCTGGACGTCCTTCGTCGGAACGGCATCCGAACGGTCGGCGCGGGCCTCAGCCTTAAAGAAGCCCTGTCGCCGCTGACCGTTCTCGCCGGAGGGATGAGGGTCACTCTCCTGAACTTCTGCGAAGGCGAGGACCTCACGGCTTCACGCGGCGGGCCTGGTGTTTGCGGCTGGGAGATCGACCGGCTTCTTTCTCTTATCCGGAAATCCAAAAAGAGGGGCGACTTCGTCATCGCCGTTGGGCACGCCGGCCTGGAATACGTCCCCTTTCCTCCGCCCTACGTCGTCGCCGCCTACCGAGCCTTGGCCGCGGCCGGAGCCGACTGCGTCATAGGACACCACCCCCATGTCCCGCAGGGCCTGGAAGTCCGGCGCGGGCGGCTCATCGCCTACAGCCTGGGCAACTTCGTATTTTATCAGCCGACCGAACTGTATTATCGAAGGACCGGCTTTTGCCTCAGGATCCAGGTCCGGAAGAATCGCCTAAGTTCATACGAACTACTCCCTTACAGGATCACGGAACGGGGTCTCCGGAAGCTCGGCCGTCGCGAGGAGATCAAGCTCCTCGATAGGATCGGCCGGATCTCGGAACCCTTGAGATCCTCTTCTGGGATCGCCCAAGCCTGGCAGGCTTACCTCGCCTACTACGGGCCCGGCGGCTTTAAGAAAGAGGTCGTCGGCATCCTGGAGAAAATGGGATCTGAACCGAGGAAAGGGGCGGCGATGTTCCGGAACAGGATCACGACGCTCCAGCATTCCGAGCTGTGGCGGGACGCCCTGACCCGGTTCATGGACGAGAGGGGAACTCCCGTGCCGGCCGGGCTGATCCGGATGATCAAGGAGTGGTTCACGAGAACCGTGCCCTCCGGCTCCGATTAGACACCGCCGCCCTCCCATGTCTTCCAGCAGGTCGCTCTCATGGCGGCCGAGGAGCAGGCGGAATATTTTTGAGGACACGGGGTTTCGAGAGGCGTCGGAGGTCTATCGTCTTTCGGGAGGTTTTCAGGTCCTCCGCAACAATGATGTCGCCGGCGGGCCCATCTCATGACAGTTTTCTGGTTCTTGACTTCAACCCAAGGTCGGGACTATCATTTTTTCGTGAAGGGAGGCAACGATTCCGAGCCGAATGCGGGGAAGGTCGTCCAACACAGAAAAGCAAAATCTTATAAGCTAAGATGCGGAACCTAAACCCAGGGTTTTCTGACTTAAAAAGGATGTGCGGTTGTTTTTCTGGAAGCCCCAACACCCATTTTAAGGATTTGTAATAATATGGCGCCAGAATGGATTAGAGAATTTACGAGTAACCCGTATGTTTCCCTCGGTTTGATCCTATTGACAGCGGGCTCATTGATATTAATGATTATCTTCTATTTTCGCGGTAAGAGGATAAAGAGACCTTTGTACTCTCTAAAATATATGAATCTTGTCCTAGATTTTAAGGGCAAAATCGACGCTCTTGAGATGTTTTACAAAAAAGAACCTGTCGCGAATCTATCTGTTGCTCAAGTCGCTTTTTGGAATGGTGGCAAAGAAACTATAAAATCGAACGATATTCCAGAAAGTGACCCAATTGAAATAAAATTGAAGAAGCCCTTTACATTACTCGATGCTAGAATAATCGCAGCCAATAATCCGGCAAATAAGATCTCGATAAGGAGTATAGAATCAGAAAGTGGCGAGCGTTTTTTGCGGCTAAACTTCGAATACCTCGATAGGGATGAAGGTTGCATCGTGCAGATTATTTATAACGGATATTTGCCCGAGCACATATTGGTATCTGGTAGAGTCATGGGGGCGGGTAGACTGAAAAAAATTAGCCTTCTCTCTGAAAAAAATGTCGATTTGCTCTTTCCATTTCTCGTTCCGATAAAATTTAAAACCTCAAGACAACACGGACGATTTATTTTAATTATGGGCTTAATTTCTTTTCTAGCGGGACTTGTGATTCGCTTATTTTTTCACGACGACTCCAGCGGTTTGTTCTTGCTGCTAGGCTTAATACTAATTCTAGGATCGCTAGCTTTGACGAGAAGAAGAATACCTAAGGGGCTCGAAATATTCGAAGAAAGAGAATTTAGAAAATTGTAGCTAACATAATATAGAACTTTTTTTGTAGACTGTGTCGATTTTTTTATCTAGGCATAAAAATTTAGCGTAATGTTGATGAATTGTACCTTGAAAAAATTAGCCCTGTGTCTTTGGAACGAGTCGCTTGGAAGCCAGATAGCCCAACCTCCCGATTAATGAATGACGCTAGTTAGCGGATGATCGCCTCATTTAATGAGACGTCCCAGGCGGGGACGAATTCTCATTTGTCTTGAAGAGGATTTTAATCGGTCTACAATTAATCCTTTTTTCAGGTCTTCCCGACAAATGAGGAGCTGAGCCATTTTTAGCGGTTTTGTCCCCGTAGTGTCCCCACGGCGAGGATATGGAGAGAAGTCTTTTCCTGTTGCGTGACATTTGACTTCCTATTTTTGCTATGCTATACGTTAATCCGCAATAGATTGGCGAAAACTAAGGTCAGCTAAGCGAAGTATTTGGACTCATTTTTAAAGTTGTCTTTTTCCATTTCTTTAATCCAAAAAGGAAGGGAAAAATGAGAATTAGGTATTTATGGTCGTTACCTCTCGCAGTCACCTTATTGGTCCCCAATTTCAGCGCTGGTCAACAAGTAGATATTAAGAAAAGGCTCGCAGAATGCGCTGCAATAAAAGGGGACCTGGAACGGCTTGAATGCTATGACCGGCTTGCCAGAGAACTTGGACTTATCAAAACCACAATAAGACTCCCCATAACGGGGACTGGTAAATGGAAGGTTAGTGTTGAAAAAAACCCCGTTGATGACACCCAGACCGTAGTTCTTGCCTTAGATGCTGATGAAGGTAAATCCAAGTCTGGAGAGGATATCAACTTAATCATAAGATGCAAAAGTAACAAAACAGAACTATATATAGGTTGGTCCGATTACCTTGGAATGGATAGCGCTAATGTCCTTACCCGTATCGGAAATGCGCCCGCACAACGTAGGTCTTGGCATATATCATCAAATAATACGGCAACTTTTTTTCCTGAGACGCCTATTTCATTTATCAAATCACTTATGAGTGCGGATAAGCTCGTTGTTCAGGTCACTCCTTACAGCGAAAATCCAGTGACGGCGATTTTTGATGTTCGCGGTTTAAGTGAAGCCATAAAACCTCTGCAAGAAACTTGCGGATGGAAGTAAATTATCGCATTTAGCATACATATTTAACTTATTGGTGATTGTTTCTGATGATAGAAAAAGACATAAATAAAATTGAAGAATCAGACCTAGTTTCATTGAAGGAAAATAGCATTAGTGAGGGAAGGACCATTGAATATAAGCAATCTTTGCCAACCGACATAGATAAAGACAAAATTAAGTTCCTCGCCGGGATTTCTTCTTTTGCAAACGGAATTGGAGGCGATTATATAATTGGGATTGTAGAGAATAAAGGAGTCCCCACGGATGTAACAGGGATTGAGGTTGATGACATAGACAAAGAAAAACTAAGATTAGAGCAAATTATAAGAACTGGCATTAGCCCTAGCATCCCTTCGGTTTTAATCAGAGATATTCTATTAGCAAACAAAAAAGTTATCTTCCTAATAAGAATTCCGCAGAGCTGGATAAGCCCGCATCGCGTAATTTACTGTGGCCATGATAAATTTTACTTACGCAATTCTGCCGGAAAATACCCAATGGATGTTGATGAGTTGAGGATTGCTTTTACTCTTTCTGAAACGATAGAAAAGAAAATAAAGAATTTTAAAGTTGAGAGAATTGCTGGAGTTTTATCTGGAGATACTCCCGTAAAACTGAGAGATAATCCCAAGGTCATACTTCATTTTGTTCCCTTAAGTTCATTTAATAGGGTTCAATGTATAGATTTAGATAAAGTGAATTCAGACCCAGTAAAACATTTAAGCCCTATATACGGTAGGGCTCACGATTGGAGATTCAATTTTGATGGATATCTAACATATAGTAGCTTTGATAAAGATTTTCGTTCCTATGTTCAACTGTTCAGAAACGGAATAATTGAAGCAGTAGAAGCTGGCTTGATAAGATCCGGAGATAACACATTTAGAATACCTATGACTACCTTTGAGAAGGAAATAATCGAGTCTGTAGAGCGGTATCTTTCAACGTTAATGCTACTTGAGGTCAATCCTCCGGTTTTTATCTTTTTAACATTGTTAGATGTTAAAGGATATACAATTCCTCATAAATTTCAGTTTGATGATGATGTCAGTCATAAAATTGATAAGGATATTTTATCGTTGCCGGAAGTATCAGTAAATAATTTTGATATAGATATTTCTAAGATAATGAGACCGGGATTTGATGCTATCTGGAATGCTTGTGGCTTTAGAAGGTCAATGAATTATGATGAGAATGGAAAGAGGAAAGAATAACTATTGTTGTCAACTCTGGCTTCCCGGTAAATGACAGGACGCTTAGCGGATAATCGCCTCAATTAAGCAGACGATCGGAGTTCTTGGATTTCTCACTTAAGCTGAGCCATTTTTAGCGGTTTTGTCCACAATTTGTCCACACGGGGAGAAGTATATTTCTATGGTTCGACCTCACTTTGCTGCGCGAGCAGCTATCATTGGAATAATATCCTTATCCAGCGGCATCGTAGCATAGTCTTTTTGATATTTTGCTATTTCAGCACCGATAATATCTCTTAGCCGCAACAAACGATCAGCATATTTTTTTCTTGTATCAAAATCCCACTCGGACAATTTCTTGACCTCTTTATTTATCTCAGAGAGTTCCTCATAAGCCGGATTTTTTTCGAATCCAATCTTCTCGAGGTGGAATAGAGTTTGTTTCATTCCATGCGCGATAAGTTTTATATCGAGGTTTATAATAATGCCAGTTACGGCCCACACTAGATCATGGCCTGCCCAAAATACATTGGCAAACCTATCGAGCCTGTATTCCGCCGGCATCTTCGGCACCGTGAGGTGGACCCCATTGACTGGACAGTTCAGGGGCTCTCTGAAGGTGCAATAAGAGCCTGCCTGTCGTGACCATTTTATCCATTCCGATGCCCAAAAGGCATTTTTTCCGTGTGCCGCGAAAAAACGGCTTCACCACTTGCCCTACAAACGACAATCTCGAGCTCGTCCATGCTAAACCACGGCCTCCGCAGCCGGCACCAGTGATGATGTCGTCCCAAAATAGACTT